>RRZT010460916.1_pt1 | contig 15814 bp, 15 predicted proteins | sample 2165551 | NCBI WGS metagenome assembly RRZT01 (sample SAMN10456910, study PRJNA506462) | wastewater metagenome | biome: wastewater; feature: sludge; material: wastewater sludge; isolation source: wastewater sludge with Escherichia coli K12::gfp cells carrying plasmid... | place: USA: Moscow, Idaho... | reverse complement strand
TTGGTCAATATCCAAATTCATCTGGATACGATTATAATGCGACATCACCTGTACGCGTTAAATCAAGTTATTACTTAGATCAGATTTATACTAAGTTTTATCCATACATGACCTTACCAACAATATCTGAAGTTATGGGTATGCCGGTTGAAAATATCGGATATAACACAGAAGCAACTAACCAATTACGAAATCGTTGGGCAGAAGCATTCTTACTTGGTAACCTTGCTAAAGAGTTAGATAATTCATCAGTAGTTATCAATGGTGTATTGGCAACAGTTACAACTGAAGAAGTAACCATCCCATTTGATTCATCAAAAAACAACTTGATTAGTCAATACCAATATGAAAAGCCAGTAGAGTCAGGTGCTTATAATAATGTAATTCAACCAGTATTGGGTGATTATACATATACTGCTGTTACATTCAGTATTCCGGGTTTAGTATTATCTAATAAGAAACACTCGCAGATCTTACAGGTTGAGTCAAATACATTATCTAACCCTGATGTAGAAATCACGATAGTCATTGTTCGTAATAAGGTATTGCAACCACCTTATGGATTTGATTATTACAGTCGCACAAACAACGTACGAATCAACGAAAGTATTAGTGCTTCACCGTACTACTTCTCGTATGTGGTGGTTAAACTCTACCCGACATATCCTCCAATTATGCGTGGGCTTAATGCGCGGGGTACTTATGATTTTCTTCCGGAATCAGTTCCATCAGTTATTATAAGTTCTTTGTATATATTGGCAAACGCAGTTAAAGGCGTTATGGATAATGAAGGATTTGTTGTACCAGAAAATAATACCATTAGTGATACAGTACAAGTAGATGGCGTCTTGTTTGATATTGTTATTGATCCAACTTATATAGCATATTCTCAAGATCAGGTAAATAACCCATTACCTACTTCTGCATTTAAATTAACTAATGCTGACAATACTAAAGAAATCGTATTTGGACCATTCAATAGTGTGGAATATATCGGTTTTGAAAAGGATGTTAGTATAGAGATAGTTGTTGGTTTATTTACAGATGATGCAAACAACGATATTGTTACAGTAATCAACAATTTCTACACCAACGTGGGTGATAGTCCTACTGGTAATTTGTACATGTTACAAAATCAAGTACCACTTGGTTATAATAGATCATCTTTCTGGAACTACATTCCGCATACGGTTGCATCAGGTCAACAAGGTATTAAGGTTAGTCTTAAAACTAAGCTGTTAGCTGAAACAGTTTATAATGCAGATTTTGTTGTACCAGATCGTACAGAGGAAATTCTATCTCGCTACAGTACCAATTTTAATACAGAATTTAAATATACTTTAAATCCTGAATTTATGAAAAAGTGGACAGTTGTTGAGGGTATTCCTGAACTAACCATGTTAAATGACACAGTTAGTTTTTACTGTAATGGAGTAAAGAGTTCTCCAGCAGTATGGTACATGGATGAAACTAATAAACCAATATATGTTAGTATCAAATTTGAAAGTTTAGGATTAGCGATTTATATTAGTCCTAACAACGATTTGGGACTATGGGACTTAGTAACAGATAGCGACTTAGTTCGAGATGACCTTTATATTTTCACTATAGAATCTAAAGGATTATCATTAACAGCAAATGACTCACCATTTGTTATCAATATAGATGCTAAAGACACAGCTACTTATGGTGTGTTTGATAAATCTAGTGGTTTTTATACAGACGTAAATGGAACATCCCGTATTGAAACATTATACATGGTGTATGGTACTAAGCCGTATGTAGAATATCCAATAGATGAACGCATTGGTGCTTCACCATTCCCTACATTTGGTAGAGGTTCATTTGTTTATTTAACTAACATTTCTTCTGGTTCAGAAGAATAATAATCTGGAGTTATTATGGTCGAGTCAGGCTCGACTACTACATACCAGGGGAATGGAATTCCATTCCCCAACTGGTTAGTGTATGATAGTAGTTTATTTCAAGTAAAAGTAAATGGTAAACCAGCCACATTTTTTGCTCCGACACCGATGTATGATAATGACACATTTAATCGAGTGAATTTTGATTATTCAAATACTTGGTTAAATAATGATTTGAATACAGATATTCCATGGCAAAACCTACTAGTTAATATTGATTCCGATGGTTTTGAAGGACCTCGCACAGCTTGGTATACTAAAGAATTTTTAGTAGATCACGTAATACCAGATATTGTTGAGGGTGAAGAATCACAAGTAGATTTTACTAAGGCCTTGTATTTATATAGCGCAGATTATGCGACTATGTCGGGTAAACCTATACAAAATGGTGAAGAATCACCAGTCAATATTTTTAATTTACCATACATTAAGTGTGAGGAATTAAATCTAATAATTTATTATGATATGGATGCAAATAGATGGCGCATTTATCATGGTGAAGTAAATAAAATCATTGTATTAGAATGGCGTTTTAAAGAACTATGTTCTCTTGATAAAACACCACCATTTCTAGAAACAGGGAATATTCGTTGGAATTCGGCATATCTCTATCCAGAAAATTTTCTGAATCCTTTTGTAACTGTAATTCCTAATGCCGTAGATTCTACCAAGGTAGAGGTTCATGCCAGAACAATAATCTTACCTAATGATTTTGATAGTAATGAACGTGCACCTCGATACATGGGTAAAACTATGTGTACGTGGCCTAACTTACATGAAGCCTTATTAGTAAATCCAAACAGAGCATCTGATGAATCTCTAGTTATGTTACCTATAAGTAATATAATGGAAAAGGGTAACATTATTGTTAGATTGAATAATAAACCTGCTAGAATTATTGAAAATACAATTTCTGAAGATTATTCAGTAGGTGTTTTTAGTAATGATAGTGGTTACGTTCAAGCTGAATATACTGGCACATATACCCCAGTAGTAACTGAAGAACCAGGATATATAAGAATCACCGATGGTGTTAATGTTTTAGAATACACCGCAAAAAATGCACAATGGTCTATAGTGTCTGGAACAGATCAGTTTGTTACTGTTGAAATAATGTTTCTGAATGATGCAAACATTACTATATACGGGCGCGATGTACCATATATAACATCATATGGTAATATGATGTATAATTACGTAGGTTTTGTTTTAACAAATCCTATTAACCATACATCGGTTGCATTAACAGCTACCGATAATGTTAATAAGTATTTAAATCACGAGCAAATTAGTTCAAGAAATAACATTAGTATTGTACCTAATTTTGAAAGTTATGGTATTGATGCTTATAACTGTTATATTAATGGTCTATTAGTAAATCCAATAATTACATATGGCAATAATGAATCATTGGTACGCGTTCAATATACAATGGCTAATTTACCCAGTGGCTTAATTGATATTAATATCAGTAATTATTGGGCAAATATTGAGGTTGACTTTGAATTACTTAATGGGCGCGCAACATCACCTAGTGGGTACACATATTTACTAGATGGTGATCGCGATACCAATCTTGATATGAATCCAGAAACATGTTTATTTAATAGATATATACCAGTAAACATATATTGGGAATTTGTTGGTGAAGCCTCTATTGATTCACGTATTCCTATATTTATAAGTTATGAATATAATCAGGCTAATGTGCCAGGTTATGGTAATAATGCAATGTCAGGAATATATTTAAATCATTATTATAATGGTGCAAATAAAACAGCTACATTAAGTATATCGCCAAATGTAACTGCGAGTGACAACGGATTACACCCTAGTTTAACAATGGTGCATGAACGCGATATTATACGTGGTTGGAAACTGAGTGGGTATACTGGCAGACCTATGAGTTTTAACGATGTAATGATTCGCAAAAACTCAATAGGTTTCCCTATCGTTATAAAAGAAGATCCTGTTGAGGTAAGTCCAATTCCAACTTTACCAATAACATTAGAAGCTTTAGGTTTCAGTGCTACTGGTACTTTTGATATTGTAGCGAATGGTGAAATATTAGCTAGTAACGTATCAGGTGATGATCTTGTTGCAGTTATGGCAAATGATCCTCGTTTTACGGTAACTGACACTGGTGAAGTTGCACCTAGTCAATTGACAATACCAAGCCATACTGGTGATGTTGAATTAATCGGTGAATTTGATTTATATATTAATAACGAATTAGTTGTTACTGATATTACATCAGAAATGCTAGTGGAATTTGGTGAAGTTGGTAATGGCGATACATTATTGTTTGTACCTACTTTACCTTTACCACCACCCCCACCACCTGAACCAATACTGTCATAACAGCAACTAATTTTTTGATAGTGCTTAATGGGTTTATTAAAATCTGTTAAGCCACATTAATTAAATGAAACTCTAAGGATTTGTATAATGTCAAATTATGTAAATATTATAAACAATTCAACAAATGTATTGTCTGTACAGTTAGTCCCAAAAAACCAAGCATCAACCATTCGTTTTAAAAATAAACCACCACTAAACTACACTACAGATGAACATGGTGCAGTTAGTTTTAGTTTAGCAACAACTAAGGTTGATCGTTCTTGTTGGGTGGTAAATGAAAATAAAGACATAATTGTTACCAAAGTAAATGGTATCGATATTGTTCCAGCATATCTTGCTGGTAGTGGTGATCAACTAGAAGAACTTCGTTGGTTTAATGATCATGCATTAGCTCAACTTGGTATCGGTGCAGTATTCTTAAATACTTTCTTCACTATCAATTCAGAAGCTAGTCAACGATTCAGTATGTGTTTCTATAATATATCATCATCACAAGCGGTGGTATTGGAAGGACGCACATTAGGCACTAATAATGCTCCAGCAACTATTACCAAACATAAAAGTAACGCTTATTTTGGTGACGGTGATTTAAGTGGCGATAGCTTACTTCAAGATACAATAGGTAACTGGGGTATGGCACTTGGTGTAAGTGATAATGCCAAAGGTACGCAATTATATTGGAAACCACCAATTCTAGATAATGAAAACACCATGTTAGAAGGTGAATTATATCTTGGATTAACACTAACTTCTCCTGGGTTAGATGATGTACCGATGAGTCATACAGCAACGGTTACTCGTGAAAATACAGAAGTCACGTGGAGCGATGCTATTGATTGGAACTTAGTAGCTATTGAGTTCATCGATGCATTCAATACACAACACGCGACAGCAACTGAATCAGTCATACCTTTATTTGCTAAGAAGTCTGATACTGACCATGGTGCATTGTACTTATTTGAATTATCAGCTGAGTTCTTTGAAAGTCAATCAGCGTTCTTACCATCAGATATGTATGATAATGCTGACGGGTCAATTGATCGTCCACCTATTATTGAAGAACCAATGATGGCAATGCGTAGTGCCTCATTAAATGAAACTGTGGAATTACCACCTGTACTACCAAGTCCATATATGGGGTTCCCATTAGTAAATATGCTAATTGCTGGTACACCATTGATTTCACCATCAATGATTGAAGCTTCTAAGAATCAAGAATATTTAGAAACACCAGATGCAGCATCTGATATTCTAGTTATTCCGGAATTATACGATATAGTAGATACCACATTGGTAGTACATATCGCAGTTCCAGAAACAGTAACAAAACCTTTAATTACACTAGCTTACGATAGTTACGATTCACCATTAGGCAAATATGGTGCTGACCTAGTTGATTTCCGTATTTCTTCTGTTGGTGCTTTAAAAGTATCTTTACGTGATCGCTACGGTCGTTTACCAGAAATACTGGCTTAGGAGATAATTAATGGCTCAACTTAATAGTTGGGGCTATGTAGATATGTCAGGTATTGATGAGCAATCCGTTGCTGCAACTTTATCTGGCGTATTTAGTTTAGTTCCAGAATCAATAATCCACGGAACACCAGTGACACGATTAGTTATTATTGGTCAACATGGTTTGGTTCGTGGTCAAGAACGCCTTGGTAGACAATCACTAGCTTTAGATTTTGCTGGTAAAGTTGCCAAGTATATGGGCGCTAGTAATGGTAAGTGGAATAAGCGTTTTGCATTGGACGCAGGTAATAATAACCGAGTATCTGATTTCTATGATGTTAATGATACATGGAAACCCGTTTCTACTCGCCACGATATGTGGGATGCCAATTTAATATGGGTAGAACATTATGATCGCAAGTCATTATTCTATCCAGCATTCCAAACCATTTACGCAGATAACACATCGATTTTAAATAACTTTATGATCATGGCAGCATGTGCATATTTAAAACGTGTAGCTTATCGTTCATGGACTTATTTATCTGGCAAACAACTTACCAGAGAACAATTGATTGAACAGTCTAATAGATTCATCAGTGATGCAATTGATGGTATCTTTCATGGTAAATATGATGTTACACCAGATACATATTTAACTGATGCGGACAATGAGCGTGGGTATAGTTGGCACTGTGATATTACCATTAAAGGTAATGTATCTAAAACAGTTGGTAAGTATACTATCAATGCTGAGCGTTCAGACTAAAAAAATAAATTAGGGCATAAATAGAGAGAGTCCCTAGGGACTCTCTCTATGCCGCTTAACCGTACTTTCTTACTTCGGCTTTGTCATATACCTCTTTACCTTGTTCGATCAAATACGTGGCATCCAGACGCCACAGTGTTGTAACGTTTGCAGGTACAAGTAATTTATTGTGCAAAGTAACTTCTTCTGAGATTAATTTACTATTACTCAGAGTTTTAATACTGCTAGGATTTGAATAACTCAATAGTCGTTGACCATTAGTTAGATCCATAATCCAGAATACTTTAGTAATGCGTTCGCCACGATTTGTGAAAGACTTATGTGTCTCTACACTTTTCATAAATTCAGGAATTTTAAATCCATTATTTTCGTTAAGAACATTTATAAATTGAAACTCGCATTTAGGTAAAATACGAATAGTTCCTTTACGCATATCGTTTTGCAACAGTATTTGATTTAATTCTGTTGACTGTCCCAAGGTTAGATCATCCATTTGGTTATTCCTTAAAGTGACATAATGGAGAAGGTTTTACCCTTCCCCTATAGATCATTGAGTTTTATTAATGGTTGCAGTACCTTTCTTACTAATAGTGTTTGCCGCAGTTGGCAAATACGTAGGTAGAACTGAACTTACAAACCGTAACCATTTATCAGTATTAAATACATCTAAACGATCAGAGAACCCACATTGATCACCATAACCCTTAGTCGTTGACATTTCAATAACTAAAGTACTTGCATCTGCAATATTTTCAAATGTAATAGAAAATTCACAATCATTGGTATTACCTATCTTGTTTTTACACAAGCCAACAACACCAATGCGATAGCCGGGAATACTTTCGGTATCAATAGTAATAAAAGTATTAACATCTTCCATTAAAGGAATAACTTCTTTTACAAGACTGATACGTGCTTCACGCGCCCACGCTGTGACTTTACTATCTACAACCGTCCCGAATATACTAAGACCTGCATCATAACGATTTAACATTTCGATTACCTTGTTTTTCACTACATATAATTAAAGAAACGAAAGTATGGATATCAAAGATTTGTTCAGGATTAATCTGAATCCAATCAGTTGTATAACCATTGTTCTTTAATGCAATGATAACATCACCAACTAAAATATTTTGATTAGCAGTAAAATACTGACCAATGAATACACTGGTATCACTAATCTGATCATCAGGTTTAGAACTTAGTTCATCGAACAACACCATACAATCATGAGATACCCCAGCTACTTCATCAGCTTTACGAGATACCTCATTGGCTTTGCGAGAATCAGTTGTTTTCAGATCCCGTACTTTCTTGCGCAATTGGATCTGTAGTTGGTCCAGCATCTGTGATGCTTTCTTGAGAGTCAGTAGTTCCATCAATGTATTTCCAAGCAGGGTTATTAGTTAACGGCATGTAAGAATGAAGTGCTTCATCATAAATACATGGGATGTCAGTAATCACTGATTGATTTTCAATATCTTTATAACGGAAGTAAATCAATTTACCTTTTACAATATCCGCGTAGTTACGTAGATACATAATATCAATACCGTCATCTGGAATAATGTCAGGAACATCACTAGTCCATAGATCCATATCTTCACCAAATTTAACGAGTACATCGTTAACTTTCATGATAGGTTCTACTAATAGAACAGCATTGGTAAGTTCACTTGATGATTCCATAATCAAGTAACGGATGTCTGGACCCATGTTACCTTGATTACGCATCATATCAACAGCATGCGTTAAACGATAAGAAGCAGAAGCAGCAGCCGTCAAATGAAAACCAACTTCCATAAAGGCATCAGTAACCAACTGTTGTTCTTCTTCAGACAGATTACCTAATTTAGTAATCAAGTCTTTAGCTACCGCTTCTGGGAAGTTAGCTGTTAATTTAAATAAATCTGATTGGTGAAAAGCTTCTTTAATCTTGTCCATGATGTTTCCGTAAATTGTAAAAAAAAGAAATAAAGTGAGAGTCCCGAAGGACTCTCAATATTGGTTAACTATATTAACCCACATTCAACATGTGTGCACCCATGTTTTGGAGATGCGACACTACAGTCTTTTTAGTTGAGCCGCCTGCAGATTGTAAGCCGCTGGTTAAATGACCGTATACATCTTTACGACCTGCACCTACACCCGCCGGTAGGTTACGTGTACGATCTACTGCAGCAGAATATGTATCATTACCTAATTTAGTTTTAGCGTAGATAGTTTCTACTTCTGGATGTTGCACCATGTAATCAATTGCTGTTTCGCCAATTGCTACATCTAAGCCACGTGTCCAGTTTTGCATGTGTGTTTGGACTTGTTTAACAGTTTGTAAATTGATGCCTTCAGGTAGACCTTGTTCAAAAGCTTCCGTAGGAATTTGAACTTTACCACCTTCAATTGTAAGACCTGGTTTAATAACATCAGCGATAGTGCGAACGTTTTCTGGTAATTGTACTTGAGCAAGTTCAGACATTTGGGTAACTCCGGAGTTGTGTTTAATTAAATAACGAGTGGTACTTATTCACATTATCATGAGTAAGTTATTTTTTTACATATCATTGATCAATGATTTGTTAACAGTGAGATAGAAACTTGTTTAGTTTGCAATATCTCTATCCTAATAATATTATGGATTTGTAATTCTTTTGAACTGATAAGATCACAATCAACTTCATTAGGATCACCATGACAACGATTCACGTTATGCACGCCATTGAATTCATATACCACTAATGAAGTATCTGGATACATGACAAAGTAATACGTGTCGCGATCTTCTTTACCATCCAATATTTTAGGAAAGGGTTGAGCACCAGCCCAAGTAGGAATATCTTTAGAACGCAATGGGGTTGATTCCATAATGCGATTATAAATATCTGGTCGATTAAGTCCACGTAATAAGCTTAATATACGTCGACTATATCGTTGATGATTCAATGTACCTTCAACAGTACCATCCCACCAATAGCCCTTAACTAATTTTTTGCCATCGTTATTTAATAACCATGAATACACGTGACGTGGTAGTTTGTCTAATACCTCTTGTTTATTGAGGATACCAGCACCTTCTACTACAACATCATTTGTACGCAGGTAACGACGTATTACAATATCCGCATCTGAAGATATTTGTGTGGTTGTACCATGTTTTCCTTCAAAGACACGGTAGACGGGTTTAATGGTAAAGTCGCTAGTTAATACTAATGACTTATAATCATGTTTGGAGGTATTAAAATTCTCCATTTATAACTCCCTTGTACTTGATAGCAAAGGTTAGGTTATTAAGAGTAGCTCTTAATTGTGCCATAACCTCAGCAAGCTCATAACAGTCATTCAGCGACAGTTTATCAACTTCACGTTGGGTAATGTCATTGGCAACACGCATCGCTGTGGTAACTGTGTTTTCGATCATCTGTAGAACACCAATATCAATTGGATCAGTTACACTCTGGGCTTTGTCCAAAATGTTCTGACCTTCAGTAGTAACGTTCTGCAGTCCACGCACTGTGGATTCAATACTCTTAATGAAGAATGTCTCATTGATAGTAGCCATATCTTCATGATTGAGTATCTCATTAGTGTCACCACCAATAAGGTAAATCAATGCAGCAGCAAATACTAAGTTTACATTCTCAGTAGCTACATGCATCATTAATGGATGTTGATGGTTCTTTACTTCCATCAAATATTCATGTTCTGATTTCTCAAAACATTCCCGACATGGAATTAAATTCATAGCCTCTAGGACTTTAAACTTTTCTGGATCGTTATATACGCCAGGTAGGTTACTATTTACAGCATGTGCTTTTGCACAGCAATGTGGTTGACCTATTAAGCGACGACCTAGATAAATAAGATTTACATCTTTCTTAATAATCGGTCTAACGAAGAAACGCTTACGATCACTAAGAGAGATAACAAACCCACGTTTATTATTGTAATAGTGAATATTTTGGATGTTAAGGTAATTAGGAAATACCTTATGTGTTTCTACAACGTTACGAATATCTTTAGTTAACGTATGTGGTAATAAAGATGTTTTACCAACAGTGTCAATACCAAAGATTGTTAGATCTACTAAATCATTTACTTTTAACATGGTGTTATTCCTTTTTAAATTAAACAATGCTACTCAAGTAAATATTATATATCTATAATATTTTTCATTGAATAGGCTTAAACCATTTAAACATAATAATCTCCAATAATACAAACTATATGGTAGTTGATATTTTTATAATGAAAAAAGGGCATAATAGAGTGTATGGGATATCCCATACACTCTATGATATTACCAACGTGTAGATGGTGGTAAGTAGATACGTGATTTCTGCATATGCTGAGTTTCCTTAGCAATACCTAAAAGACGATCTAAATAACCAACAACATTAGCTGACTCTAAACCAAATGATTCTTCAATTGCTTTTTCTTTAGCTTGTTCTAATGTTTTAACATTAATAATCAAACCTTCAGTTGAAGCAGTGTAGTATTTGGTAGCATGTCGAATACCTGGCTCTAATACATAATCCCAAGTAGCGATTTCTTTTAAATGCTTATAACGAATACGACCAACGAAGTTATCATTAGTAATAGAACGTATAGAATAACAAGCATCACTATCAGCTGTTTTAAAAGTATCCTCTACAAGAATACCCAATTGACCCATTGGTTTAACTTCACCAATGATTCGAATAAATGGTTTACCATTATTCAAAGATGAATCATGTACTTCTTCTAATTCAATCTTACGTAAATGAGAACACGCATTGGTTTCATAAACTGTCAAGATACGAATAAGGTACTGATCATCAGTCATACCTACTTCACGTTTAGGATGTCCTAATTCGTTATATAGTTTACCACCCGCAATACGGCGCATTAAATGGCTAGAACTTGTAAATAAGTCCTTAGCTGTTTCTGCAACATATATGGCACCAGATTCATTGAATACATCTAGCCCACCTAAATTAATAGCATAGTAACCAGAAGCATCAATGGGTTTCATTATACCACGTTTACCAGTTGATGGTAGTAACGTGTTATCATAAGTTATAATAGACCCCATGAGATATCCTTAAAGTCTTAAAATTGTTTCAACGATACTTGTTTCTGTACTTGGGGAAACTAATGACGCAATCATACCATCTTCGATGCGTGAACCCATTAAAGCAGATACTGTATTCTTAGCCCCTAGAATAACAGAGCCAATAGGTACGTATACTGGTGGGTGATTTAAAATATCATCGAAGGTAGTAACCGTATGTCTAAAGTGTTTAGTAACATCTTTAGAATTACGAGCAATAATACTGATAAGTAATTCCACAGGAACATTATTGGCAGCTAACCAAATACCACCATGCTTAGCAGCATAAAGAAGAATCTTACCAGTGTCCTGATGGTTTAAATACCACGGGATATGTGCTCTTGCAATAAGATCATCATAAATACGATATACTAAGCCTGAGTTCTTTTCTGATTCCAACGTTGGCGCAATAGTAGCACCTGGTTCAAATACAAACTCGTAATATTCATCATCACCAAATTTAGTAATTGTGGTAAATGTTGGAGTTAAAACCAATGCAGAACATACGTTACAAACCGAATAGAATTTATCGTCAATTACCATTGCAAAGATAGCCGCTGTTTTGACTTCCTTACCAACTGAAGATAGTTTCTTATCAGTATATCGAACAGGGATGTAAATTTTACACCCTGTCTTTGTAACCATTTCGCCATTGATAACTTCAACAGTAGATAAGACTTTCTTTTTATCTCTAACTAAGCTGTTGATATCAAGCATGATTAATTTCCGATAACGAGTTGTGAACGTACCCAATTAATGATGTAGTTTAATGTAGCTTGTGCAGCAACATGACGCATATCAATTTCAGGATTATGTTTATTGATTTCTTGCATGTCCAATAAGAAACGTTCTGCATGTTTATTTTGGAATACAAACAAAGTTACAATACGTAAAATAGTTGGATACGGGTTATTAACAACCAATGGTGATACTTCAGCTAAATAAGCAGTTACTTTAGCCATTACATCACTACGATCAAATGGTACACCTTCAGCTTGTGTGAAGTCATCACCTAATTGTTTATAAAGTGAATTAACAATGCTACGTTTAAGAATATCAAACTTAGCTTGTTCATTAGTTTGACGAATCGAATTTACACGGCGTTGCCAACGTTCAATATATTTAGTTTGATTAGCAATCAAAGCACTTACTTCACGTTCTTGATCTGTAATGTATGCGCCACATAACAAATCTGGTGAACCACCTGTTTCTAAAAACTCTTTGTAGAGTTCTTCTTCAACAACAATTTGTAAAGGTTCAGTTTTACCACGGTTAGTAAGCTTTTGATTTGGTTCAGGATAACTAACAATTAAACGCTTATTCTTTTCACGACGATCAAACTTAACAAACTGAGATTTAAGTCGATTTGCCGCTAAGTTAGAAAGACGTTCAAGTGATTCACGTACTTCACCTAAACCAACACCTTCAATAAAGTTTTCAGAATCACGATCACTAGCTAGTTTATAACAAAACAATAATACAGCTAACGCATCTTCATCTTCAACGTTTAATTCCCAAACATTGTCTTTACGGAAGAAGCGTTCAAAAATATTACTAAGATATTCTTCACCTTTTTGACCAAAGAACATAGCCAATTCAGCTTCTAACCCAACTACAGCAGTAGATAGGTAATTGATCTTATCAGAAATAAAATCAGAATAATAAGAAGGTCGACCAGTTACTGCTGTACCAATATCTTTAGCACGAGTTGATGCTAGATCACGAATACTACTATTTTTAAATAAAGGATTTTGTGCAGATGTAACAACTTCTAAGTTTACTGCAACCTTTTCTAAACGGCGTGAGTATTCTTGATTAATGTCCTCAATAACTTGTTCAACCATAGGGTTAACAAAGTTACGAGCTAAGTCAAGTAAAGCACGTACACGACGAGCTGATGATTTAACAATGGCATCTAACTCAACACAGTGATGACTCTTACCTTCTTCAGAATAAGCTTGGTGTTGAGATTGACCAATGATGTCATGAACCGCGTAATCAGCATGTTCAGAACATTCCATATAAGGTACGGTGTTATTTAATAGTTCTAAAGGTGTACCTGGAACCGGAGCAACTACTTTACCAGAGTCACGTAGTTGTTGAACTAGTTCACTAATACATACACCTAATTGATTCTTGATCATTACGGTTTCCTTATCCTAAGTGTTCAGAGACAGATGCTTGAATAGCGGTAGCAATAAGCTCACAACAATCTGCATCATTATTAGTATCAACACCATTAATCATGGTAGAAGCATCATTACCTAATACTTCATTAAGAATACCTTGTGCTAATGCTGCTGCGTTTAAAAGCGTAGAAGCAGTAACATGGTTCTTTTGGTTTTCATTTGACATGTCATTCACCAGAATAAAGGGTAGCCATTACAGCTACCCAATTAATTATTTCCCTTTATAAGCCTTAACAGCCCGATCACCCACTTCAACCAATACGGTATTTAGTGTACCCAAGAACTCAGCAGATAATACAATACGTCTTAATAACGAATCATATCCAAAGATAGCATCAACAGCCTTGCCATCTGCGTCTGTAAAGTTATCTGTAATAATGCTACCAACTGTTGATTTCATTTGGTTAGCGAATACTACTTTATCAGCAATACCCATTCCGGTTGGACCAGTAATATATACACGAATACATGCACTACCACGAGTCATTGGAATATTATCAATACGATAGTTTTCTTCTACTGAACCATCAATTGAAGGTTTCTTAAGTGATTTATTAAGTTTATATAAAGCACTGTCAGACTTATCAGTTAATGCTTGCAATGAAGGAGACATATCCTCAGGATCACCACAATAAAGTACTTCAATTTTCTCTACAGTACCGCGGTATTTAGCCGTAGGATTATCAGAACTGATATCCTGTAAAGTATTGAGTGCTTCATCATTATAGGCGTCAGACATACCAGCCAAAGGCTCATATACTGTACATAGAATACTGTCGCTATTCGTGATTTCTCCGATCTTAACCATGTTGCGAATCTCTTGTGTAAAGTCTACACGGATATTACGCACATGAGTACTAGTCGTAATTAACTTCTTAGCAAAGTCCTTAGTAAGTGCACACGAATCCTCAAAGGTTTCATTACACTCTATAAGAGCTGTTCTACAAAGTACACCACCTTTGTATAGTACTTGTGTAGGATCCAAATGATCGCCAGTAAAATAGTTAGTATTAAATAGTAAAGCATCACCTTTCTTAACCTTATCACCAACGCGAAGATGTGTAACAAGATTATGCGGCATAACTTTACCAGACCACTTACCATATTGTCTACCCAATTCATAAGCTGTTAATGTCCCATCACTATTTCTAAGTTGAATAACTTTATCAGTAACAGACTCAACAACGCCAGAATCTCTCGCAGTTCTACCATGAATAGCAGGAGTACGATGAATCATTACACGCTCATAACCTGTACGTGTAGGCATTGCGGTATAACCTACACAGTGTGTAGTTTGTGAGTTCTGAATTGATGTAAACGATAGTCGTTTGGGCCTTTTGTCCAGTACAGTCGTTAGTTGTACCCGGTACGCATTTAAGTACCCGCCGGGGCTTTCACCCTTTGTATATTGATGTCAATTCATCAACGGAGCAGACTATATCTTCACTCGACTCGGAGCGCTCTCTGTTTGGGGCGCACTTGCGCTCTACGGGGGATGAATTCCCTAGTCGTTGAACTCTCACCGTATCTTGCTTCACAGCAATATGTAGGTGTTCAGCTGCGGATTTCCCATCACATATCTCTTTTACCATACCTGAGTAGTTAGTTCAGCCATTGGCTCTATTTCTAGACTAACTTGGTGTATATGTTGTTTCGGGGGTCCCCGTCAATTAAGAGAGACTCTACCTTTCGGTAGGACCATCATTGTAATAACTAAATTTCTTACCGTCTTTGTTAAACTTATCAGAACAATTATTTAATCTATAATTTAATGCTGTCGGTGTAACACCCTCAGCTATTGCACAATCTTTGGCAGATTGATAGATTTTAAACGTACCATCTAAATAATAACAAATGACTACTCTTTGTTTTGTAAATGCTTCTAATTCAAAATACGGATTTAAACTATCTCGCCAATGTGATGGGTCAACCATTTTCTTTATCTGAATTAAACCAGGTAATATGGGTTGGTTATCCAGTGTTAACCATTGTGATATAGTTGCTGAAGATATGTTTAAGTATTCAG
>RRZT012687437.1_pt1 | contig 15827 bp, 15 predicted proteins | sample 2165551 | NCBI WGS metagenome assembly RRZT01 (sample SAMN10456910, study PRJNA506462) | wastewater metagenome | biome: wastewater; feature: sludge; material: wastewater sludge; isolation source: wastewater sludge with Escherichia coli K12::gfp cells carrying plasmid... | place: USA: Moscow, Idaho... | reverse complement strand
GTGCGGATTTTACGAGAGAAATTACCGGGATTTAGGCGCGACATTGCGTAACTCGATTCTTTAAGCGGGGAACGTAAGCGTGATACAAAAATGATAGGACAAAATGTACTAACTGGAGGTATTCGTCTTATCTTTTAATGGTGCTGATTGTGGGATGATCTACCGGTGATCGTTTTGATGGTCGGTAGCTGGTTGGAGTAGGAACACATAGGGTAGAGCCATGACCGCAGATGTATCCGCTCGTAGCCACGTCCTCACCCATTTCCGGTGGGTGGATGGTGATGCTGATACATGGAACATGCTGAGGGATGAGGCTTCTTTGAGTGCGATCGTGGCAGATTTGGCGCGCCTCAGTGCGCAGGATAGGCCGGACGTCGTCGTTGGTATCGAAGCCAGGGGTTTTGTGTTTGCTCCACTCGTCGCTCTGACGCTTGGTATCGGTTTCTCTCCAATCCGCAAGGGTGACGCTATGTTCCCGGGGGACACCGCAATGGTTGAGAGCGCGCCTGACTACCGTGGCAAGACTCAGAAGCTATCGCTTCGAATTGATCATCTAGGGCCCGGGGTGAGAGTGGCTCTCGTTGATGATTGGATCGAAACAGGGAGCCAGGCAGCGGCTGCGAAACGATTGATTGAGGAGACCGGCGCTGAACTCGTCAATGTGACCGTTATCGTTGATGAGGCAAGCGAAGCAGCTCGCGCCTCGCTTCCTGCTATTCGATCTATCGTCTCCGGGGATGACCTTCCTTGACGAATGTTGGGGATAGATGATCATTGTGAGAGATAAACGTTCGTAAGAGAACGATGGAGGCAACATGTACGTCAAGGTATGCGGACTGAAGAGCGCTGAGATGGTTGCGGTAGCTATTGAGGCCGGGGCCGACGCTATCGGTGTGGTGCACGCGCCCGGTAGCCCGCGGCATTTGGAAGTGGACGAGGCACGAGAAGTTGTTGCCGCTGCTGGCTGCGCATGTGTAGATACCGTGCTGGTTGTCGCGACCACCCCGGTAGCTGAGGCGGTGACGCTCGCCGAAGAGATCGGAGTTTCGGTTTTGCAGTTGCATGGCCACTACACGACCGAGGACTTTGCCTACGCTACCTCGCATTTCCCCCGCGTATGGAGGGCTACCTCGCTCAAGAAGAATCCTGACCTGCACGTGGGGGCGGAGGGTGAGGAACTCATCCTGCTTGATGCGCCAAAGGCTGGTGGGGGAGAGACGTGGGACCTCAGTGCCCTTGTTGCTTCGCGTCCGGATGGAAAGTGGCTGCTGGCCGGTGGCCTTAGCCCGGACAACGTCGCCGAGGCCATCGCGGTGGCCAAGCCGTGGGGCGTGGATGTGTCCAGCGGTGTGGAGTCGGCGCGCGGTGTCAAGGATGCGGAGCTTATTCGGAGATTTATTGCTCGCGCTCGCGGTGAGTAGCCAGTTCTATAGCACCCGAGTGGCATTATCTGGAGACTTTGGTCAATACTCGCGGTGAGTAGGCTGGCACGAATTCTAAATGGCCTCTCAGTGGCAAGCCGCGCCTTATACGGCGCGGGATGTCACCGTGGAGGCCATAGAGGAATCCAACTTGGGCACATTGGTTGGTTGTGTCACTGCTCAGCGCGAGTAGAACGGACCTTCGTGAGGGTCGCTGTGCCGTGACGGCCACGTTCCCATCCCTGATCGGCTGTTGTCCGAGCCATGATCGCTTCCATACCCGGCACCCCATCTCTCCGATTGGCCGGTTTCCGTACCACCTGCCCACTCACCATCGCGTCCATCATTGGATGAGCCAGCCCCCACCTCACCTTCGATGAACACAGGTTTCTGGGACGGCGTCCCCGGCTCGTCAGCGTTTTGACTCTCCTGCACTGGGTGCATCGGTTGCTGCCCCCATGCACCGCGTTGTTGCTGCTCGCGCGCGGCCTGCGCCCGAGCCTGCTCCTCCAGCCACGCAATGTATTGCAGGAGAGGCTCCGCATCGAACATCGTGATGTTGAGATTGAGAACTGTTCCGTCGGAACTTTTCACCATAAGACTGCGGCGCCCGTTGGCATCTTCGATGCGATACTTGACGATCTGCGAATACCAGATCGTCTTCACCCGTCGGCCCATCCCGCGGAATGTCACCCGATCCGGGCCCACATCAACAAACCAGTTGGCGTACAGGTAAAAGAAGAAGGCACCGCCGAGGATCATGCAGGCGCCGGCGATTGTCGGCCCGATCTCCGACTCCGGCATCAACAACCCCGTTGCCAGCGTCGGCAATCCGAGCAGCCCAATAAGCGCGCCGACGAACACGATGAACCGAGGCAGCCGGGTGCGATTTGGATTCGCCTTCGCACGGTTTGGATGTTTCCGTGCACGCACACTCGTCCACCCGGCTAACGACACGATGATAAGCGTGAGAATCGTCGGCCCCAGAACCTGTATCAGCTGCATTACGCCACCTTGTCATTCCAGATAACGCCGAAAATCTGGGCAATTCGGTCTTCCCACATCACGTCACCCGGCTTCCGTATCACCGCTACCCTCAGTGAACCAGCGCGCTCGGCCGGGCATCCACACGCCCGCCATGCTCGGTGCACTTCTCACTATCTTCATGTTTCGAACACACCACGAAGCGCGCCCGGCAGCTGGGATCGGCGCAGTTGACCAGCGTCGACGACGACGCCCCGCACACCCCGCATCGCCCAATCACTTTGGCCTCGGGCGCGAAGTCCATGGCCTCTCGTCCGTCAAAGATGGCGAGTGAGCCATCCCAGAGGCCGTCGTTGCCAAAAGCTTCGCCGTACTTCACGATGCCGCCGTCGATCTGGTAGACCTCGGTGAAACCGCGGTCCTTCATGAGCGCCGAGAGGATTTCGCATCGCACGCCGCCGGTGCAGTAAGTAACGACGGCCTTGTTCTTGATCCCGTCTAACTCGCCGGATTCGATGGCGTCGATGAAGCCGTGCGTGGTGGAGATTTCGGGGACGATGGCTCCTCGGAAGCGACCGATTGCGGCCTCGAAGGCATTGCGTCCGTCGAAAAAGACGACGTCGTCACCGCGTTCTTCAACCAACTCGTTGACCTGCTGCGGGCTGAGGTGAACGCCGCCGCCGATGACGCCGTCTGGCCCAACCTTGAGCTCGTCGGGCGCACCGAACGCGACCAACTCGTCGCGGGCCTTGACAGACAGCCGCGGAAAATCAACGATCTTCTTCCACGGGACCGTGCGATTCTGCCCGTGTTGTATCAGTGGCGCCTCGTCCGCAAATCCTGTTCCATCGCTCCATTTGACGAACTCGGGCAGTCGCGCAAACGGCCCGTATTCCTTTGTCCGCTTGATGTATTGCTTGCAAGCTTCCAGCTCACCGCCCACGGTCCCGTTGATACCGTGCTTCGAGATAATGATGCGGCCGCGCAGCCCGAGCGAATCGCACAGCTCGCGCTGCCACAGGCGCACGGCTTCCGGGTCTCCCACCGGAGCGAAAACGTAATACAGCAAAATCTTGGGAATGCTCACGGATCTATCGTAGTGGGAAGCAGCGACAGCTGGACTGTGAAGCTGGCCTGATTAGCGCGACGACGTACCGGACGACGACGGCACTCCACTCCAGTTGTGTTTCGCGCGGCTTGGATGAACCTGCTGATGTTTCGTTTGTAGTTGTGCATGCGACGGCCTGACTGTGTGGCGGTCGCTATATCCCACTTCTTGTCTGGGATGTCAGACGCGCCACCACCGCTTGCCACGTGACCAGGGTGTTGAGAAACTATTTGAGGCTTCACGGGGTCGCGCCGAGGTTCAGACTGATTGGCACGACCGCAGCAATCAGTGAAGCCCCACAGCGGGACGACCCGCAGTGCGCACCTCAGACGGGACGGCCCAGGAGGTACACATATGTTGTCATGGGTTGTTTTAGCGGTGTCTGGTTTGTTCGAGGCGGTATGGGCGACGGCGCTTTCCCGTAGCGAGGGATTCACCAAACTGGTTCCCAGCATTATTTTTATTGGCGCCGTTGTAATCTCGATGGGCGGCCTGGCGTGGGCGCTCAAGGAAATTCCGGTCGGGACTGGCTATGCCGTGTGGGTGGCCATCGGAGCCGCCACCACTGTTATCTGGGCGATGGCGACAGGCGCCGAACCCGTGAGCGTCATCCGCGTGCTCTTGCTGGCCGGGCTGATTGCCTGCGTCATTGGACTCAAGCTCACCGCGCACTGACATAGGTTTCCAGCAGAATGAGCAGTGGGCCCCGACTAGTCGGGGCCCACTGAGGAGCTCAAATTGAGCAGGCTTCACTTCCTCAGGAAGCTACTTATCTGTGGGATCGTCGTGGACGATCTCGGCCTGAACGATAGAGTCGCTGCCTTCGGAGTTAGCATTCTCGGGATCGTCGGTGCGTTCGATTTCGAGAGTCACCTTGGTGACGAGTGCGGTGACTGCGGCGATCGCTGTGATCATGGGGGCAGCCAGTACTGCGACTCCGCCAATGGCGGCGCCTGCCGTCATGGGGACGGAAATGAGTTTCTTGCCGTTGGACTTCCGAAGTGTTACGCGGCGAACGTTGCCTTCTGAGATGAGTTTCTTGAGGGTGTCAATCACCTGCTCGGAAGCGACTTCGATGCGCTCGGTCCAGGAGTTGGAGTCTGAGGACTCGGTGCCTGTGGAGGAACCTGCGCCCGCTGAGGTGCCGGCGTCCGTTGAGCCGCTTGCGGATGCCCCCTGGGACGTGTTCTCGGGCTGTGCCCAGGCATTGTCCTCGGGCGATGAATTGGGGTTGGGCTGTTCTGACATGATGGCCACCTTTCTGCTGTGAATTCGGAGATTGGATCTGTTCCGCTTCCTCCATTATCTGGTGGCATTCGCACCTGCGCGAGAGAATTCGGCTGGCGGCTTGAGGGCTGTGCTCCCCACGATGCTCGTGCGATATCGCAAGGTTCCACCGGGTGAAGGATTTATACACAAGGTTGCCGATATTTGCCAAGGCGTCGTGTGCAAACTCTGCACTTCGTGGTTCCTACGATCAACGAAGCAGATCGCAGGAACCAGATGTTCCTTCGACCCCAGGAAAACGACCGCTCACAGATACCGCCATCAATCGGTCGTCCATCTATTCGGCTGGGCGCATGATCTCGTCCCGGTGGTTGGCACCTAGAGCCGCCATTTGCGTACGATGGCTGTCATGCGTGGACCGGTGGAATTAGTGGGGCTCGTTGGTGCTCCCACGTTCACGCGCGGCTCCACCTACGCTAGCGAAGGACGCACGATGATTGTGCGTTCGGAGCCCGCCAACCCGGACGCGAAAGAGCCGTATCCCGGCCAGCGCGACCGCCGCGTCACCAATTGGGTGTCAGGAGTTTCACGAGGTGCCCGCGGTGAAACGTACTCGGTCGAGGTCGATTTCCAGATGTCCCGCAACGGCGTGGTCAAGCAGATGCGCGGCCTGTGTAGTTGCCCTGTCGGCTGGAATTGTAAGCATGCGGTCTCCCTTCTCATCCTCGAACTGGAGGCGCGTCAACACGGTGACGCGCCTCGTCGTCGTCCTGATGAATGGAAAGAAACCCTCGGCAGCATCTTTGGCGAAACCGACGAGTACCTGCGTATCGCGCTCGCGGTGGAGTTGGAGGAACCACATACTTTCGACGACGGCGCCCCTCGCCGCGCCATGTTCTCGCCTTCGGGGCGTTGGGAGTTGGGATCGAGGGGTAGCGTGCGTATGCGGCCCGTCAGCCCGGGGCGGCGCTCCGCGTGGATCACCACGGAGGTGACCTGGAAGAAGCTCGTCAATTCGGGCGTCTATTCTGCGGACCCCCGACAGGCGAATGCGCTGTTGGATCTTGTGGCGCTACAAGGGTCGACGGCGGCGTACGGTTTCGATGGCCAGTGGATCCGGATTTCGGATATTAGTAGCGCGGCGTTATGGCCGACGCTACGTGAGATCGTCGATTCGGGAGTGCAGCTTCTTGAGAATAAGACGTGGGAGCCGGTGGAGCTGGAGCCAGAGGCGGCACGTGCGGATGTCACTATTCGTGAGGACTCAACGGGTGTCGACCTGCTTGATCCGTTGGAATCCCATAGCCACCACGAGTCCCGCGAGCATCCTGGCTCTTCTGAGCAACCTGCCTCCCACAAAAACGGCCTGACGATCAAGGCCGAACTCTTCCACTCGGCCCTGGATGAGGGCAGTGACCCGGTCCGGATCGGGCACCCCTTCCATGGTTTGGCTTGGCGCAAGGATGGGACTATCCGGCTTGCTCGCCTCGAGGCCCCGGTGGCGTCGCACTGGTTGCGGCTCTCGAATCAACGCGACGGCGTCCATGTGCCCGCCGAGGATAGGGCGCGCTTTGAGGAGGAGCTTCTCCCTCTGATCTCACGGGTGGGATGGACGTCGCCTGGAGAGAGTTACGTGCCGCCACCCGTCAAGGACGCGACCCTCCATCTTGCCATGGCGTTAACGCCCAGCGTTAAAACGGGAGTGGCGCCGCGCGCAGTGCTGCACTGGTCGTGGGGGCGTGATTCCGCCGCGCTCGATGTGCTGCGATCGGGCGGCTCGATGCTCCCCGCGAAGATGCCGACACTGTCCACAATGGGACCGGAGTTCTCACAATTCCAGCCAATTCTTCAGGCGATGGAGAACGAATCGGAGCGCGCGCGTAAGGAGCACGTGCGTCAGAAGAAGCGCCGTCAGTTGATCCCAGATCCACGCGAAAGTCGACGGAACTTCGCCGAAGAAGCGATGCAGCTGGCGCAGGTTGGCGCGGTGTTAAGCGTGGTTCCCACGGCCCTTGATGAGTCGCCGGCGGCATCGTGGGCAGCGCGCGACCTCGCCCTGAGCAGGGGCATCTCCAACGCTCGCTTCCCCCGACAGGACTGTGAACTACAGGGGATCGACGTGGTGCGTTTTGTCGACGACGTCGCCCCGCGGCTTGCGGAACTTGGTGTCACCGTAGATGAAGTTGGCGAGATTCTGCGGTTCCATGCGGCACCGACGCCGTCCGTCCAGCTTGATGTGGGCCTGGGCGAGGGTGGTACCAGGGATTGGCTGGATCTTAACGTCACGATGAAGGTGGGAGACCACGAGATCCCCATGCCCGTGCTGCTCACAGCATTGACACGTAAGGATGAGGTGCTGTTCCTTCCGTCCGGCGAATATGTGCGCCTTGATATTCCGGAGCTGAAACGGTTGCGCGAGCTCCTGGCTGAAGCGCGGCTTCTTAATGACCGCAAGCGTTCCGGGCTGCGAGTGCCGCGCGTGCGCACCTCGTGGTGGGAAGACTTGTTGACCCTCGACGTGGTGGAGAGCGCGTCCAACGCGTGGTTTGATGCCATGAAACGCGCTGTGATCGACCCTCCGAAACCTGCACCGATCCCTTCCGGCCTCATCGCCAAGCTTCGTCCTTACCAGAAGACGGGTTTCGAGTGGCTGGCGGGCCTGCGGCGCTCCGGGCTCGGTGCGGTACTGGCCGACGATATGGGTCTCGGAAAAACCGTCCAGACCCTTGCCATGATTCAGGATGAGCGGGAACAGAGCGCCTTGGCCGGGGCTGAGGTTCGACGCTCGGCGAATTCGTCTCGTTCTGGTTCACGATCGGGTGCGGGTGCGGGTGCGGGTGCGGGTGCGGATGCGGGTGCGGATGCGGGTGCGGGTAGGTTTGCGTCGCCTGATGATGCTGCGTTGGCGGTGTCCGGTGGTGCCGCCTCGGTGGCGCCTTCTGGCGCTGCGAATCGTTCCTTCGGCTCGGAGGTAACCGTTCAGGCGACCGACCGCGCAACCGGCCAAGCAACCGGACCGTGGCTCGTCGTCGCCCCGACGTCTGTCGTCGCCAACTGGGCTGCCGAGGCGCGCAAGTTCACACCCGGACTGCGTGTGGCCACCGTGGACGCGACCCGCAAGCGGCGTGGGGCCGAACTCGCCGCGCTCGCGCACGACGTGGACATTCTTATTACCTCGTACACGTTGCTGCGGCTGGAGTACGAGGATTACGCGGCGCTGCGGCCTGTGGGCATGGTGTTGGATGAGGCGCAGCAGGCGAAGAATCCGGCGTCGAAGACGTTTAGCTCGCTCGTTAAGGTTGGGGCGCCGGTGGTGTACGCGATCACCGGAACCCCGATGGAGAACAATCTCAGCGAGCTGTGGGCGATGTTTGCACTGGTTGCACCGGGCCTGCTGGGTAATGCGAAGCAGTTCCGTGAGAACGTGCAAAAGCCGGTAGAGAAGGGCGCGAGCGACGCCGGTCAGGTTCTTGCGCTGTTGCGCCGCCGCATTGCGCCATTCCTGCTGCGCCGCACGAAGCGGGCGGTTGCGTCTGAGTTGCCGGAGAAGCAGGAGCAGATCATTGAGATTGAGCTGGCTCCCGCGCATCGGCGCTTGTACGACAGGCAGTTGCAGCGCGAACGCCAGCGGGTGTTGCACCTTGCTGACGACCTCGACCACAACCGGGTGGAAGTGTTGTCCGCGCTGACACGCCTGCGGCAGTTGTCGATTGACCCGGCGTTGGTAGATGAGGGGTCGACGGCGCCGTCCTCGAAGTTGGAGACGCTTCTTCCACTGTTGCAGGAAGCGAGCGAGGAAGGGCACCGAACGCTGGTATTCAGCCAGTTCACACGTTACTTGCGTTCGATCGCCGCTCGGCTCGCGGAGGAGGGAATCGCCTATGCCTATCTTGACGGCTCGACCACCAATCGCCGCGCTGTTATCGAGGGGTTTGCCGAGGGTGACGCGCCGGTGTTCCTCATTAGTCTCAAGGCTGGCGGAGTGGGCCTCAATCTCACGATGGCCGACTACGTTGTCATCACCGACCCGTGGTGGAACCCGGCCGTCGAGGAGCAGGCCGTGGACCGCACGCATCGCATCGGACAGACGCGTGCCGTGCACGTGTACCGGCTCGTCTCGCAGAACACGATCGAGGAGAAGGTGCTGGCACTTCAGGACTCCAAGCGGCAGCTGATCGCGGGGGTTCTTGCAAGTGACGACGTGGCTGGGGTTTCAGCTGGTTCTGGTGCTGGTTCTGGTGCCGGTTCTGATGCCGCGGCCACTGGTTTCGGTGTTTCTGGTGTATCTGCTGGTGGCAGCATGGATTCCGGCGCCGTTAATGCGGGAGTTGTCGACCGTTCCGCTGCACCCGTGGTTGGGGGAGCAAAGCTTTCTGCCGAGGATCTGCGGATGTTGCTCAGTTGATCTGGGTGACTGAACTTTTGTATGGAGTGATGATGCCCTTCGCGATCCACACACAAGATAGAAATACCCACTAACCCAATAGGTTGTCCACCTATTGGATTGTTTGCGCAGGATGGGAACGGCGCCGAATAGACTGCCAGCATGAGTTACATGATGACCCTGGGACGTGCCGCCGCGATGGTGCCTAGCCGCTCCATGTGTTGTCACCGAATGTACGCGTAACGCTCCTCCGTATTGGGGGACTGCTAGCCCGCGGGTCTCATAGAAACAAGGAACCTGCACTGCTGAGTTGTGGTTCTGTGGATCCCCGACTCAGGGCCTTTATTTATTGCACCCAAAATCGCTTCACATTGCTGTAGGTCTCTCGCAAGCCACGGAGAACTTACAACCACACGCTCCCAAATATCGCCAGAAAAGGACTCACATGCGTCTCAGCTCCAGGCTCATTCACGGCTCCGGCCATTCATCGGATGGTGGTGTGGTCCCTGCTATCCAGCTCTCTTCCACGTTCCTTCAGCCCACCGATGGCTCGTTTGGAGAATTCGTGTACCAGCGGGGTGGCAATCCTACGCGGAACGCGGCCGAGAAGCTCTTGGCTAGTATCGAGGATGCTTCGCACGCGGCGCTCACGTCCACCGGAATGGCGGCCACGGCTGCGGTGTTCTCGCGGCTCAAGCCGGGCGACAAGGTGCTGCTTTCGCGCAGTCTTTACGGCGGCACCTACCGCTACGTCACCCGCTACTTCCCTCAGCAGGGCATTTCGTTCGATTTTCTTGATAATCCCAACGAACTCCGTCCCGAGGATATTGGCGACGACGTCGCCCTTGTATTCATCGAGACACCTGCTAACCCTACGCTCGAAGTCTTCGATATTGCTCATATCGCGCGGGTTACTCACGCTCGGGGCGCGATCCTCGCCGTCGACAACACGTTCATGACACCGTTGTTGCAGCGGCCGTTGGACGAGGGCGCTGACGTCGTCGTCTATTCGGCAACAAAGTATCTGGGCGGGCACGGTGATGTGTTGGCCGGGCTGGTGGTCACTAATAACGCCGCGATCCACGAGGATGTCACGTTCTTCCGGAAGACGTTTGGCCCTTCGCTTAGCCCGTTTGATTCGTATTCGCTGCTGCGAGGTGTCAAGACTCTTGACGTGCGGCTTCAGCGGCAGCAGGAGACCACTCTCAAGGTCATCGATTTCTTGCAGAGCCGCAGCGAGGTGACGGCGGTTAATTTCCCCGGCAGTCGGAGCGCGGAGCAGGCCCAGATTCATGCGCGGCAGGCGCGCGGCCTCGGTGCAGTGATTTCCTTTGAGCTGGCTCCCGATCTCAATCGCATAGCGTTCCTCGACGCGCTTGGCTTCATCGGTTACGCCGTAAGCCTTGGAGGTGTTGAGTCGCTGATCTGTACGCCGGCAAACATGACCCATGAGTCGTTCAGTGCCGAGGATCGGGCGGCTGCCCAGATCCCAGATGGTCTGCTGCGACTGGCCGTGGGTATCGAAGATTCCCGTGACATCATCGACCTCCTCGCTGCTGGACTTGCGGCAGCTTCACCCACCACCACCAACTGAATCCCTGAGGAAACACAATGAAGCACAACAGATTTGCCACCAAAGTAGCCGCTCTCGCCGCTGCATCAGCCCTGCTCGTTGGATGTAGCTCCAATACCAGTAACGACGGCGGCGCGTCCGCCGGTACATCGTCGGCCACCGGTTCGTCCGGTTCATCGGCTGAAACTGCCTGGGAGCGTGTTGAGCGCACCGGTGAGATTCGTGTGGGTCTGGAAGGAGTGTTCCCGCCCTACTCATTCCATGACGATAGCGGCAAGCTCGTGGGCATCGAGGTGGAGATTGCCGAGCTGATCGCCAAGGACTTGGGTGTGAAGCCCGTGTTTGTGGAGACGAAGTGGGATTCTCTGATTGCCGGTGTGGACGTGGACAAGTTCGATATTGTCATCAACAATCTTCACCCCACTGAGGAGCGTCTGAAGAAGTACGATTTCTCGACGCAGTACGCTCGTGCGGTGACGCGGGCGGCGGTTGCCGAGGACTCGGACATCCAGACACCCGCGGACCTCAAGGGTAAGCGTAGTGCCCAGACGCCCACATCGAACTATGCCACCCAGGCCAAGGATTTGGGTGCGGAAGTTGTCCCTACCGGAGGCTTTGCGGAGTCGATCGAACTCGTCACCTCTGGTCGCGCTGATGCCACGCTCAATGATGTCATCTCCTTCACGCTCTACTTCGAGCAGCACCCCGACGCGGGTGTCCGCCTCCTTGACGAGGAAATCCCCACCGAAGATGGGTGCTGCTCCATCCTATTTGAGAAGGGCGACGACGAGCTGAAGAACAAGCTTGACGCTTCCATCAAGAAGCTCGTAGACGATGGAACCGTTGACGAGATCAGCAACCGGTACGTGGGAATTGATATCTCACCGGAGGGTTAAGACATGGCTCATGCTTGGGAACTCTGGGTTCAATCTTTTCCACAATTACTCGCGGCCACGATCAAGACGACGATTCCGCTCGCACTGATTTCCTTTGCGTTGGCGCTGGTGTTAGGGACGCTCGTGGCACTCGCGCGGTTCGCGCGAGTGCCTGTCCTCAGCCAGTTGAGCTGGTTATATGTATGGGTCTTCCGCGGCACCCCACTGCTCGTGCAGCTCTTCATCGTGTTCTTTGGCCTGCCCAAGATTGGGGTGGTGTTGGATGCCTGGACGGCAGCGATCGTGACGCTCAGCCTCAATACCGGGGCGTATGCGTCGGAGGCGATTCGGGCATCGATTGTTTCCGTGCCGCACGGCCAATGGGAAGCCGGGTACACCCTCAATCTCACGCAAGTCCAGGTGTTTGGGAAAGTCATTGCCCCACAGGCATTTCGGATCGCGTTGCCTCCGCTGAGTAACGATTTCATTGATCTCATTAAGGGCACATCGCTCGTCAGCACCATCACGATCACGGATCTCTTTATGACCGGCCAGCAGATTGCTTCGGCAACCTATGAGCCGCTCATCCTGTACGTCGAGGTGGCTGCCATCTATCTCCTCATCTGCACGTTGTTGTCCTTCGTGCAGAGCAAGCTTGAAGCGAAGAGCTCCCTGTATGTTCAGCGTTAGGAATCCCCATGCTTGAGCTAAAAGATGTCACTAAGAGTTTTGGTGCCCTGACGGTTCTCGATAACGTTAGCGTTGCCTTTCATCCCGGTGAAACGACGGTCATTCTTGGCCCTTCGGGGTCGGGAAAGTCCACCTTGCTTCGCTGCCTCAATCTCTTAGAGGTCCCGCAAGCGGGTACGCTGTCAGTTCCGGATATCACCGTTGATTTCTCGCGCCGAGTGGGCCGCACCGCGGTGAGCCGTGCGCGTTCTCATTCCTCCATGGTGTTCCAGAACTTCCAGCTCTTCCCACATCTGCGAGTCACGGAGAACGTAACCTTGGGTCCGATCTCCACGGGTAAGGCGAACAAGGAGGAAGCTCGTCAGACGGCGCAGTCCTTGCTGGAGAAGGTTGGCTTGGGAGATCGTGGGCATAGCTTCCCGGCCCAGCTCTCCGGTGGTCAACAGCAGCGCGTAGCGATCGCCCGCGCGCTTGCGATGAACCCGGACTATCTGTTGTGTGACGAGCCCACCTCCGCGCTTGATCCCGAGCTGGAGTTGGAAGTGACGGCCGTTCTTGATCAGCTTGCTCGCGAGGGTCATTCGCTCATCGTGGTGACCCACAATATGGGGTTTGCTCGTAAGACCGCGGACCGCATCCTCTTCCTCGAGGGCGGTCACATCGAGTTCGATGGCGACCCGGAGCTTTTCTTCTCTGCCCCTACCCCGCGAATCACACGATTCCTGGAGTTCTTCAGCGCGGTCTAGGTTTTTGGAGCGATGCAGACAAGTTGACAAGCCTAGGTAGGGGAGGAGACCCATCGAAGTGGGCCTCCTCCCCATGACCTTGCGAGGCACCTTAGCCGCAGCGCCGTCGTCGTTCCAAACGCGTGATAGCGCGGCAAAGAAGTGATGGCCTGGACCGTGTCCGCGCTATCAACCCTTTGCCGTGCTGTCATTTCTTTGGTCAGTGGTTTCGGTGATCGAGAAAGCTCTCGCAAGCATGTTTCCACTGGTCATGCGGTGTTTCGGAGTGATCTGGTCACCCCAGGTCAGATTCGATCTTTCCAGTAACCAGGCTTGCGGCTGTTGTGAGCGTAGGCGACAACCACCAGATATGAGTCCGCGATGTAGTAGAGGATTTGGTAGGGAAACATCTTCATCGTTCTTTGCTGGACTACTGGTTCCCGGTTCCATCCAGGGTAGACGTGGGCAATGTTTGGCCAGTCAAGAAGTTGGGCAACAGAATCCTCGATGGCGTCAAGGAAATCTTCGCCAAGTCCTAGCTGTTCATCGTCATACCAGTTGGCCGCGTCAAGGAGCTCTTCGTAAGCTTCGGGGTGCTCACGTTTGCGGAGCCTCACTTGCGGCGTGCGATCAGTTGCGCGCGAATTTGCCGGTGGGACTCGTCAAAGTCAAGTAGTTCGACTGCGCCACTGCGAATGTCGTCAATGCGCTTGCTCAGCTCGTCGCGCCAAGCAGCCTCAACCTCGTCCTGAGGCAAGTCCTCAGAACGCGTGTCCAGGTTGCGAATGCCGCGCTGAAGTATCGCCGCCTGTTCGCGACGATCTAGAGCCATAAGCGCCTCTTCAACCTGAGCCATAGTCATAGTCATGCAACCAGTTTACGACAGGGTCAAGAAGGGCAATAGGTGCAGAGTCTCATTGGCGATTGGGACAATGGCAAGGTAGATACCCCGGCTGTACGTCGTGGGAAACCGGTTCTTTGTGTCCAGTGATTTCAAGGGCGGTAACGCGGCGATCGCGTTCTGACAAACCTTTGAGCGGTTTACAAGTCATAGTCCAGGTAGACCACGTCGGGCCGGGTGTTCCATCCGCGCTTCTTCCAGAACTCCTGACCTTCGGCGTTGTCAGTCACTACCAAGAGCCCGATCTTGACAATTCCGATTGCTTTGAAGACATCAAAAATCCGGCCCACGAGCGCGGTCCCGATGCCGTGGCCGCGCCACTGCTCGTCCACGGCCACGTGATAGAGGTATCCTTTGCGGCCGTCGGTGGCCCCCAGGGCGGTCGCGATCACGGCGCCGTCGTCGTCAATCGCTACAAAACAGCTGTCCGGATTCTTCGATAACAGCAGGGCGATCCCGCCGTAAGTATTGTTCAGCGAGTGTAGATGCATGCCGGGCGTACGCGTCCACAGGTCATAGGCCTGCTCGTAATCCTCGGGTTGCATGCGTCGGATGTGTGCGTGTGCCTCCATGTTCATCCTTTCCAGGTGATCTCGTATTCGCTTGTGCCGCCCCGATGGTGGCGCGGAAGTGATGCCGGTGAGTTGGGGTTTGGGGCGTCGTCGTCGATTATGGCGAAACGAAAGTGCGCAGCCGGTTGGCTGCTTCGCCCAAGGTGGGTAGGTCGGCCGCGTAACTGAGTCGGAAGTGCCGCGAGGGTCCGTTGGCGAATGCTTCCCCGGGCACACATGCCACCTTGGCCTGCTGGGCCATGAGCCGTGCGTACTCGTAGCCACTGCCTGCAAAGTGATCGGGCACCTGTGTGTACAGGAAGAATGCGCCGGTGGGTGGAACTACCGTCAATCCCATGTCGGTGAGTTCGCCGAGAAGGAAGTCGCGGCGGAGCCGGTACTGCTCGACCATAAGCTCGATTTCGTTGTCTCCGCGTTCATAGGCGGCTTGTGCCGCATCCATGGTGAATGTGGCGGCGGTGGACACGTGCGCCTGGTGGACTTTTGCCAACAATGGACTGAGAGTGCGCGGTGCCGCGAAGTAGCCGAGGCGCCAACCTGTCATCGCGAAGGCCTTTGATGTACTGTCCACCACGATCGTCCGCTCCGGCGCGTAACTGCTGATCGAGGGTGCACGTCCAGACCCGTACGTGATCTCTGCGTATACCTCGTCACTCACCACGGTGACGCTGTATCGTTCGACGACGTCGGCGAGGGCCTTCAGTTGAGCGTTGTCCAGCGTGACGCCGGTGGGGTTGGAGGGGGAGTTGAGGACGAGTACGGCGTCGCGGCCTTGAACCGTGCGCAATGCTTGCTCCAGGGTGTCCGGGTGTAGCGCGAATCCGGTAGCTGAGGTGTCCAGTTCGATGGGTTCGGCGCCTCGGAGTCTGGCCATGGTTCCGTAGAGACCGAAAGCGGGCGTGGGGTAGAGGAGCGCGGCGTCCGGATGGAGGAGAGCGGTGAGCACACTGGAGATTGCCTCGGTGGCACCCTCCGTCACGATGATGTCCTCTGCGGGAAAGTGCAGGTCTCGGCGGCGTGCGAGGTAGTCGCTGATGGCTTGGCGTAGCCCAGGGGTCCCCGCATTCGGAGCGTAATGGGTGCGATTATGGCCCAATGCTTCCACCGCCGCTCGCCTGATGAATTCGGGCGTGGGGAAGTCAGGCTCGCCGAGGGTGAGCTTGAGAATGTTCGGGATCGACGAGATCTCCTGATCAAACGAGCGAATGAGAGAGGTAGTGAGCGAGCGGACTTGGGGGATTACTTTGAGAGTGGGGTCAAAGGTCGTGTCAGGTGCGGTTCTGGCCGGGTCGCCCACGTTGTTGAGGCTCATGTGGGATTTTCCTCCGATTGGCCCATGTGTGCCTCGCGGTCTTCTGAGGTATCCG
>RRZT012687855.1_pt1 | contig 15828 bp, 14 predicted proteins | sample 2165551 | NCBI WGS metagenome assembly RRZT01 (sample SAMN10456910, study PRJNA506462) | wastewater metagenome | biome: wastewater; feature: sludge; material: wastewater sludge; isolation source: wastewater sludge with Escherichia coli K12::gfp cells carrying plasmid... | place: USA: Moscow, Idaho... | reverse complement strand
CCGCGCGACCGACTGACCAGGTCTGCCAGACCCCTTGATTTGAGCACTTTCCGGGGTTCGTTGATGAGAGACCGGCATCGTCTGCAGTGAACGCGGCGCGGAGCTGAACGAACCCGGAAAAGTGCTCAAGTCAGTCACCCGGGCCAGGGGCCGACCAGCCCGCCGAGGCTCGCCCCGCCACCCGGGCCGCGCCCCGCCACCCGGGCACGCGCCGACGTCCGAGCAGGCGAAACGCCCGCCGTCGCACGGGGACGGCGGGCGCTCGACGGGGATCAGTCCTCGGCGCGGGGCAGGTGCGCCGTCTGGATCAGGCCCTTGAACTGGCGCGTGATCAGCGTGCCGCGGCCGGGAGGCATCGGCGAGCCCTTGACGTCGCCGTAGAGGTTGCCCTCCTCCTTGTTTCCGGACATCACGAGCGCCGGGTTGACCGAGTCCTTCATGCGGCTGATCAGCGGGTCGCCGAAGATGGCCCGGCTCGCACCGCCGAAGGCGCGCGTCATGATGATGTGCAGGCCGATGTCACCCGCCTGGTTGATCAGGTCCGCGAACACGGCCATCGGGTTGCCGGTGTTGGTCGCGACGAGCTCGTAGTCGTCGACGATGATGAACACCTCGGCGCCCGTCCACCAGGAGCGGTCGCGCAGCTGCTGCTGGGTGACGTCCGGCCCTGGCAGCCTCGCCCGCACCGCCTCGGCCGTCTGCTGCAGCATCGGGGTGGCTGCGGACGCCGACGGGTAGTAGCCGATCAGGTGCTCGGACTCGACCTCGCCGAGCAGCGAGCGTCGATAGTCGACAATCATGATCTTGGCTTCCTTCGGGGTGAACCTCGTGGTGACGCCCTTCAGGAGGACCCGCAGCAGGTTCGACTTGCCCGACTCGGGACCGCCGATGGCGACGAAGTGCGCTTCCGACATCGTCTCGAGGTACATCGGCGCGAGCTCCAGCTCATCGACGGCGTACGGGATCCGCTTGTCGGCGTCGTGGCCGATGGCGGGCAGCGTCGAGAAGTCGAGGTTCTCGGGGAGCAGCCGGACCTCGGCCGCGCGGGGTCCCTTCCACGCGGAGTTGACCGCGTTGATGAACTCGCGCTGCCCGGCGCTGACGTCGGTCGCATCCTCGACGCCGTCGATGCGGGGCAGCCCGATCAGCGTGTGCATGCCGCCGGTCATGATGCCGCGGCCGGGCCGGGCGGTCGGGATGATCGCCTGGATCTTGCGGTCGATCTCGGAGTCGAACGGGTCGCCGAGCTTCAGCTCGACGCGCGACTGCAGCGTGTCCTTCGTCGCGGCGCGGATCTCGGACCACTTGGCTGCGGCGATCCAGACGTGGATGCCGAAGCCGAGACCGCCGTTGGCGATGGCCTGGATCTGGGGCTCGAGGGTCTCGAACTCCGTCTTGAGGGTCGCCCAGCCGTCGATCACCAGGAACACGTCGGTCGGGAACCGGTCGGCGGGGATGGAGCCGTCGCGACGGCCCTGCCGGTACGTCGTCATCGAGTCGATGCCGAGCTCAGAGAACTGCAGCTCACGGCTCGAGCGCAGAGAGGTGATCTCGGCGACCGTGCGGCGCACGCGGTCGACGTCGAGGCGTCCGGTCACGGAGCCGACGTGGGCGAGGTTGCGCATCGAGGTCAGCGAGCCGCCGCCGAAGTCGAGGCAGTAGAAGCCGACCTCCTGCGGGGTGTGGGTCAGCGACAGTCCGGCGATGCCTGCGCGAAGTGCCATCGACTTGCCTGCCTGCGGGCCGCCGACGACACCCAGGTTGCCTCCCGAGCCGTCGAAGCGGATCCACCACGGGTCGCGTCGCTGCTGGCGGGGACGGTCGATCAGGCCGAACGGGGCCGCGAGGGTGCCGCGGTACTTCGGGTCGGCGATCTGCAGCCCGCGGCCCTCGACCTCCGCGAGGCCGCCGAGCAGCTGATCCATGGTGGGCGGGTCGTCGAGCGGGGGAAGCCACACCTTATGGGAGGGCCAGCCGTGTCCCTTCAGACGACCGACGGCGATGCTGAGCAGCGTCTCGTCCTCGTCCTCCTCGCGCTCCCCCTGCTCCTCGGCGGGCTCGGCGCCGGCGGACGCCGTCAGGACCGGAAGCTCATCGGCATCGGGCTCCGGCGGCACGACGGGGATCACGTAGTCGGCGGTGAACTCGAGCACCGGCGGCGTCCAGCCCTTCGACTCGACGATGACCTCGTCGATCGGGCGGTCCTCCTGCGCGGCGGGCGCACTCGTGCCGTGCCAGGGCCCGGACACATAGGCGGCCTTGAAGCGCGTCATGCCGGTGGTGTCGAACTTCAGATAGCCGTTGCCCGGCGGGGTGGGCAGTTCGTAGGCGTCGGGGACGCCGATGACGGTGCGCGACTCGGCGGGCGAGAACGTGCGCAGGGCGATCCGGTACGACAGGAAGGTGTCGAGGCCGCGCAGCTTGTTCTCCTCGAGCCGCTGCGAGGCGAGCAACTGGTGCACGGCGATGGATCGGCCGACGCGACCGATCTGGACGAACAGGTCGATGAACTCCGGTCGGGCGGAGAGCAGCTCGGAGAACTCGTCGACGACGATGAAGAGGCTCGGTATCGGCGGAATGTCCGCGCCCGCCTGGCGCGCGTTCTCGTAGTCCTCACGGTTCTTGAAGTTGCCCGCATCGCGCAGCACCTCCATCCGCCGGTCGAGCTCGCCGCCGATGGCGTCGGCCATGCGGTCGACGAGGGAGAGCTCGCCCTCGAGGTTGGTGATGACGGCCGACACGTGCGGCAGATGCTCGAGGCCGAGGAAGGTCGCGCCGCCCTTGAAGTCGACGAGGATGAAGTTGAGCTGCTCGGTCGAATGGGTCATCGCCAGGCCGAGCACGAGCGTGCGCAGGAACTCGGACTTTCCGGAACCCGTCGCGCCGATGCAGATGCCGTGCGGCCCCATGCCTCCCTGCGCAGACTCCTTGATGTCGAGCTCGACGGGCGATCCGTCGTCGGCGGTGCCGAACGGGATCCGCAGATGCTGGCGGAGCGGTCGTGGGCGCCACGCCTGGCGCGGATCGAGCGTCAGCGGATCGCCGACGCCGAGCATCGCCGGATAGTCCTTCGGCGGCTCGAAGACGACCTCTGCCGGGGTCTCCTCGTCACCGCCGGTGAGCTCCGGCATGCGGTACGGCGACATGGCGCGGGCGAGCATCTCGCAGTAGACGACGGGCACCTGGTCAGGCCGACCGAACGGCGTCTGGGCGTGCGGGGTGCGCGAGGTGCGACGATGCAGGATCACCGAGTCGGCGGTCACCTCGAAGACGGCGACGCCGAGCTCGAGGTTGCGGGGCAGTTCCTTACGGCCCGTGACCTCGATCGTCACGGCCTTGGTCGACGGGGTGACGAACTGCTGCGAGTTGACGCCCTCGACGCCGTCCGAGACGACGACGGTGAGCGAGGGAGGGTTGCTCGCCGACTGCGCGGAGGTGCCCATCTGGCTGAGCTCGCCCGCGCCGGTGGCGAACATTCGCACCGGCCCGACGCCGTCGGTCTCGGTCGGGTGCTGCAGGTGGGGAAGCCACTTGACCCACTGCCAGGCCTGCTGGTTCGCCTTGTTGGCCGCCACGAGCAGCGACACATCGGTCGGCGCATGCCAGGTGACGAGCTGGGCGACCATCGAGAAGGCCAGCTTGCGGCAGGCCTCCTCGTCGCCGATCAGCGAGATGGAGCGGAAGCCGCGCAGGTCGACGGCGAGCGGAACCGACTGGATGACGCGGTGGGTGCGGATGAACCGGCGCAGCGCTCCGGTGGTGAGCGGCTCCAGGTCCTCGATCGGCTGCGACTCGGGAGGGGTGATCCGTTTGGCCGACTGCTGCCGACCGACGGAGAGGCGCACGGAGCCGAACTCCTCGGCGTCGGGACGGCGCTCCCACATCCGCATGCCCCCGACCACTGTCCAGAGGCTGTCGGGCGAAGGATGCCGGTAGGCGACGCTGGCGCGCTGCTCGTCTGCGGTCTTTGCGAAGTTGCGCCGGGTCTGGGCCAGGTAGCGGAAGTAGTCGCGGCGGTTGGCGTCGAGCTGGGCCGACTGGTCGTCGTTCTGCCTTCCGACCTGGGAGAGCATCATGCCCATCATCGAGACGGCGTAGAGGCCGCCGACGATGCTGCCCATCAGGCCACGGCTGCCGCTGGAGAACATGATGCCCATCGCGAGGCCGCCCGCGACCATCGGCAGCATGCGCAGCAGGTTGCCGAACGGTTTCGACGGCGAAGGCGGGGGGATCTCCGGCGGAGACTCGAGGAGGAGGTCACCTCGTGGCATCGCCGGCGGCGTCACGCGCTTCGGCCGATGGAACGTGATCAGACCCATGCGTTGATTTCCCTCCAGAGACAACTCGACGCCTAACCTAACTCACAACCCGTCCGCTACAGCCGGGATCGGGCGGTGCCGGGGCGCCGAACCTGCCCGCGAGCAGCGCCGCCTCTACCCTTCATCGCCGGCCGCGCCACCCACAGAGGCGTCGACGACACTCCTTCGTCCGGATGACTGGGTGCTGCTCCCGACGGGCGTTAGGGTGTCCAGCGTGACTACCACGCCCGAAGAAGACCTGTCGCGGGTCACGATCATCTCCAGCAGCCGTCGAGTCGACCTCGCCCTGCCGGGAGCCGTGACGCTGAGCGAGCTGATGCCGAGCATCGTGCGCTTCTCCGGGCTTGAGTCGAACACCCCCACCGACGCCGTGCACGCGTGGGTGCTTCAGCGCTTCGGTTCCGATCCGTTCGACCTGTACACCCCGGTCAACAAGCTGAACCTGCGTGACGGAGAGACGCTTCACCTCAGGCAGCGCGAGAACGCCATCCCGGACGCGGCCTTCGACGATGTCGTGGACGCGGTTGCCGGGGCAACCAACTCGCGCCCATCCTGGATGGCGCGCAACTCGCAGCGCATGGGCCTGATCCTGATGATGCTCGTGCTGATCGGCCTTCCGCTGATGATCATCTTGTCGCAGGAGCCGATCGACCCCGAACGCGCCCGCTTCGACCCGTCGCTGCGGTTCCCGCTCGGTCTCGCAGTGATCGCCACCGCCTTCCTCAGCTTCGCCGCCTGCATCGGCTCGGTCGCGCTGGCAAGGGCGGCGAAGGAGATCCCCACAGCCACCTGCCTGGCCTGGGCGAGCGCGGCACTTGCGGGCATCGCCGGCTGGTTCGCCGCCGACCCCGTCTCGGAGTCGGTGCCCTTGTCGATCCGCTTCGTGCTGAGTTCCGCCGCCGTCCTCGTCGCCGCCGCGGCCTGCGCCCTCGCGGCGATGGTGAGTGCGCTCGCCCTGTTCGCGGTCGCCCTCTCCGCGCTGTTCTGCCTGATCTCGGCCTCCTGCATGATCCTGTTCCCCGGCAATGACATCGAGGTCGCCGCGATCACCATGACGGTGATGGCCTTCCTCACGTCCTTCCTGCCGACCATCAGCTACCGGATCGCCGGGATCGCGCTGCCGAACCTGCCGGTCACGACCGAGGCGATGCTCGCCGACGAGACCCCCGTCCAGTCCGACATCGTCAGCCGCGCCCTCCTCGCCGACCGCCTGCTCGGGTCGATGCTTGCGGCCACCTCTGCGACGGCGGTGCTCGGCGCGATCATGACGCTGATGCAGGGCAGCCTGTGGTCGACGCTGCTGGTGCTGTGCATCGGGTTGGCGTTCCTGCTGCGGGCCCGCGCCTTCGTCGGCCTGACCCAGCGCATGGCGCTGCTCCTCGGTGGGGCGCTCAACGTCTCGATGGCCCTGGTCGCCGTCGGCGTCGGCTTCGCGCAGTCCCTGCTCGGCATGTCGCTGCTGTTCGGAGGCTGCCTGCTGGTCGCCTACGTTTTCGCGCACTACTCGGCGACGACCTACAACAAGGTGCTCTCCCCGACCGTCGGCCGCTGGGGCGACGTGTTCGAGTGGCTCGCCATCATCGGCATCGTGCCGTCGCTGCTCGGCGTGCTCGACCTCTACTCGTACTTCAACAACCTGCTCTGAGCCTGCGGCGGCTCAGCGGCCGAAGAGCATCCGGTACTCCGTCGGCGACGGGGCGACGTTGACACGGGTCATGCGGCGCACGCTCGCCACCACCAGTTCGGTCTCCTCGAGGTCGGTGACCGCCTTCACCTGGCCCGAAGCCAGCGCGTAGGCGCGGCGCAGATGCTCGGCAGCCTTCGACGACATGGGGGCGATGAGCGCGACGTCTGCGGCGCGCAGGTCGCTGACCGCCTTCCCCGCCGACGGGTCGCCCAGCGTGACGAGGCTCTGCCAGGCGCCGAGACGCTCGGTCGGAGGGATCGCCTGCATGCCGTCGATGATCAGGCTCGGCCGGTACGGGCGGCCCTGGCCGGGGATGTTCTCCGTTCCGCGCAGCAGGTCGATCGTGCCTCCGCAGGCGCGGACGGTGTCGGCGAGGGTCAGCCAGCGGCGGTGGTCCTCGACGATCACGGAGAGGTGCGCGCCGAGGCACATGGCGCGGAAGGCGAGCAGCCAGGTCATGTACTCCGGTGTCGCGAGGAAGAGCCGGGTCGGCTGGGAGCGGAAGAGGCGCATCGTGACGGGGCCGCCCTGCCCGATGCCGAGGACCAGCCCCGACGGCCCGGTGGTCATGGTCTTGAGGTTCGGGTCCGCCGTCGGCGCACCGCTCAGCGCGGTGAAGGTGATCTCGCTCACTGTTCGATCTGCCTTCCGAGCGGAATCGTGGCCAGCATGCCCGGCACCTGGTTGCCGCCGCGCGGGCCGATCTTCAGGTCGCCCTGGACCGACGACATGACGTACTCGTCTGCCGCGGTGGCCTGTTCGAGGTTTGAGGTGACGAGCCGGACCGCACCCTGCGGCGGCTCCCCGGGCGCGACGGTGATGGAGGTGACGGCGAACATGGCTGGCGCTGTCGTGACGACGTCGAGCAGGCCCTGGTAGAGGGCACTCGGGCCGCCGCCGAAGCCGCGAAGGCCACGCGTCTCGTGGATGAGGGAATCGCAGACCCACTGGTCCCAGTCCTCACGGCTGCGGTCGTCGTCGCCGTGCTCGGCGGCGCCAGTGGTCAGCGCGAGGACCTCCGCGATCCCCATGGGGTCGAGCGGCTCGGTCACCATGCCGTGGCGCTTCAGGGTTGCCTGGGCACGGTGCAGACCGAACCGCAGGGTCGCGAACACACCCACCTGGCCGGAGCCGCGGCGGTCGACGGCCTCGAGGCAGAGCCGGGGGTCGAGCCGCAGCGCGATCCAGGTCCGGCGGATCGCCGGGGGTGTGCCGTCTCCCGCGATCTCGCGGTACGCACCGACCGCGGGCGAGTCCGGGGGCAGCATGGCCGCTGCCGGGCCGGGGACGGTGAAGGTCACGACCTGGATGCCCGCGAAGACGACGTCGTCCTGACGGGTGAGCGACCCGAGTACCGCGAGGTCGAGCTTTGCGCCTCGGTCGGTGAAGAGCGAGTTGTCGGCGGTGACCTCGAGCAGGCCTGACCAGGACTCACCGTCGGCGACGACACCGATCTCGCCGTCGTGGGCGTCCTTGATCTGGGTCAGCTCGAGCTTCGGCAGCCACTGTGCGAGCGGAACGAGGTCGGCCGCGACGTCCGGCACGGCGACCTTGTGCCGCTTGCGGGCCGAGAACTCGCGCCGGATTCGGATGGTGGTCACGAGGGTGCGGCCATTGACCGGGATGCTCAGGAGCAGCGCGACAAGAAGGATCACTGCTGCGACGGCGATGGACCAGGTCTGGCGCTGGAGCACGAGTGCGAGGATGGCGATCACGACGATCTGCCAGGCCACGACGAGCCCGATGTAACGGGTCGAGCGCGTCCGGCGGGGCAGAGCCGCCCGCGACTGCTGGGTCCTGCGCAGCATCATTCCTCCTTCGCGACGCCGCTTACTCTATGGCCTCGTGGGGGCCAGACCCAGCGTCCCGCGACGCCAAAGGGCGGCTGGGGACCACCTGAGAGCTAAAGTTGCCGACGACCACCCGAGCCCGCTTCGACTTCCAGGACAGGTATGGCGACCCGGAAAGACCTCCTGAAGGCGCAGTCCTTCACGTCACGGCGCATGATCGCCGCGTTCGTCGACCGCGACCCGGACGATCCGACACCGCCGCTGCGCCGGATCGGGACGGCGACGTTCGTCTCGGTGCTGATCGGTGTGGTGCTGCTCGCGGGCACGACCCTGCTCGGCCTGCTGGGCGGGGGCACGGCGAACGACTCGTGGAAGCAGGAGCAGAACGCCATCCTCTCCGATGCGCAGTCGGGTGCGCTCTTCGTCTACCAGGACGAGGTGCTCTACCCGATGGCCGATGTCGCGTCCGCCCGCCTGTTCGCCGCGGGACGCAACCCCTCCGGGCAGCCGCGCGTCATCGAGGTCAAGACCGAGGCGCTGCGAGGCGTCGAGATGGGCCCGGAGCACGGCATCCCGGGGGCACCGCGCCAGCTTCCCGAGGCGAAGCACCTCGCGTCCTACCCGGTGCGGCTCTGCTCGACGGCCCCCCAGGGCGCCAACCGCTATCTGACCCTCGAGTTCGGCACTGACGATCCGAGCAGCACCAGCTTCGCGTTCGTGGCACAGCATTCCTCAGGTCGCCAGTACCTGATCTACGGCGGCCGCACCCACAGCCTCTACGCCAGGAACGGCCAGACCTCGTCGATCGTGCCCGATCTGCCCGTCGTCACCCCCGGCGACAGCTGGATCAACGCCCTCCCGGACGGACTGCCCGTCGTGCCGAAGGAGGTCCCGGGCGAGGGTGAGCGCGGCAACATGATGGACGTGGGCGATCTTGGCATGGTCGTCGACGGCGACTCGACCCGCTACTACATCCAGCTGCTCGACGGCCTATCGCGCATCTCCTACCTGGACATGAAGGCGATCCAGGCGAAGAAGGGCCTCGACGGTGACCCTGGCCTTTTGAAGACCGGCGAGGTCCCCTCTGCGACCAGCGCGACCCGCCCGATGTTCAGCGACGAGTCGATGCCGATGGACGAGCCGAAGGGGCCGCCCGGAATCTCGGGGCTGAACGACGTGTCGGTGTGCGCCACCTTCCGCCAGGACTCCCCCGGCCGCGTCTCGTTGAGCGTCGACCAGAAGACCCCGGAGATCGCGTCGAACGCCGCCGCGCCGAAGGAGCAGTACGTAGACAAGATCACGCTGCCCACCCTGTCGGGGGCGCTCCTGCGCAACAGCGACATGGTCACCGATGACGGCGCGAGCACGCTGCTGCTCAACAACCGGGCCTACTCGATCCCGACGATGGGTGACCGCAGGGCCCTCGGCTACGGCGATGTGACCCCTCTTCCGGTGCCTCCCGGCCTGATCGCGCTGCTCGAGCCGGGGCTCACCGATCCGGGCAACTCGCTGACCTATTCGATGATCGTGGATGGGAACTGAGTAGGGGCGACACCCCCTCAGCGACGCGTCTAGGTATTGCTACTTGTTTACGACGAAGACCCTGGGAACTGACCCTTCCTCCGCATAGTGTCTTTCTCGACAGCACAGCAGCCCGAGTTAGCTCGAAGTTGCTACCAACGAGTCCAACCGGGCTCAACGTCGAAGGGAATGAACCATGGGCGACAAGTCCGTTGACCGCGCTGCAATGCAGAAGGCCACGCAGCAGATCGAGACCAAGCACCAGCAGATCCACCAGCTGCAGACGCGCCTCCAGGGCCAGATGACCGACCTCGCTTCGCGCTGGCACGGCAACGCCTCGACCGCCTTCCAGCAGGGCTACCAGCAGTTCGACACCGAGTTCGAGAAGGTCAAGCAGGGTCTCGACAAGATCCACACCTCCCTCGTCGAGACGCTGCGCGAGTACGGCTCCCGTGAGGAAGAGAACCAGGCAACCGCCAACCAGATCGCCGGCCTCATCGGCTGACCCCGTCTACACAAGATTCGATAGGAGAAACCAATGAGCGATTCAACCACGTACTCCGTTGCCGGCCTTCAGGAAGGCATCGGCAACCTCTCGGCAGCTCACAAGGAGCTGACCACCCTTCTCGACGACCTCAAGGCTGAGCTCTCGACCTCCCTCGGCGCGTGGGAAGACAACGCCCGCAACGCCTACGTCGAGGTTCAGCGTTCGTGGGACGCCTCGGCCGCCAAGCAGCAGGACATCGTGCAGCGCATGCCCGTGCTCCTCGGCAACATCGCCGATGGCTACAACGCCACCGAGTCCCGTAACGCGGGCATCTGGGGCTGATCCCCACAACACCCTTCAGAAGGGGTCCGGCTTCGGCCGGACCCCTTTTGTGTTGCCCAGGATCGGCGGATTCCGACGGCGCGCGTCCGGTGGGCGTCGTCGATGTCGCCAGCGCCCCTGCCCGACCGCTCCTCCCAGCGTCACGCCGCCGTCCCGGCCGGGCGATCAGCGCAGCCCGCGACCCCCGGTGCCGGGCTGGTCGCGGGCTGCGAGGTGTTTGTCCTGAGGATGGCGGTGACCGGCCCCTTCCCGCCGGCGGGACTAGCCGCGGCTTCGCTTCGGGCTCAGTCGGCCCGGCGCACCACGGTCCGTGCCTTCGCGAAGCAGAAGATGCCGTAGAGGATCAGGCCGACGCCGACCAGGACGAGCAGGAAGACGCCGAACGGCAGGCCGATCAGGGTCTTGAGGGCGCCGTCGAGCCCGGCGGCCTCATCGGGGTTGCGGGTGAGCACCGCGACGATGAACAGCACGCCCATGATGCCGATGGAGACGCCCTTCGCGATGTAGCCGACGGTGCCGAGGCGGGAGAAGGTGGTGCGGAAGCGTCCGCTGATGTCGACATCCTTGAGGAACTTCTTCTTCACGCCGTTGACGATCATGCCGATGCCGATGGCGAGCACGACGGCACCGATGATGAACAGAAGCACCGCACCCCAGGTGGTCGCCATGAGCTGGGCGCTGATGCTCTCGTTCGTCTGCTCGCCGTCCGAGGAGCCGCCGAGGGCGTAGGTGAGCGCGACGGAGCCGACGGCGCCGAAACCGATGCCCTGGCCGGCGGCCTTCACCGCGTCCTTGGCATCCTCGCGGGCGAGGCCGATCGCGGAGATGACCGAGTAGACGGCGAGCGCGAAGAGGGCGATGGCTGCCACCCAGAGCACGATGCCTCCCACCGGCGTGGAGCGGATGGCCCGCATGGCGCCCTGCTTGTCTGCCGACTCGCCACCGAGGCCCGTGGCGACTCCGACGGCGAGCGCCCCGATCAGGATGTGCACGAGCCCGTTGACGACGTGACCGACAGACGCGAACCCTGCCGCAACCGGGTGGTTCTCGATCTGTGAGGCCTTCTGCTCAACTTTTCCCATCCCTTCATCCTAGGGAAGGGGCGTCCCCCGGCCCGTGGTTCAGGCGATGGTGAGCGTCTCGTCGGGCGCGGCGAGCGTGATCGACGGCGCATTCAGGTCGATCCGCACATCGCAGACCTCGCTCCCCGACGTGCACCGGTAGGCCAGTTCCGTGTTGCTCTTCTCCCCCACCTCGACGTGGGCTGTCGCCAGCCACGGGTGACGGCGACGGAAGCCGATCAGATCGCGATACGCCTCGTACATCCCGCGCCCCAGCTGGCTCAGCTGGCTCGGTTCGTCGGGGAGCAGCGGTCGCACCTCGTCGTCGCCGCCGAACTGGTCGCGTTTGGTTCCGGTGTATCCCTGCTCGTCGCCGTAGTACACGCTCGGACTTCCCGGAAGCGACATCAGCACCCCCGCAGCGACGGCGGCGAGCTCGGGCCCGACGAGCGTGGCGATGCGCGTGACGTCGTGGTTACCGACGAAGGTCTGCGGAATGAAGCTGCGGCAGAACTCGTCGTGCCTGCCGATGGCATGGGCGAGTTCCCAGAGGTTGCGGTCGTGCAGCGACGACCAGATCCCCTTCCACAACTCGTACTGGGTGAGGGTGTTCAGCGTGGAGTCCTCGATGAAGGCCGGATAGTCGCCGTGGATGACCTCGCCGATGAAGACCACGTCCGGGAACTGGGCCCGGACCCTCGTCGCAACCTCGCGCCAGAACTGGGTCGGCACCGCGTAGGCGACGTCGAGCCTCCAGCCTGCGATGCCACGGCGCAGCCAGTGCACCATGACGTCGACGACGAGGTCGACGACGGCAGGGTTCGAGTGGTCGAGCTCGACGAGGTCCTCGTGCCCCTCCCACGACCTGGGCCGGTCACCGTCGCGCGCGATGAGCTCTGGGCGTTCGGTGACGTAAGGATGCGTCCGGGCGACGTGGTTGAACACGCCGTCGAGCACCACCGCGAGGCCACGCCTGCCGCACTGGTCGATCAGCCGGTCCAGGTCGGCGTCGTCGCCCAGGCGCGGGTCGACCCGGTAGTGGTCGAGCGTGTCGTAGCCGTGGCTGACCGAGGCGAAGATCGGGTTGAGGATCAGGCCGTTGCAGCCGAGCTCGACCGCATAGTCGAGCCACCGTTCCAACCTCTGCAGCCGGTGCTGAGGCTCACCGTGTTCCTCGCGGATCGGCGCACCGACGGCGCCGAGTGGGTAGATCTGATACCAGATCGCGTGCTCAAGCATGTCCTCAAGCCTATCGCCGCCCACGTGGGCCCGGCGCAGTCGACGCGCTCCCCCGCCCGACCACCTCGCCGCAGCCGGCGGACGGGGTCGCGATACGGTCGGGGCGTGGAGAGGGCAGAGCCGTTCACGCGGTTGATCACCGAGGGTGCCCGAGCGGTGAGCGACAGGACATATGCGCGCGACGAGCGGCCTCGCGAGGGAGCTGCGCGGTGGCCGGTGACGGTCGCGTCTCCCCGACCGTGCCACCGCCTCGCGGCTGGACACGGCACTCGCCGAGCTGGAGCCGGTCGTCGGCCCGGGGCACTTCGCACCCGGGAACGCGGCGTCGGCGCACGTGACGGTCAGAGCCCTCGATGTCAACCGCGACCGGGCCGATCCAACGGCCGACGTCAACGCCCAGCGGATGGCTGCGGTGCGCCGGACGGCCGCCTGTATCAGGGCCTCCACTCTCCGGCACACAGGTTACGCCCTCACTCCCAGTTGCGTCATGGCGGCGCTGGAGCCGGTCGGCGAGAGCCCGGAGTTGTTGAGGCGGAGACTTGGTTCCGAGCTCGGGCCGCTCGAGGACGGCGTCGCCCGCGGCATCTGGCACTCGACCGTGCTGCACTGCGCGGCGCCGATCACCGACCCTGAGGGCCTGGTCTCGTGGGTGGCCGACCGGCGTCGGATCGTCGAGACGACCGTGGCCATCGATTCGGTCAGCCTTGTCCGGTTCCGCTATGCCGAAGCAGGCGCGGCGCTGGATGCAGCCCGACGAATGGCAGCGCTCGGCGCTTCGTCCGGCCTGACGCTACTTCAGGAGCTTGGACATCCGGCGGTCGGCGAGCGGCTTGCCGCCGGTCTGGCAGCCGGGGCAGTACTGCAGCGACGAATCGGCGAAGGAGACCTCGAGGATCGTGGAGCCGCAGACGTCACACTCCTCTCCCGCGCGGCCGTGGACCCGCATGCCGGAGCGTTTCGCGTCCTTGAGTTTGTCGATGGGCACGTCAGCGGCCGACGCGATGGCCTGGTCGAGCACCTCGCGCAGCCGCTCGAACAGAGCGGCCACCGCCTCGTCATCGAGTCCGTCTGCTGGCTTGAACGGGCTGAGCCTCGCCGCGTGCAGGATCTCGTCGGAGTAGGCGTTTCCGATCCCGGCCAGCCGCTTCTGGTCGCGCAGCACACCCTTGAGTTGGGCCTTCCCCGCCTCCTTCAGCACCCGCCTGAAGTCGTCGACGGTGAACGACGGGTCCATCGGATCGGGGCCGAGCGCCGCGATGCCCGGCACCTCCTGCGGGTCGTCGACCACGCAGACGGCGAGATGTTTCTGGGTGCCTGCCTCGGTGAGGCTGAAGCCGGAGTCGTCGTCGAGGACGATCCGCAACGCCAACCCGGAGCGGCCCGGACGGGCGGGCACCTTCGGGGCGACGTTGTGCCAGGTGACCCAGCCGCCGCGGGCCAGGTGGAAGATCAGGTGCACGCCCTGAGCGTCGATGTCGATGAACTTTCCGTGCCTGCCTACCCCGTCGACCTCGAGGCCTGCCAGCGCGTCGAGGGGGATCTTGAAGGTCTTCAGCGCGGAGAAGGAGACGAGGTGGCCCGCAGCAATACTGTGACCGCGGAGCCGTTCGTCGAGGGCGGCGGCGATGGCTGCCACCTCTGGCATTTCGGGCATGTCGACCTCCTGAGCGACGGTGCCTGGATGCCGTCAGGCTAGCAGCGCCGTCCGACCGATCCGCTCAGCCGATCCGCCCTATGGCGTCGTGGCGCGCCTGCATCGCGCTCCACGCCCCGATCAGGTCCCGGCCGGGCATCGGCTCACGGGCGGGCCAGGCACGGTTGGGCAGGTCGAGCGCGCGGGAGAGGCGCCTCAGGTAGTCGGCGCGGGGGACCTCGTAGGCACCGAGCGAGCCGAGGTGCTCGGTGAGCCACTGCACGTCGAGCAGCGCGACACCGGTGGCGTCGAGCTCGAGCGCGAGCCGGATCAACGCCGTCTTCGAGGCGTCCCTGCCCCGCTCGGGGTCGTGGAACATCGACTCTCCGGCGAAGAGACCTCCGACTTGGACGCCGTAAAGCCCACCGACGAGCTCGCCGTCGTCGTCCCACACCTCGACGGAGTGGGCCCATCCCGCGGAGGCGAGGCGCCGGTAGGCGGCTGCGATCCGGGTGTCGATCCAGGCGCCGTCGCGTGAAGGCTCGGCGCAGCGGGCGATCACGTCGTCGAATGCGGAGTCGGTGGTGGTCGTGTACCGCTTGGCGAGCTTGCGCAGCGAGCGGGTCACCCGCAGGCCGTGGACCGGGAGCAGCCCGCGGTCCATGGGCGACCACCAGCCCATCTCCCGGTCGTTCATCGGCATCGGGAAGACGCCGCACCGGTAGGCCTCGAGCGTGAGCGCGGCGTCGAACTCATCGGAGTAGCCGATGAGGTCGCGCTGCGGCCAGTCCTCCGGCCGCCCGAACAACGAGCCGAGCATTGCTCCAGTGTGGCAGCGTCTGCCCCGGGTGCGCGGGATCGGCCCACGAGGCTCCCCGGAGTCGACCCGGATTCCACCCGGAGTACCCTCGACTCGTTTGACAGCGTGTGTCACGCTTGACGTAAAGGAAAGGGGGCGCTGATGAGCAACCAGAACCAGGCGGTCGCGCTCACCGAGGGCATCACAGCCAACGTGTTCCACGAGATCCTCGAGTTCGCCATCGAGGGCAAGGGAAAGCTCCCAGGTGCCAAGCACGCAGCCAAGCAGCTGCTCGTGCAGCGCAACGACGTCGAGTCGGCCATCTCGCGGATGGTCACGACCCACATCGCCATGGCAAGCGGACAGGGCTTCGCCACCAACTGGGGCGGGTTCCTCGTCTCCATCGTCACCATCCCCGCCAACCTCGCGGCCGCGTCGTTCCTCCAGGCCCGGCTGGTCTCCGGCATCGCCCACCTCCGCGGCTACGAGCTCAGCGACCCGCGGGTCCGCACGGCCATCCTGATGGTCATGCTCGGCCCGAGCGGCAACGCGGAGCTCGTCTCGAAGGGCGTCCTTCCCTCGTCTCCGCTGGTCGTCGCGACGGCGCCCGTGTTCGACGCCCGGCTCGACCTCCAGGTGTCGAAGGCGCTGCTGGACCGTGCCCTCAACCAGGTCACGGGCAAGCGCTTCGGCGTCTGGATCGGCAAGCGGATCCCCTTTGTCGGTGGCGGCGTCGGCGCTGCCGTCGACGGCTGGTCGACCAGGTCGATCGCCATGCACGCGCTGAGCGAGTTCCCGAGCCGTCGTCCGAAGCTGGCCCGCGGAACGGTCGAGACGACCGACTGAGTCGTGTCACCCGTCCGGCGGCCCCGCAGAGATGCGGGGCCGTCCGCGTCAGTAGGTGCGTTCGACGCGCTCGGCGATCAGGCAGGTCACCTCGTAGGTGATGG
>RRZT010707782.1_pt1 | contig 15831 bp, 12 predicted proteins | sample 2165551 | NCBI WGS metagenome assembly RRZT01 (sample SAMN10456910, study PRJNA506462) | wastewater metagenome | biome: wastewater; feature: sludge; material: wastewater sludge; isolation source: wastewater sludge with Escherichia coli K12::gfp cells carrying plasmid... | place: USA: Moscow, Idaho... | reverse complement strand
ATTTTGGTGCAAATGTGAAACAAGAAACTTCAGTTGCCAATGCAACTTCATCTGAAACTTCACCTGTGAATAACGCAGAAAGAGGTTTCGGAGCTGGAAATGGCATGGGTCAAGGTAGAGGTATGGGAATGGGACGACAACATCGTTTCAGAAATGGTCAATAACTAATTTGGGAGGAGTTGAAATACTCCTCCTTTTTAATAAAAAGAATATCTTATGAATAAAAAAATTGCTATTCCGGTGGAAAACGGTATTTTATGCGCTCACTTTGGGCATTGCGAGAAATTTGCTATCATAGAAGTGGTAAACGGTGAAATTACTGAAATGAAAGAGCTTACACCTCCCGAACATGTGCCAGGTCTGTATCCACGTTGGGTTGGTGAATTAGGTGTAACAGATGTAATTGCAGGAGGAATGGGTCAAAAAGCTATTACCCTGTTTAATCAGGAAAACATCAATGTTTTTGTTGGTGCTCCGGCCAATTCAGCAAAAGAACTTGTAACTGATTTTTTATCAAATAAACTAACTTTAAACGCCAACTATTGTAATCACGATGACAAACACGAGCACACCTGCCAGCATTAAACGAAAATACGAAGTCGATGGCAGATGTATGGACTGCCTATTCAGAGGGTTTGAACGATTAATAGAGAAGTACCACTTTAATTACGATGACCGGCAACTTTTTTTTAGTTTTTACAATCATACCATTGCCCGAAGTGGCGGGCGACCGATGCCCGAAATTCACAGAGAGCTGAATCAGAAGTTCCGCGAAATATCAGGAATTTCAGACCCTTATACTGACGAAAAATCAAGAAGTAACAAGCTTGCTTTAAGTTTATATAAGAAATGGCGAAATAAAGTAATAGAATCGGATAATTTTTTCGAAACTGCTTTGCGCTTATCAATTGCCGGAAACATAATGGATTATGGCCCCGGTAATAACTTTGATGTAGAACAAACAATTGAGCAGGTAATGAAAGCTAAATTCGCCATTGATGACTCCGTTCTTTTAAAACAGCGCATAAAAGAAGTAAAATCTATTTTGTATCTGGGTGATAATGCCGGCGAGATTGTTTTCGATAAATTATTTATTGAAATGCTTATGCACCATCATTTGACTTATGTAGTTAGAGGAGCCGCAATACTCAATGATGTAACTATAAGTGATGCCAAAGAAGTAGGAATGGATATGGTAGCAGATGTTATAACTAATGGGTACGATACATCTTCCACTATTTTAAATAAATGTAGCGACGAATTTATGGAGGCATATAACAATGCTGATTTGATCATCTCTAAAGGACAGGGAAATTTGGAAGGATTGATAAATGAAAACGATCCTAGAATATTTTTTCTTTTAATGGTGAAGTGCGATGTTATGGCTGAAAATTTGAAAGTAGATAAAGGTAGTTTCGTGGTCTACAATCAGCGTTTGACTTCTTAAATTCTATTAATCATGTCAGAAAGTTTAATTTTCACTATAGTCGCTTTAATCGCAGGTAGTGTCGGTAGTGTTGGACTTGCAGGCTTACTTTTACTGGTAAAAGAGAGTCGGTTTCAAATGATTTCTACCTATCTGACCTATTTGGCTGGCGGCACACTATTGGGAGCAACTTTCTTAGGCATGATACCCGAAGCTATCACAATGCTTGACAGTCGAGCAGTTTTTGAGTTTATTCTTGCCGGAATACTCTTTTTCTTTGTGTTAGAAAAAATTATTCTCTGGCGAACTTGTCGAAATACTGACTGTGAACGACATATCAAAGCCGCTGCACCCATGATTCTTATTGGCGATGCTTTTCACAATGCCATTGATGGTGTTGTAATTGCTGCTTCGTTTCTAACTTCAATCGAATTGGGCATTTTTGTAAGCATTTCGATTATTTTTCACGAAGTTCCTCAGGAATTAGGAGATTTTGGCATTCTGCTAAAAGTATATTCAAAACGAAAGGCTTTATTATACAATATGTTGTCGGGCAGTACTGCTATTCTTGCGGGTGTTGCTGCCTACTATTTTATAGGAACATTAAAATCGCTTATTCCTTATGCATTGGGCTTTTCAGCGTCCAGTTTTTTATACATTGCTCTAGCTGATTTAATACCCGAAATGCACCAAAAGACTAAATTAAAAGAATCTATTATTCAAATTCTTCTAATCATTGTTGGTATTTCAATTATTTATATTGTCAAGCAAATGGAATAATAAGGTAAACTTTTTTAAACTATAGACCTAAGACAGTCTCTTAACTATTTACTGTAACTACTTGAATTATGATTAAAAAAATAAAAATTGCTATCGCCAGCGGGAAAGGTGGAACGGGAAAAACATTTGTCTCCACAAATCTTTTCTACACTTTACAGCAAGAGGGAACAGATGTCACATTGGTCGATTGCGATGCTGAAGAACCCAATGCATTGGCATTTTTTAATGGAGAACTTGAAAACTCGACTCAAATTACGCAGCTCGTTCCGGTGGTTGATGAAAGTAAATGTACTTTCTGTGGAAAATGTCACGAATACTGTAATTACAATGCTATTTTCTTTTTGAATGAAGCTAAAATTATAAAAGTGATGGATGAATTGTGTCACGGTTGTGGAGCTTGTTCGGTAGCTTGCGAGTTTGGCGCAATTAGTGAAAAGAAAGATGTACTGGGTGAAGTAAATCGTTATGCTGTAACCGAAAAAACGTCATTAATTGAAGCACGTATGAAAGTGGGCGTTTATTCTCCTGTTTCAGTTATAAAAGCTGCTATAAAAGAGGCCGACAATGCCGAAGTTATATTGATGGATTCACCACCTGGAACGTCGTGCCCTTTTATTCAAACAGTTGCTCAAGCCGATTATGTGATTTTAGTAACCGAACCAACTCCCTTTGGACTGAGCGATTTAAAACAATCGGTTGAAACCTTGAAAACAATGCATAAACCTTATGGTGTGATAATTAACAGAGCTAATCTGGGAAACGATGATGTCTATATTTATCTCAATAAAGAAAATATTCCACTTTTGTTGAATATACCTTTCGACAAAACCATTGCTTCTATTTATTCAAAAGGAGAATTGCTTTGTAAGTGTCAACCTCATTGGCAATCTCAATTTAAAAACTTGTTCAACAATATAAAATACCTTCATGGAAATAGCCGTAATTAGTGGAAAAGGCGGAACAGGTAAAAGCAGTATAAGTGCTGCCTTTGCTACATTATCTGAAAAAGTGGTATTGGCCGATTGCGATGTAGATGCCGCAAATCTCTATATTTTATTTAACCCAACCCACGAAGAGGAGCGAATTTTTGTGTCAGGACAGAAAGCTGTAATTGACTACAAGAAATGTCGGAATTGTGGTTCCTGTTTAGATTCGTGTCGCTTCGGTGCCATCTCCTTATCAGATGGCGAAATAGTTATATCGGATATTTTGTGCGATGGTTGTAAATTATGTTCACGCATCTGCCCTTTCGAAGCAATAAACATGGAGAACGAAGATAAAAGCAGAATGTACGCAGGCTCGTTCCGCAATGGAAAAATGGTGTACGGACGCTTATCACCAGGCGAAGAAAATTCAGGAAAATTGGTGAATATGGTTCGCAACAAAGCAAAACAGTTATCAAAAGACCATCAACTCGAAACGATTATCATTGATGGACCTCCGGGGATTGGTTGTTCGGCAATATCAACTATTACTGGAGTCGACCATGTAGTTATTGTTACCGAACCAACTATTTCGGGTCTGCACGATATGAAAAGAGCGTTGGAAATAACTTCTAATTTCAAGCTGAAAACTTGGGTTATTGTCAATAAATTCGACTTAAACACGGATTTGACTCATCAAATCGAAAGCTATTGCCAACAAAGAAATATCTCAGTTGTCGGAAAATTCCCATTTGATAGATTAGTGGTAGATGCCATGGTAAATTGTAAAAGTGTGATTGAATTTGCTCCTGATTCTGAAGTGGCGAAAATGATTAGAGAGAGTTATAGTGCAATAACCCATATTGACAGTAAACAAATACATTAGCTGTATATTAAAATTTAAATATTATTGAAACACAATGGAACAACAAAAAGAATACAAGTACGTGCCAAAAGAAAATGTAATTGTAAAGAAAAAACTGCCTAATATAGGCAAAGTAATCATGGTAGCATCGGGCAAAGGTGGAGTAGGAAAATCAACTGTGGCAGCAGGTTTGGCCTTGTCACTGGCTCTCGAAGGATATTCGGTAGGTTTATTAGATGCCGATATCTATGGGCCATCTATTCCTACTCTTTTTAATTTAGAAACGGTAGAACGACCTGTTTTGACAGAACACGAAGGGAAACATCTTATTGAACCTCACGTCCGTTATGGAATTAAAATTATGTCCATTGGGTTCTTTTTCGATACTCATCAGGCAATTATTTGGCGTGGACCTATGATGTCTAATGGGCTAAAGCAAATGATAAATGATACCAACTGGGGAAGGCTGGATTTTCTGATTATCGACACTCCTCCGGGAACTGGCGATGTTCACATTACGCTGCTGCAAGAATTTAATATAACCGGTGCGTTAGTGGTTACTACACCGCAACTGGTTGCAAAGGCTGATGTTCAGAAAGTAATTAATATGCTTGGAGATAAACATATTGGTGTGCCTATCTTAGGAGTTGTTGAAAATATGTCGTGGTTTTCACCATCCCTTCATCCTTACGAGAAATATTTTCTGTTCGGAAAAGGAGGCGGTTCAGATCTTTCAAATGCATTCAATATACCTTTATTGGCGCAAATTCCTATCAATGAAAAAATATGCATGGCATGTGATGAAGGAAAACTTGGCGAGTTATTCTTGGATAATGAAGTCCTGTTGGCTTTCAATTCAATTGTGGCTCAAATAAAAAGTTGAATTTGAGTGTTTCTTTTCTTTTAATGAACATAAGTTCATTAAAGTTGTTTTAATTTCAGTTTAAAATCAATGAGAAAATAGTTATTCATATATTTAGAAAAATATGATAATTCTATAATACTATTGAAAAAATATGTTTGTTTTGTGTTATAATTTGTAGATGCTTTGTGTAATTAAATAAACATATATTCATATAACTAAATTATTAATTTAAAAAAAAACAATACAAAATGGAAACAAATCAAGTTTATTCAATGCCACGTATTGGAGAAAAAGCTCCTTCATTTAAAGCAGTTACTACACAAGGTGAAATCAATTTTCCTGAAGATTATGCCGGCAAGTGGGCTATCTTGTTCAGTCACCCTGCTGATTTTACACCTGTATGTACTTCTGAGTTTATGACTTTTGCAACAATGAACAAAGAATTTGAAGCGTTGAATTGTCAATTGGTAGGTTTATCGGTAGATGGACTTTACAGTCATATTGCCTGGTTACGTACCATCAAAGATAAAATTGAATACAAAGGAATGAAAAATGTGGAAGTAACTTTTCCGCTAATCGAAGACATTACCATGGAAGTGGCCAACAAGTATGGCATGATGCAACCGGGTGAAAGTAATACAAAAGCAGTTCGTGCTGTCTTTTTTATTGACCCCAAAGGTATGATTCGCGCCATGATATATTATCCGCTTTCGTTAGGGCGAAATTTCGACGAATTGAAGCGTGTAATTATTGGATTGCAAACAGCCGACAATTTTAGCGTTGCTCTTCCTGCCGATTGGCGTCCGGGCGATGATGTAATTGTACCTACTGCAGGTTCGTGTGGTGTAGCCAAGAGCCGTATGGAGGGTCAGGAAGAAGGCGTTAAATGTTACGACTGGTTTTTCTGTACCAAAGAATTATCAAAAGATAAAGTAGAAGCTGCTTTGGGTAAAAAATAAGTTGCGAGAAAACACGATGATGAGAGGAATGGGAAACTATTCCTCTTTTTTATATTGAGCAATTGCGAGTTTTGAAAATTTTATTATGATAAAAGTAACTATATATGGAAATTAATATTTCGATATAAAATGAATCCTGTATAGTAGAAGAGAGCTGGCAATAAAATTTTAAAATTAGCGAGAAAACTGAAGATTTTAACCGGACATCAGTAATTAAAATGGATTATTTAGATTGGGAATCATAAAAAAAACTATATTTGCAATTCATTAATACTATTGAAATCACAAACCTGATATGTCACTTACAGAGAAAGAAGAATTGGAGGAACTCAAAAATGCATCGATGCAATCTTTTGAGAATCTGTACTTTCGATACAGTGTCAAACTTTATAATTTTGTACTGAAATTATCGAAAGGCAACAAATATATGGCTGAAGAGCTGGTACAACGTACTTTTATAAAGGTGTGGGAAAATCGTGATCAGATTAATTCAGACAAAACATTTATTTCCTATTTGTGCACTATTGCAAAGAATATGCTCATCAATGAGTATGAGCACCAAACTATCCAGTTTATTTATCAGGAATACGTTCGGGTTCAGATGGCTGATATCGGAAATAGTACAGAGCTCGATGTAGACAAAATGCTCTTGGATGAATACATCGAGAAACTTACAGAAAAACTTCCTCCTAAGCGTCGCGAGATTTTTGTTTTAAGTCGAAGAAAGGGATTGAGTAACAAACAGATTTCGGAACTCTTGCACATCTCAGAAAGCACTATTGAAACCCAGCTATCGAAAGCGCTCGCATTTATGAAGAACGAGCTTAATATGCATTACGAATATGTTTTCTTAACGGTTTTCTATATGTTGGTTAAATAGCGTTAATTACAATTTTTGAGTAGTGGAAAACAATGCTAAGAACTGTATACATCATAAGCAGGAATTTATTTAAAAATGAAAAAAGAAGAATGTCTTATAATATTTGAGCGTTACATCCTTAACACAGCAACCGCTGAAGAGGTGAAACAACTTAGCCATTGGATTAAACACAACACTGATGTTTCGGGATGGCTTGAAAGTCAGATATTAAATTCGTCGAGTGAAATGGATAGAAATATTCAAATGCGAATGCTCAATAACATCAAATCCGAAATAAGTAAATCTGCTCATTCTCCTGTTTTAGCTAAATTAAAAAATAACAGTCGTATTCAGTTCAGGCAGTGGTTGAGGATGGCTGCCATGTATATTATTCCATTATTAACAGCTGCTGGAGTTTATTTGTACATGTCAGCTAATAAAGTTACAGAATCATTAATTGTATCTGTTGATAGAGGTCAGAAAGCCAGCATTATTCTTCCCGATGGCAGTAAAGCATGGTTAAATTCGCTTTCGAAACTTACGTATACTAGCGATTATAATACAGAAAAAAGAGTACTTAAACTGGATGGCGAAGCTTATTTTGAAGTGGCTCACCAACCTGATAAGCCCTTTATTGTTCAATGCGAAGACTTTTCGGTGGAAGCGCTGGGAACTGCTTTTGGAGTGAAGGCTTATAATGAAGATGTTGTAATCTCCAGTATCTTAATGAGAGGAAAGATCAAAGTAACAACTCTTGAAGGTTCAACCATTTTAAAGCCCAATGAAAGAATATTATACGATAAGTCGACCCAACAAATCAACAAATCTGAAGTAACTAATGCTGTTGATTTTACTGGTTGGATACATAATGAACTCAGGTTTGAAAATGAATCATTAGGCGAAATAGCTAAAAGTATTCAGCGCATTTATAACGTTGAGATTATTTTTGCATCCGAACGATTAAAAAAATTGCGTTACACTGGAACAGTTGAGAATAATAGTTTGGAGAGCTTGCTTAATATCATCACATTAACATCGCCAATTTCATTTCAGGTTGATAAACAAACTGTTATGCTGTATGAAAATCGAAATCTTATGCAGCATTACAATCAGTAGCACAGTAACATAAATTATAAAAAGCAGCAGGTTGATCTCAATGTTCAATCTGCTGTTTTTTTTTAAAATAAATATATTATGAGTAGTGGATAGTAATTGTTGAACTGTATACTTAATAACCAACCAATAAATTCTAATAACTAATTCATTAAATAATAGAAAGAAAAAACAACACCCAACTTTTAAGGGGAAGGTACTTAAAACAATGTTTATTCGCTTTATTAGTCCTTTTTACCTCGACTCTGTCTGCACAGATAACCGTTAATGTGCAAAACAAACCAATCAAAGAGATTCTAAAAATAATTGAAGTTAAAAGTGAGTATCGCTTCTTTTATAATGAAGGTCTCAAAGGTCTTGATAAGGTTGTATCCTTACAGGTAAATAATGCCGGAATAGAGGAAACAATTAAATCTCTTTTATTAAACTCGGAGATATCTCATAAATTAGAAGGTGAAAATCTTGTCGTTCTTATGGCAAAAACAAAAGAAAGTCAAGGCTTATCAAAAAAAATCACCGGAGTAGTAACCGATGTGAATGGAGATTATATAATTGGCGCTTCTGTATTAATTAAAGGAACAAAAACAGGAACAATAACCAATATAAATGGGCAATTCACGCTAGAGGCTACTGAAAAATCGGTGCTTTTAATATCTTACATTGGATATAAAACTCAGGAAATCTCTGTTGCCGGTAAAAACTCATTTCTCATAAAGCTAACCGAAGATGTTGAAATACTGGGGGAAGTAGTTGTTACTGCTTTGGGGATAAAAAGAGAAGAAAAGGCTCTAGGTTATGCGGTTCAGGCTGTTAAAGGAGAAGGACTACAAACAGTTAAAGGTGTTGATATGGCTACTTCTCTCACTGGTAAAGTAGCCGGTTTACTCATTAAAAACAGTACTGAATTTGCACAGTCGGCCGATGTTCAGATCCGTGGCGAAAATCCATTGATAGTAATTGATGGAGTTCCTTATGGGAATATGACCTTAAAAGATATTCCATCGGATGATATTGAGAACCTGAGCGTGCTCAAAGGTGCAACAGCTTCTGCACTTTACGGTTACCGTGGTGCAGGAGGAGCAATTATGGTTACAACCAAAAAAGGTAATAACAAAAAAGGACTGGATGTTTCTTTTAATAGCGGAACTATGTTTACAGCAGGCTTTTTGGCTATACCTGAGCTGCAATCAACATTTGGTCGTGTAGTTAACACAGCTACAAATACTTATTCAACTGGGGGAGATGGTTCCTGGGGCGTTCCCATGGATGGACACGAAGTAATACAGTGGGATCCTGTAACTAAATCGTGGCAGTCAATGCCTTATCTTCCTAGAGGGAAAGACAATTTTAAGAACTTTCTTGAACAAGGATATGTGCTGAATAACAATATAAATATAGTTCAGCAGGGTGAGTTCGGAAGCTTTAGGGCATCTGCAACCTGGGTTAATAACAAAGGTCAGTACCCTAATTCTGAATACAACAAATACACTTACAGTATCGGTGGAGATATGAAAGTGAACAAATTTCTTTTATCATCCAGTATATCTTATAACAAACAAACTTCTCCGAATATAGGATTCAGTGGTTATACAAGCTATGATCCCATGTACAGCTTATTAGTATGGTCGGCAGCCGACTATGATGTGAGAGACTACAAAGACTACTGGCTCATCCCGAACGAAACTCAAAATAACAGTTACACTGATTCAAGTAACAATCCATACTTTGATAGATATGAGAGAACTCATAGTATAAATAAAGATATTATGAATGGGACTTTGTCAGTAAGTTACGATTTTACAAAGTGGTTGAAATTGTCTTTACGATCAGGATTTGACACCTATAGTGATAGACAGGATGTATGTGTTTCAAAAGGTTCGCTTATAAGTGCGGGTTCTGCGACACTTATTCCGAACGGAAATCAGGTTTGGGGCGAATCAGCTAACGGATCGTATAGTACAGGAATAAGTCGTGGATATAGCTTTAATAATGACCTGATATTGACAGGAAGTAAAACATTTGAAAAATTTAGTATTGATGGATTGTTTGGAGGTACCATTTTTTATAAACAAGATGAAGGTATTGAAGCCAAAACACAAGATGGACTCACCATACCCGGATATTATTCTTTAAATGCTTCAGTTAGTCCAGCTGATGTAAGTTCTACAATCTATCGCCGTCAGGTAAATAGTATATACGGGCGTTTGGCAATGTCGTGGAATAGTTTAATTTATGCCGAAGTAACTTTGAGAAATGACTGGAGCTCAACACTTTCTAAATCAACACGGTCATACCTATACCCATCTGTTTCGGGCAGTTTTGTTGCCTCAGAGTTACTACCAAAAACAGACTGGCTTTCTTTGTGGAAAATACGTGGTTCGTGGACTACTTCTAAAACACCTGCCGATGTTTATGCGATTAATTCTGTCTATAACATTACCAACAGTGCATGGGGGAGTTTAAGTTCAGCCTCATATCCGGGTAGTATTCGTAGCTCGGTAGTAATGCCTGAATCATCAGAAACCTTTGAGGTAGGTACAGCACTTAATTTTTTTACCAACAGAGCTTCTATTGATTTATCCTACTATAGCAAACGAATGTACGATGGATTGACATGGGGTGGAATTAGTTCAGCATCGGGCTTCACAAGCAACTATGTAAATACTGAAGAAGAAGTCACTCGTAAAGGGGTCGAAATTACAGCAAATGTTACTCCTGTTAAGACAGAAAACTGGCAGTGGGATGTTTCTGTTAACTGGTCGAAATATGCACGTTATTATACAAAACTAGATCCCTTATATTCAGAAGATAAACCTTGGGTGAGAGTAGGAGAGCGTTATGATGCTTATGTACTCTATGATTATTTACGTGATCCTAACGGGAATATAATTCACAATGCCGGAAAACCTCTTTATTCTGATTATACATCTAGATTTGGCTATTCAGATCCAGATTGGATTTGGGGTTTTAATTCAGCATTAAAATATAAAAATTTCCAATTATCAATTTCGATGGATGGCCGCGTTGGTGGCCTTACCCAAACAATTACTGAAATGTACATGTGGCGTGCTGGTTCGCACCCAAATTCCGTTGTTGATGAAAGATACCTTGATGCAACTATTGGTGGCAGTAATTACATAGGAGATGGCGTTAAAATTGTTTCCGGAACAGCAACTTACGACACTTATGGAAATATAACAAGCGATACAAGGGTATATGCTCCAAATGATGTTGCTACAACATATGAAACTTACACGAATACTTTACACAAGGGAACTGCCTGGGGTGGAGCGGCATCGCCTATCGATGTATATTCAACAACTTTTCTTAAAATCAGGGAATTGTCATTAACATACACACTTCCAAAAGACATCTGTAAAAAAATATTTTCCAAAGGAATTTCAATTTCAGCTGTTGGACAAAATATACTTTTATGGTCAAAGCAGTTCAAGTACTCCGATCCTGATGGAGGATATGATAATTTTAGTGATCCCTCAATTAGATATGTAGGATTTAATGTTAAAGTCGGTTTTTGATTTTTCAAATCATTAAATCACATTAAGAAACACGCAATTTAATGTTGAAATTATTTAATACTATTACAAATGAAAAAGCTAAATAAATATATCTTTATCGGAATCTCATTTCTGATTTTCCAGCTAACCGGTTGCAATGAATTTGATGAAATAAATACAAACCCGGATGCAACAACAACCGTTAGTGCATCATTGCTTTGCACTAATGTTATCCTGAAAACTTGTAAATATAGCAGTGAGGCTAAAAGCTACATCGGTGAAAATGCATTACCCAAATACATAGGCTATGCCAATGAAGGACAGCTTGATGCTCAATATAACAAAATTGGAGCTAGTAGTTTTGGCGCTATGACGATACTGCCTAACATAGAACAAATGATAATCGCCTCGAAAGGTGGAGTTATGGAAGACTCATATAGAGGTGTAGCGAAGTTTGCCCGCGCCTATATGTTTTTTAGATTAACTATGGAAATGGGTGACATTCCGTACACTGAAAGCGGTCAGGGCGAAACCGGCCTTTTTAGACCAAAGTATGATACTCAGGAAGAAGTTTTCATTGGCATCCTGGATGAACTGAAAGAAGCTGACCAATATTTTGCAAACGGACGAACATTTACAGGTGATCCCACACCTTATGCAGGCAATCCCGAAAAGTGGCGGAGGGCTACAAACACGCTAGCACTTAAAATTCTAATGACTTTAAGCAAAAAAGAAAACGTTTCTTCTCTGAATATAAAAAATCGTTTTGCTGAAATAGTAGCTTCAGGGTTTATATTGGAAGCGAATACAGGATTTTTTGGACTTACATATTCAACCCAAAATAAACATCCATTATCAGGTACAAGTAATTTATTTACCAGCCGAACAATAATTAGTTCATTGCTTATGGATAATATGAAGAAACTGAATGACAGGAGGCTGTTTTACTATGCCGAACCAGCAGCATCAAAAATATCAGCTGGAAAAACGCAATCCGATACAGCAGCCTATGTTGGTGTAGACGTGTCAATTGATTATGCAGCATTGAATGCGGGATTTAGCGCAAATAAATACTCGGTGCTTAACAAACGCTACCTGACTGAAGCTGCCTGTGAACCACGTATGCTATTGACCTATGGTGAGCAGCAATTAATTCTGGCAGAAGCCCGTTTACGAGGCTGGATTACTACAGGAACTGCTGAGAACTATTACCAGCAAGGAGTTAAAGCTTCATTAGCAGTTGTTATGGCAACAAAATCATCCTATGCGCATGGCAAGGCCATTGATCAGAATTATATCGACAACTATTTTACCGGCGAAGCAGCTTTTAAAACTACACCCGATGAACAGTTGAAACAAATCTGGATGCAACGATACATTCTCAGTTTTATGCAGGATGCCGAATACAGTTATTTTGAATATCGTCGAAATACTTATCCTGAATTTCCAATTAACCCGGCTACAAGCTTGAATGAGAATAATGTTAATGCAATTCCAATGCGTTGGCTTTATCCAAATTCAGAGACTGATTATAATCGCGAGAATCTAATTATTGCACTCGATCGCCAATACGAAGGTTACGATGAAATAAATAAAATCATGTGGCTCCTTAAATAATATAACACATCAAGAATTCTGTATATTTTTCAACTTTAAAAATAAATATTATGAAAACGAAAAGATTACTTTTTTTATTGCTAATTACGGCTTTTACTATGTCCGTAACAGCCACAATTCCAACTCGTAAAGGTTGGTGGAAATTTGATGATAGTGCAGATGTGTTGAAAGCAACTATCGGAAATCCATTGAGCACATATGGCACAGAGGCTAACGGATCAGCATTTGGTCCCGTAGAGGGCAATCTGGCAATTGTTGACCCAATTGGCCATGCATTGATTATGGATCATGGTATCGGTGCAAATGGAGGAGGAACTCTTACTAACGAATACTCACTACAAATTGACTTTATGGTTCCGGCTCCTATTCCAAATTATGTGTCCTTTTTTCAGACAGGCTTAATGAACGATGCCGACGGCGATTTATTTGTAAAAGCAAATGGCGTAGTAGGATTAGGTGACTTGGGGTGGTCTACAAAAGTAGTTGAAGCTGACATCTGGTATCGGATGATTGTGTCAGCAAAGTGTGGAGAATACTATCGGGTTTATATTAATGGAGAACTGTATCTTGAAAAATTAGGTATAGCTGTAGACAGTCGCCATGCACTAAAATCTTTACCACATATTTTTGGTGACGATGATGGTGAAGATCCCACTATTCATTGTGCAGAACTAGCAGTTTGGAATGTTGCTCTAACCGAAGAGCAAGCGCTGGAATTAGGGAATGCATCTCAGCCAATGTTCCCGCAACCCAAAGGTCAATGGAAATTTGACGATGCCAGTGATTTAATGAAAGCAACGATTGGAAACAATCTTGTTCCCGAAGCTACAATTACACATACAGCCGCCGATGGACCTGCTGATGGCAATGGAGCTATTGTTGATGGATTTTATCAATCGTTGGTAATGAATCATGGTATCGCGGCCAATGGAGGTGGATTATTAGTAAATATTTATTCATTGCAAATCGACTTTAAGGCCATCGGAACATCCCCAAGCTACTATTCATTTTTCCAGACAGGGGCATCAAATTCGGGAGATGGCGACTTGTTTATAAAATGGGCTGGCGATGGATTTATTGGACTAGGAGTGCTTGGTTGGTCAACAAAAACAGTCGTTCCTGAAACATGGTATCGTATGATTGTTACTTCTACAGGAGATACGTACAGAGTTTATATTAATGGAGAGTTGTGGTTAGAAAAAACAGGAATTGCTATTGACAGCAGACATGCTTTGCAGTTAGCAGATTTACCACATCTTTTTGCTGATGATGATGGAGAAGAAGGCATAATGCATTGCGCTGAAATAGCAGTTTGGGATATTGCATTGAGTCCTGAAGAAATTGCACAACTTGGTAATGCAAATGGTGAAATTACAGGATTACAGCATCCATTGGTATCGAATGCTGACTTGTTGGGTCAAAACTACCCAAATCCGTTCGCCATAAATACAGTTTTTCCTTACACAATTCAGGAAGCAGGAAATGTTACATTCCGTGTTCTTGATTTAACGGGCAAACAACTCAATGTAATTTCTGAAGGGAACAAAACTCCGGGCAATTACAAACTCGAATTAAACACAGAAAGTTTAGTTAATGGTATATATTATTTACAATTGATTACCAACAATCAGACTAGTGTACGCAAGATGATTGTATCAAAATAAACACATTCTGTTCATTTTGTAAAAAAGAGGGTATTTCTTCATCGGGAAATACCCTCTTAAAATAAAAAAAGGGAGCAAATATATTTTGTTTAATTCCTGCTTTGAACTTTCTAAAAAAATCAAAATGATCAAAAAATATCATTTCATTATCGCTCAGTTTTTGTTGCTGTTTTTATACCAGCCAATAAACGCCTCAATATCATCAAGAACTGGATGGTGGAAATTCGACAAAGCAAATTCTCTTACTCTGCCTGAAAACGGATATGCTGCATCGCTTGCTTTAGTGGGCAATCATGTAGCGGTTGCAGGGCCCGAAGAGAGTAATGGCGCTGTTTTGATTGGCATTGGAAGTTATTACGAAATTAATCATCATATTTCGCCAAACGGAGGAGGGAGTAAAATAAACGAATATTCGATACAAATAGACTTTAAAATTCCGGCAAATGGAGTTTGGTATAGTTTTTTTCAAACTAATGTGGCAAACAACGACGATGCCGAACTCTTTATAAATCCTTCAGGAAAAATAGGTGTTGCAGCTGTTGGATACAGTAATTTCTCTATAGTTTCTGAAGAATGGTACAGGCTTGTAATTACTGTAAAAAATGGAGTGGAATTTAATTATTATATCGATGGTAATTTAATACTCTCAGGCACAGCTCAAGCTGTAGATGGCAGATTTTCGTTGAGCGAAAAACTATTAATTTTTGCTGATAACGATCAGGAGGATGGAGATATCTTTTGTTCGGAGCTTGCAGTTTGGGATAAAAGTCTAACTGCTTCCGAAGTAAAAGAATTGGCTAGTTGCACGTTAAATCCTGCCTATTTATCGACACGAATTCCATACTTACAAAGCCCGGGGCAAACAAATATGACGGTTTGTTGGCACGACACTGCCACTGTACAAACTCAAGTAGTATATGGAATAGATTCACTTTCGTTAAACTTAGCAACAGCCGGAAGTTCGGAAATAATAAGCCTGCCATATCGTTGGCATACAGTTAAACTTATCAACCTGAAAGCTGATTGTCGTTATTACTATCGGGTAATGAGTGGTGGAAATGCTTCCCAAATTTATTCATTTAAAACTTTTCCTTTAAATAATTCAACTGCAAAAGTACGTTTCTTAATAGTTGGCGACACACACTGTTCGGATACAACCATGGCCGGAAAAGTGATTAGAGCTGCCAGAGCTAAAATGATTGAAAAATTTGGTTGGAATTTCAACGACTCAGTCAGAGCTGTTTT
>RRZT012234682.1_pt1 | contig 15833 bp, 16 predicted proteins | sample 2165551 | NCBI WGS metagenome assembly RRZT01 (sample SAMN10456910, study PRJNA506462) | wastewater metagenome | biome: wastewater; feature: sludge; material: wastewater sludge; isolation source: wastewater sludge with Escherichia coli K12::gfp cells carrying plasmid... | place: USA: Moscow, Idaho... | reverse complement strand
CCGGTCATCGTGGGCCGGGCACTGTGCCATAGCACGGTCATCTCGGACAACGACTTGGCGATCACTGGTATTGAGCGCTGTGAGAATCCGCTGGTAGGCCGTTTCCGCTGGCTGAGGCAGTGGGTTCATCGTGTAGCACCGTGCGAGAAACCAGGGCCTTGCTCTTGTCGGTGGTGGGCAAGTTTTCGATCCTTGGGACCGCGATCGGGAGTTAAACTCGACATGAACCGTCCTCTGCGAAGGGTGGCAGTTCTCCGAGAGGCCCTGGGGCTCAGCCAGGGTCTCTCATTTTCATTGCTTCAGGCGGCGCCGTCACCTCCACGGCGGGTTGCGCTCTCTTGTTCGGCGATCCATCGCTCGACTTCGCTGCGTCGGTAAACAACTCGACGCCCCAACGTGAAACTTGCTGGTCCCGTCCCGGCATGGCGCCAGTACCGGAGAGTGCCCACTGGCACACCAGTGAGATCCGAGACTTGGCGGGCTGACATGATGCTCATTGATGTTCCTTTCACATCATAATGCTGAATCAACACCGCCAACGATCGCACTTTCCTTGGTGTGGGTCAAGCATTACAGTGTGATTTGTGCATGATGATCCTCCTGCGGGCGCTGACGAAGACTTCAGCCAGACGTTTGGGCGGAACATGCGCATAGCGCGCGGACAAAGGGGTTGGAGTCAGAGGCAACTCGCAGAGGCTTTGGAAGGCCAAGGTGTTCGACTCGACCCCTCGGCCGTTACGCGAATCGAGCGCGGTGATCGCGAAGTCAAGCTGCGGGAGGCGGCCGCGATTGCCGACTGTCTGAACACCGATCTTCAGCAGCTGCTGATGCCTTCAGGTCCGGACCGGTTGAGCGCGGTTCTCGCGGTCCGAGGGTTCGCCGAGAAGCGGATGCGGGCGGGTCGATTCGCATTCGCTGAGCTCGGCCACTACGCCCGAACGATGCAAGAGCTTCTGGAGCTAGCGCCAGAAGCCATGGATCGACTCCGCCGACTCCGTGGTCGTTCTGAGGAACTAGACGCTCATGACCACGTCGTCCTCGAACTAAAAGAGTTACTGGCCGACTTGCATTGGCAGAAGCCAGATTTCGAAGTCGCGGACGTCGATGAACGGCTCGGCGATGTACTCCAACGGGTCGTGAATGCGGCCGTCGACAACCTGTTTGTTGGCGCGAATTCCGAGGACGTCGGCGTAGACGAGCCTCGCGACGTGAACGGGGACGATGCAGAGGCGTAATCGGCGGGGTGGTGTCGAGGACCGCTGGCGCCGTGCAGACGGCAGTCCATCAGTACGTGCCGGAAAGGGGCGCCGCTGGCTGGCCCGCTACGTCGACGACCAGGGGCAAGAGAACACCAGGTCCTTCGATCGCAAATTGGATGCTCAAGCCTGGCTTGACGAAATCGTCGCCACGCAGGTCACTGGAACCTATGTAGCTCCAAAGGCCGGTCGCGTCAGTGTCGGCGAGCTTTACGCAAAGTGGCTCGGAACGCAGAGCCATCTCAAGAAAACCACCGCGTCGACGCGACGGTACACCTGGCCGGTTTACGTGGAGCCGCGCTGGTCAGCAGTGGCTGTTGCCGATGTCCAGACGACCGATGTGCGGGGCTGGGTCCAGTCGATGACGTCATCCGGCGCGGGCCCGGCCACCGTTGAGAACGCCGTCGGCATCTTGCGCCAAATTCTGGAGATGGCTGTCGGGGACCGACGGATCGCGCGCAATCCATGCGCGGGGATCAAGCTTCCCCGCCGTAAGCGGCGGCCGCGCGGCTATCTGACGCACCGGCAGGTGGAGCAACTCGCGATTGAAGTCGGCCCGGATGCGACGGTGGTGCGCTTCCTGGCCTACACGGGGCTGCGCTGGGGAGAGATGGCAGCGCTACGGGTCAGCGACGCCAAAATGCTTCGCCGTCGAGTCCACGTGCGGGAATCAGTGACGGAGGTCGAGGGCCAACTGGAGTGGTCGTCGCCCAAGTCCTATGAGCAACGGATGGTGCCCTTTCCCGCATTCCTTGCTGACGAACTCGCTGCACTGATGATCGGCAAGAAACCCGATGACCTGATCTTCGCCGCGCCAGAGGGCGGGGTGCTGCGGGTATCGAACTGGCGGCGCCGAGTATTCGCCAAAGCGGTCAAGCGGCTCATCGTGGAGGACGCGAGTTTCCCGGTGGTAACGCCGCACGATCTTCGCCATACCGCCGCGTCACTGGCCATCAGCGCCGGCGCCAACGTCAAGGCGGTCCAGACGATGTTGGGGCACGCTTCGGCGGTGCTTACTTTGGACACGTATGCCGACCTATTCCCCGATGATCTAGAGCTGGTTTCGGCGGCTCTAGACGATGCTCGAACCAAGTCTCTGGAACCCGCTGCGGACCAATTGCGGACTGGAACGAAAGAAGGCCCCGAACTGGACAACCAGTCAGGGCCTTCCACCTGCGAACACACGAGTCGGGGTGGCGGGATTCGAACCCACGACCTCTTCGTCCCGAACGAAGCACGCTACCAAGCTGCGCCACACCCCGCGTGAAGCCACGACAGCGTATCGCACCGGCCTGCCCGGAAGCCAAACGCCGCCGAAGCGCTGGTCACGAATCGGGAAGCAGCGGGCGTGTCGACGCGTTGAGCCCGGATAGAAGCTGTCACCCTGGGTGACGCCACCAGATCGCAGGAGAGACCATGACCATGCTGGGTGCCGCCCTCTACATCGGATTCTTCGCGGCGGCCGCACTGTGGCTGCTGCTGACCTCCGACGCCAATGTCGAGACGGATCAGCGCGAGGCCGGCCACCGACCGGACTGCTCGAACCCGGTCAGCGTGGGTGCCCACTCGGCGAGGTCCAACCCCGCGCTGACCACCCACTCGTCGCGGTAGTAGGTATCGGCGTAGCGGTCGCCGCTGTCGGCCAGCAGCGTCACCACCGAGCCCCGGCGTCCGTTCGCGACCATCTCGGCCAGCAGGCCGAAAGCGCCCCACACATTGGTGCCCGTCGACGGGCCCACCCGGCGGCCCAGCACCCTGCTCACGTGCCGCGCGGCGGCCACCGAGCCCGCGTCCGGGACGCTGACCATCCGATCGACCACCTCCGGCAGGAACGACGGTTCCACGCGCGGACGCCCGATGCCCTCGATGCGGGACGACGCGCCGGTGGACACGGCGCGGCCCTCGACGTAGGAGGGGAAGAAGGCCGAGTTCTCCGGATCGACGACGCACAACCGGGTGGCCAACCGCCGGTAGCGGATGTAGCGCCCGATGGTCGCGCTGGTGCCGCCGGTGCCGGCGCCCACGACGATCCACTCCGGCACGGGGTGCGGTTCATCGCGCATCTGGGCGAAGACCGATTCGGCGATGTTGTTGTTGCCCCGCCAATCGGTGGCCCGCTCGGCGTTGGTGAACTGGTCCAGGTAGTGCCCGCCCGTCTCGGTGGCCAGCCGCTGGGCCTCCGCATAGATCTCGCCGGAGTTGTCGACGAAATGGCAACGGCCACCTTGTGATTCGATGAGCGCCACCTTGGCCGCGCTGGTCGATCGCGGCATCACGGCGATGAACGGGACATCGAGCAGCGCGGCGAAGTAGGCCTCCGAGACCGCCGTCGACCCCGACGACGCCTCCACCACGGTGGCGGTGTCCTCGGTGATCAGCCCGTTGCACAGCGCGTAGAGGAACAGCGAACGAGCCAGCCGGTGCTTGAGACTGCCCGTGATGTGGGTGGTCTCGTCCTTCAGATAGAGCTGAACATCCGCGTCCGCGGACCAGGAGGGCAGCGGGTAGCGCAGCAGGTGGGTGTCGGCGCTGCGCCGGGCGTCGGCCTCGATCAGCGCCACGGCACGGTCGACCCAACGCCGCGACCGCGAGCGGTCGGCCGTCCGGGTCACCGGGTCAGCGTGCGTAGGCTGTCCGCTTCGACCGGGGGAGAGGGCGTGAACGAGTCGTCACCGCCGATGGGCGAGGCGACCAGCGTGAGCATGGTGGCCTCGGGCCGGCAGCAGAACCGGAACGGCGCGTACGGCGACGTCCCGATGCCGGCCGATACGTGCAGGGCGGTGTTGGCGCCCCACTGGGACGGCCCCTTGGCGCGGGAGGTGTCCAGATCGCAGTTGGTGACCAGGGCGCCCTTGAACGGCAGACACAACTGGCCGCCGTGGGTGTGCCCGGCCAGCACCAGTTGGTACCCGTCGGCGGCGAACCGGTCCAGCACGCGGGTGTAGGGCGCGTGCGTGATCCCGAGGCGCAGGTTGGCGGCCGCGTTCGGCGGCCCGGCGATGGTCTCGTAGCGGTCGCGGTCGATGTGGGCGTCATCCACCCCGCCGACCGCGATGGTCAGGCCCGCGACCTCGATCTCCCGGCGGGCGTGGGTGACGTCGAACCAGCCGCGCTCACTGAATGCGGCCCGCAGATCCTGCCAGGGCAGCGCCGGCCCGTGCGAGCGGTGGTCCTTGCGGAACAGGTAGTTGGCCGGGTTCTTCGGCTTGGGCCCGAAGTAGTCGTTGCTGCCGAACACGAAGACGCCCGGTACGGCCAACAGATCGCCGAGCGCCTGCACCACCGCCGGCACCGCCTTGCGGTGCGACAGGTTGTCGCCGGTGTTGACCACCAGATCGGGTTCCCAGCCCGCGAGCTCCCGCAGCCAGGCCTGCTTGTGCCGTTGGTTGGGCCGCATGTGGATGTCGGACAGATGCAGCACCCGCAGCGGTGACGAGCCCGGCGCCAGCACCGGCATGGTGAGCTCACGCACCACGAAGGCGTTGGGCTCCACGAGGGATGCGTAGCCGAGCCCGGCGATCGCCGTCCCGACCGCCAGGGTTACGGCACTCTTCAGAGCGTGTGGTGCGGCAGGCATGTAGCGAATGGTACTGCGGTCGACCGGCTACAGCGCAGTGATGCGCGTGTCACGGCGGTGGCGGCGGCGCAGGCGGAATCAGCACCGGAACGGTGATCGGTGGCAGGCCGGGGATCTCGACGACGGTCTGCCCGATCGCCGGCGGGGCACCGGGTGGCGCCCCCGGTACGGGCGGCTGTGCCGCGGGCGGTGGGGGCGGTGGCGGCGGTACCCCGTTGCTGGCCAGGATGGTCACGATCACGCCCGGGATGGTCTGTCCGGTGGGCGACGTGCCCAGGATGCTGCCGTACGACGACGCGCTGTTGATGTAGCTGATGTTGTCGGAGACCTGGAACCCGGAGTCCTTCAACCGCTGCCGCGCTTCGTCCTGGGTCAGACCGGCGACCGAGGGCACCCGCGAGTTCGGGCCCCCGTCGACATAGCGGGGATCGGTGGGCGGCAGTTTCACCTCGCCGAAGTTGTTGGCGATGGGGTTCATCGCGGCGAACCAGGTGGCCGCCGGCTCGGCACCGCCGGTCAGGTTGCCGTCGTAGCACTGGCGCAACGGGAAGGCGCACAGCTCGCCCGGGTCGGTGGAGTCGTCGTAGACGTAGGAGGCGCCGGCCAGGGTGTTGGTGAAGCCGATGAAGCCGGCCGACCGGTGCGCCTCGGTGGTTCCCGTCTTGCCCGCCATCGGCAGGTTCCAGCCCACCGAATTGGCGGACCCGGCCGCGGTGCCGTTGCCCTGGTCGTCGTGACTCATGGCGTTGGCCATCGTGTTGGCCAGCCCGTCGGGCACCACCTGCTCGCAGGTCTGCGTGGTCACCGACACCTCGTTGCCGTGCCGGTCGAAGACCTTGTCGATCGGGTTGGGCGGGCACCAGACTCCACCGGAGGACAGCGTGGCGGCGACGTTGGCCAGTTCCAGTGCGTTCACCTGGATGGGGCCCAGGGTGACCGAGCCGAGGTTCTGCCGTTTGACGAATTCGGCCAGGCTCTCGTTGTTGTCGGGATCGTAGGACCGCGCGGTGCCCGGCTCGGCGTAGGACCGCAGACCGAGCTTGACCGCCATGTCGACGGTGCGCTGCACCCCGATCTGCGAGATCAGCTTGGCGAACGCGGTGTTCGGTGAGGTCGCCAGGGCGTCGGTGACACTCATCGGCGAGCGGTAGGCGGAACCGTTGTAGTTCTGCACGCACCAGGTGTCCCGCGGGCAGCCCTTGGCGCCGCCACTGCCCAGCCCCTTGGCCTCGAACCGGTTCGGGACGTCGAGCTGGGCGTTGATGCCCATTCCCATCTCGAGGGCGGCGGCCGTGGTGAAGATCTTGAAGATCGATCCGGCGCCGTCGCCGACGAGCGAGAACGGCTGCGGCTGCATCGTCTCGCCGGCGTCGCTGTTCAGGCCGTAGGTCCGGTTGCTGACCATCGCCAGCACCGGATGCGACTCCCGTCCCGGCCGGATCACGCTCATCACGCTCGCGATGCCCTGGATGTCGGGCGCCGCGTTGCTGTCGACGGCGGCCTTGACCGGTGCCTGGATGTCGGGATCCAGGGTGGTGCGCACCAGGTAGCCGCCCTTGGAGAGCTGGTCCTTGCTGATGCCGGCGCGCGCTAGGTACTCCTGGACGTAGTCGCAGAAGAACGCGCGGTCGCCGGCGGCGATGCAGCCCCGCGGCAACTCGTTGGGCTGCGCCAGGATGCCCAGCGGCTGCTCCTTGGCGGCCCGAAGCTCGTCGGCGTGCTCCGGGATGTTGTCGATCATCGTGTCCAACACCAGGTTTCGCCGCGCCAGCGCGCCGTCGGGGTTGGTGTAGGGATCGAGCATGCTGGTCGACTGGACCAGGCCGGCCAGCAGCGCCGCCTGCTGCCAGTTCAGCTGCGAGGCGTCGACGCCGAAGTAGGTTTGCGCGGCGTCCTGGATGCCGAAGGCGCCGTTGCCGAAGGAGACCAGGTTCAGATACCGCGTCAGGATCTCCGGCTTGGTGAAGGTCTTGTCGAGCGTCAGCGCCATCCGGATCTCCCGGAGCTTGCGCGCGGGGGTGGTCGCGACGGCGGCGCGCTTCTCGGCGTCGGTCTGCGAGATCACCAGCAGTTGGTAGTTCTTGACGTACTGCTGCTCGATGGTCGAACCACCGCGGGTGTCGTCGTCCCCGGACATGTAGCCGGTCAGGCCCGTCAGGGTGCCCTTCCAGTCGACGCCGTTGTGCTCGGCAAACCGTTTGTCCTCGATCGAGACGATTGCCAGCTTCATCGTGTCGGCGATCTGGTCGCCGGCCACTTCGAAGCGGCGCTGCGAATAGAGCCAGGCGATGACGTTGCCCTTGGCGTCGACCATCGTCGTCACCGCCGGCACTTCGCCCTCGACCAATTGGGCCGAGCCGTTGGCCACCACATCGGAGGCGCGATTGGACATCACACCGGCCCCGCCGACGACGGGGAACAGCATGGCGGCCACGATCACCGCAGCCAGCAGGCAGCACCACGCCAGCTTGATGACGGTGACGGCCACCGGTGGGCGGTCCGACATGCACTACAGACTAACGACCGTCCCGGTGCCTCCGCGCACTCGTGGGTGCCCGGCAGTATCCGGGCGGGACGGTCATTGCGTGTCAATTCGACGGGTGTGTCGGCCTGTCTGCACGCTCGTCCCAAAAAAGTGGTTATCGAACTGTTGCGCAAACGGCACCTGACCACCTAACTTAAACACACGATGCGACACAGGTAACAACGACCTGCGTAGTGTGGCGTAGATCGCACTCAGCGATCTACACCCGTGGTTAGACCACCTCACGAGGTGGTCCGAGCGAATAGGGAGCGCTGATGTCAGCTTCTCGGCCCGCGCCGCGTAGGACGAACACCCCAGCCATACCGGCCACCGTCCAGAGCGTTGAAGCAGAGGCCCGGATCACCTGGGTCGCAAAGGCGAGGTGCCGGGGCGCGGACCCCGACGAATTGTTCGTACGCGGCGCAGCCCAGCGCAAGGCCGCCGTCATCTGCCGGCACTGCCCGGTGATCGCCGAGTGCGGTGCCGATGCTCTGGACAACCGCGTGGAGTTCGGCGTCTGGGGCGGTATGACCGAGCGTCAGCGTCGTGCGCTGCTCAAGCAGCATCCCGAGGTCGTTTCCTGGGCAGAATTCTTCGCCGCGCAGCGCAAACACCGCGCCGTCGGCTAATCGGTCCCGTCAGCGCCCGTCAGGCCGACTTCGCCTCGGCCTGGGTGATCTGATCTGCGATCGCCTGCAGCGCCTCCATGTCGGAGACATCGAACGGCAGTGACGGCACGCCGACGATCGCCACGTGCGGGTTGGCGCCGGTGAAGCGGGACAGCAGCCGGATCTCACGCTTGGCGGTCAGCGCCCGGTCCGCATGCACCCGCAGCACCCCGGCCGCCAGTGAATCCGCGTCGGCCTGCTCGAGCTCCTCGGCGGCGTCGGTCGCGCGCTCGACGGTCAGCGAGCACAACGTCGGATGTGTCCGGTTGAGGATGAGCCCGGCCAGCGGCATGTTCTCCTTCGACAACCGGTCGACGAAGAAGGCGGCCTCGCGCAGGGCGTCCGGTTCGGCCGCCGACACGACGACGAACTGGGTGCCGCGCCGCTTGAGCAGTTCGTAGGTCCGGTCGGCCTTCTCCCGGAAGCCGCCGAACGTCGCATCCAGTGATTGCACGAAAGCCGAAGCGTCGGAAAGCATCTGGGAACCGAGCACCGTCGAGAGGCCCTTCATGGCCAGGCCGACGGCGCCCGTGACGATCCGCCCGAAGCCACGGCCGGGCGCCAGCAGCAGGCGCCACAGCCGGCCGTCCATGAAGCTGCCCAGCCGCTTCGGGGCATCCAGGAAGTCGAGCGCATTGCGGGACGGCGGGGTGTCCACCACCACCAGGTCCCACTTGTCCTGGGCCAGCAGCTGACCCAGCTTCTCCATCGCCATGTACTCCTGCGTACCGGCCAATGAGGTTGCCACCGTCTGATAGAACTTGTTGTCCAGAATCGCTTGTGCGCGTTCGGGTTCCGAGTGCTCGATCACCATCTCGTCGAAGGTGCGCCGCATGTCGAGCATCATCGCCGACAGGTCGCCGGGCACGCTGTCGTCGAGCGGAACCCGCTGGGGGGTGTTGCCCAGATCCTTGACCCCGAGTGCCTGGGCCAGCCGGCGGGCCGGGTCGATGGTCAGCACCACGACGCTGCGGCCGTACTCGGCGGCGCGCAACGCCATGGCCGCCGCCGTCGTGGTCTTGCCGACACCGCCGGCGCCGCAACAGACGACCACGCGGTTGCTGCGGTCGGCCAGGATCGAGCCCATGTCCAGGGTGCGAGGTGTGGTGCTCATCGGTCAGACCTCACTTTTCGCTCTTCGCATCGCTCGTGCCTCGCTCTGCTCATCACTCAGCGGACTCCCTGTTGTGCCAACGCCTCGGCCAGCTCGTAGAGGCTGCCGAGATCGATGCCGTCGTTGATGGCCGGAAGTTCCAGGCGCGGCACGTCGATCTCATCGAGCGCCTCGGCGCTCTCGGCGCGGGCCCGGATCCGGGTGGCGTGCTCGATGGTCTCGGTGAGCAGTCCGGCGAAGTCGGCGTCGGCGAGCTTCACGCCCACCCGGCCGAGGTCGGCACGAACCGTCTCCGCGTCGATCACCCCGTCGGCGGCCGCCAGCAGCGCATCCGACGGCAGGATCGCGGGGATGTTGCGGTTGACGATGACGCTGCCGATCGGCAGGTCCAGTTCCCGCAGTTCCTCGATGGCCTCGATGGTCTCCTGGATGGGCAGCGACTCGAGCAGCGTGACCAGATGGATCGCGGTGTTCTCGGAGTGCAGGATGTTGACCACACTCTCGGCCTGCGCGTGCACCGGCCCGCCCTTGGCCAGTTCCGACACCGCCTTGGTGACGTCGAGGAACCGTGAGATCCGGCCGGTGGGCGGTGAATCCACCACGATCGCGTCGTAGCGCTGTTTGTGGTCGTTCTCCGTGCGGGTGACGATCTCCCGGATCTTCCCGGTGAGCAGCACGTCGCGCAGACCGGGCGCAATGGTGGTGGCGAACTCGATGGCGCCGATGCGGCGCATGGCCTGACCCGCCAGCCCCAGGCGGTAGAACATGTCGAGGTATTCGAGGAACGCCGCCTCGATGTCGATGGCGAGTGCGTTGACCACGCCGCCGCCCTCGGCGGTGGCGATCTTCTGCTCCTTGTACGGCAGCGGCGGCACGTCGAAGAGCTGCGCGATCCCTTGGCGCTCTTCGACTTCCACGAGCAGCACCTTGCGACCGCCGGCCGCCAGCGTCAGGGCCAGAGCGGCGGCCACCGTCGATTTACCGGTGCCACCCTTGCCCGTGACGAAATGGAGCCGGGCCTTGGCCAAGCGGGAGGGCCAGCCGACGAGATGTCCGCCGCTTGCTGTGGTCGCCATGAGTGCATGCTAACCAACAGGCACACCCGGTTAAGCTCCAACCATGAGTGAGCTGACCACGTGGGAGTACGCGACCGTGCCACTGCTGACCCACGCGACCAAGCAGATCCTCGATCAGTGGGGCGCCGACGGCTGGGAGCTGGTGTCCGTGCTGCCCGGACCGACCGGCGAGCAGCACGTGGCGTACCTCAAGAGGCCCAAGTGAGCCACCGGGCGAAGCTGACCGAACTCGGTCTGGAACTGCCGCCGGTGGTCGCGCCCCTGGCGTCCTACGTGCCGGCGGTGCGCAGCGGCAACCTCGTCTTCACGTCCGGCCAGTTGCCGATGGTGGACGGCAAGTTGGTGCACAGCGGGAAGGTGGGCGCGGCCGTCACCCCGGAACAGGCCGCCGACCTGGCGCGCATCGCGGCCTTCAACGCACTGGCCGCGATCGACGCTCTGGTGGGCCTCGACGTGGTGACCCGCGTGGTCAAGGTCGTCGGGTTCGTCGCCTCGGCGTCCGGTTTCACCGGTCAACCCGCGGTGGTCAACGGCGCCTCGAACTTCCTGGGCGAGGTGTTCGGCGATGCCGGCGCACACGCCCGCTCGGCCGTCGGGGTCGCCGAACTGCCCCTGGATGCACCCGTCGAGATCGAGCTCGTCGTGGAGATCGCGGCAGAGGCCGGCTGATCCTGGAACATCCCGCCGTCGGCCAGCTGCGCGCGGTCACCGAGACCGCGTCGGTCCTGCTGTGCGACAACCCCGGGATCATGACGCTCGAGGGCACCAACACCTGGATCCTGCGCGGCCCCGGCAGCGCCGAGTTCGTCGTCGTCGACCCCGGCCCCGACGACGACGCGCACCTCGCGCGCATCGCCGAACTCGGCACGGTGGCACTGGTGCTGATCAGCCACCGGCACGGCGACCACACCGACGGGATCGACAAGCTGGTGGAGTCGACGGGCGCGGTGGTCCGTTCGGTGGGCAGCGGATTCCTGCGCGGGCTCGGCGGGCCGCTGACCGACGGCGAGGTGATCGACGCGGCCGGACTGCGCATCACCGTGCTGGCCACGCCGGGGCACACCGCCGACTCGGTGTCGTTCCTGCTCGACGACGCGGTGCTGACCGCCGACACCGTGCTGGGCCGCGGCACCACCGTCATCGACAGCGAGGACGGCTCGCTGCGGGACTACCTGGAATCGCTGCATCGGCTGGCGGGTCTGGGCGGCCGGCGGGTCCTGCCCGGCCACGGACCCGACCTGCCCGACATTCGTGACGTCACCGCGATGTATCTGATCCACCGTCAGGAACGGCTGGACCAGATACGCGGCGCGCTACGGGAACTCGGTGAGGACGCCGGCGCCCGCCGCATCGTCGAACACGTCTACACGGACGTGGACGAAAAGCTGTGGGACGCAGCCGAGAAATCGGTGCAGGCGCAGCTCGATTACCTGCGGGGGTAGCGGCCTTACCTCGCTCGGTATCGATACTCGCTCGGTCGCGCCTCGCTGACGCGAGGCTTACCTCGCTCGGCGGGCCAGGCGTTCGCTGTCGCTGATCAGAACGCTCTTGCCCTCCAGGCGGATCCACCCGCGATGGGCGAAGTCGGCCAGTGCCTTGTTGACCGTCTCGCGGGAGGCGCCCACCAACTGGGCGATCTCCTCCTGCGTCAGATCGTGGGTGACCCGCAGCGCGCCACCCTCCTGGGTGCCGAACCGCTGGGCCAGCTGCAGCAGCTGCTTGGCCACCCGGCCCGGCACGTCGGTGAAGATGAGGTCGGCGAGGTTGTTGTTGGTGCGGCGCAGCCGGCGTGCCAGCACCCGCAGCAACTGCTCGGCGATCTCCGGCCGATCGGCGATCCAGGCCCGCAACGCCTCGCGGTCCATCGACACCGCGCGCACCTCGGTGATGGTGGTGGCGCTGGAGGTCCGGGGACCCGGGTCGAAGATCGACAGTTCACCGAACATGTCCGACGGACCCATGATGGTCAGCAGATTCTCCCGGCCGTCCGGCGACCGCCGGCCGATCTTCACCTTGCCGGAGATGATGATGTACAGCCGATCGCCGGGCTCGCCCTCGGCGAACACCGTGTGCCCACGCGGGAAATCGACAGGCTGCAGCTGCTTGGTCAGCGCTGAAACAGCGGTTGGTTCGACTCCCTGGAAGATTCCGGCCCTGGCCAGGATCTCGTCCACGTTTTCCCTCGTATTCATCAATTGTCCGAAATGGCGCTGAACAGGTCCGACCTAGTCTAGAGGCAGGGCTGTGTGCGACGAGCCAACGCTACACAGGATTGGCATGGCGAGTCGCCCGAAACTGCGGATTCGCGGTCTCGTGCTGGCACACCCGCGTGGGCAGGCCGGGTTCGGTATCCAGCGCGGCGAGTCCGGTGAAGCTACCGCTCGAGGACCATGACGGTAAGGTCGGCGCCGGGCGGGCGATGTGGTCGCGGGGCCGGTCCACTTTTGGCGGTGTCAGGGCAACCAGCTCGTCGATGGCGTCGGGGTCGCCGTGGAAGCCGAGCGCGTTCTCCACCCGCTCGAGCCCGAATGTTCCCAGCATCAGCAATGCGGGGATCAGTGCGGGAAACATCCAGGACACAAGGGTGAAGTAAACACGCGGAAGGTCTCATCGGGATCACGAATTGTCACCGGTCCGGACCTGCTCAGTACCCTGACAGGGTGACGGCGGCGGGCACGGGCAAACGCGGATCGGCGAAGGTGCGCACCGAGTCGCGGCTCGGGTTGGTACGCCGGGCCCGGCGGATGAATCGAACGCTGGCCCGCGCCTTTCCCCACGTCTACTGCGAACTCGATTTCACCAATCCGCTCGAGTTGGCCGTGGCCACCATCCTGTCGGCGCAGAGCACCGACAAGCGGGTCAACCTGACCACGCCGGCACTGTTTGCGCGGTACCGCACCGCCGCCGACTATGCGACCGCGAACCGGACCGAACTCGAGGAGCTCATCCGGCCCACCGGCTTCTACCGGAACAAGGCGAGCTCACTGATCGGACTCGGGCAGGCTCTCGTGGACCGCTTCGGTGGGGAGGTACCCGACACCATGGATGAGTTGGTGACGCTGCCGGGGGTCGGCCGCAAGACCGCAAATGTGATCCTGGGCAACGCTTTCGACATCCCGGGCATCACGGTCGACACGCACTTCGGCCGGCTGGTCCGGCGCTGGCAGTGGACCACCGAGGAGGATCCGGTCAAGGTGGAGAAGGCGGTCGGCGAACTCATCGAACGCCGGGAGTGGACGCTGCTGAGCCATCGCGTGATCTTCCACGGCAGGCGGGTCTGCCACGCGCGCAAGCCGGCCTGTGGGGTGTGTGTGCTCGCTTCCGACTGTCCGTCGTTCGGGCTGGGTCCCACCGATCCGCTCCTGGCGGCACCGTTGGTCAAGGGGCCCGAGACCGAACACCTACTCGCCCTGGCCGGGCTGTAGGCGCGGATGCGCGGCTCGGCCCGGTGGACCCTGGTTTGCGCAGCGCTGGCTGCGCTGCTCGTCGTCGCGTTCGCGACGCAACTGGGTGGGACGGGAAGACCTGCCGGCGGTGACGGCCGGCCGGTGGTGCAGTCCGCGCCGGACGCCCATGGCACCGAACAGGCCCTGGCCGATGTGCGCCGGCGCGCCGATCTGGCGCCCTGCCCCGCGGGTTCCGGTGGCCCCGGGCCGACGGCCCTGCGCGATGTCACCGTGCAGTGCGCGGCCGATGGCGTGCCGGTGGATGTCGCGCGCGCCCTGGCGGGCGGGCCCGTCGTCCTCAACCTCTGGGCCTACTGGTGCGGCCCGTGCGCCGTGGAACTGCCCGCCATGGCCGAGTACCAGCGGCGTGCCGGTGCCGTCGTCACCGTCGTCACCGTGCACCAGGACCCCAACGCCGGGGCCGGTCTGCAACGCCTCGCCGAGCTGGGGGTGCGGCTGCCCACCTTCCAGGACGGCGACCGCCGGATCGCCGCTGCCCTGCACGTCCCCAGTGTCATGCCCGCGACGGTGGTGCTGCGTGCGGACGGTACCGTTGCCGCAATCCTGCCGCGCGCGTTCACCGATGCCGACGAGATCGCCGCCGCGGTGGGCGAGGCGCAGCGGCGATGACCCGATGACCGACGGCGAGAGGTGTGTGGCGGTGAATGCAGCCAATCCGCCAGCGCCACCGGAAATGGGAGCGGGACCGGCCTGGCTGCGGCCACTGATCGACAACGTCGACGGAGTCCGCGGCGCCTACCGCCGCCGGGTGCCGGCCGACGTACTGGCCAGTATCGGCGCCGCCAATGCCGCCGCCGGTGTCCTCGGCGCGCGTCGCGACGCGGCGGTGCTGGTGCTGTTCTCCGGCGCCGCGGACGCGCCGGCAGGCGCTGTGCCCGCCGACGCGGACCTGCTGGTCACCGTGCGCGCGGCGACGCTGCGGCATCACGCCGGGCAGGCCGCCTTTCCCGGCGGCGCCAGTGATCCCGGTGACAACGGACCCGTCGGGACCGCCCTGCGCGAGGCGTGTGAGGAGACCGGCATCGACGTCACCCGCCTGCAACCCCTGGCCACCCTCGAGCGAATGTTCATCCCGCCCTCGGGATTTCACGTCGTCCCGGTGTTGGCGTACTCGAGTGATCCGGGTCCGGTCGGCGTCGTGGACGAGGCCGAGACGGCCGTGGTGGCACGAGTTCCGTTGCGCGCCTTCGTCAATCCGGAGAACCGGTTGATGGTGTACCGGGCGGCCAATACCCGGCGGTTCGCCGGCCCGGCCTTCCTGCTCAATCAGATGTTGGTGTGGGGCTTCACCGGTCAGGTGATCTCGGCAATGCTCGACGTCGCCGGCTGGGCACAGCCGTGGGACGACCGCAAGGTCCTCGAATTGGACGACGCTATGGCACGGGTTGGCGAAGGAGCGCGATGACATCGTCTCAGGTACTGGACATCGTGATCGTGGTGGTCGCGTTCCTCGCCGCGGTGTCGGGCTGGCGCTCGGGCGCGGTCGGTTCGCTGATGTCCTTCATCGGTGTGACCCTCGGGGCCGCCGCCGGTGTGCTGCTGGCGCCGCACGTGGTCACCCACCTCGACGGCACCCGGACCAAGACGTTCGCGACGCTGTTCCTGATCCTCGCGCTGGTGGTCGTCGGGGTGATCGCCGCGTCGGTGGTCGGGGGCGCGATGCGCGGCGCCATCCGGCACGGCGGCGCGCGACTGGTCGACTCGCTGATCGGCGTGGTTCTCCAGGTGGCGGTGGTGCTGTTGGCGGCGTGGCTGATGGCCGCTCCGCTGAAGGAGTCGACACAACCCAGTCTGGTTGCCGCCGTTCAAGATTCGAAGGTGATCCAGCAGATCGACCGGATCGCTCCGCCGTGGCTCCACAATCTGGTGAGCAGCCGGTTGAAGGAGGCCCTGGCCTCCTCCGGGCTGCAGATCGGACCGAATCAGACCGTCAACGTCGACGACCCGGACCCGTCCCTGGCCTCGAGTGCCGTGGTGAGCGCGCTGCGGCCCAGCGTGGTGAAGGTTCGCGGGGTGGCCACCGGCTGCGAGAAGGTGCTCGAGGGCAGCGGTTTCGTGGTGGCGCCCAACCGGGTGATGTCCAACGCGCACGTGGTGGCCGGGTCGAACAGTGTCACCGTCGAGGTGGACGGACAGACCTACGACGCGGGG
>RRZT012181603.1_pt1 | contig 15842 bp, 12 predicted proteins | sample 2165551 | NCBI WGS metagenome assembly RRZT01 (sample SAMN10456910, study PRJNA506462) | wastewater metagenome | biome: wastewater; feature: sludge; material: wastewater sludge; isolation source: wastewater sludge with Escherichia coli K12::gfp cells carrying plasmid... | place: USA: Moscow, Idaho... | reverse complement strand
TTTGGAAGACATTCAGGATTGTGCTACCCGTTGGTTATGGTTTTACAATCATGAAAGACCCCATCAGGCCAATGGCGGCAAGCCACCACTGATGGGTTTTGATTCTACTGAAACCTGCCATTAAATATGGGAGGATTACCATTACTATTACATTAATTCATAATTTTTAAATTAAGATTTTGAGGAATTGAATAAATTAGTTTAGCTGTATTGGTTTTGCGCATATTTAAAGCTAGTTCACGGTCAGAACTATTTGAAATAAAATTTAATTCAGTTAATGGATTGGCGCCTATATTTAGTTGTGCTAAGTGTGGTAGATTATCAATATTCAAATTGATATGCGCGATATTATTACGATAAATCGATAAGCGCTCTATTTTACTAGGTAACAACGAATCATTAATTTCAGATAAGTAGTTTTTATATAATAATAATGTTTTTATTTGTTCATTATTTAGAATTATTTTTGGAAATTTTTTAAGATTGCATGCTGAAATATTTAAATAAGTCAAATTTTTAGGTAACTCAGTTTCAAATTTAATGTTGAGAGAACCTCTGCAATCTAGTTTAACTAAGTTCTTTGGCAACTCGGTAATTTCCAAATTTTTAGAAAATGAAATATTTAATGTTTTAAGTGAAGGTATTTGGCTAATTAAATAAAGAACTTCTTTGATTTTCTTTCTGCTGAGCTGGTTCAGTATCCCCATATCATTAAAGCCATTATTCATAAAGCTTAAATTAGTAATTTTTCCATTTGAATCCATTTCATAATGAGGATATTTTCCGATAATCTCAGATATTTTCTTTAATTCATAATGTTCACAGGGTGAATTAATATGAGAGTTTGTATTACTAAGTTCTAAATATGTTAGTTTTGTAGAATCAAAGTGTATTGGGCTTAAATGATTAATTTCACGTATTAAGTCACCATCATACCAAAATACATTTGCAGCTATATACTGTTTATCTAGCCAAGGTAGGAAATTATTCCTTACACGCCATTGTTGTAATGGTAAATCAAACAAATCACCTAATATATGTATATTAATCTTCTCTTTATTGAATCTTTTAAATTGTAGAAAACTAATTACCTCTTCGGGTATGCGATCATCCGAGATAATACTGAAAACTAATCCAGGTGATTGGATAAAATTGACTAAATATTGACAAGTTTTACCTCCAAGTATGTGCCAATTCATTTCTTATTCCATTTAACTTCACTGTTTACAACTTTTATTATTTGGTTCCATAAATATACAATTTGGATTTGGTCTGTGATATTTTGTAATGATAAGCTCTGATATAAAAAATCTAGTTTAGTAAGTTGATACTTACTTACTAAAATATTTAGGCCTCTTGTTACATCTCTAGAAAAAAAATTATCGGAACTAAATAAAAAAGCTATAATATTTCCTAAGCGTAATATTGCTTTTATTAGATGTTTGTATTTCAAAGTGTAAAATAAAGGATTAATCTCTTGTTGTAGATTGGTTATTTTTTTTTCTATATAGCTTAACTCAGATTGAAGTAATTGATATTTTAGCTCAACTGGTATTGTTTTTAACAATTTAAAATCAATGTTATTTCCATATATATGAAGATGGCTGTGTGATAATTTTAAAAACAAATGGATATTAGAAATATCTAATGATTGAATAAAGGGATGTATACTTAAATCAATATATGGGATTTTTTTCAAAATAGCAACTTCATTAAAGCTAGCAACCTCATCAAGTATAAGTTTATACGAATCATTTAGTAATATAGAATTATTTTTATAAAAACAAATAATGTCTATGTCCCATGGATCATATTTTGATGAGATATCGCAAGAACTTCCACGTATATAAATTGCATTAATATTCTTATCACAAGATGATAGAAATCTAAAAAGCCTTTCATATGAATTCCAATTATAAGATAAATACATAAATTCCCTATATTGATTTTTCTAATTTTTTATTTAGCTAGCTGTAATGGGAATTCAACCAATTTTGATGAATATTTTATTTAGATTTTGTATTTTAATAAATTGAAATATACTTCAAATACTCATTTTAAAAGGCAAGCCATTACCCATAATATAGCCATCCTGTTTTATGCGCCATTCATTGGTGACAGCTAACTTTCTTTTTTCAATCTCATTACTATAAAAATCAGTAAAATAATAAAATTTTTGATTTGTTGATCCTACCCAGTTCCTCAAAAATTCAGTATTTTCTATATCATACTCACCATCAACAAGCACATCTGTCGCAGAAAGTAATCGCATTGCCCCTCTAAATTTTACATCTGATAGTTCCTCAAGATTATATCCAGTAAACACCATAACTGATAACCCTATTCTCTTTGCAAACTCTGCAATCAGTGACAAACTTTCAGCTTGTAAAAATGGCTCCCCTCCCAATAGGGTAATACCTTCTATCTGATGCTTTTCTTTAGCTGTATTAATAATTTCTATAACTTGATAAATTGTAATAATCTCAGCTGGTTGTATTCTAAGAAACCGACCATTACAACATCCTTGGCAACGCTTCAGACAGCCTTGCACCCAGATTGCTGTACGCAACCCAGGTCCTTCAGCTTCAGTTACCTCAATAATTTTTGCTACATTAATCCAAGACATCTCATTAGCCCTTATATAATATCAAAATCAAAAGATTTACCTGCCTGAATCACACGTATAGTTCTATTCTTTAGTGGATCAGCATTTTGAATATGTATAAATAAGAAATCTGCTAAGGGGTCAAATAATTCCTTTGTTAGAACATTCAAGACACCTCGCCCACCATGTTGTCTATTTACTTTATCAACTAAAGTTTGCAATGCTTTGTCTTCATTTTCAAAAACGAATGCATTAATCTTCCATTTTTCAATTAAACGGTTTTCTAATGGCTTAAGTTTAGCTCTTGCAATATTCTTAAGAACATTATCATCTTCCATAAAATTAAATGGAATAATGTTAGCTTCGCCGATACGTCCCAATAATTCTGGACGTTTAAGCTCTTTTTTAAAATGTGTTTGGACTGCAATTTTAAATTGTTCAGCTACAGTGTCAGGTGATGAAGGAACTATATCGCTAGCTCCAATATTTGAAGTAAAAACAATGAACGTATCAGAAAATGATATTGTTTCGCCTTTACCATCTGTTAAACGACCATCTTCTAGAATTTGTAGAAACTTGTCTAAAATACGTGGATGTGCTTTCTCGATTTCATCGAATAGTAACAATGAAAATGGGCGTGATTTCACAGCATTTGTCAATTGCCCCCCTTGCTCATAACCAACATAACCTGGAGGAGCTCCAACTAAACGCTGATCTGCATGTTCATGATTAAACTCCGACATATCAAAGCGGATACATGCTTCTTCATCCCCAAACAAAAATTCTGCTAAAGCTTTCGCTAATTCAGTTTTACCAACACCTGTAGGTCCCACAAAAAATAGGACTCCTTTTGGAGTTTTTGCTTTGGCTGAGTGCTGTAATCCTGATAATCCTGTATAAGCACGTATTAAAATTTTATTTACAGCTTCAACCGCTTGATCCTGTCCTTTTACTCTTAGTTTTAGCTTATTTTTAGTATCCTTCAGCTTAGCATGATTTAGCTGTTCCCAAGGAGATTGGCGCTTGCCATACTGATAGAGTGATACAAGACTATTTATTGATAAAGTTTCATCCTGTTGACGTGATAGCCTTGCCATATTATAGATATCACGAATCGTTAATCCATCTGTTAAAGTCACAAAATCTCTAAAGCCTTGACTTGAAGAACTAAGCTCTTCTTGAACTTGAAATACAAAGTTAAGCAAAGAGATGGCTCGCTCCCGTTCTATAATACTTGGCAATGGAATATTTATTTCGCTAAACAAAGGGTTATTCAAATAAAGACTTGGAGGTAGCACTATGGAACCTGAGCATAGAAATATGAATAAACTTTGCGGCTTATCCATTTCTGTTGCAACCATGTTCGGATCAGCATCACGGATACTTTTCGAGATCTGTTGCAACCATGCCCTTTCAGCATCACTTAAGCTATTTATTTGTCCGAAAAGATAATTGGACCAATCCACAATAAATGCAATTTTCAATTTTGATTGCAAGATTACTCGCTCAGCAACAGCAAAAAAATCTTTCGGCGTGAGTTCTCTTTGACCAACATTTTGTTGCTGTGCATGATTTGTGCTCGGCTCTCCCATATCATATTCATCCCCACCAAGATCATCCTGTTGCTGACCAATATTTTCTAAATCTGACCATTGCTCAGGGGAAACTCCCGAAATCCCCCCAACACGTGAGTAGTAAACAACATACTGGAAACCCTGTTTTTTTAATGTTTCGGTAATAATTTGATTAATTGGTTTTAATTCCTGCATAGCAGAAAATGATAGATCTATAATATTGCCGGATATAACGATTGCACGTCGAATCAATGACTGTCGTTGAAAATTATCTAGCCAAGAATTTATATATGAAGTGTGCATCTTTACGTTCTTCTATTATTTCATTAGTGATGGTTCACATTGTGTGGAGAAATTGGCTTCATTTCCTGATCCTCATCATCTGGATTGGACCAAACTACTCTTTCATCAGATAAGTCAACTCCATAAATCTCTGATAATCGAGGTAGGACTTTAACCATATCTTCTTTACAAGATTGTCCTCTATAGTTATCGAATTCATAACGAACTTTGCCATCAAGCTCGATTTTAAACTTAGCCTGATTTCCAGAAGGACGTCTTGCCTGAATCACCACAATATCTTCTGAATCATTTTTCGTACGTTGCGGTTTCAAGACACTGAAACCTGCATGCTGAAGTGATTCATAAACAGCTTTTACCATTTCACGACGGATACTTTCATCTTCCATAGCTTTGTCAGCTTTGTGAATTAGACTCTTTACTTGCTCAAACGATGCTGTTGGCTGATTCAACTCTATGTTCAGATCTGCATTCAATGTCTGAGTATAAGAGATAGGTAAATTTAACTGTTTTACTTCTTCAACTAATTGCTCAAGCATTTCTTTTGTTGCTTCCTGCTGTGCTTCTTGAATATCAACTTCTCGTCTTTTTTTAGCTTTATTTTCAGCATCTTGCTTAATATTTAGCATGTCGCTTCGGATTTTATCTGGTGTATATATACTATTTTTAACAAATATCTTTTGCTTTAAATTAGATAACTCCTTAAGTGCTAAATTTCTAGAGTATTTATCCGTCCATGTTCCCCATACTTCTTGCCAAGTCTTGTGTAATATTTCGTGTTCTTGAAGTAACCTTTCCTGCTTTTCTCTTTCACGTTCCAATCTCTCGTATTCAGCATTTTTCTCTTCAACTTGTGCTAATTGCCTTGCAATACGTGGTAAAGCATGAATCCGCTGTCCAACTTGAATGCTTAATTCACGTGCTTCGAAGGCATTTCTAGTCGCCATTGATCGAATTTTACTGATATGTGATTGGATAACGTAAATATCTTCACGCACAAATTGCTCAAGCCCCTGATTAATAAGATCATTAATAAGATTTTCATACCTTTCAACATACTGTAGCGTTGCTTCTTTAACACGTTTCTGAGCAATTTCTCTTTCTCTCTGTAGTCGATATCGTCTTTCATGAATAGCACTCATATATTTCCCTCAAATGTATAAATTTAATGATCCTGTGCTTGTACATTCACTGATTTTGCTAAATTGCAAAGATTTTTATCTAAACTAAATAGTTGTGCTGAATTTAGTCGATGATATAGCGCAATTGACAAAATTTGTTCATCTGCACTCAATTTATCTTTAGGCTTAGACTTATTGATAAAATGGCCTAACTCAAAATGACTATCCTCTAAGTGCTCTTCTGGCAGTTGTTGAATCATGCGAATTGCCTGTCTCGCTTGTTTTACACTTTCAGTTTGCTCATCACCATTACCCCGTTTAAGACCATCTAATTCATGTAATGTAATTTGTGGAATAATGACAAATTTTTCTTTAGCAATATGCTCAAGCTTATCACTATGTCGCATTAAATAACTGGTATCAAAAATTGCAACAGGTCTTTCATCATCTCTTTTAGGTGCAAAATTCTGTTCTATTTGTTGTTTTAGTAAGGTGAGACCAATAAATTGTTGATGTATTTTTTTACAGTTTTTTAAAAAATTTGAAATTTTCTGATTGACTTTCTCATAAGCGTTTAACCAACGATCGAGTACAGCCATATCCCTTGCAGTAATCTTACTAATATCCATTTTGTGTTGAACAGTAACTTGTTGGAATAACTCAGGATGGATTCGGCTCTTTAATTCTTTATTAATTTTAATCAAGGGCTCAAAATTCGGATCAAATTCCGTCTTTGAAATGCTACCTTTTTCAAAAGCTGTATCTAAAATTTGTGCCAGTAAGGCTGAATCTAACCAAATTTTCTTCAATTCAACATTTGGGAAAATCCTTCTAAAATAATTAAGATCTTCAATTGTTTCCAAGGTTTGAATTTTATCTTTCCATAAGATGCTTTCTAGACCGACTTTATGAGTTTTTATCATGTCCTCATGTAAACTGTAAGCTTGTTTGGCAGTCAAGAAAGGTGAATATTCAATTAGATTTGATTCAGATAAAAAACACCGTGCAAAGACCAAGGGAGCTAATTGATTGACATTAATCGATTGCAACAATCTTGTTTTTAATTTATCCCATATTTCCTGATCCTTTAGCTGTAATTGTAATGCAACCTCTCTAGGCTGTTTAGCATGATATATTTCAGTATTACCTTGAAAAACAACTGAGCTTTCAAGATAACGATCAATATACAATGCTCGAAATCCTGGTACGGGATTAAAAAACATTGGAATAGTTAAAGTTTTACCACTGATCTTAGGGGTTAAGCATTGTTGAGATAAAATAATTTTATATCCCGGTACAACCTGATTTGGACTCTCATTTAAATATACGCTTACTTTTGCAGCAGGCATTTTCAATTCATTCTCAGGTAAACTCGCCCCAAGGACTTGCTGCCAATCTATTTTTGGTAAATCATTTTCTACTGTTTGAAATACTGATGAAATAATATTATCCCAAAGTACTTCTGATTCAGCCTGTTTGAGCCATGCTGCAAATTTTGAAGCACTCTCATCATTTCCAAGTACATGAACATCTATATTTGCATTTTGATCTAAACTAATCTCTATAGCTAAATCTTGCCAAATAATTCGTTCGATTTCAGGTTCAATTTTAGTGACTTTAACATTAGGTTTTTTCCATGCAAATGTCTTTTCATCTGCACTATTAACAAGATCCCTAATTAATTGACCCATTTGATCTAAACTTGCAGGGAAAATATCCGTAGATAACGTAATTTGTTCGTCACTCTTATATTTTGCCCAATGATTTTTAGCCTTCACTAAATTTTGAAGCAATGGGTCATAATGGCAAGGAACCACCTCTGTTTTAGGGGTAGACGGCATTTGATTGCTATGAAAAAGATCTCGCCCCAATTTAGTTACCTTAAGCTGGTTAACTCTTATATCCTTTAAATAACCAGAAACGCTTTCCAACACATCGTTATTCACCATTGTTTCTAAGGCATTTACTAAAAAATTTTGTTCGATTTTAAAAACTTCGCAAATTTGATTCAAATTAAAATCGCCTAATTTTTGCTGATGTAGTATGGTAAGATTTAAAATTAATGCTTCAAAAACTGTAGGTTTACGAATTGATTGATAACGGATAGCAGACTCTACTTTATAAATTGGTAGCCATACTTTATTTTGAATCAATGGGGTATTCATTTATCTTCTATCTTCCAAGTTTAATATTTAATTTTAGTAAAAAGATTCTATTAATTAGAGCATGCCTGCATAAACTCTTCGACTGAAGAAACACGTGCTTCTCGATCAAGTCTTTCAAAAATATCTTTATATATTTTCTTTGTACTAGATCCATCTTTATCCATATTAGGCAAAATGACATCGCGCATTTCTAGCATATTTCTAGCGCCAAATACCATAAGTAAATTTTGAGCACGGGACATCGCTACATTAATAAATTCAAATCTTGCTACATTTGCATGGGACGATCGACGATACGTTTTTTCCTTACCATCATTTCGCACTAGACTGATTAAAATAATAGGCTTTTCTTTACCCTGATAACGAATGACTGTATTGATTTCTACATCAATCGAATCAAATTTTAAATTACCCTGATTAACACTTTTGATTGCGTCACGAATGACACGGCACTGAGCTTGATAAAATGAAACAACACCTACTTTCTGTTTACCATTTGGGGAGTTTGAACTAAATCCATGTTTTCGCATTTGCTCATTAATACTAACTAAAGTTTGTGCTATCAATTTGGCTTCCATAGGGTTCGTACTGCGCTCTTCATCTAGGCATGCCATACCTTTTTCATCGGTAGATGTATCAACCCAAAGTAAATGGTTATCTGTGCCAATCAATTCGTTATATTTGCTCTTAAATGTTACAAAATGTCGTCTATCCTGAACAGGATTACCACAAATTAATTGATTTTCATAAAAATAATTAATCATTTTCATGATTTGCGGATGCATACGAAACTGCACAGTTAAACGTTCACGTAAAGTTTCAGGTGCTTTTTCAAAAAGTTCTTTAAATAATGATGCTGTCACCATCTTTTCATAACGTTTAAAATTTTCTTTTGTAAGTAAAGTATCACGTGTACCTTCTTCTATCTCTTCATTCACTATATCCTCAAACGTATTTGAGGCATCCTGACTTTCTTGAAATAATGGAGGTAATTGTCGATGATCACCCACTAAGATAGCTTTACGCGCACGCATCAGTGGTAACAATAGCTCTAAAGGTGTTGCTTTTGATACTTCGTCAATAATTACTACATCGAAACCATCGAGACCAGCCTCTGTCAGTGTTTGCTCTCTTTCGTTGCAAGAAATCGCAACCAAATTACAACTTGCAGGGTAAATGTCCTGTAATTGCTCCCAATCTTGATTCGCTTGATCTTTCTCTTGAAGAATTGCTCTCCATTGCTCAAATAGTGGCTGCCATGCCTGATCACTTTCATATGATTTGTTAAACTCTTCCTCTAAATTGTTTAAATGCTGTTTAATTGCGTCTAACGCTGATGAAAAATCAAAGCCAGATGCAAAATTTTGTAATTTCAGATGTTCATCTCGCTTATCATTTAAAGCACGGTAATGCGTCTGTAACAATTGATACTGCTCACGCAAATTTTCTACTTGTGCTTGCTCATGCTTTACTCCCTCATCATTAGGTACAGCTGTATCAATTTGAGCTATCGTATTATTTAAGCCAATTAAAATTATTGATAATTTATTATGATAATCTTTCTTTATACCTCTTAACACTTCCAAACGACTGCTTAAAATTTGAGAAAGTTCTCTCGCATCATCGACATGTACAAATCGTTCTGAATCATTAAATAGTGTATAACATGGATGTGTTAACCCATCAGAACTCAGTTTTAACTCTCTCAATTCTCGACGCTTACTTATCCATAAATCACGTGTTTCATCTGAATCATCTATTTCCATTTGATCAGATAAACTATTAATTTCTTGATTCAAAGCTTGTATCCGCACTTGTGTTTCGATACTCAATAATGTGCCTTGACCCGCTTGATTCAAACGCTGAATATCGTTATTTATTTGCTCTAAATTAGCTTCAAGCTGTAACCAAATATCAAATAAAGCATTTAATATCAGCATTTGAGATGCAGGGTTAAATTTATAGTCATTCCAGCTAAATGGGACACTCACATCCGCTTTCGACATCAAAAACAATATTTCAGCTAAAGCATGGGTTTCTTGCGGTAGCTGTATATTTTGAGGTGCTGGACCACTCTGTGTTAGAAAGGAAGATAACTGAACTAATTCTTGTTTTAAATGCAATTTTTGATCATGTTTTTGTAGTTCTTGATCGTATTTTTTCTTCTCAAATTTCAATAATTCAGTATGATGACAATCATCTTCTTTAATTTTTAATAACTTCTTTTCAGCATTTTGAATATCTTGTAGCAAAAATTTGGCTTGCTCTAACCATTTTTTTAATTGATCAATATTATTTTTCTTCTCGCGAAAAGGCATCAAGAAACGTTGGTCAATGTCTTCAGATAACGCATCATAATGCCGAGCAAGTGCTTGCTCACCCGTAAATCGTTTTCCATCATCAGTGATTTTGCTGCGTCCACGAGTCTCTTTTGCTAATCGAATTGCACGCAATTCAGGTTTATTTTTAATGCGTGATAAAGCATTATCAATTGCATCATGAGCTTGACTTGCAAGTAAAACAGTCTGTCCTTGTTTGGTAAACTGAAGAATTGCTTCCGCAATAACAGTCGTCTTACCTGTACCCGGAGGGCCTTGGATCAAACATAAATCAGGTGCGGACAACATTTTTTTGACAGCACTTTGCTGAGCAGGATTTAATTGGTCATTGTACCAATGGTCTACTTCTAAAATTCGATGAGGTTCTTTCGCTTGAGTAATATCGAACAAATAACTCGATAGGTATGGAGAATAACAATTTTCATTTTGTTTAAGATTGTGGATACTACGCTCTTGACGTTTCAGCAGCGCCCAATCACCTACAAGTGAAAAAGATATAAATCCCTGATCTGGAATATTTTTAACAAATTTTTCTAAAATTTCTTGATTATTAAACAAAGTTTCCTCATCAGTTGATTCAGTATCAATGCCATCAAGTCTATTTTTCCAATCTTCACTAATATCAACACGTAACCAAGCATATGCCGCCTGATTGCAAGAAAACTCTGACTCTTTCATTATTTGCTGTTGGGCTGAATCCAACTTAGAGTAATACACAGCCTCAAGAGTTTTCTTTCCACGTGAAATCTGCCCTAACTCCAAGCTCGATTTTTGTGGTTTTTTATCATTTTCGAGTTCAGGTAAAGAGAATTTCCAATCATTTTCTGAAATATTAAGATCAAATAATTGCAAATTTTGGCGTAAAAAACCTCTTCTTGCATCTTCTAAATAAACGGTATCAGGAGCTACTACCAACAGTTTTAATTGGCAATTTTTATAATCATAATCATATCCAATATAACGTAAGCCTTTAGTTTTTTTGCTAATTAGCCGACGTTTAAATTGTAGAAACGAAGACCAATTTTCAAGTCTTTGGCTTGTTAAAACAGAAATTTTAGGTAAATCGTTTGCTAGTTGACGGTTTAATACATTTGGAACATTTCGCTCAGGAAACTCATCTTCATTAAGTTGTTTATAAGCACATTCAATCTCGTGTTCATATTCTGTCGCCTCTGTATCATTATGAGTAATCATAATTTTTTCAGGTATGAACCACGGTGAATTCGTAGTTACTTTCCAATAGCCAATTACTGCAAACGTACTTTTGGTATCGAGATAGTCAATGAATTCAGGATGTTCTGGAATACGTAAAGAAAGATTTACCTTTTGGTAAGATTTATCCACTAAAGATAAGTTTGCAACATACCCCGCAGTTTCAATCGTAGGGAAAAATAATGATAAGAAATGATCTACTTTATCCTCAACGCCTTCAAATAGTTTTCCTAATTCCGGTTTAAACTTAATAATATGATTTAAATTTTTTTTTAATTTATTATTAATATCTTCATGAGTGGATTTTTTCCAAAAAAGTGTGGCAGTCATATTTTCTTTTCCATTTGTATACTGACAATCAAAAAAACTCTCTAATTTGTTATGTAGATACTCCTCCAATTTTTAGGAAAATCTATCTAATTACTCAGCCCTCAATAAATAAGTTTAGGAATCAAAATTAAGCAAGCTGTCAAGTGTGCGGCTGACTTTCATCAAACCTAGTTCCAACACCCACACATAAATCAAGGCCAAAAATTCCCACAGGTGGGGCTGAAAATGGCGAATGTTCTGGCTAGCCTTTGGTCTAAGCGCAATATCCTTACTCCTTCTACCATTGCTCCTTTTAAGTCTTTGTCTACCACTACGGTGTGTATCGCTACATTAACTGAGCCAATGTGCGTGTTCCAAAGCGGGGAACCAAAGTGTGACCATCTTAAGGGTTACCTGACCTATCGTATGATATGGAGTTATTGTCAAATCTGGTGTATGGCATTCAGACCGCTTTCTCTGTTGATTGCTTGCCTTCCTGCTTGCCATCGTTGAAGATGACGTTATTGACCACCAAGGTCAACAAGTTGAATCCTTTAATCCGGCGCCAACGCCTTTGGGCCGTTTCCAGTAATTTGTATACCATCGCCAACGTGGTTTCTCTGGAGCCGTAGTTTTTGGCCCGTTTACTACGCAACCTTACGGTGGGCAAACGTGGATTCAATCGGGTTAGTGGTGCGGATGTGCGTCCAATGCACATCTGGAAAGTCATAGAATGCCAACAACTCTTCCTCATCCTTCAACAGCTTATTAATGGCTTTTGGATATTTGTCACCAAAGCGAGCCGCTGTTTGTTTGAAAGCTTGTTCTGCGCTTTCTTTGGTTTCGGCTATCCAAATTTCTTTCAAAGCTTCCCGCAGTTTGCCTTGTATCGATTTGGGTACCGCCGCCAACACATTTGCGGTTTTGTGTACCCAACAACGCTGATGTTTGGTATCTGGATAAGATTTGGACATCGCATTCCAAAAGCCCAATGCACCATCATCGACCGCCAATTTAGGGCTGGTATCCAAACCCCTCACGCAAGCCCGTCAGCAGTTCCAACCAGCTGGTTTCGGATTCTCGGTAACCATCTTCAACCGCCACCAATTCTTTATGTCCTTGATCGGTCAATCCAACGATGACCAGCAAACACAATCTGTCGTCCAATCTCACATTGCTGTAAATGCCATCGGCCCACCAATACACATAGCGTTTACCCTTTAAATCTCGCTGACTCCATTACCGATGTTCATCCGTCCAATGTTGCTTTAAACGACTGATGGTACTGGCTGACAAGCCTTGGGCCTGCTCTCCCAATAAAGCCGCCAAAGCTTGTTGGTGGTCTCCCGTCGAGATGCCTTTCAAATACAACCACGGCAGCAATTCTTCAATGCTTTTGGTGCGTTTCAAATAAGGCGGCAACAATTGACTATTGAAACACGCACCCGCGCCACTGCGATTTCGCACCTTTGGCACTTTCATCTTCACATCACAAATGCCGGTCTGCACTGTTCGTTCCGGCAAATAACCATTCCTGACCAATGCTTGGCGGCCATCGGGCAGTCTCTTGGGTGAGTGTTGCTCCAGCAAAATCTGCAATTCGGTGTCAACCGCTTTGGCAATCAACTCCCTGGCTCCCTGTCGCAACAAATCAGTCAATGAGTCATCGAACGTTTGCTGTGGTTGTACGAATGCATTTAGGTTAGAATCAGTCATGGCGTATTCCTTTTGTTGGTTGAAATCTTGGTCGAGATCAATCAACAGGATACGCCATCTTCATTTGTGCGTCATACACCAGAAATGACTATAGCTTTATATTAGCAGGCATTGCTCTTAATGCGACAGAACCGATTTTATAAAAAATCTGTTGAAGAAGCTGAATAATGCCAGTTTAGTATCAACTGCTACGCTTAATGAAGAAAATAATAATTCTGATACTTCTTCTAATATCGATGTTAGTGGAGCTACGAGCACAGGAACGCCGCCCCCGGATGACGATGATAATCTTACTAAAAGTGAGAAAAAAGAAATTAGAAGTTTGACTAAACGAATAAAAGAGCATGAGTTAAAAATCAAAGAATTTGAAGCTAATCCAACTGTTAGACCTGGTATGGAGAAACTGCCTAAAGAGATCATTGAAAAGCAACAACTTGAACGAGTAAAGCATCTTCAACGAGAAATTAGAGTATTTCAAGGTAGAATCGGCCTCTTAAAAAAGAAAGGCAACTCGAAATGAAAAACCAATTTAGTTATGAAAATTATACATCTCTGGGTGACCTCAAAAAGCACATTTCTTCAATATCTGGACGTCTATCGATTTTAGTTGACGAAAAAATAGTTGATAGTACAAAACTTATGGAACTTTTTGAATTAATAAAAAATTTAAATTTTGGGTGGATAATATTTATAGGAGAGGGATCAGACATACTTGAGGAGGATTTTGATTCTATTATAGAGCTTGCCTCGATTGAAGATGAGGGTTTTCTAAATATAGTCACTGTCCATCATAAAGAAGTCAGTGAAATTAATGAAATAGTTTCAGAATTTTTATTTGAATTCATATATTGTGAATCAGATAGTGATGTTCAATATATTTCATTGCTAGACCTTAAATCTCCTAATAGTTTTGAAATTACCATGAAAATTAAAACTTTAGGGTGTGTTGAACATTCATAATTTCAACCAAATCAAACCACAAGTAAGTGCCACTGTGCTAATGTAGCTGTTTAGCAGCTTATCGTAGCGACTAGACAATGCTCAGTAATGTTTTAAATTGGCAAATGTGTTTTTAACCACATGCCGAGCCTGGTAAATCAACCAATCCATATGTGAGTTGCTGGTTCTGGCATTTTTCTTCCGTTGAATATTGGCACGTACTCCTTTTGTATAAGCCAAATTTCTAAATTCTTTAGAATCATAGCCTTTGTCTGCATTTAAAAACTCAGTATCTTTCAAGTCCAAAAGCTGCAGCAACATTGGTGCTATTTTAATGTCATGAGTAATGCCATCGCCCACAAGAAACTCAAGCGGATTACCATGTGCATCAACTGCCAAATGAATTTTTGAACTGTTGCCGCCAATACTTTTGGCAATATTTTGATGGCCACCACCTACTGCACCAGCACTGCTTTGATGTGCTCGAACATGAGTGGCATCAATTGAAATCCATTCTGTATCAGCATGTTGAATCAACCTTTTGAATAGCTTATAGAATAAACCTGTTGCCGACCATCTACGAAATGCTTTGAATACAGTGTTGGCCTTGCCATAGCAACTGGGCAAATACCGCCATTGGCAACCCGTTTTGAGTCGATAGATGATTCCTAAAAAAGTCTTTTTTAAACTGGGTTTGTCATAGACATTCAAATCTAGGAGAATCGACTTTAGCTTCTGCCATTGTTCCTCTGTGATGATGGTTGCAAGCATGGATAGAGGGCGATTAAAAGTTGTTTGGCGATAATATTTTAACGCCCTCTATCCTATACCATCCAAATGTTCAACAGACCCTAATATCGTATTTGCAATACCACCTAACTGCCCATAGGATGACTGTGCCGGTGAAATAACGACCTTTAAAGGGATTCATGGCAGGCACTCAGCATATTGATGAATGCCATCAAGGCATCAGTTACTCAAACTTTGCAACAGTGCCTTAAAAGCTTACCAACCACAAATAATTGCATTTGGATTAATTTCTGCCATAGGCATACCATCTTTAGTTTCCCAGGATTTCCAGTACATCGGTAATCCTCCCATTTTTAATGGACAAGATTAGTAGGATCAAACAGTCATTAATAGTACAAGCCACCAGTGATTTGATGCGGCATTGATGATTATAGTCAACTAGATTCTTATTATTACATTTGCTTAGCAAGCCGATAAACAGTCGCAACTGTATTGGTCAAGCCGCGTAGGACATTTTTATCTGAGAATTTTCATACTCCAATGGGCTCATTCCATTGTTGGCTGTATGCGGCCGTTTAAAATTATAATAATGAATGAATTGTGTGATTTCTTGTTTGACAGCATCTTCATTCATGGTTGCAGTGTGGCCTAAGCCTTCGTGTTTCAAGCTGCCAAAGAATCGTTCTACCACTGTAGAGGTGGCCTGATGGCCATGCACCAGATTTGACAAAGCTCTTTTGTGAGTTCGATAGAAAACTGAACGGCGGGCCACATCAAACGAATCTACTTTTAAAATATGTATTATAAATAAA
>RRZT011932699.1_pt1 | contig 15842 bp, 11 predicted proteins | sample 2165551 | NCBI WGS metagenome assembly RRZT01 (sample SAMN10456910, study PRJNA506462) | wastewater metagenome | biome: wastewater; feature: sludge; material: wastewater sludge; isolation source: wastewater sludge with Escherichia coli K12::gfp cells carrying plasmid... | place: USA: Moscow, Idaho... | reverse complement strand
CGCCGAGTGCGCGGCCAACCCTCGGGTGGTGAGCTCGCACCGTAGCGTGCCCTGGCAGCCGCCCTCGATTCGCGCCGCGGTCGGCGCCATCAGCACCGCGAAGTCCCCCGCAAGGAGATCGGGACGATCCCGGGCCAGGCGGCCCAGGCCGTTGCGCACCGCCTCGACCTCCTCGTTGTCGTAGAAGATCCAGGTGACGTCGTGGCGGGGGTGCGGGGTGGCCGCAGCCACGGCTAGGGCAACGGCGACGCCGCCCTTCATGTCGGCGGTCCCCCGGCCGTAGATCCGGTCCCCTTCGCGTCGCGCCGGCAGGTTCCCGGCCACCGGGACGGTGTCGAGATGGCCGGCGATCACCACCCTCGACGCGCGGCCCAGCGAGGTCCGGGCCACGACGGCGTCGCCGTGACGGATCACCTCCAGGTGCGGGGCGGTGGCGAGGGCGGACTCGACTGCATCGGCGAGGGCGCGCTCGTTTCCGCTCACCGACTCGATGTCGGTCACGGCGACGAGAAGGTCCGGGAGGTCGGCGCGCAGGTCCAGGGGCATGACCGCCAGCCTAGGCGACCTGCATGGCATCATGGCTGGTGGCACACGACACAGGAGGACGCCATGAGCCACTCCCCGGCCACCCCGAGCGAGTGGGAGCCGACCGAACCGCTGCCCTCAGACGAGGCCCCGCAGGCCGGGACGCCGACGCCGCAGGAGCGAACTGTCGCGTTCGACCCGCATGCCGATGCGACGGCGGTGTTCGACCCGACCCAGGACGAGACGGCGGTGCTGCCGCCGATGGGGGGCGACACCGCGGCGCTGGAGGCGGGGCCCGAGCCCACCCGTGTCATCGATCCGCGTAGCGCGGACACCTTCGCGGCGCCGGACGGCGGTGCCTCCGTCGTGACCGATCCGGCCGAGCGTGAGCCAGACGTCGCCCCCGCGCGGACCCGCCGCACGCCGCTGATCATCGCCGCCGCCGTCCTCGCGGCGATCCTGCTCATCGCGGGGATCGCCTGGGCGGTATCCGCCATCACCGCCAGCAATCGCGAACGGGCGATCACCGGCACCGCCACGACGTACCTGCAATCGATCGCCGCCGCCGACGCGCAGGCAGCGTTGGCGACCCTGGCGGAGCGTCCGGCCAACGAGGTGCTGCTGACCGGCGAGGTGCTGCGGGTCTCGCAGGACAACGCCCCGCTGACCGACATCGTGGTGTCATCGCCCGTCCTCACCGGCGACACGAGCGCCAGCGTCACCGCCTCCTACAAGATCGGCGGACACGACGTCAGCACCACCTTGTTCCTCGTCGGCGACGGCCGCACCTCCTGGCTACTGGCCGATGGCACCGCGGATCTGACCCTGAGCGCTCCCACCGGCTTGACGGTCAACGCGGCGCCGGTCACCGAGTCCACCAATCCCGTTTTTCCCGGCAGCTACACCGTCGGCACGCACGCCTCCCCCACCGTGATCGCCGAAGGTGACACCACGGCCGTGCTCACCGCCCCCGACTCCGAACCGGCCGCCTTGACCGTCGCGGCGGCGCTGAGTTCCGAGGGACGCCAGACGGTGCTGGACACGGTGAAGGGCCGGCTGGATGAGTGCCTGGCCGCCACCGAGTCCCGGCCTGCGGACTGCCCCTTCGGGGTCGCGACCGACAACGTGGAAGTCGCCCCCGGGTCGGTGCGGTTCGCCCTGGCGAACGACCCGTGGGCGGGTTTCTCCCCCGCGCTCGACCCCGCCACCCTGCAGGTCACGGGCCGGATCCATCTGTCGGTGGACGCCACCGCGACCGTCACCCAGAACGGGCTCAGCACCGACGCGACGCAGCGGCTGGAGGCCGATCGCGGCTACACGGTGGACCTCAGGCAGCAACCGCTTGCCGTCGTCTGGTCGTAGGGCCCCGGTAGGCTGGAGAGCATGACGTCTGCGCGCACAGCCTGGGGCTGGGGACTGGCCACCATCACCGATTCCGGCGACACCCTCGACGTGTGGTTCCCGCAGCCACGGCTGGGGAACCCGACCGAGGCCGAGCGCGCCGACACCCCCGCACCGCTGTTGACCGCGCGCATCGACGACCACACCCGCCGCGTCCGGGTCGATGTCGTCCTCGTCGAGATCGATCTCGACGCCGCACCGCTGGACACGGCCGACGCCTACCTGCGCCTCCACCTGCTCAGCACGCGGCTGGCCCAGCCGCGCACCCTCAACCTCGACGGCATCTTCGGCGTCCTGCCGAACGTGGTGTGGACTTCGGCGGGCCCGTGCTCGGTGGCCGACTTCGAGGAGGTCCGCTGCCTGCTACGCGCCGAGCGCGGCCACGTCACCGTGTTCGGGATCGACAAGTTCCCGCGGATGGTCGACTACGTCGTCCCCTCCGGCGTCCGCATCGGCGACGCCGACCGGGTTCGGCTCGGCGCCCACCTCGCTCCTGGCACCACGGTCATGCATGAGGGCTTCGTCAACTTCAACGCCGGCACCCTGGGAACCTCCATGGTCGAGGGCCGGATCTCCGCCGGGGTCGTGGTGGGCGACGGATCCGACGTCGGCGGCGGAGCGTCGATCATGGGGACGCTGTCGGGCGGCGGCAAGCAGCAGGTATCCCTCGGGGAGCGCTGCCTGCTCGGCGCCAACAGCGGCATCGGGATCTCGCTGGGCGACGACTGCGTGGTCGAGGCCGGGCTCTACGTCACGGCCGGAACGAAACTCACCCTCCCCGACGGCAGCGTCGTGAAGGCGGCCGACCTGTCGGGCACCAGCGGCTGGCTGTTCTACCGGGACTCCCAGAGCGGGGCCGTCTCGGTGAAGCCGCGCGCTGCGCGCAGCGTCGAGCTCAACGCGGCGCTCCACGCCAACTGAGCCGCAGATGGGTGCCTGGGGACGCGTCTTCACAGGACTGGCGATCGCCGCGCTGACGGCCGTGCTGATCCTGGCGGGCCTGACACTGCTGTACTCCTACAAGAAGGAACCGCTGCCGCTGGCCGACCAGTGCATCGCGCAGGTTCAGGAACTGTCGGTCCCCCTGGATGTTGAGCAAACGCACAATGCCACCATCGTCGTGGGGGTCGCCACGCAGCGGGGGCTGGTGCCGCGGGCCTCCACCATCGCACTGGCGACCGTCTACCAGGAGTCGGGGATCCGCAACCTCGACTACGGGGATCGCGATTCCCTCGGCCTGTTTCAGCAGCGTCCCTCGCAGGGCTGGGGATCGGAGGCCCAGGTGCAGGATCCCTACTACGCCTCCGGGAAGTTCTACGACGCGCTGGTGAAGGTCAACGGGTGGGACAGCGGCGATGTGAACGATGTCGCTCAGGCGGTCCAGCGCAGCGGCCACCCCAACGGGTACACCCGACACGTCGAGAACGCTCGCCGGCTGGCCAGCGCGCTAACCGGGGAGACTCCCGCCTCGTTCACCTGTCTGGTCAAGGACCCGCCGACGGCCGACCCTGCGGGGCTCTCGACGTTCCTGTCGAAGACTCTGCCGTCCTCAGCGACGGTGACCCGTGAGGGCAACGTGGTGACCGTGGCGACGCGCACCAACCGAGACGCCTGGTCGGCGGCGCACATCGCGGTGGGCAACACGGCCTACTACGGAGCGGCGACCGTCCAGGTGGGCGGCCGAAGCTGGACACCGAACGCCTCCAGCACCGGTTCGTGGACCGGGGAGCCCACCAACGACACCCGGGTCACGATCACCTATCCCGAGGCAGCCCAGCCCACCCCGAGTCGCTGAGCGCGACCATCGCGCCTCCGCTCACCGTGGTGAGCGGAGGCGCGTCGTCGATGTCAGACGAGCCGTGACGCGGCGGCGGCAATCCGCTCATCGGTGGCCGTCAGGGCGATCCGGACGTGGCGACGCCCGGCCTCACCGTAGAAGTCTCCCGGTGCCGCGAGAATCCCCCGCTCGGCCAGCCAGTCGACGGTGGCGCGGCAGTCCTCATCGCGGGTGGCCCACAAGTAGAGCGACCCCTCGGAGTGGTCGATCCGGAATCCCGCGGCCTCCAGTGCGGGTTTGAGCACCGCCCGCCGTGCCAGGTAGTGCTCCCGCTGGGCCGTCACATGGTCGGTGTCGGCCAGCATCGTCGCCATCACCGCCTGCACCGGCCCGGACACCATGAGCCCGGCGTGCTTCCGGACGGCGAGCAGTTCGCCGATCAGCGGCGCGTCCCCCACGAGGAACCCGGCCCGGTAACCGGCCAGATTGCTGCGCTTGGACAGGGAGAAGGCGGCGATCAGGCCCTCCAGGCTGCCGCCGTTGATCGCCGGATCCAGCACGGAGACGGGTTCGGCCTCCCAGCCGAACTCGCCGTAGCACTCGTCGGAGGCCAGCGCCGCCCCGGTCGAGCGCGCGGCGTCCACCCACGCCCGCAACGCGTCGGGGGAGAGGATCGCACCGTGAGGGTTGGCCGGGGAGTTGATCCAGATCAGGGCGGGGCTGGCCGCCGCGGCCTCGGCGGGATCGTCGGTGGCCAGCACCGTCGCCCCGGCGATCAAGGCACCCACCTCGTAGGTCGGGTAGGCGGTGGCCGGGATGACGACCGTGTCGCCTGCCCCGATCCCGAGTTGGAGCGGCAGCGCGGCGACGAGTTCCTTCGTCCCCACGACCGGGAGTACCTGGTCGTCGCTCAGCGCGACCGCATGCCAGCGCGATTCCGCGTAGCCGCGGATGGCGGCACGCAGGGCCGCCGTGCCCCACACCGTCGGATAGCCGGCCCACGCGGGGGCCGCCTCGGCCAGCGTCTGCACGGCGGCGTCGGGGACGGGGTCGACCGGTGTTCCCACGGACAGGTCGCACAGGCCGTCGGGGTGCGCCTGGGCGCGTGCCTTCGCGTCGGCGATGGTGTCCCAGGGGAAGTCGGGCAGGCGCGCCGACAGCGGGGGGTTCACTCGCCCTGGGGCGGGAGCGCGACGATGGCCGGGTGGTCGCCGTCGATCTTGCCCATGCGGGCGGCACCGCCCGGCGAACCGATCGTGTCGAAGAACTTCACGTTGATGTCGTAGTACTCGGACTGATCGGCGGGGACGTCGTCCTCGTAGTAGATGGCCTCGACCGGGCACACCGGCTCACAGGCGCCGCAATCCACGCACTCGTCGGGCTGGATGTACAGCATCCGGTTGCCCTCGTAGATGCAGTCGACCGGACACTCCTCCACGCACGCGAGATCCTTGACGTCGACGCACGGTGACGTGATCACGTAGGTCATGAAAACTGCTCCCCTAGATTGGTGACTGCCCGTGTCAGACAAGACGGGTTTACTCTACAACTCGCGTCGGGAGGAACCATGCAACACGATGCCACCTCGACGGTGTCTGCCCTCACCCCACCGCTGCAGCCCGGCGAGCGCGTCAGCGCCCTGGTGACCGGCCCGCACCGACCCCCCACCGAGGTGCTCGGCTTCGTCACCGACCTCACCCCCGAGACGCTCACGCTGATTGATCGGCGCGGCGCGCTCCACACCGCCTCCCACGCCGAGGTGGCGGCACTGCGACGCGTCCCGCTCGCCCGCGGACGCCGGCCGCAGTCGACGCCGCGCGACCTCCTCGACGCCCTCGCCGAACGCGCCCAGGCCCCGGGCACGCCCTGGGTCGCGCGGATCACCGACCTGCTCGCCGGGCTCACTCCCCCCGCCACCGTCCCGCCGTGGGGTCCCACGGCCTCCTTCGCCGACGCCGACGCACGCGCCGAGGGGGAATGGGTGACGGTGGCAGGCGGAACGCTGACGTCGTGGCGGGCCGCGGCGTGGTGGGCGACCCGGATGGGAGCCCGCAGCGTCCAGGTGCGAGTGCCCGGCGCAAGCATCGGTGACGAAGCCCTGACCGAGGCCGGCTTCACCCGGCTCTGACCCGCTGCGACGCCTCCACCATGCCGGACGCATAGCTGCGTCACAGGTTGACCCCATCGTGGTCACAGCGGCGTGCCCGACGTTGGTGACGTACCACTCGAACCGTCATGCACGCACCAACTCGCCCGGTGATGCGCGCACCCAACCGTCGTGAGGAAGGCCGCCCGTGAGCCGCAGCGCACCCGTGAGCGAAGACGAACCCGCAGCCGAGGAGGCACCCGCAGCCGGGGAGCCACCCACAGGCCGTCGACGCTGGCGCTGGCGGCCCACGACTCGCCGGGGCTGGATCATCGCCGCCCTGGTCACCGCGCTGGTGCTGGGCGGCGGGGGCGTCGGCACCTGGTGGCTGCTCGGCCGCTCGCAGGGGCCGACGACCACGACGCGCACGCTCACGCTCGAACCGACCACGCTCAAGCAGACCGTCAGCGCGACCGGCACCCTGGAACCGACCCGCACCGCGAACCTGACCTTCTCCAGCTCCGGCACCGTGACGGCGGTGAACGTCGCGGTCGGGGACACCGTCACCACCGGGGAGTCCCTCGCCGCGATCGATCCGGCGTCGTTGCAGATCGCGCTGGCCTCCGCGAGAGCGGACCTCACCGCCGCCAAGGAAACCCTCGCCGACCTGCAGGACAGCGACGGCAGCGCTGCGGCCATCAAGTCCGCGACGGCCACCGTCCAGGTGAAGACCAACGCGGTGACCCAGGCCGAGAGCAACCTCGCCTCGGCGACGCTGACGGCGCCCTTCGACGGGGTCGTCGCCGAGGTGAACGTGGCCACCGGCGACCAGGCCGGCTCCTCCTCCAGCAGCGGTTCGACCGCGGCCGGGGGATCCGGATCCAGCGGTTCCGCGGCAGCCGGCGGAACGGGGACGAGCACCTCCTCCAGCACCTCCAGCGCGGCCATCGTGGTGATCAGCCAAGGCACCTACACGGTGTCCACCTCGGTCTCCAGCAGCGACATCGCCTCGGTGAAGAGGGGCCTCCAGGCCGAGATCACCGTCTCCGGAGTCGAGAAGGCGATCTACGGAACGGTGTCGTCCGTCGCGGTCAACGCCAGCGCGGACAGCACCTCCTCCACGGCGTCCTTCCCCGTCACCATCGACGTCACCGGCACCCAGGACGGCCTGTTCGCAGGGTCCAGCGTGACCGCGCAGATCGTCACCGCCCAATACACCGACGTGATCGCCGTCTCCGCGACAGCCCTCACCCAGACCAACGGGGCCACCACCGTCAGCAAACTGGTCGACGGCGTCGCCACCCCGACCACCGTCACCACAGGCGCCACCGTCGATGGTTCGGTGATCATCACGCAGGGGCTCGCCGAAGGGGACCAGATCCAGGTCACCACCGCGAGCGGTCGCAGCAACACCAGCACCGGAACCGGCACCCAGAGCTCTGACGAGGGCGCCCCCAGCATGCAAGGCGGCTACGGCGGGTCGGGAGGCTTCCAGCCCCCGTCGGGGCAAGGCGGCATGTCGGGCAGTGGGATGGGGCCGAACCGGTGAGCGTCCTGGAACTGAACGACGTGACGAAGACCTACAGCAACGGGACCCTGGCCGTCCAGGCCCTCGCGGGGATCACCCTGAACGTGGATCCTGGTGAGTACGTCGCCATCATGGGGCCGTCCGGATCAGGAAAGTCGACCCTGATGAACATCCTCGGCTGCCTCGACGTCCTGACCACCGGCACCTATCTGCTCGCCGGAGACGACGTCGCCGACCTGGACGACGACCAGCTCGCCGACATCCGCAACCGCAGCATCGGGTTCGTGTTCCAGCAGTTCAACCTGCTGCCCGCCCTCCCGGCCTGGCGCAACGTCGAACTGCCCCTGCTGTACGCCGGGGTGCCCGCCGCGCAGCGCCGCGAGCGCGCGCACGCGGCCCTGGAACGGGTCGGGTTGGCCGAGCGCGCCGAGCACCGCCCCGGAGAGCTGTCCGGCGGCCAGCAGCAGCGCGTCGCCGTCGCCCGCGCCCTCGCCTCCGAACCGGCGCTGATCCTGGCCGACGAGCCGACCGGCAACCTGGACTCGCGCTCCACCGCGGACGTCCTGGGCCTGTTCGACGAACTCCACGAGTCCGGACGCACCATCGTGCTCATCACGCACGAGGCGGACGTCGCCGAACGCGCCCAGCGCGTCCTGCACGTCCGCGACGGCCGCCTCACCGACGCCGCTGGGGCGGGTGCCCGGTGAACCTGCGCCAGACCATGCTGATCGCGCTGGAGGCCGTCAGACTCAACCGCACCCGCTCCCTGCTGACCATCCTCGGGATCATGATCGGCATCGCCTCGGTCACCCTCACGGTCGGCCTGGGACTAGGCGCCCAACAGCAGGTCAAGGATCAGATCAGCGCGCTGGGCAGCAACCTGCTCATCGTGTCCCCCGGATCCTCGACCTCCGGCGGCGTCCGAGGAGGGTTCGGGAGCGCCACCACGTTGACCAGGGCGGACGCCGAAGCGCTCTCCACCGCGGAGGTCGCCCCCAGCATCGCCGCCGTCGCACCGGTCGCCTCCACCAGCCAATCGCTGGCGGCCGGGGACACCACCTGGACCTCGCAGGTCGTCGCCGCGACCCCGAGCTGGACGAACGTGCGCAACCGGACAGTGACGATCGGCCGGTTCCTGACCGACGCCGACGTGACGGATCGGGCCCGCTCGATCGTGCTCGGTTCCTCCACCGCAGAGGAACTGTTCGGCGTCTCGCAGATGGCGATGGGCCAGACCGTGACCATCAACGGCGCCGACTTCACCGTCGTCGGTGTGCTGGCCGCCACCGGTTCGACGTCGTCCACCACGAGCGAGGACGACACGGTGCTCATGCCGTGGACGACGGCCGCCACCACCGTGGGCACATCGGCGTCCACCGTCTCGACGATCTACCTGAAGGCCAGCGACGAGTCGCACCTGAGCGCCGCCTACCAGGAGGCCACCGCCGCATTGACGACCCGGCACGGCCTCACGGCCTCCGACACGGCGGACTTCAGCATCACCACCCAGGAGTCGATCGTGTCCGCCGCGACCGCCACCGACCGCACCATGACCATGCTGCTGGGCGGCGTCGCGGCGATCTCGCTGCTGGTGGGCGGCATCGGCGTCATGAACATCATGCTGGTGAGCGTCTCCGAACGCGTCCGGGAGATCGGCCTGCGCAAGGCCCTGGGCGCCAAGCAGGCGGTCATCCGCAACCAGTTCCTCATGGAGGCCGCCGTCCTGGGCCTGACCGGCGGGCTGGTGGGGCTCGGCATCGCCGCCATCGGTGCCGCGGTGCTGCCGCTGGTGCTCGATCAGCCGGTCGTCCTGGCCTGGTGGGCGATCGCCGGATCGTTGGTCATCGCCGTCGGCGTCGGCCTGATCGCCGGGGTGTACCCGGCCAGCCGCGCCGCCCGGCTGGCCCCCATCGACGCCCTGCGTCGCGAGTGACTCTCAACCCCGACTTCGACAAGGAATCCGACATGCCCAAGCTTCACCGCCCCATGGCCGCCGTGCTGGCAGTCACCGCGGGACTCGCCCTGCTCACCGGCTGCTCGACGGCCTCAACCACCGCGTCCTCGGCTGCTGGCGCCCCGGCGTCCGGCAGCCCGTCAGGCGGCGGACAGCAGCGTGAGCCCGGCACCTCCGGACTGATCGCGCAGGTCTCCGGAACCACCCTCCAAGTCCAGGGAACCTCAGGGCAGACGGCCGTCACCTGGTCCGACGCCACCACGTTCACCCAGCAGGTCTCCGGGTCGGCCGCCAGCATCACGACGGGCCTGTGCGTGTCCGGCATGGGTGAGCAAGCCGACGGCAATGCGACCGTGACGGTCACCCGGCTCACCGTGACCCAGCCGGTCGACGGTGCATGCGGTCAGGGCTTCACCGGTGGCGGGGGCGGGCAGCCGTCCGCTGGAGCAACCCCGCCCGCGGGCGCGACCCCACCGGCCGACGGCCAAAGCGGCGATCGCCCCGCGATGCCGTCCGGTGCGCCTTCCGCAGACGCCTCCGCCGGCCCCGCAGGCGGCTCCGGAACGATGATCAACGGGACGGTGACCGCCGTCGATGGCTCGACCGTGACGCTCACCCAAACCGAGCGCGACGGCACCACCAGCCCGCTGACGGTGACGCTGGCCGCCGACGCGACCGTCACCGTGACCCAGGACGCCAGCGCGTCCGACGCGAAGGTCGGGTTGTGCGCCCTCGCCCAAGGCGAGACCGACTCCACGGGGGCCGTCGCCGCGACGTCGATCCGGCTCAGCGAGGCGACCGACGGCTCGTGCACCACGAGCGGGGGCCGCCGGTGAACCGCCGCACGCGATTCGCCGTGACAGGGCTCGCCGCCCTGGTGCTGGCCAGCGGCGGGGTATGGCTGTGGGCCCAGCCGAGCGCCGCCAGCCAACTCGTCACCGGCGCGGTGACCTCCGGCGATCTGACCCAGACCGTGTCCGCCACCGGGACCGTCAGCGACCAGGGGACGGCCTCTGTCTCGTTCCCCACCGCGGCCACCGTGACGGCAGTGCAGGTCGCGGTCGGGGATCAGGTCACCGCGGGGCAGGTGCTCGCCACGCTCGACACCACGGCGCTGCAGTCCGCCCTCGATGAGGCCGACCTCACCCTCGCGGAGGCGAAGGAATCGCTGACCCAAGCGCAGGACTCCTCCACGACGACCGCGAGCACCGGGTCGAGCACCTCGTCGGGGTCCGCCGCCGGGACCGCATCCAGCGGGTCGGCCGCCTCCTCCTCGGGGTCTCCCTCCTCGACGAGCGCCACCACGGGCGCCGACTCCGCTGCCGGCGCGAGCCCCAGCAGCGGCACGCTGGACGTCGCGGGCCTGGCGAAGGCCAAGGAGAAGCTCGCCACCGCGCAGGCCTCCTATGAGACCGCGTGGAGCAACTTCGGCGCGGCGCTCGCGTCCACCACCACGACGTGCTCGGTCCCCGCAGACGACGCCGCGACGCCTAGCCCGAGCGCCTCTGCGTCGGCCAGCGCCTCGGCAACCCCGTCGGCCAGCACCTCGGCGACTCCGTCGGCGACCGCCACATCGACCGGAACCGCCACCGCGTCGGCCACGCCCAGCAGCACCTCGGACGGCCCCAGCGCCTCCGCCAGCCCCAGCCCCTCGGCCGGCGAGGAGGCATCCGCGAGCGCCTCACCGGACCCCAGCGGCACCGCCACCACGCCCACGCCCACCACGACCGCCAGCGCCACGGCCACCCCCAGCGCCACGACGACGCCGGCCGCCGTCGCGTCGGCCACGGCCAGCGCCTCCCCCACCTCCACCGGCTCGCAGGGGGCGGGATCCGCATCCTGCGTCTCGGCACTCGAGGGCCTGGCCGGCATGGAGGACGCGGTGTCATCCTCGCGGGAGCTCCTCAGCGCCGCCGTGGACGCGCTCGTCGCCTGGGCAGACGACGCCGCCTCGGGCCACGCCTCCTCCGGTACCGCCGGATCGGGCGGCGCGGCCACGGGCGGTGCGACGACCGGAACCAGCAGCGCAACCCAGCAGGCCTCCGCCACGAGTCCCGCAGGCACCGCCGCGTCATCGTCGAACGGGTCGGCTCAGACGGGCGGCAGCACCGGGAGCGCCTCGGGCGCCCGGACGCAGACCACGGTCGCGCAGGCCGAAGTCTCGGTGGAGGAAGCGCAGTTGGCGCGCACGAACGCCGCCCTGGCCCTGGAGCAGGCGACCATGCTCGCCCCGGCGAGCGGAACGCTGACCGCGTTCCCGTTCGTGGCCGGCGAGCAGGCCTCGACCGACGACGTCGCCACCGTGCGGACGCTGGACGCCAAGGCCATCTCCGTGGACATCGCCCAAGCAACGATCGCCTCGGTCAAGGCGGGCCAAGAGGTGGCCGTCACGTCCACGACCGGCAGTCACAGCGTCGGGGTCGTGTCCCGGGTCGGGCTGCTGGCCTCCTCCACCTCGGGGTCGGCCACCTGGCCGGTGAGCATCACGGTCGCCTCCCCCGATGGAAGCCTGGCCAGCGGGACCACCGCGGGCGTCGTCATCACCGTCGCCGAGGCGTCCCAAGCGACGCTGGTGCCCGTCTCGGCGGTGACGCTGACGAGCACCACGCGGGGCACCGTCACCGTCATCGACGGCGGGTCGACGACCACGAAGGACGTCACCTTGGGCATCAGGGGTGCGACGCACCTCCAGATCACGGACGGCCTCAGCGTCGGGCAGAAGGTGAAACTGGCCGACCTGGGCGTCGCCCTCCCGACCTCGTCGTCCACCTCGAGCACGCGCACCGGAGGTTCCCAGACCAGCGGGTTGAGCGGGCTGTCCGGGTCCGCTGGAGGGCAGATGCCCGGCGGCACCCCACCCCGCTGACGCCTCGCGCCCGGCCGCGCGCACTCTCCTCTGCGCGCAGGCCGGGCGCGACGCGACCCGCGGCTAGCGCTCGATGCGGTCGGCCCGGGCGGCCGGGTTGGTGCATGTCACAGCCTGCAACGTGTTGTACGTCCAGGTGAACGGCTCGGTCTTGACGAGCTGACCACCCTGATAGAACAACCGGTTGTAGTCGACGCGGAAGCCCTGCATGGAGCTCTGCGGGCTGCACACTGCGGCATCGCTTTGGATCGCGGCCCCCGGCGAGCGGAACTCGCTCTGCACCGGGTCGGAGGCCTTGACCTCGTCGTAGGCCTTGGTGGACCACACCTTCACCGTCACGGTGCCCTGGCCGCCCACCTTCGGGTTGTTGGTGTAGGCCTGCAGCAGGACGCCGTACTGGCTGTTGTTCTTGAACTTCATGTCGACCGAGACGTAGTCCAAGGTCGCCTCACGCCCCATCGGGTAGCGGCTGAAGTACAGCGAATGCGGTTTGTGGTACACGTCTTCGAGACCCGCGAAGAAGATCGCGTTGAAGGTCGTGGTGGTCGTCTGCGAGATGCCGCCGCCCATCCGCTCGACGACCTTGCCGCCGTCGATGGCGCCACCGGCCATCCAGCCCAGGGCGAGCGTCCGGGGACCGAGCACCTTGTTCATCGAGAAGGTCTCCCCCGGCTTGACCAGCACGCCGTTGACGAGGCCCGCGGACTTGCCGATGTTGTTGACCCGGTACGCCGTCGCGGGGAAGCTCGTCGTGAACTCGCCGGTGACCTCCTTGATGCCGAGCTTCTCGGCGTCCTGCGTCGTGAAGGACGCCTGCAGCGGGCCGGTCTCCACCGAGGCCACCCGGTCGGCGGTCTTGGTCATCGTCGCCGACACCGCCGTGGCCAGGCTGTCGGCGGAAACGCCGTTGCCGTCCGTGGAGGGGACCACGGTGGGGCGCCCGTCGGTGAAGGTGAAGCTGGCGTCCTTGGGCTCGGTCATGCCCAGTTCGGTGAGCCGCGCCTCGGAGGCCTGCAGCAACGTGGCCGAGTTGAGGCGGGGCACCAGCGCGCCGTCAGCCGCCTCAAAGGTGAGGGCTGACCCGATGGTCTGCGCAGAGACCTCGAGGGTCTTGTCGCCGAGGGAGAGGGTGATGGGCCCCGACAGCGCCGGGTCGGCGACCTGCGTGCGGGCGTCGTTGGCCTCCTGGGTGGAGACGTCGGGGTCGACGGCGCGCAGGGCCGCCTCGACCTGGGTCGAGATCAGGTAGTCGCGTTGCAGCGTGACGATGGTGGCGTCCAGGTCGAGAGCGCGGCCGGCACTCGCGTCGGTCACGGTCGGTGTGCCCTCGACGATGGCGAGCTCCGCGTTGGCGGGGTCGACGTGGGTGGCGCTGCTCAGATCCCCGAGCGCCGACTCGGCGGCCGCCCGGTCGACGCCCACCACGGCCGACTGCTCCCCGCCACCGGTCAGGTTCTCCCAGATGACGCGGGGATCGAACGACTTGCCACCGCCTGCGGCCCGCACCGAGGCCGCGTAGTCGACGGCGAGGCCGAGTTCCTGCGGCGTCCGGGTCGTGCTCTGATCGGCCGCGGTCAGCGTGATGGGATCGGAGGATCGCTGCGCGAGCTCGGCGGTGAGCTTCGCTTCCGCCTCGGCCGGGGCCAGGCCGCCCACGTCGACGCCCGCGATGGTCGTTTTGGGTGCCAGCGTGTTGCCCGACAGGGCGTAGCCGACGCCGTAGGCGACACCGGCAAGCACCACGACACCGGCCGCCACCCCACCCAGGATCAGGCCGCGGCGGGGACGCCCGCCACCTTCGGGTCGCGCGCTCTTGGTTTCGGCCATCGATACTCCTGCGTCGGCGTCACTGCGGTCGCTCCATGGTAGGTGCTGCCCGGAGACGCGGACACGCCCGCTCACGCGCGTCCAGGACACTGTGACCAGGCTGTGAGCAGACGCGACGGTGCCCCGCCCGCGGACGGACGGGGCACCGGTGACGGACTCAGGCCAGCGCAGCCTTGGCCGTGGCGACCACCGCATCGGTGGTGACGCCGTACTTCTCGAAGATCGTCGGGCCCGCGGCGGAGGCGCCGTACTGGTCGACGCCGACGGCCTCCGTGTTGGCACCCAGAAGGTCCTTCCAGCCGACCGTGACCCCGGCCTCGACCACGACCTTGGGCAGCCCGGCGGGCAGCACCTCGTCGCGGTAGTCCTCGGTCTCCGCCTGGAACCACTCGACGCACGGCAGCGACACGACGCGCGCCGGGACGCCCTCGGCCTCGAGCTTGGCGGCTGCGGCGACCGCGATCTCCACCTCGGAACCGGTGCCCACCAAGACGACCTGCGGAGCCGCGGAGGCCTCCTTGAGGATGTAGCCGCCGCGGGCCACGCCCTCAGCCGACGCGAATCCGGACCCGGGGGAACGGTCGTAGGTGGTCATGTTCTGCCGGGACAGGATGAGGGCTGCCGGCCGATCCCAGTCGTTGAGGATCCGCACCCACGCCTGCGTGACTTCGTTCGCGTCGCCGGGGCGCACGACGTCGAGGCCAGGCATCAGCCGCAGGCTCATGACGTGTTCGACGGGCTGGTGGGTGGGGCCGTCCTCGCCGACGCCGATGGAGTCGTGGGTCCACACGAACGTCGTCGGCACGTGCGACAGCGCGGCCAGGCGCGGCGTGGTGCGCATGTAGTCGGAGAACACCAGGAAGGTGCCACCGTAGACGCGGCTGAGCCCGTCCATGGAGATGGCGTTCATGATGTTGCCCATGGCGTGCTCGCGGATGCCGAAGTGCAGGGTCCGGCCGCCGGGCGCGCCCGCGAAGGTCTCGCTCGACCGGTCGGCGGGCAGGAACGAGGGCACCCCGGCCATCGTCGTGTTGTTCGAGCCGGCCAGGTCAGCCGAGCCGCCCCACAGCTCGGGCACGGCGGTGGCCAGCGCGCCCAGCACCTTGCCGGACGCGGCGCGGGTCGCCATCGATCCGGGCTCGAAGACGGGGAGCTGACCGATGAGGTCGGCCGGGGCCTGCTTGCCCAGGACGCGGTCCAGCAGCGCCGCGCGCTCGGGGTTGGCCGCCCGCCACGCCTCGAACCGGGGATCCCACGCGGCGTGGGCCACCTGAGCGCGCTCCGCGGCGTTGGCCCGGGTGTAGGCGACGATGTCGTCGTCGATGGCGAAGGGGGCATCGGCGAAGCCGATTTCCTGCTTCAGCGCGCTGATCTCGGCGCCGCCGAGCTTCGCGCCGTGGACGCTGTGGTCACCGGCCTTGTTCGGCAACGGCCAGCCGATCACCGTGGTCACCTTGATAAAGGACGGCCGGTCCGTGACGGCCTTGGCGGCCTCGACGGCGTCGTAGAGCTCAGCGACCTTCTCTTCGTAGGTGGTGAACCCGTTGGTGAAGTCGACGTGCTGGACATGCCAGCCGTAGGCGGCGTAGCGGGCCTCGACGTCTTCGGAGAAGGCGATCTTGGTGTCGCCCTCGATCGAGATGCGGTTGTCGTCGTAGAACAGGATCAGGTTGCCCAGCTCCTGCGTCGCGGCCAGCGAGGAGGCCTCACCGGAGACGCCTTCCTGCATGCAGCCGTCACCGGCGATGGCGTACACGTAGTGGTCGAAGACCGAGGTGCCAGGGGCTGCGGTGGGGTCGTACAGCTCGCGGCTGTGGCGCGCCGACATGGCGAACCCGACGGCGTTGGCGACGCCCGCCCCGAGCGGACCGGTGGTGG
>RRZT011437447.1_pt1 | contig 15842 bp, 13 predicted proteins | sample 2165551 | NCBI WGS metagenome assembly RRZT01 (sample SAMN10456910, study PRJNA506462) | wastewater metagenome | biome: wastewater; feature: sludge; material: wastewater sludge; isolation source: wastewater sludge with Escherichia coli K12::gfp cells carrying plasmid... | place: USA: Moscow, Idaho... | reverse complement strand
GCGCGCTGCCCGCGGGCTCGCGCACGGCGCCAAAGGCGCTGTACTCGGGGATCAGGCTTTCCATGCAGTTGAACACCGCCTCGTGCAGCGCCACGTCGATCACCTGGCCCGCGCCACCATTCACCTTGCGGTGGTACAGCGACATCATCACGCCGATCACGCCATGCAGCGCCGCCAGCGTGTCGCCAATCGACACACCAACCCGCACCGGCACGCGGCCGGGCTCGGCCGTCAAGTGGCGCAGGCCGCCCATGGCCTCGCCGATCAGGCCAAAGCCCGGCAGGTCGCGGTAGGGACCGGTCTGGCCGTAGCCCGAGATACGCAGGATGACCAGGCCCGGGTTGAGCGCGTGCAATTCCTCGGGCGCCATGCCCCAGCCCTCCAGCGTGCCGGGGCGGAAGTTCTCGATCAGCACATCGGCCTCGGCAATCAGGCGGCGCGCTATGGCCTGGGCCTCGGCCTGGCGCAGGTCCAGCGCCACCGACTTCTTGTTGCGCGACTGCACCTGCCACCAGACCGAGGTGCCCTCCTTGATCAGGCGCCAGTTGCGCAGCGGGTCGCCGCTGCCCACGGCCTCAATCTTCACGACGTCGGCGCCAAACTCACCCAGCGTCTTGCCGCAGAACGGCCCGGCGATGAGCTGGCCCATCTCGATCACGCGCACGCCGGCCAGGGCCGCAGGCGTGGGGGCGCTGCTTGTATGCATGTTGTGTCTCCTGAAAATCCGGCGCGCATCATGCGCCAGCGCCTGCCCAGGGCAAAACGCTATGGCACGAGGCTGCCATCGCAAACCGGCATGGCGGGCGCCGGAGCGCAGTACCATCGCCGGCCATGAAGCTCGATCCGCTCTCCCTGCGCCTGTTCGTCGCCGTGATGGAGGACGGCGCCATCGCCCGTGCCGCCGCGCGCGAGCATATTGCGCCGTCGGCCGCCAGCCGCCGCCTGGCCGAGCTGGAGGGCCAGCTGCGCGTGGAGCTGTTCGCGCGCAGCAACCGCGGCGCCGAGCCCACGGCCGCGGCCTACGCGCTTTTGAACCTGGCGCGCGGCGTGCTTAACGACCTGGACGGCATCGCCACGCAGATGCGCGACTACCGCGCCGGCGTGCGCGGCCATGTGCGCGTGGTGGCCAACATCTCGGCCATCACCCAGTTCCTGCCCGATGAGTTGCAGCGCTTCATGGCCGCGCACCCGCAGGTCGATGTGCGCCTGCAGGAGCAGATCAGCAGCGCCGTGGCGCAGTCGGTGGCCGAGAACGCGGCCGACGTGGGCATCCTCAACCACGGCGGCTATGGCGAGCGCGTCACCCTGCTGCCCTACCGCGAGGACGAGCTGGTGCTCATCGTGCCCGTGGGCCATGCGCTGGCGCGCAGGCAGCGCGTGCGCCTGGCCGAGGCCCTGCCCCACCCCTTCGTCGGCATGCACCCGGGCAGCGCCATCAACAACCTGCTGACGCGCTGCGCGGCCGAGCTGGACATGCCGCTGAAGCTGCGCATGCAGGTCACCAGCTACGACGCGCTGTGCCTGATGGTCTCGGCCGGCCTGGGCGTGGCTGTGCTGCCGCGCGGCAGCGCGCAAAACCTGCGCGGCTCGCTGGCGCTGCGCGCCATCACCCTGGCCGAGCCCTGGGCGCGCCGGCGCCTGTCGCTGTGCGTGCGCGCGCAGGAGTCGCTCTCGGGCGCGGCGGGCCTGCTGGTGGCGCACCTGCGCGCCCAGATAGCGGAGGCCACGCCATGACTGGGCCGCTGCGCTGGGACATCTTCTGCCAGGTCATAGACAACCATGGCGACATCGGCGTGTGCTGGCGCCTGGCGGCCGAGCTGGGCGCGCGCGGCCACTGCGTGCGCCTGTGGGTGGACGACGCCAGCGCCCTGGCCTGGATGGCGCCGCAGGGCGCGGCCGGCGTGCAGGTGCTGCCCTGGCCCAGCACCGCGCCGCCGGACGGCCCGGGCGATGTGGTGGTGGAGGCCTTCGGTTGCGAGATTGCTCCGCAATTCATAGCTGCTATCGCGCACCATACCTGCGCAAACGGCCAAAAACCCTTGTGGATCAACCTGGAATACCTGTCGGCCGAGGGCTATGTGGAGCGCTGCCATCGCCTGCCCTCGCCCCTGATGAACGGCCCGGGCAAGGGCCTGACGCGCTGGTTCTTCTACCCCGGCTTCACGCCGCAAACCGGCGGCCTGCTGCGCGAGCGCGACCTGGCGGCGCGCCAGGCGGCCTTTGACCGCCAGGCCTGGCGCGCGCGCCACGGCATTGCGCCGGATGAGCTGGCCGTGTCATTGTTTTGTTACGAGCCGCCGGCCCTGCCCCAGCTGCTCGCGCAACTGCATGCACGCGGCGACGCGCGGCTCTTGGTCACGCCGGGCCGGGCCCAGGCTGCTGTTTTGTATCAAATTGGCCTGCAACCCGCATGGGACAAGCGCGAACAGCTATTTATTTCATATCTTGAAGCCTGCCCGCAACCGGCCTTTGACGAAATGCTCTGGGCCTCGGATCTGAACCTGGTGCGCGGCGAGGACTCGCTGGTACGCGCGCTGTGGGCCGGCCAGCCCTTGGTCTGGCAGATCTACCCGCAGCATGACGACGCGCACCACGCCAAGCTGGCGGCCTTTCTGGACTGGCTGCAGGCGCCCGCTTCGCTGCGGCGCTGGCATGCGCTGTGGAATGGGTTGGAGGCCGCGCCTGCGCTGCCGTCGCTCGATAGCGCCACCCTGGCCGAATGGCGAGCCTGCGTGCAGGCGGCACGCGCGCGGCTGCTGGCACAACCCGATTTATTGACCTTACTCATAGGGTTTGTGAACGAGAAAAGCTAGAATGCTTGGCTTTGCGCCATGAAAAGGCGGCACTCCCCGTGCCCCACCGGCGCGCCCCGCCGCGGAACATGCGCCGGGGTGGAAGGCAGCCCTCCCGGCCACGCCCACCCGCCCCGCCCTGTGGAGCGGCCCAACCCTTCGCTGAAGCCAAACCATGAAAATCGCTCAAGAAATCCGCGCCGGCAACGTGATCATGCAGGGCAAAGACCCGATGATCGTCCTGAAGACCGAGTACGCCCGCGGCGGCCGCGGCGCCGCCACCGTACGCATGAAGCTCAAGTCCCTGCTGGGCAACATGGGCACCGAAGTCGTGTTCAAGGCCGACGACAAGATCGACAACGTCATCCTGGACAAGAAGGACTGCACCTACTCCTACTTCGCCGACCCGATGTATGTGTGGATGGACGCCGACTACAACCAGTACGAGGTGGAAGCCGGCAACATGGGCGACGCCATCAGCTACCTCGAAGACGGCATGACCGCCGAAGTGGTGTTCTATGACGGCAAGGCCATCTCCGTCGAGCTGCCCACCAGCGTGGAGCGCGAAATCACCTGGACCGAGCCCGCCGTCAAGGGCGACACCTCCGGCAAGGTTCTGAAGCCCGCCAAGATCGGCACCGGCTTCGAAGTCGCCGTGCCGCTGTTTGTGGACCAGGGCGACAAGATCGAAATCGACACCCGCACCGGCGAATACCGCAAGCGCGTCTAAGCCACCTGCTCACCACAAAAAAGGAACGTCACGACGTTCCTTTTTTTATGCGTGACGCCGGCGCAGTGCGGGCAATAGATGCCGCCTGCGCATCGGTCGTAAGACTGTCAGCCAAACAATGCATGCTCCAGGCGCGCGCATTTGTCCGCGCCCACGGCCTCGCGGATCCTGGGCGCCAGGGCCGCCAGCGACTCGAAGCCGGTCGCACCCTCCACGGCGAGGTGCAGGCGAAAGCCGCGCAGCCCCAGGGCTGCGGTGAGTTCGGTGGCGATCAGGTAGCCGGCCTGGTAACGCTCGCTCGTCGAGCGCTCGCTGCCTACGCCGCCCGACATCGCCACGGGCGGTACTGGCGGCTTGGCGCTGCCGGGGTTCCTGGCGGCTGGCCCCGCTTCGGCCAGCTCCAGCAGCCCGGCATCGACCATGTTGCGCACATCGTCCCAGGATATGCCCAGGGCTGCGGTGGCCTCCAGCACCTGCGCCAAGCTTCGCTGGCCATCAAACAAGAGAAAGGCCGAACGCTGGCGCAGCGAAAGAGCGCCATGGCGCTCCTTGAACGCCTGCTGTCCGGCCGCAGTCTTGAGCAAAATCATGCCTGTCCCTTGCTGTGCATTGCATCCAGGCGCAGTAGCGCCGCAAAGGTTTCAGTTTGCCACGTTTGTTTTCAATTGTGAACCTGGCGGCGTCGCGCCGATTGCACCGGCCCAAGTCATAGCCCGTCCGGAATCACCACGGCTACCCTGCCTGGCCGCGTAACCAGGCTCACCAGCCAGGTCACGAGCAGGCCTGTGGGCACGCCAAACACGCCAGAGGAGATGGGGCTGATGCCGAACCACAGCCCATCGGCAAGCAGCATGTCGGGAACGACCTCGCGCACCCCGTCCACCTGGGACAGCAGGTAGTACATGGTGACCGACAGGCCCGCCAGCATGCCCGCCACCGCGCCTCGGCGCGTGGTGCCGCGCCAGAAGATGCCCAGCACCATGGCCGGCACAAAGGCCGATGCGGCAATCGAGAACGAGGCCGAGACCATGGGCAGGATCTCGGAGGGTTTCAGCGCCGCCACGAAGGCCGCCGACAGGGCCACCGAGAGCAACATGAACTTGGTCAGAATCACGCGCTGCTCGGGCGATGCCTTGCGCCCGCTTTGCTGAAAGTACAGGTCACGCACCAAGGCATTGCTGATGGTCAGCAGCAGGCCATCGGCGGTGGACAGCGCCGCCGCCAGGCCACCCGCGGCCACCAGGCCCGAAATGACGTAAGGCAGGCCGGCGATCTCGGGCGTTGCCAGCATGATCAGGTCGGCGCCAAAGCGGATCTCGCCAAACTGCACGATGCCGTCGCCATTCATGTCCTCCACCGACAACAGCGAGGCATCCACCCGCGCCCATTGCGCCATCCAGTTGGGTAGCTGGTCGAAGCTGCTGCCCACCAGGTTGTTCATGACCTCGTACTTCACCAGCACCGCCAGGGCGGGGGCGCTCAGGTACAGCAGTGCCACGAAGAACAGCGACCAGGCCACCGAGGTGCGCGCCGCCCCCACCGACGGCACGGTGTAGTAGCGCGTGAGCAAATGTGGCAGGCCGGCCGTGCCCACCATCAGGCAGAACATCAGCGCCAGGAAGTTGCGCCGCGAATGATCGAAGGCTTGGCGCTCGGCCGGCGTGCCGTCGGGGTCGCCGGCATAGGCCTGGCTGTGGCGCGGCAGACCGCCGAGCTCGCGCGCGCGCTCGTAGTTGGCCAGCATCTCGCGCGTCCAGCGCTCGCGCGCGCTGGCCGCGTCACGCGGCATGGAGGCCAGCTCGCGGCTGGCTGCCACGATCAGGCCCACGTCGGCGTTCTGCGCGCGCAGGCGCTGCAGGCGTGCACGCGTGGCCTCGCGCTCACGCGCCAGCGCCGCGGGCACGTCGGTCAGGCGCGCCTCGTAGTCGCGCGCGCGCTGCAGGTAGGCGGCCACCACCTGGCGCTCCACCTCGGAAGCCAGCAGGCCGTCTTCCAGCTGCGCGATCTTGCCCAGCTGCTTGCCGGCAACGATGGGTGCCACCGGGTTGCCCAGCTGCTTGTAGGCCAGCCAGGACACGGGTATCAAGAACGCCAGCAGGATCACCATGTACTGCGCCACCTGCGTCCAGGTAATCGCCCGCATGCCGCCCAGAAAGGAACACAGCAGCACGCCGCCCAGGCCCAGCATGATGCCGATCTCGAACTGCACGCCCGTCAGGCGCGATGCAATCAGGCCCACGCCGTAGATCTGCGCCACCACATAGGTGAACGAGCACAGCACGGCCGACAACGCCGCGATGATGCGCGGCCAGCACCCGCCAAAGCGCACCTGGAAGAAATCCGGGATGGTGTAGAGCTTCATGGCCCGCAGGTGCGGCGCCACCAGCATCGCCACGAGCACGAAGCCACCCGTCCAGCCCAGCAGATAGGCCAGGCCGCCGGGTTGATCCGGCGTGCCCGAAAAACCCTGCAGGTACAGCGCCCCCGACAGGCTGATGAACGAGGCCGCACTCATCCAGTCAGCGGCCGCAGCCATGCCGTTGTAGAACGGCGGAATGCGCCGCCCGGCGACGTAGTATTCGTCGGCGTCCGTGGTGCGCGCGTAGACACCTATGCCGGCGTAGGCCATCACCGTCAGGAACAGGAAGATGGGGCCTATCCACTGGCGCGACAGGCCCTGCTGCTCGGCCCAGGCCATCAGGCCCACGAAGCCCAGCAGGCCGACGACATACAGCGCCATGATGCGGTTCAGGCGCGCCATGTAGGAGCGCCCTGCCCCGCGTTCAGTCATGGGCCTGGGCAGCGCCGGGCTGGCCTTGCGCTGCCATGTCCTGCCGCTCGAAATGATCCATCGCCACGCAGTACACGCCAACGATGACGATGAACACCAGCACCGCCCCTTGCGCCGCCAGCCAGTAGCTCAGCTGCCAGCCGCCCACCGTGACCGGCAGGTCGCGCGCGAAGTAGCAGGCGACAAAGGACACCAGCAGCCACACCAGCAGCAACACGGCCTTGAGCCACAGGTGGCGCGCGTCATGCAGATCGGGGGCGAAGGGCGCGCCCTCGTAGTCGCCCTCGATCTGGCTTTCGGCGAACGTCCTGCGCTGCGGCATGGCTCGTTCAGCCGGCGAGCTTGTGCCAGGTGTCGATCACGCTGTCGGGGTTCAGCGAGATCGAGGAAATGCCCTCGCGCGCCAGCCACTGGGCAAAGTCCGGGTGATCGCTGGGCCCCTGACCGCAGATGCCGATGTACTTGCCCTGCGCGCGGCAGGCCAGGATCACCTTGTGGATCAGCGCCTCGACGGCCGGGTCGCGCTCGTCGAAATCCTGCGCCAGCAGCTCCAGGCCCGAGTCGCGATCGAGCCCCAGCGTGAGCTGGGTCAGGTCGTTGGAGCCAATGGAGAAGCCGTCGAAGTACTCAAGGAAGCGCTCGGCCAGGATGGCGTTGCTCGGCACCTCGCACATCATGATCAGCTTGAGCTCGTTCTCGCCGCGCTTGAGGCCATGCGCGGCCAGCAGCCCCGTCACGCGCTCGGCCTGGCCCAGCGTGCGCACGAAGGGCACCATGATCTGCACGTTGGCCAGGCCCATGTCGTTGCGCACGCGCTTGAGCGCTTCGCATTCCATCGCAAAGGCCTCGCCAAAGTCCTTGCTGATGTAGCGCGCCGCGCCGCGAAAGCCCAGCATGGGGTTTTCTTCCTCGGGCTCGTAGCGGCTGCCGCCGATCAGCTTGCGGTACTCGTTGCTCTTGAAGTCCGACAGGCGCACGATGACCGGCTTGGGGTAAAAGGCCGCCGCAATCGTCGCCACGCCCTCGGCCACCTTGTCCACGTAGAAGGCACGCGGGCTGGCGTGGCCGCGCGCCACGCTCTCCACGGCCTTCTTCAGGTCGGCATCGACGGCGGGGTAGTCCAGGATGGCCTTGGGGTGCACGCCGATGTTGTTGTTGATGATGAACTCCAGCCGCGCCAGGCCCACACCCTCATTCGGCAGCTGGGCGAAGTCAAAGGCCAGCTGCGGATTGCCGACATTCATCATGATCTTGGTGCTGATCTGCGGCATCTCGCCGCGCTGCACCTCGGTCACCTCGGTCTCCAGCAGGCCATCGTAGATGTGGCCGGTGTCGCCCTCGGCGCAGCTCACCGTCACCAGCGTACCGTCCTTCAGCAGCTCGGTGGCGTGACCGCAGCCGACCACGGCGGGGATGCCGAGTTCGCGCGCGATGATGGCGGCGTGGCAGGTGCGCCCGCCGCGGTTGGTGACGATGGCCGAGGCCTTCTTCATCACCGGCTCCCAGTTCGGGTCGGTCATGTCGGTGACCAGCACGTCGCCCGCCTGCACCTTGTCCATTTCGGCAATGTCATGAACCAGGCGCACCCGGCCGGTGCCGATCTTCTGGCCAATCGCGCGGCCCTCGGCCAGCACGGTGCCATGGCCCTTGAGCTTGTAGCGCTGCTCGGCCTGGCCCTTGGCCTGGCTCTTCACGGTCTCGGGGCGCGCCTGCAGGATGTAGAGCTGGCCGTCGGTGCCGTCCCTGCCCCACTCGATATCCATGGGGCGGCCGTAATGCTGCTCGATGACCAAGGCGTAATGCGCCAGCTGCTGCACCTCGGCATCGCTCAGGCTGTAGCGGTTGCGCAGCTCGGGGGCAACATCGGTGGTCTTGACCAGCTTGCCCGAGGCGGCCTTTTCTTCGGGAGTAGCAAACACCATCTGGATCAGCTTGCTGCCCAGATTGCGGCGAATCACCGCCTGCTTGCCGGCCTGGAGCATGGGCTTGTGCACATAGAACTCGTCGGGGTTTACCGCCCCCTGCACCACGGTCTCGCCCAGGCCGTAGCTGCTGGTGATGAACACCACCTGGTCAAAACCACTCTCGGTATCGATGGTGAACATCACGCCGGCGGCGCCCAGATCCGAGCGCACCATGCGCTGCACACCTGCCGACAGCGCCACCACGTCGTGCGCAAAGCCCTTGTGCACGCGGTAGCTGATGGCGCGGTCGTTGTAGAGGCTGGCAAACACCTCCTTCATCTTGTGCAGCACGTCCTCGATGCCGACGACGTTCAGAAAAGTCTCCTGCTGGCCGGCGAACGAGGCATCGGGCAGATCCTCGGCCGTGGCCGAGCTGCGCACGGCAAAGCTGGCCTGTGCATTGCCCGCCGACAGCTCGGCAAAGGCCGCGCGCACGGCCTTTTCCAGATCCGCCGGAAAGGGTTGGTTTTCCAGCCAGCCGCGAATCTCGGCACCGGCGGCGGCCAGCGCGCGCACATCGTCCACGTCCAGCGTGGCCAGGCGGGCGCTGATGCGCTCGGCCAGGCCCTCGTGCTTTAGAAATTCGCGGAAGGCGTGCGCCGTGGTGGCAAAGCCGGTGGGCACGCGCACCCCTTGGGGCAGCTGCGAGATCATCTCGCCGAGGCTGGCGTTCTTGCCGCCGACGGCCTCGACGTCGCTCATTCTCAGGTTTTCAAACGGTACGACCAGGGCGGTCGCCTCAAAACGTGCAGACATGGGAAAGCTCCAGAAGTTGAAACCGGGTCTGCGCCTGCGCCAGTCATGAAATACGGCAGGCGAGCGCCCATGCAGCGGCCACGACTTTGCTGTTGTGGTTGTGGGCCGGCGCGGTGCATGGGGTGAAATTGGGAATAATGGGCGCCATTGTAGGGGGCCGGCCATATCCCCGTGCACCCTGCGTTGCCCCTTGATCCACCCCCACCGATCCGATTCCATGCTGCCCACGCATACGCGCACCGCGTTCTATATCTCCGACGGCACCGGCATCACCGCCGAGACCTTCGGCAACGCCATCCTGGCCCAGTTCGACATGAAACCGCGCCATGTGCGCCTGCCCTTCATAGACACCGTGGACAAGGCACACCAGGCCGTGCGCCAGATCAACCACACGGCCGAGCTGGAGGGCAGGAAGCCCATCGTCTTCACCACGCTGGTGAACATGGATGTGCTCAAGGTGATACAGGACGGCTGCAAGGGCATGCTGATGGACATGTTCGGCACCTTCGTGCGCCCGCTGGAGCAGGAGCTGGGCATCAAGAGCCTGCACCGCGTCGGGCGCTTTGCCGACGTGGCCCTGTCCAAGGAGTACACCGACCGCATCGAGGCCATCAACTTCAGCCTGGCGCACGACGACGGCCAGAGCAACCGCGACCTGGCCGGCGCCGACGTGATCCTGATAGGCGTGTCGCGCAGCGGCAAGACCCCCACCAGCCTGTACCTGGCCATGCAATGCGGTCTGAAGACGGCCAACTACCCGCTGATCCCCGAAGACTTCGAGCGCCGCCAGCTGCCCCCGGCGCTGGTGCCGTTTCGCAGCAAGATCTTCGGCCTGACGATACAGCCCGAGCGCCTGTCCGAGATCCGCAACGAGCGCCGCCCCAACTCGCGCTACGCCGACCTCGCGAACTGCCGCTACGAGGTGAGCGAGGCCTAGGCCATGATGCGCCGCTCGGGCATTCTCTGGCTGTCCACCACCACCAAGAGCAGCGAGGAAATGGCGACCACCATCCTGCAGGAGGTGAGGCCGGAGAAGCTGGTGTATTGACTACTGCTGCAGCCACACCGTGCCAAGCGGGTGACCGGCACAAGCAAGAATTTCAAACAAAATGGCCGGTCGCGCTTATGCATCAAGCGCGATAAGCTATTTTTTTGATAGCAAACAGGCTCAACGGCAAAGACGTTCTTTGCCGAATCGATCCCTGCGGCCAAGGTGGTCTGCGCCCCGCAGTCTCACTTCACCGCAAAACGCACATTCGCCGCCTTCTTCCCCGGCAGCGTCACCAGCGCCACCACCTTGGTGCCCGGGGCGACCTTGAACTGGCCCTTGGCTTCCAGCGTGCCGGCGGCGGCCGGGGTCAGCGTGGCCTCGGTTTTGTCGCTGCCGCTCAAAAGGGTGAGCCTGGCGCTGGCGCCCTCGGTCTTGGCGGGCTTGCCGTGGTCGCGCAGGTGCAGGGTGATGCGCTCGGGCTGGGCCACGAGTTCGTAATCCATGTCGCCCACCTCTGTGACCACGCCGCCGTGCAGCGGGGCGTGGGAATGGTCGTCGCCATGGGCGTGGGCCGGCAGGGCCGTGGCCGTGGCCAGGGCAAGTGCCAGGGCCGCCAGGGCGGCGCGGGTAGTGCTGCGGTTCATGGGATTTTTCCTTTCATGAGGTAACGGGGAAGGCATCAGAAAGCCTCGGTGCTGTCGTGGCTGAGCAGGCGCTCTGCGTCGCGCCGGCCAAAGAGCCAGAACAGCGCGGGGGTAAGGAAGGTATCGAGCAGCGTGGAGCTGACCAGGCCCGAGAAGATGACCACGGCCACCGGGTGCAGAACCTCGGTGCCGGGCCGCTCGGCCTCGAACAACAGCGGCGCCAGCGCGAAGGCCGTGACCAGGGCCGTCATCAGCACCGGGGAGAGGCGCTCGAGCGAGCCACGCACGATCATGGCGTGGTCAAAGTTCTCGCCCTCGGCGCGCATCAGGTTCAGGTAGTGGCTCACTTTCAGGATGCCGTTGCGCACCGAGATGCCGGCCAGCGTGATGAAGCCGATCAGCGCCGCCACCGACAACGGCTGGCCCGACAGCCACAGCCCCAGCACGGCGCCCACCAGGGCCAGCGGAATGTTGACCATGATGAGCATGGAGAGCCGCGCCGACTGGTAGCGCGTGTACAGCACCACGAACATCAGCGCCAGCGACACGACGGAGAGCATGCCGACCAGGCGGCTGGCCTCCTCCTGCGCCTGGAACTGGCCGCCCAGGGTGACGAAGTAGCCCTCCGGCAGGCGCTGATCGGCCACCACCGTGCGGATGTCGGCCACCACGTCGGACAGCGCCCGGCCCTGGGCGTTGGCCGAGAGCACGATGCGCCGGCGACCGTCGTCGCGGCTGATCTGGTTCGGGCCGTCGCCCTCCTCGATGCTGGCCAGGCGCGACAGGGGCACGCGGCCCTTGGGTGTGTCGATAAGCAGCTGCGACAGGCCCAGGGCGCCGCGCGCGCTGTCGGGCAGGCGCAGCACCAGCGCAAAGCGGCGCCCGCCCTCGACGATCTGCGCCAGCTTCTCGCCCTCCACCAGGCCCTGCAGCGTGGCCAGCACCTGGGCGGCGCTCACGCCGTACTGCGCGGCAGCGGCGTAATCCACGCGCACGGTGATCTGCGGCGCCAGCACCTGCTTTTCGACCTCCAGGTCGGCCAGGCCCTCCACCTTGGACAGGCGCGCGCGCAGGTTCTCGGCCTGGCCGCGCAGCGTGTCCAGATCCTCGCCAAACAGCTTGATGGCGATCTGCGAGCGCACGCCCGAGAGCATGTGGTCGATGCGGTGCGAGATCGGCTGGCCCATGGAGATGGCGGCCGGCAGCGGCGCCAGGCGCGCGCGGATGTCGGCCTGCACCTCGGCCATGCTGCGGCGCATCTCGGACGCGGGCTTGAGGCCCACGTCCAGCTCGCTCACATGCACGCCCTCGGCATGCTCATCGAGCTCGGCACGGCCGCTGCGCCGGCCCACATGGGTGACCTCGGGCACCTGGCGCACCAGGCGCTCGGCCTGGCTGGCCAGCAGGGTGGACTCGGCCAGGGTCACGCCCGGGTTCAGGCGCATGCCGACGAGCAGCGTGCCCTCGTTGAAGGGCGGCAGAAAGGTGGTGGGAAACAGCGGCACGGCCAGCGCCGCCAGCAGCACCGCCACGCCGCCCGCCGCCACGGCCTGGCGCGGATGTTGCAACACGCGCGCGAGGCCCACGCGGTAGCGTGCCTTGAGCCAGGCCAGCAGGCGCGTGTCGCCATGCTCCAGATTCTGCATGCGCGGCAGCAGGTAGAAGGCCAGCACCGGCGTCACGGTCACCGACACCAGCAGCGACGCCAGCGTAGAGACGATGAAGGCCACGCCCAGCGGCACGAACAGCCGGCCTTCGATGCCCGGCAGCGCGAACAGCGGCAGAAACACCAGCACGATAATGGCCGTGGCGTAGACGATGCCGGAGCGCACCTCCAGCGAAGCGAGCTTGACGATCTCCAGCGGGTGCAGGCGCGCGCTGCCCTGCTTGTGCCGGTCCATCTTCAGGCGGCGCAGCACGTTTTCTACGTCCACCACGGCATCGTCCACCAGGCCGCCGATGGCAATCGCCAGGCCGCCCAGCGTCATGGTGTTGATGGACAGGCCGAAGTACTTGAACACCAGCGCCGTCAGAAAGATGGACACGGGAATGGCGGTGAGCGCAATCACCGTGGGCCGCAGCGTGCCCAGAAACACGAACAGGATCACCGCCACGAACACCGATGCGCCTATCAGCTTGCCCTGCAGGGTGGTGACCGAGGCCTCGATGAAGCTGGCCTGGCGGAAGGTGACGCGCGGCTTGTCCATGCCGGCGGGCAGGGTCTGCGCCAGCTCGTCCAGGGCCTGCTCTATGCGCTGGGTCAGGGCCATGGTGTCTGCCGTGGGCTGCTTTTGAATGCCCAGGATCACCGCCGGCTGCCCCTCGAAGCCGGCATCGCCGCGCTTGATGGCCGGGGCAAAGCTCACGCTGGCCACCTGGCGCAGCAGCACGCTCTGGCCGTTGGGGGCGGCCAGGGCCAGGTTCTGCAGGTCTTCCAGGCGCGAGGTGCGGCCCAGGTGGCGGATCAGGTACTCGCGCCCACCCTGCTCCAGAAACCCGCCCGAGGTGTTGCTGGAGAAGCCCTTGAGCGCGCCAGAGAGCTGCTCGGGCGTGATGCCCAGCTGCGCCATGCGCGCCGTATCCGGCTGCACCTGGAACTGGCGCACCTCGCCGCCAATCGGTATCACCTGGGCCACGCCGGGTATGGCCAGCAGGCGCGGGCGCAGCACCCAGTCGGCGTACTCGCGTACCGCCATCGGCGTGGTGCGCTCGGTGGCGATGGGAATGGCCACCATCATGATCTCGCCCATGACGGAGCTGACCGGCCCCATGCTCGGCTCCACCCCGGCGGGCAGGCCCTCGTCCATGGAGGACAGGCGCTCGGACACCATCTGGCGCGCGCGAAAGATGTCCACGCTCCAGTCAAAGGTGACGTAGATGAAGGACAGGCCGGCACTGGAGGTGGAGCGCACGCTCTCCACGCCGGGCAGGCCGTTCATGCTGGTCTCCAGCGGGAAGGTGATGAGCTGCTCAACCTCCTCGGCGGCCATGCCGCCGGCCTCGGTCATGACCGTGACCGTCGGCTTGTTCAGGTCGGGGAACACGTCCACCGGCATGCGCGACAGCGTGTACGCGCCATAGGCCATGAGCACGGCCGCGGTGACCAGCACCAGCAGGCGCTGCGCCAGACTTTTTTCAAGAAGCCACTTGAACATTGCGGCTCCTTAGCGAATCTGGTTCAGCAGGGAGGCACCCTGCGTGGCCACGCGCTCGCCGGGCTGCAGGCCGTCGGTGACGGCCACATGCACGCCGTCCAGCGGCTGGATGCGCACCACGCGCGGCGCGTACTGCTCGGGCCCGGTCTTGACCCAGACGATGGCCTGGTTGGACGGGTTCTTCTGCAGCGCCGCCAGCGGCACCTGCAGCCCGGCCACGCGCGAGCGCGTCTGCACCACCAGGCGCACGCTCTGGCCCAGGGCCAGTTGCGAGAGGGCCTGGGCGTCGCCGGCAAAGGACAGTGGCAGGGCCTGCTCGCGCAGGCTGCGGGCCGCGCCCAGAAAGCGCAGCGGCACGCTCTGCCCGCCCGGCAGGGCCAGGCTGGCGCCGGCCACGTCCTGCGCCTGGGCCGGGTCGTAGGCCAAGGCCTCGATGCGCAGGCGCGCCGGATCGACGACCTCGAACACCTGCTCGCGCGCGTCCAGCACCTGGCCGGCGACGGCGTTGCTGGAGGCGATGACGCCCGACACCGGCGCCACCAGCGCATCGCGCTGGCGCAGGCCGGCGCCCACGGCGGCCAGGCGCGCCGTCAGGCTGTGCAGCTCGCTCTCGGCGGCCTCGATGTCCTTGCGCGCCACGGTGTCGGCCAGCTCGCGCAGGCGCGCCAGGCGGCGCTGGGCCAACTCTTTAGCCGCGCGCAGCTCGGCCTGCTGGGCCAGCTGGCCGGAGCGCTCCAGCGCACCCGCCGTGGGCACCACATAGGCCAGCACCTGGCCCTTCTTCACGCTCTGGCCCGGCAGCGGCAGGCCCTGCGGGCCGGCCTCCAGGCGGCCGGCCAGGGCCGCCTGCACCTTGCCGCCGGCGTTCGGGTCCATGACCACGGTGCCCGCCAGCTCGAACGCGCGCGCATGCTCGCCCGCCGCCACGGCCAGGGTGCGCAGGCCCAGCTGGCGCTGGGCCGACTTGGGGATGAAGACGCTGCCGTCGCTCTGGCGCCGCGGGCTGTCGCCGCTGAGGGCCGGGGGCGCGTCGTCATGGCCCTCGTGGGCCTGGACGAACAGTGGCAGGGACAGGGCGCAGGCCAGGGCCAGGGCGTTCAGGTATTTGGTTTGGCGGCTCATGCTGCACCTCCCGTGCGTTGCGTGCGGCGGCTCCAGGCCCACAGAGCGGCCAGGGCCAGCAGGACGGCACCGCCGGCCAGGGCCAGGCGGCTCTTGCCCGCCCAGGCCGATGGCGGCACGGCCGTAGCCGGGGCGTGCCAGTCGATGTCGGCGGCCAGCAGGTCGCTGTCGGCGCCGGCGACGACGGTGGCGGTCACCGGAGTCTCGCCGTCGGCCAGGGGCTGGCTCAGCTCAGCCTGGTACAGGCCCTCGCCCACCCGGGTCACGGCCAGGGGCTTGCCGCCCAGCTCCAGCTCCAGCGTGGCATCCGGCACGGGGCTGTTGTCGGCCGCATGGTCCAGGTACAGGGACAGCCTGTGGCCCTCGATCACGCCGACCAGCTCGAACTGCTCGGACACAGCGGCAAAGCGCGGCGCGGCGCTGGTCTGCACGGCGGCGGGCGCATCGTCATGACCCTCATGGGCCTGGACGGCCAGGGCAGACAGCCCCAGCAAGGCCGCCAGGGCGGGGGAAAGAAAACGTCGGTGGTACATATCGGTCCCGGAACAATGGCCTGTAAGCTATATATTTAATAGCTGTTTACGCTTTATGGAAGCGCGCTACAGGCCTTTTTTTGCTTAAAGATTACTCAGGCAGCAGGCCCAGCGCCTGGCGCAGGGTGGAGGTGGCGGCGGCGGCGTCCACGCGGGCGCGCTGCCACTGGCGTTCGGCCAGCTGGGCGTCCTGCTCCACGCGTAGGCGCGTGGGCCAGTCGGCCTCGCCCAAAGAAAAGGCCTTGGCGACGAAGCCGCGCGTGGCGCGGGCCAGCTCGGCGTTGCGCGCCATGGCCTGCTCCTGGGCGGCGGCGGCGCCGGCCTGGGCCTGGGCGGACTGGATGTCGGCGGCCAGGCGCTCGCG
>RRZT011386225.1_pt1 | contig 15850 bp, 14 predicted proteins | sample 2165551 | NCBI WGS metagenome assembly RRZT01 (sample SAMN10456910, study PRJNA506462) | wastewater metagenome | biome: wastewater; feature: sludge; material: wastewater sludge; isolation source: wastewater sludge with Escherichia coli K12::gfp cells carrying plasmid... | place: USA: Moscow, Idaho... | reverse complement strand
GCCCCAGCCTTTGATGGGGTCAAAACCCTGCTCGGGCTCGCCTTTTACAGCCAGCACCAGACGTTTCAATGGAGCAGCTTGCACTTTTGCAGGCACTGCACCAGCCAGAATGCCGCCAGTGATTGCGGCCACGCCCAAGGCGATTTTGGTAGAGGAGAAAAGTTTTTTCATCACACGTCCTTTTTAAAAAGTGGCGTAATCATATATCCATTTAAGCTCATATTTCGCTTCAGTCTTAAATTTTCATATGAAAACGCAATCTGGTGCGATTTTGATTTGTGTTGTGTGTGCGCTTGGGTAGCGCCAAGGACGGAGCTGTATTGCTAATACCCCTCATGCACGCAAGGCGCATGGGGGTTTTGGCGCAAGGCAAGTGGCTTTTTTACGCTCTTGCCAGTGCGTCATCCTGCGTTTTTATTTACAAGTCCACTTCCAGTCTTGCATGTTCCATGTAGCAGGAAAACCGTGGCCGTGCGGCTCAATTTGGCGCGGGCCAATGTCCAGACATTTGTCTACAAAGTAGAGGTGGTCCAGATTAACCAGCCATGCCCAAGCGGCATCACCCTTCATGCCGTAGCCTGTTTTGCCGTCCCATTGGGCTTTTTTCCAGTGAGGCAGTGATGCCTGAAACGAAGTGGAGCGTTCGGCTGCGTCAAGGTGGGCAGAAACAGTGGAGTTTTGGTAAAAGCCTGGGTTGTAATACTCTTTGCCAGCGTAAGAGGCATGAAACAGGTTGTAGGCCTCAATGGGGTCGTGTGAGCCCCAGCCAAACATAACGGCGCTGCTGTGCATTTCGCGTTTGATGTCATCCCAGCTTTTGCCAGCGAGCTCCATGGTAATGCCCAGTGGGCGCACCATGTCTGCTGTTGCCAATGCAAGAGCTTGCCGCGTACTGTCACTTGCTGGGTACAGCAGGGGGAAACGTGCTTCTTTGCCGTTTTTGGTGAGTTTGCCACCAGATTCTACCCAGCCACCTTGTTTGAGTATGGCTTTGGCTGCAGCCATGTCACTGTCTGACATGCGCTGCTGCGGGTTGTCCCACGGCAGCCCGTCGGCAGAGCCCCAGGCAGGTGCGCCGTAGCCATTGAGCGCGCCTTTAGCCAATGCTTGTCGGTTGATTGCAATGTTGATGGCTTTGCGGATAGCAGCGTCTGAGGTGATGTCATTGCCGATTGGGTTGCCGTCGGCTGTTTTGCGGCCAGTAGCAGGCTGCATGGGGAACATGATGCCGCGGTTATCAACCGATTTGGCAACAGAGAGCTTCATTTTGGATGGCACTTGATTGGCAAAGCCGTGTGGCACGGCTACCAGATGTAGTTGGCCAGCGCGCGCTGCTGCAAGTGAAGCATCTTCTTCAGTAAACAGGAAGGTGATGCGCTCAAAGCCAGATTTGTTGCCGTAATACTGGGAGTTGGGTTCAACAATAAGCTGCTGGCCTTTGCTCCAGGAGACGAATTTAAACGGACCTGAACCCATTGGCGTGTTGCCAAAAGCGTCGTTATAAGCGTGCTTGGGCACAATGCCCAGAGTGGTTAGTCTGTTCAGGAAAGTAATGCGTGGCTCTTTGAGCTTGATTTCAACGGTAGAAGGGTTGGGCGCGCGCACGCTTTCAACTACATTCAGGTCAATCAAACCAGCTGATTTTTTGGCGGTTTCGAATGTGTAAATAACATCTTCGGCTGTGAGTGGCTTGCCATCTGCAAATTTCACGCCTTCTCGCAGGTTGATAGTCCAGGTTTTACCATCGGCCGAGAGTGACCATTTCGTTGCCAAATCGCCTACCAAATCAAGTTTTGCATTGCGTTTGATTAAGGTGGAATAAAACAAAGGGTTGCCATAGCGACCCCATCCTTTGATGGGATCAAAGCCTTGTTGTGGCTCGCCTTTAACGGCTAAAACGATGCGGCGACCAGGGGCAGCTTGTGCCACGGGCGAAAGTGTGCTGATGCCAGTAGCCGCTAGCAAGGTAAAAACGGCTGCTGCAGTGGGTTTGCGTAAAAGTTTCATAAGAAGAATCTCCTCCGAAGCTATTTAAAAATAAGAAGTGTTCCATATTACATCGTTTAAGACGATTTTTTTAAACTTCATATAATTTCATGTTGTTTTTTCTAGGTTGATTGGTCTGAATTACTAGGGCTTGTGTAGATAGTTAAAGCAAAGCGCCCCACTGCCATGAAATGGCGTGTGGGGCGCTGGCGCGTTTGACGCGGGCGTGGCTGTTTATTTACAAGTCCACTTCCAGTCTTGCATGTTCCAGGTGATGGGGTAGCCGTGACCGTGTGGCTCAATTTGGCGTGGGCCGATGTCGAGGCATTTGTTGACGAAATAGATGTGCTGGAGGTTGACCATCCATGCCCAAGCTGAGTCGCCTTTCATACCAAAGCCTGTTTTGCCGTCCCACATGGCGTTTTTCCAGTGGGGGAGTGATTCTTCGAAGCTGTTGGCTTGTTGGGCTTTGTCCAGGTGTTGGGTAACGGTGGGGTTGCTGTAGTAGCCTGCGTTGTAGTACTCGATGCCTGCCATTTTTGCGCTGTAGAGGTTGTAAATCTCAAGCGGGTCGTGTGAGCCCCCAGCCGAACAGGACGGCGCTGCTGTGCATTTCGCGGTCGATTTCGTTCCAGCTTTTGCCTGCAATGTCCACTTGGATACCTAGCGGCTTAATCATGTCGGCTACGGCCAGTGCCAGCGATTGGCGTACGTTTTCGTTGGCAGGGTAGAGCATGCTGAAGCGGGCAGGTTTGCCGTTTTTGCTGAGTTTGCCGTCTTTTTCAACCCAGCCAGCTTGCTTGAGGATGGCTTTTGCGCCTTCTATGTCGCTGTCGGGCAGGCGTTGTTCGGGGTTGTCCCAGGGCAGGCCGTCGGCTACGCCCCAGGCGGGTGTGCCGTAGCCGCCGAGTACGCCTTCGGTGAGTTTTTTGCGGTCGATGGCGATGTTGATGGCTTGGCGGATGGCGGGGTCGGCGGTTACGTCGTTGCCGATGGGTTTGCCGTCAGCGGTTTTGCGCCCTGCTGGTTGCATGGGAAACAAGATGCCACGGTTGTCTACCGATTGAACGACTAAGCGCTCCATACCAGCAGGTATTGTGCCTGCCACAGATGGCGTGACTACGGCGATTTGTGCTTGCCCTGAACGCGCGGCTGCAATGGAGGCGTCTTCGCCTGTGTAGAGCAGGGTGATGCGCTCAAAGGGGGATTTGTTGCCGTAGTAGTGCGGGTTGGGTTCGATGACCAGTTGTTGGCCTTTGTCCCAGGTTACAAACTGGAAGGGACCCGAGCCCATGGGCTTTTCGGAGTAGTCGGCTTGGTAGGCGTGTTTGGGCACGATGCCGATGGTGACCATGCTGTTGAGGAAGGTGATGTGTGGTTTGGTGAGTTTGATTTCAACCGTGGTGGGGTTGAGTGCTTTGGCGCTTTCCATGCTGTTTAAGTCCAAAACGCCAGCGGCTTTTTTGCCTGTTTCAAAGGTAAAGGCTACGTCTTCGGCTGTAAGCGGGGTGCCGTCGGAGAATTTCACGTCATCGCGGATGGTGACGGTCCATGTTTTTTTATCGGCCGATAGCGTCCATTCGGTAGCGAGGTCGCCCTCCATTTCGAGTTTGTCGGTGCGTTTGAGCAAGGTGGATTGAAATAGCGGGTTGCCATAGCGCCCCCAGCCTTTGATGGGGTCGAAGCCTTGCTCAGGCTCGCCCATTAAAGCCAATACCAGCCGCTTGCCGTCTGTGGCTTGTGCCGATGGGCTTGGTTGAGCTGAAGCGGCCGCACTTGCTGCGGGGGTTGCGGCATCTTGCTTGCCGCAGCCTACTAGCAAGCCAGCTGCCAAAGTGGTGGCTGCCAAAGCCAGTGCATGGCGTGAGAATGGGTGTTGCATAAAATCTCCAAAGAGGTTAAGAAGTGCGCGAAGCATATCACTTAAAAACTTGTTTTCTTATGAAGTGGCTTTATACGGGTGCAGCTTGCTATGCGGTTATGGAAGTGGATTTGCCAAGCGTGGCTGCATTTCAGTTGCTAGAAAGCATGGGACGCGGGGCATAAAAAAAGTCCCAGCCTTTTTACAGGCTGGGACTGAATCCACCAATTAGCACGGTGGAGGAGACAATAGAAAGCTGCACAAATAAATAGCAACGCCTCCAGTATAGGCAAATAGGGCTGGAGCGGTGTTAAATAATTGTTGTAGTTCGTTTTTTGTTGTACGCACTGCAACAGGTGGTTGCGGCTTTGGGTAGGCGGTTTGGGCTATGAGGCGCGCGGGGTGTTGCAGCATCTTTGGATGGCGCTGCTACGCTGTGCCAGCGCGCGCTGGCAGCTAGCGGCGCAGGCGTTCAATCAGGCCATTGAGCGCATCAAGCGAGCCAAACTGGATTGCCAGCTCGCCTACTTCCTCGAGTTTGCCACGTCGCTTCACACGCTTTTTGATAAGAATTTCAACTTCGGCTGCAAGCAAGTCGGAGAGTTCGGTTTCTACGCTGCGCACGTCGGCAGATTTTTCTTTTTTTGCTTTTTGCGCTGAAGGGCTGGCGTTTGCGCTGAGTTTTTTTACCAGAGTTTCTGCTTCACGCACCGAGAGTTTCTTGCTGCTGATGGTGTTGGCAGCGTTGATTTGCACGGCTTTATCCAAGCTGAGCAGGGCGCGGGCGTGCCCCATGTCGAGGTCGCCAGCCATGAGCATGGTTTGCACGGGCTGCGCCAGTTGCAGCAAGCGTAGCAGGTTGCTAGCGGCGCTGCGGCTGCGGCCTATTGCCTGCGCTGCTTGCTCGTGGGTCATGCCAAATTCGTTGATGAGGCGCTGCAAGCCTTGCGCTTCTTCGAGCGCGTTGAGGTCTTCGCGCTGCATGTTTTCAATGAGCGCCATGGCTGCGGCGGCTTCGTTGGAAACGTTGCGCACCAAAACGGGCACATCGCTCAATCCAGCCAAATGGGCTGCGCGAAAGCGCCGTTCGCCTGCAATGATTTCGTACAGCGGCGTGTTGGCGGGTAGCTTGCGGCCTTCTTTGGCGGCGCTTTGGCGCTGGATTTGCGCGGTTTCGTCTTCGAGCAAGCGCACCAGTATGGGTTGCATGATGCCTTGGGCTTTGATGCTTTCAGCCAGCTCGTATAGGGCGCCTTCGTCCATATGGATGCGGGGCTGGTATTGGCCTGGCACGAGTTGCAGCAAAGGCAGTGTTGCAGGTTGTCTGGCTAAATCGGTTTCGCCGTTTTCGGTGATGATGCGCGATATATCGGGGGCTTTCGGGCCGAGCAATGCTTCCAGCCCGCGACCTAGCCCTTTGTTTCTTTTGCTGGTCATAAGCAGTATTCCTTGAGTGCTGTCGGCGTTCAGTAGTGGGATTTGCGGGGTGTGCATGCGTTGGGTAAAGGCGGTGCTTTACGCGATAGGCGCATGTCAAGTCAGGAAAAAATCACTGTAAAACGCAGTATGAAACACTGTAGTTTACTCGCCAGTGTGCAAGTTGCCCGCAAATTCGGCGATTTGTGTGGCTGTGGTGCTTTTTGCCAGATGCGCAAAGAGCAAATGATGCACCAAGGCGAGCGCATAAAAAAGCCTGGTGCAATGCCCAGGCATAAATGCATACGCCATGCCAGATTTTTCTCTGGCATGGCGCAAGTGCAATCAAGGTTTTACACCTTTGGGGAAAGGCCAAGCGGCTTGGGGGCTGAGCTTGGTTCGTGCTGGGGTGCTTGATGCAACGGCCACTTTGGCAGGGGCTTTTTTAGGCGCTGCCTGGGCGATGGCTTTGGCTGCAACGGGGCTTGCAACGGCTTTTTTCACAGGTGCTTTTTTTGCAGCAACGGTTTTGGCGGCTGCTTTGCTTGCAACGGCTTTAGCGGCGGGTTTGGCCACAGTTTTGGCAGCAGGTTTAGCAGCGGGTTTAGCCGTGGCTTTTGCCGCAACGGGCTTGGCTGCTGCTTTGGCTGCGGCTGGTTTTACTGCTGCTTTTTTTGCGGCGGCTTTTGGTGCTGCTGGCTTAGCGGCAACTTTTTTGGCTGCGGGCTTGGCTGTTGTTTTGGCTACGGCTTTTGTAGCAGCAGGTTTTGCGGCAACTTTGGCAGTGGGTTTGGCTGGGGTTTTTGTTACAGCAGGTTTTGCAGCGACCTTGGTTGCTGTTTTGGCTACGGCTTTGGTGGCGGGTTTAGCCGCAGGTTTAGCAACTGCTTTGGCAGCGGGTTTTGCGGCTGCTTTGCTTGTTGCGGGTTTTGCTGCTGCTTTTTTTGCTGCAGGTGCGGCTACAGGTTTGGCTGTGGCTTTGGTGGCAGGCTTTGCGGCGGCTGCTTTTGCGGCTGGTTTTGCAGGGGCTTTTACGGCCGCTTTTGCTGCTGTTTTCACTGCTGGTTTTGCGGCAGGTTTTGCCACTGCTTTTGCAACAGGTTTTGCAACAGCTTTGACGGGAGCTGTTTTTTGGGGGGCACTTACTGCTTTTGCAGTGCTTGTTTTTTTCACGGGTTCGGCTTTTTTAGCAGCCGGTTTTTTCGCAGTTGCCATGGAATATCTCCTTGATGGTCATGGGGGCAAGGAACATTGCCGACGCGGATGCTGGTCGGTAATGATTCATGACATTGCGTTTGCGTTTGCGAGTAAGTGCAATGTTATGAATGGGGGAGGCGGCCAGAGGCGCAGATGGGCGGCGGGCGTGTGTTTGCGCTGCTGGTGCGGGTGTGTGGGGTGTGCGCTGCAAGGCGCTAGAGAAATGTGGGGGGAACAAACCACCTGCGGGCTGTGTAAGCCCGATGCGGTTGTTTAGAACGGGTGTGGGTGAGGTGCCTTTGTTCCCTGTAGACATGACGCTTTCCTGAGGGAGGATTATGAGAGTAAGTGCGAACGAATGCAAAAAATTATCGCTTTGTTGGTGCGATATTGCACGGAAATGTTGTGCTTTGGCGTCGTATGGCTGCGCAGGGTGGGTGTGAGAGGCGTAGATGTGGCTTTTTGCGGGCGGTGGGGGAGCTTGGTTTTTAGCGCTGCTGCAAGTGGGTTTCTTCTGGGAACCAGTGCTGAGGCCAGGCGGTGAGGTGTTGGAATTTTGCCCAGTCAAAGCCTGCGCCTGGGTCTGCTTTGCGGCCAGGGGCGATGTGTTCGTGGCCTGCGACGTGTTTGATTGGGTAGTGCGCGGCTATGCTTTTTGCGAGTTGGGTCAGGGCTTGGTATTGGGCTGCTTCGAAGGGGTGGCCTTCGAGTCCTTCGAGTTCGATGCCGATGGAGTGGTCGTTGCAATTGTCGCGCCCGCGCCAGTGGGATGTGCCTGCGTGCCATGCGCGGTGGTTGCAACTGACGAATTGCTGGATGTGGCCTGTGCGCTGTATGACAAAGTGGGATGAGACTTGCAGGCCGCGTATTTGCTGGAAGTAGGGGTGCGCGTCAAAGTCGAGTGTGTTGGTAAAGAGTTGTGCGATGTGGGGGCCGCCGTATTGGCCAGGTGGCAGGCTGATGGAGTGTATGACGAGCAAGTCGATGCTGGTTGCGGCTGGGCGTGTGTTGTAGTTGGGCGAGGGCAGGTGTTGTGCCAGGTTGCACCAGCCTTGTTGCCATTGAGCAGTGGGGGAGTGGTTCATGTTGGTTGGTTGTCGTCGGTTTTGTCGTTGCTGATGATGCCAAGGCGTTCCATGCGGTAGCGGATTTGGCGCAGGTTGAGCCCAAGCAGTGCAGCGGCTGCGGTGCGGTTGAATTGGACTTGGTGGAGTGCGCGCAGGAGCAGGGCTTTTTCGTGGGCGTTGATGAAGTGGTCGAGCTGGCAGGGGAAGGCGACTTCTTCGGCAAGTAAGGGGCGCTCGCTGCTGATGGTGGCGGCTGGTGCGCTGCTGGCTGGGGTGGTTTCTGCGGGGCTGGCGGTGGCAGTGGTGGTGGCAATGCTCGCTGGCGGTGGTGCTGATAGTGGTGCTGATGCTGGGGCTGGGGCTGGCTGCTGGGGGATGTCGTGCAGCAGGTTGGCGCTGAGTTCTTTGCCGTCGCTAAGTGCCCAGCAGCGGTGCAGGGTGTTTTCGAGTTCGCGCACATTGCCTGCCAGGGGGAGGTTTTGCAGGTGTTGCAGAAATTCGGGCTGCATGGTGGGTGGGGGCTGGCCGCTGTCGGCGGTGATTTTGCGGAGCAGCGCTTTGGCTAGTTCGGGGATGTCTTGGCGGCGCTCGCGCAGTGGTGGTACGCGCACGTCTATGACGTTGAGGCGGTAGTACAGGTCTTGGCGAAAGCTGCCAGCTTGCACCATGTCGGTGAGGTTTTTGTGGGTGGCGCTGACGATGCGCACGTCGATGGCGGTTTCTTGTGCTGCGCCTAGCTGGCGGACTTGGCGCTCTTGGATGACGCGCAGGAGTTTGGCTTGCATGGATAGGGGCAAGTCGCCTATTTCGTCAAGGAACAGGGTGCCGCCGCAGGCTGCCTGGAAGAAGCCTTCGCGGTCGGCAACGGAGCCTGTGTATGCGCCTTTTTTGGCACCAAAAAATTCGGCTTCGAGCAGGGTTTCGGGGATGGCGCCGCAGTTGACTGCGATGAAGGGGCCTTGGTGGCGGTGGCTGCAGCGGTGCAAGGCGCGGGCTACGAGTTCTTTGCCTGAGCCTGATTCGCCCAGGATGAGCACGGGAGCCATGCTGGGGGCGACTTTGAGCAAGGTGGCTTTGAGTTGCTGCATCAAGCTGCCTGAGCCTACCATTTCGGCCAGGGCGCTGTTTTGCTGGGCGCTAATGGTGTTGCTTGCGGCGCTGGGTGCGGCGCTGCTGGGCGCAGGTGTGTTGGCGGTGGGGGTGGGTGTGGATGCAGGTGCAGGCGCAGGTGTGGATGTGGATGTGGATGCAGGTGTGGATGTGGATGTGGATGTGGATGTGATTGGGCTTGCTTGCTCTGCCGTATTTGGCTGGGCGGGTGTGTTGCTGGCTGCAACGGCTTGGGCTACGACTTGGCGGAATTGGTCCAGGTTGATGGGTTTGTTGAGGTAGTCAAAAGCGCCTGCTTTGAGGGCGCGCACGGCGTTGTCGGCAGAACCGTAGGCGGTGATGACGATGCTGCGCTCGGGGCGTTGCTGGGTTTGGAGCCATTGCACGAGTTCGAGGCCTAGTCCGTCGGGCAGGCGCATGTCGGTGATGATTGCGTCGTAGCGGTTTTGCTGGAGCAAGTCGAGTGCTTGTTGTACGTCGGCAGCGGTTTGCACTTGGTAGCCTGCGCGTTGCAGGGTGAGTTCGTAGAGGGTGCGCAGGTCGGGTTCGTCGTCAATGACGAGCAAGCGGGCTGCGGGTGTTGGGGTGTTTGTCATGGCTGCTGGCTTTCGTGGGGGGGTGCGTCTGTTGCGTTTGATGCGTCTGTTGATGTGGCTGCTGCGGCTTCTGCGGCTGCTGTGGCGACGGGAAATGTGATGGTAAAGGTGTTGCCTTTTTCTGCGCCTGCTTGCGGGGTGGCGTTGGGGTTGAGGGTTTGCAGTGGCAGGCGATGGTAGTGGATGTCGGCTTGGTGGCGCTGGCAGAGTTCGCGGCAGATGTATAGCCCCAGTCCGCTTGTGCGGCTTGAGCCTGCGGCCAGGGGTTCAAACAGGCGTGCTTGCACCGCGTCGGGCAGGGGCGCGCCACGGCTCCAGATGTGCAGTTGTGCGGTTTTGGGGCTGGTGCTGGTGGCTATGACGATGCTGGCGTTGCTGCCTTGCTGGGCGTGGAGTTGGGCGTTGTCTAGCAGGTTGAAGATGATGCGGCGCAGGTGTTCGGCATCAAAGCGCAGTGGTGTGGCAGGGGCGCTGCAAAGCAGTTGCAGGCTGCCTTGGGGCTGGTTTTGCGCTTGCCATTCTTCGTAGTTTTTTTGTACGCTGCTATCAAGTGGCAACAGTGCGAGTTCGTTAAGGGGCTTGGGTTGCATGCGGGCAATGTCAAGCACGTCGCTGACGATGCGGTTGATGCGCTGGACGTTGTCCAAGACGATGGTGTTGAGTTTTTGTTGAAAAGGCTGCTGGGCTTCTTCGTTGAGCAGTTGGGCGGCTTGGCCTATGGCGGCCAAGGGGTTGCGGATTTCGTGCGCGACTGCGGCTGACATGCGCCCCATGGCGGCGAGTTTTTCGGCGCGTATTTGGTTTTGCAGCTCTTGCATGTCTTGCAGGTAGAGCAGGCAAATGGCTTCGCCTTCATCGTTGCTGCCTTGTTGTGGGGCAGATAGCTGTATGCGCACCATCAGGTGGGTGGGGGTGTCTTCTGCGGAAAATAGCAGCACTTCCGAAGATATGCCTTCGCCTTCTTCAAAGCTTTGTTTGATGAGGTGTTCGAGCGCAGCCATTTGGGCAATGCTGGTAAATGCTTTGCCTGTGAGGTGTGTGTCATCAGGTATTTTCAGCATGTTTTTTGCTGTTTGGTTGATGGCGCGTACGCGCCCGCTGCTGCCTACAACAAGCACGCCGTCGCGTACGTTTTGCATGACCATGTCTTGAATGCGGGTGTGTAGCCGCGCTAGCTTTTGGCTGTGGAGTGATTTGATTTGCTGGGCTTCGTAGTTGCGCACAAGGCGGTGCAGTACCGAAGTCACCAAAAGCATGGCCAGTACGTATAAGGTGATGATGGCGTAGTGCAGTATTTGTTCGTCGTAATCGCGGTTGTGGTATTGGTACAGGCTGCTGGCACCAAGCAGCAAGCTCGACAGGAGCACTGTAAGCAGCGTTGTGCGCCAGCTTCCCAGTACGGCGCAGATGACTGGTGGCAGGGCAAGTAGCGGTGTGTAGTTGGCCATGCCGCTGCGGTCGAAAAACAGCAGCAGGCAAAGTATGGATAGGTCTAGCCCGATGGTGATGGGCCAATAGCGTTCAAAAGGTTGGCCTGCTGCAACGGGCTGGATGTAGAGCCGTGTGGTGAGGGTGGCAGCCAGATATAGCGCGCAAAGTACTGTGAGCCAGCCGTAATGGCTGTCGCGCAAGTACCAAGCCAGAATTTGCAAGGTAAGCAAAAACACGGCTACGGCTAGCCGCGTGGTCATCATGCCAAACCAGATGCGCTCGGTGGTGAAGTTTTTATCAGTTTGCGCAAAAGACTCGTCATCTTCCAGGCTGAGTTGCATCCAGCTTTGTGCTGGGGCAGATTCGGTGTAGCGTACCTCTGGCATGATTTGCGTTGGCGGGTTGAGGTGGTCGTTGGAAAAAGACATGGTGCGGCAAGTGTTGGCGGGTTGAAGATTAGTGCTTGCTGCTATCGGTTGCGTGGGCGTGCGCAGCGCAGCAATACGGGCGGGCAGCATGGTAAAACGCTTCTTGCTGCGCAATGTGTACGCCGCAGTGCTGGCACTGCACCATCATTTGAGGCGGGTTTTTTGGCGCTTGTGCCATGCCACTGGGCAAACCCCGCTGCAATAGCCGTAGCACATAGCGCAGCAGCCAGCGCCAAGACAGGTAAGTCAGCAAGCCGAAAGACACAATGATGAGCAGATACTTCATTCTTATCCTTTTGGTATTGGGCCAGCACAGGCAGCGGGCAAGCAGGCTTGGGGCGCTACGTTTGCCAGAGGCGCATCAATGCAGCAAACTGGCAAGCACAAAAGGGCTTGGCAAGGCTGCTGCAATATCTATGCATAGAGTTTACTGTTCTTGCGAAAGAGAATGCTAGACTTTAGCGCCTTAAAGCCTTGGCAATAAGCAAAGCCGCAACCAGCGCATTGCTTGTTGGCATTGCTTGTTTTTCCCGCGATTGCAGGCATCGGCAGCTCGCCCGTGTATGCAACGCTACAGCCTTTTGTATTTTCACCGCCACCTCTGACTGAAAGCACCGCTATGGCCTCAGCCCTTACCGATAAACTCTCGCGCCTTGTAAAAACCATCAGTGGGCAGGCGCGTATCACCGAAAGCAACGTGTCCGACATGCTGCGCGAAGTGCGCATGGCGCTGCTCGAAGCCGACGTAGCCCTGCCCGTAGTGCGCGACTTTATCGCCCGCGTTAAAGAGCAAGCCTTGGGGCAAGAAGTGCTCGGCTCACTCAAGCCTGGGCAGGCGTTGGTAGGCATAGTGAACCGTGAGCTAGCCGCCACCATGGGCGCAGGCGTGGCAGACATCAACCTTGCCGCCCAGCCGCCCGCCGTGATTTTGATGGCGGGCTTGCAAGGCGCAGGTAAAACCACCACCACCGCCAAACTGGCCAAACACCTGATTGAAAAGCGCAAGAAAAAAGTGCTTACCGTCTCGGGCGACGTCTATCGCCCAGCCGCCATCGAGCAGCTCAAAACCGTTACCAACCAAGTAGGCGCAGAGTGGTTCCCCAGCACACCAGAGCAAAAGCCGCAAGACATTGCCCGCGCCGCACTCGACTACGCCCGCCGCCACTACTTTGATGTGCTACTGGTCGATACCGCTGGCCGCTTGGCCATTGACGAAGCCCTGATGGGCGAAATCAAAGACCTGCACGCCGTGCTCAACCCCGTAGAAACACTGCTGGTAGTTGATGCCATGCAGGGTCAAGACGCAGCCAACACCGCCCGCGCCTTTAAAGAAGCCCTGCCACTTACAGGCGTAGTGCTCACCAAGCTCGATGGCGACGCACGCGGCGGCGCAGCCTTGTCTGTGCGCCAAATTGCAGATGCGCCCATCAAATTTGCGGGCATCAGCGAAAAGATGGACGGCCTTGAAGTATTCGATGCCGAGCGCCACGCGGGGCGCATTTTGGGCATGGGCGACATCGTTGCGCTGGTTGAACAAGTCACCGCTGGCGTAGACATGGCAGCCGCCGAAAAACTCGCAGCCAAAGTCAAAAGCGGCACTGGCTTTGATTTGGGCGACTTTCTCGTGCAACTGCAGCAAATGAAGCAAATGGGCGGCTTGAGCAACCTGGTAGATAAGCTCCCCGCACAACTCGCCAGCAAAGCCAAGATTACCGACCTCGATAGAGCCGAGCGCGAAGTGCGCCGCAAAGAAGGCATCATCTGCAGCATGACCCCGCTAGAGCGCCGCAAGCCCGAGCTCATCAAAGCCACCCGCAAACGCCGCATAGCCGCTGGTGCAGGCGTGCAAGTGCATGAAGTAAACCGCCTGCTCAAAGAATTTGAGCAAATGCGCGACATGATGAAAAAAATGAAAGGCGGCGGCATGATGAAAATGATGAAACGCATGGGCGGCATGGCAGGGTTAGGCGGAGGCATGTTTTAAAAAAAGCCCGCCAGCAACGCAGCACCCCCGCACAACTGCCCCATGCAAAAAGGGGTGCAGCGAAAAGCCATGCAAATTTCAGGTAAACGCAAGGCACAAACCCTAAAATCCGCCAGCAGGAGGATTACCCCATGTTGACTTTACCCACGCGCCGCATACTTGCAGCGTGCAGCACAGCCCTACTCATTGCAGGCTGCGCCACAGCGCCCGAGCCACCAGCAAGCACCACAACACAGCAAACAAACACAGCGCCCGCACCCGTCCAGCGGCAAGGCTGCTTGGGCGAACAAGAAATTGCGCAATGGATTGCCGCCTACACAGCCAAAGAGCAACTCACCGACCCGCCAGAAAACCTCTCCGATGCAGACGCAGCCTGCACCCGCGCCGCATTTCAGCAAAAACTCGGCGAAATACATGGCCCGCTTGCAGGCTACAAAGTCACCTTAACCAACCCCAAAGTACAAAAAACCTTCAACACCAACCAGCCAATTTGGGGCGCTTGGTACCAAGACATGCTCTTGCCCAACCGCAGCAAAGTGCCCGCCAACTACGGCACTTGGCCCGTGCTTGATGCAGGCTTGCTCGTGCGCGTAAAAAGCAGCGCAATCAACCAAGCCACCACGCCAGAGCAAGTGCTCTCGCACATCGACAAAATCACCCCCTTTATCGAACTGGCCGACGTGCTGGTAAAAACCCCCTCAAAACTCACCCCGCAAGGCATGAGCGCCATCAATGCAGGCGCACGCATGGGCGTTATGGGCACAGCCCTAAACGTACCAACCGATGCACGCCAGCAAAAGCGCCTGCTGCGCGAACTAAGCAATATGGTTGTGCGCGTACAAACAGGCAAAGGCAAAATGCTCTCGCGCGGCAAAGGCAGCGACGTAGCAGGCCACCCGTTGCAAACCGTCATCTGGCTCAGCGGCGCACTGCAAGAGCAAGGGCAAGCACTGCAAGAAGGGCAATGGGTAAGCCTAGGCTCCTACTCAAGCATGCTGCGCCCGCAAGCAGGGCAAACCATCACAGCCGTCTACCCAGGCCTTACAGGAGCACGTCCTGTTGAAGTCAGCTTCCAGTAAACGGCAAGCAGCCAACCCGCCCGCGCACACAAAACCATGCGCAACAATCGCATGCAAAGCGTGACAGGCGCAACCCGTATCAACCTGCAAAACACACTGGCTCTGCACCAACACTGGTGCAGCCAGCCGTAAGCGACAAGCCCAATGCCTGAAAAAACACCAGCGCAGCCACAAGCAAGCAGCCTACAACCAAGCAGCCTACAACCAAGTAGTCTGATAGACAGCTTTACCGACGCACTCTGGCTGCAAGACGGCCTCAGCGCCAACACACTGGCAGCCTATCGGCGCGACCTGCGCCTGTTTGCCCAATGGCTACAAAGCCAATCTCCACCAACGGCGCTACACAGCGCCAGCGAAACGCAAATACAGCAATACCAAGCGCACCTATTTACCAGCGCCCACAAAGCCAGCACCGCCAACCGCCGCTTAAGCGCACTCAAACGCTTCTACGCCTGGGCCGTGCGCGAGCGCCACATAAGCCAAGACCCCAGCCTGCGCCTGCAAGCCGCCAAAACGCCATTGCGCGTACCCAAGCTGCTGAGCGAAGCACAAGTAGAAAGCCTCTTGGCTGCCCCCAACTGCAACACCCCTCTGGGTCTGCGCGACCGCGCCATGCTCGAACTCATGTACGCCAGCGGCCTGCGCGTAAGCGAGCTCGTAGCCCTCACACTTTTGCAAATCAGCCCGCTTGAGCAAGTTCTGCGCATCACAGGCAAAGGCAACAAAGAGCGCCTGGTGCCCTTTGGTGCTGTAGCTAGCGACTACTTGCAACGCTACTTGGCTACAGCGCGGCCAGCCCTGCTAGGCGGCAGGCAAACCGAAGCGGTATTCATCACCGCGCGCGGTAGCCGTGCGGGGCAAGCCATGTCACGCGTTATGTTTTGGCAACTGGTTAAAAAATACGCACTGCAAGCAGGCATCCTCGTGCCACTATCGCCCCACACCTTGCGCCACGCCTTCGCCACCCACCTGCTCAACCACGGCGCAGACCTGCGCGTAGTGCAACTGCTGCTAGGTCCTGCCGACACGGGGACCACCGACATCTACACCCACATAGCCCGCGAGCGCCTCAAAACCCTGCACGCACACCACCACCCGCGCGGCTAAAGCCCCTTTACGCCCGCCAGCCCTGCACAGGCAAAAGTGCCAAGCAGCAATCTGCAACAAACAAGCTGCATTAAGCAAGCAGCATTAAGCAAACGACAACGCAATCACACCCGAAAGCGCCAACGGAAAAAAGCCACAAACCCCTTGGCGGAGCTTGTGGCTTATGGCTTGTGGCCTATGGCTAAAACAGCCAGGCGTTTACTTACTGGCATTCCTTGCCAGCCGCAGGCTTAAAGCCCTTGGCTTTGGCAGCGACTTGCTGCATGTGCTCGCCGTGCTTGGTCTTGCCAAAATGCTGCGAGCCTTGGCAGTGGTAAATCTTGCTATCAGTATTTACCCAAACTTGACCAGGTGCAGCAGCAGCGGCGGTGGCAGCGGTTGTATTAACCGCTTTTTTCGCTGGCGCAGCAGCAGTAACAGCAGCAGGCGCAGCCTTCGCAGCAGCAGAAGCAGGCGCTTTTGCAGCACCAGCAGCCATGCTGGCCGAAGCAGCGAACAAACCCAAAACAGCACACAAAGATTTAACTTTCATGACAAGGCTCCTATTAGAGAATTAAGCGGCAGAAGCTGCTTTCTTCATGGCAGAAG
>RRZT011025007.1_pt1 | contig 15850 bp, 11 predicted proteins | sample 2165551 | NCBI WGS metagenome assembly RRZT01 (sample SAMN10456910, study PRJNA506462) | wastewater metagenome | biome: wastewater; feature: sludge; material: wastewater sludge; isolation source: wastewater sludge with Escherichia coli K12::gfp cells carrying plasmid... | place: USA: Moscow, Idaho... | reverse complement strand
TTATCGTTTTGATTCAAAAGACATCTATTGGCATCGCAGTGTTTATGATACTTGGTTTTTGGGTAGTGACACCTTATTGATGATTAAACGTTTAAGTGGTGTCAATCATTGCTACGATGATAAAAACTTTGCTGATGCGTTATTTTCGTTATTAGACAGCGGTAATATTAGATTATTTACAGCATATTTGCAGACGATTAAAGATGATGCTTATTTGCTTAATGAATATAGCATCATGTGTTTGGTGTATTTATGTTTTCATGCCAAAAAAGAAATACGCTTATCTGTGGTAGATGCTTTATTGGAGATGACCGCAGACGCTAGAATAGATGATAAACTATTTGTTAAATATGGTGTACTGATGATTCAAAGTAATTATGTGCCATTTAGCCGTTTTTATGAAGTCTTATATAATTTATCGCAATATCAGGGCATATATGGGGCGTTTGTATTAGCGGTATCGCAGCAGTTATTAAAACAGCTCGCCTTTGATAAACCGCCCACAGGATTTAAAAAATTGCTAGAATTGTATTATGTTTTATTAAGTGCTTATCAAACCATGCCTGATAAAGAAACTTTGCTAAATTTAAATAAGCTATCAGAAAAATCAGCAACGCTTGCCAGTATGGTTAAAAAGCTATATAAATTAAGCAGTTAAAAAATGTAAAACATTAAGGGTGCTTGTATTGATTAAAGTACTTTTAAGCTTTTGTTAATTTAAATTTATTTAACATAATCTTTTTTTTTTGATTTTTAACCTTTACAATCAATAAAATGGTTTGTTCAATCATTCATTTTAATTTAGAGTCTGTTGAACTTTCGTCTTTGTAGGCAAAAATAAGCAAAATCGCACGTTTTTCAAGGAAAAATCGTAGGCTGATAGTTATTCTATCAGGCAAGATTTTGACGTAGAAAAACAAGATTTGGCTATTTTTTGGCACAAAAGCATGATATTTTTGTTAAGTTTTTTTTTACCAATATTGATGGCGTGACGAATGTGGGGCAGACCCTAATCCATGCGAGTAAAATCATGAGTAGCACCGTAGAATTTAGTTATCAAACCCCAAGCCAAATCCGCCATACGCCCACCTTTAATGAGTTGGTGCTGTCTCATCATACTGACATTGAAGAGTTGACCCATGTGCCGTGCTTTTTTCATGGTGGGATTATCGATCCATTTTTGACCGCTAAGGCATTATTGACCATATCCAAAGTGGTCAAATCCAGCTTTGCTCCTGTACCGATTGCACTGCGTGACCCCATTGTCAGCGTGGGCAAAGAGCAAATGCGTTTTGAAGGTTTTTCATCATGCAACGGTGTTTATGCTCGCCTTGATGTACTGGCGGATGCAGTGGCAGGGGAATTTATCGCCAGTGGCACGACCAACGTGGATTTTAACGAACCCATGCTAAACGCCCTAAATACCGTCAAAAAACAAGACACTTTACAATTGTCGCTTGGCAGTGACGGCGTTACCGTAGAAACAAATGGACAAACCATCACTGAAAAGAAAGTCAAATTACCCAAACGCTGGTTACAGGGTCTAACCAGTGTGCAAGTTTATTTGTCGCAAATGCGTGAAGTGCTGACCTTAAATAAACTGCAAACCATACAGCTGTTTAATCAATTACCCAAAGGTAAAATTAGTTTACCAATGTATATCAGCTATATTGCAGGACGCACACACATTAGCCCCACAGCAAAAACAAACAGTATTAAAGTGGGTGGTATGGAACGGTTAAGACTGCTTGATGGGCTCTTACCACTTTTAACGGGCATGAGTTTATATCAAAGCGATGATGGCGAAAGTATGGCGGTGGTGGTATATATGCCAAATTTACGTTTGACCTTGGCACTGTCACCCGAAAGTCATCGGGGATTTTCGGGGGAAGGGCAGATTTTGGAAAAGCTGGGCGATGTGCCTGTGGAATATGTACATTTGTTCAGTCAGATATTGCAAACCAATGAAACTTTTGATTTGACCAACGTTTCTTTTGAGCAGGATTTGTCGTTTGATGCGGCGGAACAGATGAGTGGTAGTTTGTCAGCGATGGGGCTTTTAGGGTTTGATGTGTATGCGGGCGAGCATTATTATCGTAGGTTGCCGTTTAATATGGAGCAGATTTTAACACTGAATCCACGCTTTGTTAATGCCCAAAAACTTAAAGAAAATCAAGGGGTAACTATCATTAGTCATACGCCCATAGAAACCCATGCCACGGTACAAGGCACAGACACCACACATACGGTAGTCATTCGCCAAGGTCGCCCGCAGTGTACTTGTTATTGGTTTGCCAAACATCAGGATAAGCGGGGGCTTTGTAAGCATATTTTGGCGGTTAAAATGAAAACCAGTCAGTGGTTTGCGTAGCTTATGTTACTTGGTTGTTGTGATTATTTTGTTATTGTATTACAATAGTAACTCATCATGGTTAAAGGGGGTATTTGTATGAAATCTATATATGCTGTCGCATTGGTGGCTGTGTTTGGGCTTGTTGGTTGTCAGCACGCACCGCAGGCGACCACACAAAATAAAGCGATAAACTTTGCCGAGCTTACCAAACCTGTAGAGACCAATTTCCCTACCTACCCACAAGACGCACCAATGGCGATTGTGGAATTTATGCCAATCTTGGTCAGCCAAGAAAAGCAGCTTAATCTTACGCCTGAGCAGGTCAAAGCGATCACTGAATTTCGCAAAACCGCCATGCCTGTACGTATGGCACTGCAAAATAACCTGTTGGCACTACGAGCCAATTTGCGTCAGGCAATCTTAGATAATACCCCGACAGCAGAGCGAGAAGCCCTAATGGAACAAATCAATCAAACTGAGCTGGCACACATGAAGGCAAGAAGTCGCTGTGCGGATTTTGTGCGTGAAACGTTGAGTGCTGAACAATTTGCCCAGTTGGTTAAATTATATCAACAAAAATTACAGGAAAAATAAACTGGTTTTTATCATAAAAATAAGCCAGCTTTTATCATAAAAACTGGCTTATTTTAGGGCGTGTTGGACTTTCGCTTTTGTTGGCAAAAATTAAGATTTAGCCATTTTTGACACAAAAACAAAGAAGCTTCATGAGTGTATTAAATTTTTTTTAGGGCTTGTGTAGTGAATGTTTAACACGCTCTAACAATCAGCGTTGCCCTTGTTGGCGGAGCAGTTGCTCTAGTAATGCTCGCTCTTCGGGAGTTAATTCTCGTCTTTGTCCGCTGTCTGTTCCTTGGGTTGGGCGTTCGCCTACAGTGATAGACAACGTTTGTTCTTGCCCGTTACGCTTGATGACCACAGGAATAGAGCCGTTGGGAGTGGTGCGAGCCACGACACCGATCAGCGTGTTGGGGTCTTGGACGGGGGTATTATTGACCGATAAAATGACATCGCCCATTAGTAGACCTGCCTTATCCGCAGGCCCGCCTGCAATAACCCGAGCAATGGTCACGCCTGCTTGACGGGTAAGATCGGTGGGATTGGTATTGACGGGGGCAATCTCTACGCCAAGCCAGCCACGGCTGACTTTACCATGTTGGATAAGCCCATTCATGACCTGTTCCACAATGCTGGTTGGAATGGCAAAGCCAATGCCCACGCTACCGCCCGAACGAGAATAGATCATGGTGTTAATGCCAATCAACGCCCCATTGGCATCAACCAACGCACCGCCTGAGTTACCTGGGTTAATGGCAGCGTCCGTTTGGATAAAGTCTTCAAAGGAGCTAACCCCAAGCCCCGCCCGCCCTGTGGCGGAGATGATGCCTTGGGTAACGGTTTGACCCACGCCAAAGGGGTTACCAATGGCAAGCACCACATCGCCCACTTCAATGGGTTCGCCACGAAACGCAAGCGGGGTAAGGTTATTCATCTCAACTTTAATGACGGCAAGGTCGCTGTCTGTGTCACTGCCGACAATCTTGGCTTTTTGTTTTTGTCCGTCATTAAAGGCAACGATGATTTCATCAGCTTTTTCAATCACATGAGCATTAGTAACAATATAGCCGTCTTTGGAGACGATAACGCCAGAGCCTAGACTGCTTGAGTCTTGGGAGTGCTCTTGTCCCCGCCCATAATATTCAAAAAACTGCTGTAATGCAGGGTCGTTATAGGGGTTTTGTATTTTTTGTGTGGTATAAATATTGACCACTGACTGCGATGCTCGGCTGACCGCCTGACGGTAAGAGCTGACAGGAGTAGGAGTGTCGGGGTTGGTTTTGGGGTTTTGGTCGATGACAGGATACCAAGTAGGGTCTTGTGCTTTGGGGTTTTCTGCTTTGTTGTCGCTTGGGGTTTCTTGTGCTTTGGGGGCGACTTGTAGTTGCTTGGGTAGGTAGCCTTGGAGTTCGTTGCCGTGTTTATTGGGATTTTGAGCAACCCAAAAAAGCATACCTGCCAGTACCGCCACAACCAACCATGGTAAAATTTTCCATGTACTAAGTCCGTATTGCTGGGGTAAAGATGTGTTCATTATATGTTCTCATTGATTATTGGTAGGTAATTTTGGCGTGTATTTTAGCACAGTTTAATCAGGGGAAATTTTACGCTAAGGGGAGTTTTTTAGGCTTTTTTTAACTAAGTTTTCTATATTGTAAAAGGAGAATTTAAACGGTGTTAATTGGTGCTTAAACGGTAAAAGACTGGCGACATGACCAGTCTTTTGTATTTTTAGACCATTAAACTGAAGGCGAATTAGGGGCACGCCCTAGTATAAAACCACCCAATTATCATTTACCCATTGTGCCAGCACATCATACATCTGGGCGTCTATCTCATCAAAAGTTAAGGCATTGCCGTCAAGTAGCGTGATTAGAACTGTTTGTGCTGTGTCATCAAAAATTACTTTTTCGCCATTAACAAACCAATCGCTGTCAACACTGATAAAGCGACTGGCAGGGTTAATCAGCAGACATTCGCCACCCCCCAATCGCTCACGCAAATCATCACCTGTGATGTCGTCTTCAAAAGAAAGCAAGTCGTATTGCCGACGGCTGACCAGCTCGGCAATGGCAGTGCGGATAATCTCGTTACCTGTGGGCGAATTTAAGGTATTGATAAGCACGTCTTTAATGGCGCTAATGCTATCATCGGTTAGGGCGTTTGGGTTGTCCTGCAAGGCTTGGGGAAGCTGTAATGGCGAAAACAGGCGTTCATGACAAGTGGCAATGTCCGCCGCTTCATCAAGTAGTTGCACCACGTTAGGGCGACGAAAACCAAAAGAAAACGTCAAACAGTCATTGCCTGCCACGCCATAATGTGACAAACAAGGCGGTACATACAGCACGTCCCCTGCGTGTAGCACTTCATCAAACACAATCTCGCCCATGTCATCTAGCAGGCGAATGGGCTGATTGGGGATAAAAGGGGTTTCGGGCGTGCACATTTTGCCCAGTTGCCAGCGTCTGGTGCCATGTCCTTGGGCAAGAAACACGTCATATTCATCATAATGTTTACCCACCGAACCGCCTTGGGGGGCGACCGATACCATGATGTCGTCTTGTTGCCATTTGGGAATAAAATCAAAGGCTTGCCAAAGCTGTCCAAGTTCAGGCGACCATTGTTCTAGGTTTTGTATGAGCACTGTCCACAGGTTTGGTGTGCTTTGTAAGTCGCTTTCGGACAGTGGCGAATTTTTAAGCGTCCATTGGTCGGGGTCGCTGTCTTTTTGGGCGATAAGCCGTGCCGACACACCGTCTTCAAGTGCCAAATCCAGCACGTCCGCAGGCTCAAACATACCGACCAAAGCAGGTAAACCGTTACGAATCAGTAGCGGTTTTTTTTGCCAATAGTCTTGTAAAAAAGTTTTTGGGCTGATGTCATCAGGCAAACAAAATGGCAAGCGTTCAATCAGCTCGCCAAAGCTGTCTAATTCTACGTTTGGGTCTAAGTCGTCATCATGGATTGACATAAAAATTTTCCACTTAAAATAAAAGGCATTGTAAAAGGTTATGCCCCAAAACTCAAGACATCTTTTACGCTCGCCTGCACTTGTAAAAATAACAAAAGTCATTTACTATATCGCTTTTTAATTAGCCCAAAAGATGAGCGAGATGAGCGAATTTTTACCCCCTGCGGACGAGATGATGGACGATGAACCAGCACTTCATGATGAGCAGTTAAGCCCTGAAGAGATTGCCCAGTTATACAGTGAGATAGATGAAGCTCAAGATGCACTGTTGACCGTGCGGGATTTTATCCGTTTTGTGGTCAGTAAACTGCGTCAATATGATGTGGTGGTCGCCCAAGGGACAACCGATGATTTTGCTGAAGCGGCGGCGATTGTGCTACATTCGTTATCGCTAGAGTGGGAAGCAAGCCCCGAGATTTTGGATTGTCGTTTGACAGGTAGCGAAAAGCAGGCGGTTTTAACTTTGCTTGCCGAGCGTATTATTTTGCGTAAGCCGTTGTCTTATCTGATTAATTTGGCGTATTTTTGTAATTTGCCGTTTTATGTTGATGAGCGGGTGCTTATTCCCCGTTCGCCGATTGCCGAGCTGATTAACCAAAAATTCTATCCTTATTTTGATGTCGATACCGCAGACAAATCAGGATTTTTTGCTCATGGCTTGCCCGAGCTACAACTGTCGCCCCCAGAGCGGATTTTGGATTTGTGTACGGGGTCGGGGTGTATTGCCATTGCCTTGGCAAAAGCGTTTCCTGATGCCAATGTGGACGGGGTGGACATTGATAAAAACGCTTTGGAAGTGGCGTGGACAAATGTGGAACATCATGAATTAACGCACCAAGTTAATCTGTTGGAAAGTGATTTGTTTGATAAATTGCCTGCTGAAAATCAATACGAGCTGATTGTCACCAATCCGCCTTATGTCGATGCGGCAGTGATGGCAGAGCTACCCCCTGAATTTTTACATGAGCCTGAACACGCTTTGGCAGCAGGTCAAGACGGTTTGGACTTGGTGCACCAAATCCTATATCGTGCGTCGGATTACTTAACCCGTGATGGACTGTTGGTGTGTGAAGTGGGCGACAGTGAATGGGCACTGCGTCAAGCTTATCCCGAAATTCAGTTTGATTGGTTAAATTTTGCTAAGGGTGGCAGTGGGATTTTTGCCATTACTCAAGAAGAATTGCTTGAGTATCGTGATGAGTTTGCCCGCCATTTGACAAACCAAGGGGAATGACATGGCAGGCAACAGCATTGGACAACTATTCACCGTAACGACCTGTGGCGAGTCGCATGGCGTAGGATTGATGGCGATTGTGGACGGTGTGCCGCCCAATTTACCACTGTCCGCAGAAGATTTGCAAATAGAGCTGGACAGACGTAAACCCGGCACGTCTAAATTTGCCACACAAAGACGTGAAAATGACCTTGTGGAAATCATCTCGGGCGTGTTTGAAGGTAAGACCACAGGCACACCGATTGGGCTATTGATTCGTAATACCGACCAAAAATCCAAAGATTATGGCAATATTGCGACCACCTTTCGCCCCAATCACGCCGATTATACTTATACCATGAAGTACGGTTTTCGGGATTATCGGGGCGGCGGTCGTTCATCAGCACGAGAGACCGCCATGCGTGTGGCGGCAGGGGCAATCGCTAAAAAATACCTAAAAGAACGTCTAGGCATCATCATTCGTGGACACGTAACGCAGATTGGTACAGAAAGGGTAGAAAAACTGGACTGGAATGAAGTTAACAATAACCCATTTTTTTGTGGTGATGTGGACGCTGTGCCACGTTTTGAAAAGCTGGTTACCGAGCTTCGAGAGCAGGGCACCAGCTGCGGGGCAAAGCTGGAAATCTTTGCCGACAATGTCCCTGTGGGTTTGGGCGAGCCGGTGTTTGATCGTTTGGACGCTGATATTGCTCATGCGATGATGAGCATCAATGCGGTCAAGGCGGTTGAGATTGGTGATGGCTTTGCGGTTGCCGAGCAATTTGGGCATACGTCAAGAGATGAGCTGACCCCTAACGGCTTTAATGCCAATCACGCAGGCGGGATTTTGGGCGGGATTTCTAGCGGTCAAAGCATTCGTGTCGCCATTGCCCTAAAGCCAACCGCCAGTATCACCACCGCAGGTAAAACCATTGATCTATCAGGGCAGGCGGTAGATGTGATTACCAAAGGTCGCCATGATCCGTGTGTGGGGGTGCGTGCCACACCGATTGCTGAAGCGATGCTTGCCATTGTGCTGATGGATCATTATTTAAGACATCGGGCCCAAAATGCTGATGTGGTTGTCCCACTTACCCCGATTGAATAGTTTTAAATTTGTCGGTAGTCGTCTAAAAAGTATGCCAGAAAGAAATCAGCATACTTTTTGAATAAACGCCAACTTGTCTTTATTTTAACTTTGGAGTTCTTATGAAAAAATTAGCCCTAATTGCCCTTGCAGGCTTCGCCCTTGCAGGTTGTGCCACCACCAATGAAACTGCTGTTCAAGCAGGTACGACCGCCACCAATGTGGGTCTGGCAATTTTTAGCCAAGCGGTGGATACCAAATGTCGTACTGAAATAAATAACCAGCCCGTCTATAAAACCGCCAGCATCCTAATGACCGAAGCGCAAAAACAAGCTTTAGAGGACAAAGTATGTGGCTGTGTATCACAAAAAGCCCCACAAAGCATCACGTTGGTAGAAATGGGACAAGCAGCGATTGACCCCAATGCTCGCACACAAATTGTCACAACCGCAGTTTCTAAAACCATTCAGGCTTGTGTGGGCGAGTTTGTTAATAAACCTGCAAGTTAAGTCTTGATTTTAAAAAACTGCATTAAAAAATCGCTTATCTTTAACAAATAAGCGATTTTTTTGTGGTTTAGGGTTCTACTTCTTCTCTTTCATTATTACCAAAACTGACCACGCCTTCATCTTCGCTGGGTGTATTGTCATTGGTGGGAGGTTCTTGCCATGTATTTTCTTCTTCTACATAGCCGTTGCCTGTATCTACGAGCTCGTCACCAAGCTCATTTGCCTGCTGCTGGTTGTAGCGTTCTCGGGCGGTATCATATAGACACTCGCTTGATTCTTTAGGGGTAAATTCGGTCAGCAGAGGCACATAAATCGCTCCCCCGCAGCCTGCTTCAGACAGCTTTCCTGTACCATTTTCTAGCCACGCCCAAGTAACTTTATCACTGGGTACATCATTTTCGCCAAGACGTACAGGAGCAAGACTTAAACGTCTCATATAATCCGTCCAAATTGGCAAAGCCCCTTTACCGCCTGTAAGCCCAATGGGTTTATTATCATCACGACCCACCCACACCACACTGACATAGTTGCCACTAAAGCCAGCAAACCATGCGTCCCTTGCGTCATTGGTTGTGCCTGTTTTACCTGCTAAGTTTAGCTGACTGCCAAGACTTAAAGCGTCTTTTGCTGTACCCTCTTTAATGACTTGGCTTAGAGCATAATTGGTGACAAACATGGCTTCAGGTGGAATACGCTGGGTGGTTTGGATATAATCATCAATGTGCTGTAATACTTCGCCCTTTTCATTGATGACTTGTTTGATGCTATGAATGGGCGTATGATAACCGCCAGAAGCAAAGACTTGGTACATACCAAGCATATCCATGGGTGACAAATCCACCGCTCCAAGCAGCACCGATGGATAATCAGGCACATCGTCTCTGATGCCAAGCTGGTGTAATTGTTTTTTAAAGGTGGTGATGCCAAATTCCATGCCGACATTTACCGCCGATTGGTTGTAAGAGTTGGCAAGAGCGGTCATTAGGGGTACATCGCCATAACTTCTGCCGCTGTAGTTTTTGGGCGTCCATGGCTTGCCCCCTGACGGATAAGAAACGGGTTCGTCTTTAACAGTACTGGCTAGGTTATATTTACCTGATTGTATGGCGGTCAGATAAATCACAGGCTTTAAAAGTGAGCCTACTTGACGCTTGGCATCAATGGCTCGGTTAAAGCCTGTAAACTCATCGCCACTACCCACCATTGCCACAAGCTCGCCCGTCTTCGGATCGGCACTGACCAACGCCCCTTGTAGGTTGGCGGTGGCTTTGTTTGACTTTCTAAGGCGTACCAACTGTGTTTTCATGGCTTGGTCGGCAGAATGCTGGGCGATGGGGTCTAGCGTGGAGATGATGCGTAGCCCTGCGGTGCGTAGGTCTTGGTCTTTATAATAGCGTTTCAGCTCTCGTTGTACCGCATCAAAAAAGTCAGGAAACTGGCTTTTGGCGATGGTGGGCGTTTTGGTGATGTAAGTGTCATCAATGGGGTATTTTAGGGCGTCATCATAGCTTTGTTGGTCAATTTTACCCATGACCAGCATATTATGTAGCACGGTGTCACGTCTGTCTTGGGCACGCTTGGGGTATTTTCTGGGGTTATAATAGCTTGGACCTTTGGCGATACCGACCAGTAGGGCGTATTGATCAAGACGTAGTTCGGACAACGGTTTATTAAAATAAAACTGTGACGCCAGCCCAAAGCCATTAACCGAGCGGTTGCCATTTTGCCCAAGATTAATCTCGTTAAGATAAGTCAGTAAAATGTCCTGTTTACTATAATGACGCTCCAAAAGCAGTGCCATTAACGCTTCATTGACTTTACGTTTTAAAGAACGCTCCGAGCTTAAATAAAAGTTTTTGATCAGCTGCTGGGTAATGGTAGAACCGCCTTGGGTAGAACCGCCACGCACATTAGACAGCAGTGCTCGAGCTGTACCACGCAGTGACACACCATAATGTTCATAAAAATTACGGTCTTCGGTGGCGATCAGGGCATCGGTTAGCTGCTCGGGGATTTCATCTTTATTTAAAATGATGCGGTCTTCGTTACTTTCAGGATAAATGCCACCGATGTTGATGGGCTCAAGGCGGATCATGCCGTCACTATTGGGTACGGTGCTTTGTAAGTCGGCAAGTTTATTGCCAGAAAAGCTGATTTTAATGGTTTGTTTGGGGTCAATGTCGCCGTCGCCATAATCAAAGCCGCGGGTATGAATGGTGTAGCTGTTGCCCTTTTTGCTGTAACTGCCTGTATTGCCAGTGTCTTTGGGGTCATAGTTGAGTTTGCCAAGCCAATATTCTAAGTCTGACGCACTGACCACGCTGTCGGCAGAAAGCACCAACGGGCGAGAATAGACGGTGGCAGGCACGTCCCAGCGGCGGATTTCAAATTTACTGACGATCTCGGCATCTAGTTTATAAGTGTACATTGCCAAAAACACGATCAAAGCGATGATCAACACCAAGGCGATGATCCCTGCGGTCATCAGTCCTTGTTGGCGTTTGGCGGTAGCGATGGTAAGTTTTGTCATATTATTGGGTTATAGTATGTGAAAATACCATGATTGTCGCCTAAAAAATTAACTTTTGCAAGTGAAAAAGCCGTGGAATGTTACGCCTGTCTTACTTAAAGGTGTAAGCGTCCGCCATGCTAGGGCATACTGACATTTCACAACATTTTATTGTCTTTGTTGAAAATGGTTATACTTTTTAACATTTTTGCCTTTAAAATGGCTAAATCTTGTTTTTCTACGTCAAAGCCCTTGTTGATATTCCAATATCAACTTCAGGCTTTTCCTTGAAAAACATACGATTTTTCTCATTTTAAAGACAAATCTGAAACATCGGTATGCCCTAAGCAAATTTGTTATAATGCTTGTTTTTATTCACGCCTGTCCTTTACTATGAATAGCAACCAATCCACCCAAGCCCAAACCACGCATACCCAAATCATAGAAACCCCCGACCAAATCCAGCAGTCGCTACTGATACCGCCTAAGGGAAGCTGTTTTCATTGTGGCGAAGTGTTGCCCAAAGAGCCGTTTTATGCTGTGGTGTTTGATAAGCCCAGAGCGATGTGCTGTTTGGGCTGTCAGCTTGCCAGTCAAAGCATTGTAGAGGCAGGACTGTCGCAGTATTACCTAGATCGCCGTGAGATTAGCCCAACAGCGACACTGCCGATCAGTAGTGGCTTTGACGCTTATGATCATGATGACATTAAGTCGCAGTTTGTGTATCAAGAAGATGGGGCAAGTGTGGCGGAGCTGTCGGTGGCGGGCTTACGCTGTACGGCTTGTACTTGGCTCATTGAAAGTCGCTTGCAAAAAGTTGGCGGTGTTAAGGCGTGCCAAGTCAATTTAACCCAGCAGCGTATGCGAGTGCAATGGGACGAAAGCTGTTGTCATATCAGCGAAATTTTATCGGCAGTGCATTCGGTCGGCTATGATGCCAAACCTTATCGCCAAGACACTCATGAAGCCCTGCTTGCTCGGCAAAACAAACAAATGCTTATTCGTCTTGGTGTGGCGGCGATGGGGGCAATGCAGGCGATGATGTTTTCCATTGGTATGTATTTTGGCGAATATTCGGGCATGACGGCTGAACATCGGGATTTTTTGCGTTATGTGGCGTTGTTTGTTACTGTGCCTGTGATGTTTTATGCAGGCGTGCCGTTTTTTATGTCGGCATATAATTCGCTAAAGGCTCGCCAAGTTAATATGGACGTGCCTGTTTCTATTGCTCTGATCATTACCTTTTTTGCCAGCACTTATGCCACCTTGATGCAGACGGGGGAGACGTATTTTGATTCGGTTTCCATGTTTATCTTTTTTTTGTTGGCAGGGCGTTATATTGAACAAAATGCCCGCCTGAAAGCGTCAAATCTTGCGTCTGATTTGGTGGTGATTGAGCCGATTTTGGTGTACCGCTTATTGCAAGATGTGGATTTGGCAAATGGGGTTATTCGTGGCGACTTAACCGCTGGGGATATTAAACGGTGGCACGATGACAAACAAAGCACGTTAAATCACTTTTACCAAAGTCATGACAGCTGTGAAAAAATCCTTGCTCAGTCGGCACAAGTGGGCGATGTGATTTATATCGAAGCAGGCTCACAGATCATCGCTGATGGGGTGCTACTTTCTGATGTGGCAACGGTGTCAGAGAGCCTACTGACAGGTGAAAGTGATTTGGTCGTCAAAAGTCGTGGCGATGGGGTTGTGGGGGGTAGCCAAAATGACGCACAGCCGTTTGTTATGCTAGTTACCGCCAAAATGGACGACAGTCAAATTGCCCTAATCGATCGCCTGATGAACCGTGCGATGAGCGAAAAACCCAAAATCGCCCAAGACGCTGATAAGATGGCACGTTGGTTTGTTGCTCGGGTGTTGGTGTTGTCGGTCTTGGTGTCACTGGCGTGGTTTTTTGTGGATAAGGAACAAGCATTATGGGCGACCGTGGCGGTACTGGTGGCGACTTGTCCTTGTGCGTTATCGCTTGCCACACCGATTGCTCTGACCATGGCGACCAACCGCTTGGCAACGCTTGGTTTTTTGACCACTCGGGGGCATACCATTGAGACACTGTCGCAGATTAGTCATGTGGCGTTTGATAAGACAGGGACGCTGACCGTGGGGCAGGCTAATCTTTTGGCGACTTTAACCGATAATATGGATAAAGAAACGGCACTTAAAATCGCAGGGTCGCTGGAAGTGGGATCAAAACACCCTGTGGCAGTGGCACTTTTGACAGCAACACATGGACTACATTTGCCTAAAGTGGCGGATTTGTTTCACCATACCGCAGGCGGGGTAGCAGGGCGAATTGATGGGGTAGAGTATCGCATTGGACATGAGCGGTTTGTGCTTGATGGGCAAGCGGTTACCTTGGATAATTTGCCAAATGTCCTGCAAGAGAATTTAAGCGAATATCAGGCGAATATGTCGGTGTTATTATCACAAAAAGCAGGCGAGATGTGGCAAGTGGTGGCACGTTTTTATTTTAATGACGTGGTACGCCCTGACGCAAAGTCTATGATACAGGGATTAAAATCGCAGGGCATTACACCAATTATGCTAACGGGCGATCCCAATGCCAATGCCTTGGCGGTCGCTGGCGGACTTGGTGTTGGGACTGCTTATTATGGCTTGACCCCCGAAGATAAAGTTAATCATATCAAGGCACTACAATCGGACGGGCATACGGTACTGATGGTAGGGGACGGTATTAATGACGCACCTGTACTGGCGGCGGCAAATGTCTCGGTAGCCATGGCAGGGGCGGCGGATTTGGCTCAAGTGTCGGCTGATGGTGTGCTGCTCGGCGGTCGGCTGATGGCAATAACACAGGCGGTAGAGCTGTCTCAAAAGACCAAACGTGTCATTCGCCAAAACTTAAAATGGGCGGTAACGTATAATACCGTGGTGCTACTGCCTGCGGCGTTTGGCTATGTACCGCCTTGGCTTGCGGCGATTGGTATGTCGCTATCAAGTTTGGCGGTTGTGGCGAATGCGGTTAGGATTAAAAGGGGCTAAAATTGGCAAATGAAAATCCCACTTTCCTAATCCTAGACGTACATTATTACGAACATGATGACAAGGAATACGCCCAAGTGGCAGGCGTGCGGTTTTGTGGTGTGGCAAGCCATGATGTGTTAAGCTGTCATGCCTTGACCGTGGGAAATATTGCTGTTTTAGACCCTTATATGTTACTTGTGTGGGTATGAAACTTGAGATCGCCAAAGATTGGGTTGGTGCATTGCAGGGCAAACACCGCCTGCCTGATATGGTTGTCATGGCGGACAAATTAAGCCGTGCTTTAGATGGCAACCCCAACTAACGAAGGGGTATTTTAGCCGCCGCCGCCAAACGAGTGATGTCATAAGTCTCTGCACTGACCAAGTCTATACCACATTCCAAAGCGCTGATCCAATCCAAAAACATATCAAACATTTCTTGACCGTCCAAACGCTTGCCATGTTGGGGAACCATGATTTCTACAGGCAGTTGTCTGACACTGTCCGCCCATAGCTTGGTTGCTTTTTTGCTGACCATATAACGCTGATGAAAACCTTGCATATTGTTAATATGCTCTTTAAAATCAGTGACTGGTATGCCAGAATGACCGCACAAGGACGCACCCATATCTCCCGAAAACAAGATACGACTGACAGGGTCATAAAACTGAATATTGCCGACTGAATGCAAAAAATGAGCAGGCAAAATCATGATGTGCGACCGCCCCAAATTACAAATCGCCCCCCTGTCAGGTACGCCAATCAGACGCTCTGATAAGCCGTGGAGCAGTCTGCCTTTGGTAAACGCTGAATTATAATGCGATAAAAACCGCTCCCACAGTTTTGGAATCACCAGTTTGGTGTTATTTAGGTGAATGAGCCAGCGTGGCATAGATGCCAAAATGTCGGGGTCTTGGTGTGAACCAATGACGTATTTGATGCTGTCTAGGTCAATAAATTTAGTGATTTCAAGGGTTAAGGGCGTAAACGTCAAATCCCCACCAGGGTCAATGATCGCCGCTTCATTACCGTCAATGATCATAAACTGATTAGATGGCACGCTTTCATCATCTTCAGACATATTAAAAGCGATGCATTTGTGATGACCGTCATCATATAAAATGTGATGTTGCATAACTGGCTCGTTGCTTGTTTGTATAAAAATTATGCTAAAACCATGCCAAAATGATGGTTTTGTGTTGTTTTGTTGTGAATTTTACTATATTTTATATTTATTGTGAAATCTGATGAATTTTAAAGCATCTATACCATTCTGCCATTAGCTAAAAACTGTGATAAAATAAACCGTTTTATTGTTTGCTTATTTGTCCATGTACGCACCCACGCCCCCCGACCAAAATCGCCATATCCTATCCATGATGGGGATTGTGCTGTGGGCGAAAAAACACCAACAAATCAAAACCTTAAATACGCCCCCTTGCCGTCTAACGGCTCATGAACGTATTGAGCATTTAATCGTTCCTAGTCGCCAAACTCGCCCACAAGGTCAAGATTTACAAGGTCAAGATTTACAAGGTCAAGATTTACAAGGTCAAGATTTACAAGGTCAAGATTTACAAGGTCAAGATTTACAAGGTCAAGATTTACAAGGTCAAGATTTACAAGG
>RRZT011243594.1_pt1 | contig 15858 bp, 14 predicted proteins | sample 2165551 | NCBI WGS metagenome assembly RRZT01 (sample SAMN10456910, study PRJNA506462) | wastewater metagenome | biome: wastewater; feature: sludge; material: wastewater sludge; isolation source: wastewater sludge with Escherichia coli K12::gfp cells carrying plasmid... | place: USA: Moscow, Idaho... | reverse complement strand
TGTGTTACTTCTTTTTTATTTTTGGGGGCTGTATCCTGCGTGCGTTTGTTTTCTATCCTGCATGCGTTATACAGGCTAGGGTCTTATTCACAGTGCTCAACGACCATTGGTTCAGTAGTATTTCTATTTTGTGCTTTTTTGTGGCAGTTTTAGGTGAGTGTTTAGCCCGGCACTAATTTTTTTGTAGAAATATTCGTCATATTTGTTTTTACTTAGCCTTTTAGAAGTTTTGCTTTTAGGCGTATTTGTTACAGTTTAAATTGAATTAGCCGCTATATATGGGAAGGGCACATTGCGGTTGTTGTTTTAGTGCTGCTGCCATTTTTTATATTCTAAAAATATATTTAACTCGATATTGTTTATGCTTCATCTTTAAACACAACGTGGCCAATATATGGAAGTGTTCTATGTTTTTGAGCGTAATCAATCCCATAGCCGACAACGAATGTATCTGGAATTTGAAAGCCTGTATATGAGACTGGAATTTCTACTTCTCTTCTTGCGGGTTTGTCAAGGAGCGTGCAAATGCTAAGGCTTTTTGGTTTTCTTGTTTGTAGCACTTCGATTACTTTTTTGAGGGTATGGCCTGTATCGATAATGTCTTCGACAATAATAATATTCTGGTTGTAAATTTCTTCTTCAAGATCTTTTAAAATACGAACATCACGACTGGAACTCATGTTGTTTCCGTAACTGGATACCGTCATAAAGTCAATCTTTGCTTCGCTTTGAATCGCACGCGCTAAGTCACTTAAAAAAATAACTGAACCACGGAGCAGGCCAATTAAAATAACAGGCTCGCCATTTAAATCATGGTCAATCTTATTGGCTATTTCTGTTATTTTTTGATTAATTTCTTCTTTTGAAAATAATGGTTTGACCTCGTAATTCATACAATCAACTCCTTCTGTTTTGAGTCGGATGAGAAAGCTAAAGTGTAACTTTTTTGTGTGATGTTGCTTGTTTTTTCAGATTGTTTAGCACGTACAGATTGAAAGTACAGTACGTTTTCATAGAAATTTCAATGAGTTAAAAAATTGCTTTACTGAGAGCGATGCGGGCAGTCTTTTTTTATACAGTCTGCGTAAAGATATAAATCATGCTCGCGTAATTCAAAACCTCTTAATTCTGCAATTTTTTTCTGCTGAGCTTCAAGTTTAGGATCAAAAAATTCTTCAACTCGACCACATTGGATGCACAAAATATGGTCATGGTGTGAGGCGCCCTCTTGCAGTTCAAACACCGCTCGTCCGCCTTCAAAATGGTGGCGCGTCAAAAGGCCGGCTTGTTCAAACTGCGTAAGCACTCTGTACACTGTAGCAAGGCCAATATCAAGGCCTTCCGCAACAAGCAAGCGGTAGACGTCTTCTGCCGCTAGATGTCGTTCACTGGATTGTTGAAAGAGCGTTAAAATTTTCAAACGCGGGTATGTTGCTTTGAGGCCAATTTCTTTTAAATTTTTTGTGTTTTCAGACATCTTCCACCTCGGGTCATGTAAAAAGCTGGTCTAGAGCCGGCCCCTTGTGTAATTTAGACGTGCATTCTAACGCGATAACCGCCGAATACATTCCGGCTATGATATATTTTTACACACCATCGAAAAAGGCGGTCTGCCGTACCTGATTCCGCCGGAAGATAAAGGTCTAAATGCAAATTAAATTTTTACTCGCTGCGTTTTTAGGCGTTAGTACCCTTAGTGCTTGTTCACAGGTAGGTTCTGCTACGCGCTGGATTGAACCTTATCGCATTGACGTGAGGCAGGGCAACTATGTAGATCAGGAGACGGTTGCCAAACTTAAAAAGGGTATGACGCGTGATCAGGTCCGCTTTATTTTAGGCACGCCCTTGGTTGTGGATATGTATAGAACTAACCGCTGGGACTACGTTTACATATTTAGCCCTGGCCGAGGGGAGCCTGAAAAGCGTCAGCTCTCTGTTTTTTTTGAAGCGGATGTTTTATCGCAGGTTCAAGGCGATGTGCAAGCGACATCTGCTGACACGCCTAGCAATCCAGAAGAACCTAAATCTCGTGTTATTGATATTGATGGCAAAAATACAAAATCCTCATTCTTTGGCTTTTAGACAGATATGACAAAACCTATAAAATTAGCGATTGCCGGTGCCACTGGCCGCATGGGACGCATGCTGATTGAAGCTGCTTTAAAAGACCCACATGTTCAACTTGCCTCTGCGTTTGATGTGCCTTATAGCGATCTTATTGGCCGGGATGCCGGGGAGTTGATTGGCCAGAAAACCGGTGTCCTTATTTCGGATGATCCGTGCAATGCTATTGGTGCAGCGGATTGCTTGATTGACTTTACCCGGCCCGAAGGTACTTTGGCGCATCTTTCTATGGCTAAGGCCGCAGGCTGTAATGTGGTCATTGGCACAACAGGGTTTGATGAAAAAGGTCGTGAAGCCATTGTTGCTGCGGGTGAAAAAATTGGTGTGGTTTTTGCCCCCAATATGGCCGTGGGCGTAAATGCCGTTTTTCGCCTGCTGGAAATTGCCGGCAAAATTTTAAATGAAGGCTATGATCTTGAAATTATTGAGGCACACCATCGCCTAAAAGTAGATGCGCCCTCGGGGACCGCTTTGCGTATGGGGGAAATCGTGGCGCAGGCGCGTGGTTTGGATATCAAAGAGCACGCCATCTATGGCCGTGAAGGCTACACGGGTGAGCGTGCATCCAACACCATTGGTTTCTCTACCATACGTGGCGGTGACATTGTGGGAGATCATACGGTGCTTTTTGCCGGGTTGGGCGAGCGAATCGAAATTACCCACAAATCGTCTTCTCGCATGCCTTACGCAACCGGCTCGTTAAGGGCCGCCCGCTTCTTAGCTGAGCATAAAAACGGTGTATATGACATGCAAGATGTTCTTGGATTACGTTGTTAGGGTTATATAAAAATACAATCCTTGTATTAAAAATATGAAGCTTTTGCTTTCTCTTTTGTGCTGCCAGCTTATCTTTATTTTTGCTAAGCTTGCGCTCAAGTAAAAACATAAGGCAGCACAGATGCGTAGGACTGATGAGTTCTCCCCCGGTACAAGCGTTGAGCATAAATCCATACCTCTTCCGGCTTATATGGAAGAGGTTTACGATTGGGCTTATGTCAACCCTAGAAACGTCAATAAACTTGATCATAATTGGATTGTTAAAACGCTCTTATTTGGAAATGATCAGCGTTTAATGCGTGCTTATTTGAATGAAATCGAGCCCGGGCAGCGGGTTTGGCAAGTGGCGCATGTTTATGGTGATTTGGTTCGCCGGGTTGCACAGAAAATTGGTGAACATGGGTATTTTGAATTAACCGATGTCACGCAGATTCAAATTGAGCATGCTAAACAAAAGTTGGCTGGCGTACCTCAAGCGCATATTAACCATATTGATGCGGCAGATTGGCAAGGTGGCTCTTACGACTTGGTTTCTAGCTTTTTTTTGCTGCATGAAATCCCGGAAGAGAAAAAGTACGAAGTTGTTGCCAGCATGCTCCGTGCTTTGCGTCCAGGCGGAAAATTAGTTTTTGTGGATTATCACCGTCCTCACTGGTGGCAGCCTATTGGTTGGATATTACGCGGTGTTAACGCTTGGCTGGAGCCCTTTGCTCATGCACTTTGGGTGAATGAAATTGAGCACTATGCTCCTCAAAATACCCTTGTTTGGTCAAAACGCACGATATTTGGTGGGGTTTATCAAATTGTCACGGCCTGTGCGCCTAGCAAAACGTAAGGCGTTCCTTTGCCGTGCAAATAAGGTTTAGTGTCAGTATTTAAAAACATAAGCACTTCAAAATAAAAGAGGCCGGGGTTTTATGTAGATTTTGCATAGACCCCGGTGTTTGTTAGGTAAAATTCGTTTTTTTAAAAATATTAAATAGGAAATTTAAGCGATGCGCGCCTCGGAATTTTTAATTTCTACACTCAAAGAAGCCCCAGCCGATGCAGAGGTCATCAGCCAAAAACTCATGCTGCGCGCAGGTATGATTCGCAAAGTAGCCGCTGGCGTCTATAACTGGATGCCCATGGGCTTAAAAAGCTTGCGCAAAGTAGAAGCCATTATTCGGGAAGAAATGAACCGCGCTGGCGCCGTTGAGCTTGTGATGCCGCTGGTGCAACCCAGTGAACTTTGGGCCGAAACCGGGCGTTGGGACAAAATGGGCGAAGAACTTCTCCGTTTTAAAGACCGCCACGGCCGGGATTTTGCCATTCAACCTACCAGCGAAGAGGTCGTCACTGATATCGCACGCCAAGTGCTTAAAAGCTACCGCCAGCTGCCCAAAAATTTCTACCAAATTCAAACAAAATTCCGGGACGAACGCCGCCCCCGCTTTGGTGTGATGCGTGGACGTGAATTTGTGATGAAAGACGCTTATTCCTTTGACCGTAGCGCAGAAGCCGCCGGGCAGAGCTATGAAAATATGTATGCTACCTACAAGCGCATTTTTGATCGTTTGGGGCTTGTTTATCGCGCAGTAGCGGCAGACACCGGCGCCATTGGCGGTGACCGTTCGCATGAATTCCAGGTGATTGCAGACACCGGGGAAGATGCCATTGTTTATTGTCCACAGTCTCAATACGCTGCCAATATTGAGCTGGCAGAGGCTTTGCCTTTAAGTGCTACACGCCCAGCCCCGGCCCAAACCCTCAAAAAAGTACCCACACCAGGCAAAAGCACTTGCGCAGACGTCGCCGCCTTACTGGGCCTGCCGATTGAACATACCGTAAAATCACTGGTGCTGGCAACGGAAGAAGAAAACGAAGCCGGTGAGAAAAATGTCACCGTATGGCTGCTTCTGGTTCGGGGAGATCATGATCTCAATGAAGTTAAAGCCGGCAAAATAGAGGGTCTTAAAAACGGTTTCCGTTTTGCCTCTGAGGCAGAAATTCTCGCCCACTTTAACTGTAAACCCGGCTACTTAGGCCCTGTTGGGCTGAAAAAACCAGTTAAGATTGTCGCAGATCGTACCGTCGCCAACATGGCCGACTTTATTTGCGGTGCTAACGAAATGGATGCCCACTTAACTGGTGTTAACTGGGGCAAAGATTTGCCCGAACCCGATGTGGTGGCTGATATTCGAAACGTTGTGGTGGGCGACCCATCACCCGATGGCGCAGGCACTTTAGCCATTGACCGGGGTATTGAAGTAGGGCATGTATTTTATTTGGGCACCAAGTATTCCCAAGCCATGAATGCAACTTTCTTAGACGAAGATGGTCGCCCTAAGCATTTTGAAATGGGTTGCTACGGTATTGGTGTGACCCGAATTTTAGGGGCCGCTATTGAGCAAAATCATGATGAAAAAGGCATTATTTGGCCTCAAGCCTTGGCACCTTTTTCTGTTGTTATTTGCCCGCTGGGTTGGGGAAAGTCAGAGGCTGTACGCGAGACTGCACAAAACTTATACGCAAGGCTCTCCGAGCAAGGCGTGGATGTGCTGCTTGACGACCGGGACGAACGCCCCGGCGTGATGTTTGCGGATTGGGAGCTTGTTGGCATACCGCACCGCATCACCGTAGGCGATCGAGGGCTTAAAGAGGGTGTCGTGGAATACCAACACCGAGCCAAAGCTGACGGTGAAAAATGGCCTTTGGCCGATGCTTTTGCACAAATTAACGCAAAACTTGGCCAATAAAGCGACAATACGCTCAGAAGTATATTTGAACTAAGAGGATGAGTTGAAGTTAAAGATAAATCTATTCCGTAGTCTGCTGCTCATCGCATTCATGCTGGGCTCGCTCAGCGCCTCCGCTGGCAATCAGCAGTACGAGCCTTTGGCCAATAGCGTACGTGCAGCGCTAACTGCCGCCGTTGCGGACAGTGCGCCGCCGATTCTACTGATTTCTGATGCAGTAGAGCGCGTGCGTTGGCTCACAGAAATGTCTGCTCGGTTGGCAAAGCGTATTCCAGACGAACAATATCGTATTGATCTTTTAACTTCGATTCATTATGAAGCCACTCGTGCCGGTCTAGATCCTCAAATGGTGCTTGGCTTGATTGAAATTGAGAGTGGATTCCGTAAGTACGCTGTTTCCAGCGCCGGGGCACGTGGGCTCATGCAAGTGATGCCGTTTTGGGTTGGCCTTATCGGTAATGAGGAATCTAATCTTTTTCATATGCGCACAAACCTACGTTTTGGCTGCACGATCTTGCGCCATTACTTAGATATTGAAAAAGGGGATTTATACCGGGCGCTTGGACGTTATAACGGCAGTTTAGGTAAGCCTGAGTATCCAAATCTTGTGCGTAGCGCTTGGGAAAATAAGTGGAGCTTCCAGGCAATGCCTCAAATTCAAACGCAAGCACAAATCCAATCTGCAACTCGTACGCAATAACTCTTTTTATTTTCTGTGGCGCTTAAATGCTCAATTTAAAGTGTGCGCAAAACGTAGCTTAGGGTTTTGGACAGCTGCGTATTTTTGAGCATGACGAGGGCTTTAGCATAGCCTGAGATTGTTATTTGCCAGCTGTTTTTATTTTAAAAGTAGCTTTAGGGACTTCTCTCATCAGTTGTATGGCGAAGTTATAAACATTGAGCAATGGGTTTAAAAAACATGCAGTTATAGGGGATTTAAGGCAGCTCATTTTCTGTTTCGCATGATGAGTTTGTGTAAGTCTTTCCCTTTAACAGACTGTGATTTTAATAGTAGGATGGGCATGGCAATTCCAAAAGCCAAACCAAAACACATGAATCCGGTTTTTAGACCTTTGGTTAGGGTTTCAAAAATAATAATGTTTGTAGGATCGATTTCGTCCATGCTAATGATTTTGATGACACCAAACATAAACTCATAGCCCATTTTTCCAGGAATCATGTTAATGACTGCTGGGATAGAAAAGACAACCGGCGGGGTATGGACCCGGTGAGCAAAATATATACTTAAAATGCCAACAACTCCTGCGCCTATTGCAGTTGTCGTGACTAATTGTCCTTCTAATAAAGGCTCGATTCCAAAGGGGCTGTAGCCTTCTAATAAAAGAAATTTAGTCGCATACCCAATGGCACCTAATAGCCACACGGCCCACAGTGCACGCACCGGGGTTACAAATAAAATAGCGAAGCCAAGAGAGACAAATCCTGATAGGAATATTTTTTCTAATAAATCAACGTTGTCAATCGGTCGTGTAATTTCTATGGGATGTTTGAAAATATAAAGCGCCATAAAAAAGCCTATAGCGATCATGAATACTAGCATGGTCCCCATAATGCTTCGTACACTGCCTGAAATGACGTGTCCCCCTAAAATGTCAATAAAAGCATTAATAAGCGGAATTCCCGGGATTAACCATAAAACGCTGGCTGTTAAAGAGGCATTAATATCTTTAACGCCCAGGATTATGCCCAAAATTAAAATAATGGCGACTGTCGAAAAAGAGCCTATTAGCCAGCATATAAAATGATTGACCTGTTTCTTATGAAAAACTTGTCGAATGATAATTGCTAGTGAGGCGGCCGTAAAAGTGATACCAACTTGAGTCCAATCCCCACCAAAATTTCTACATAATGTTGCCGTGGCCACGCCAATCATGCCCCAAATAACCCAATCTTTATAACTGGGTATTTTTCGGATAGATTCTATACTTTTTCTGATATCTTCAATTGGAATTGATTTTTCAGTAATTTTCCATGAGAGAATGCTGATTTCAGAAACAATATCAAAATTCACCTTCATGTGATCTACGTTTTTGATAATATTAAATCGCTCCCCTGTGTTTTTATCTATTACGTTCAGCATAACAACAGTCGGTGTGTAAAATGTTTCAATATCGTAATTTAAGGCGCTGGCGATACGTTTTATGCTGCGTTTTACACGAGGGGAGTTTGCGCCGGAGCTCATTAAAAGAACGCCAATATCGGCCAATAAATCAGCAGCTTCTTCGATTTTGCTATTGAATTTCATCATGTTGTAATCAATGCTACGATGGTGTTGAAAATTGTTTTATTGCAAATGGCGAAATAATGCCTAATCCATTATAAACTTTATATTTTTTATTTGTTAAAAAGTAATTGTTTTGATCTATAACTAACATTTATGCCTTATTTTTGTTGTTTGCTGATTGTGAGAGCTTGGGGTTGAGTAGGTTAAATATATGCTTAGATTATAAGTTTCAGAGGCTGCTATTTATTTTGAGTTGTATTTTTATGAAGGGGATTATTAAATGAAAAAATCAGAGGGCTTTAAATAGGTGGGTGTGATTAAAAAATGTCTATTTAGTGTTGATTGATAAAATATAGAATAGAGTGTTTCGTTTAAAGTATTTCATGGCATCTCTATTTTAGATGTTTTATGGAGCGTTGTATTTTTAATGTTTGCTGAGTTATTTTAAATAATGAATTGACTGTGGCGTATTTAAATTTTTAATCGTGCTCTTTATCTTCATCGTAAGGTAGGTTAGGGCAGGTATACTGGGCGCTTGTTTTTGTGCATTAACGCAAAGGTGATGTGGATGGAGTCAAACGAACGTAAGCAGCGTGGTCATGCTAAAACTGCGCGCATTCCCATTAAAATTGTACCGGCAGAAACTTTAAAGAAACCTGATTGGATTCGTATTCGTTTAGGGTCTCAAGGGGAGGTGCAGCGTTTTAATGAAATTAAAAATACGCTGCGCGAGCATAAGCTTTATACCGTTTGTGAGGAGGCATCCTGCCCCAATATTCATGAGTGCTTTGGCAAGGGGACGGCAACGTTTATGGTGATGGGGGATATTTGTACCCGGCGCTGTCCTTTTTGCGATGTGGGGCATGGCCGGCCAGAGCCGCTTAATCCGGCCGAGCCTTTAGATTTGGCTAAAACGATTGCCGCCATGCGCTTGCGTTATGTGGTGATTACGAGCGTCGACCGAGATGATTTACGAGATGGCGGGGCGCAGCATTTTGTGGATTGCATTACGCAAACCCGGGCACAGGCACCTAACACAGGTATTGAGGTCTTGGTGCCAGATTTTCGTGGGCGCTTAGAATTGGCGATAGATTTATTTGCTTCTGGCCTGCCTGATGTCATGAATCACAATCTTGAAACGGTGCCCCGGCTTTATAAGCAGGTGCGCCCTGGGGCGGATTATGCGCATTCTTTAAAATTGCTTGGGGATTTTAAAGCGCGTTACCCGGATGTGACGACCAAGTCCGGCCTGATGGTGGGGGTCGGTGAAACGGATGAGGAGATTTTGGAGGTGATGCGTGATTTGCGTGCGCATCAGGTGGATATGTTGACCATTGGGCAATATCTGCAACCTTCAGGGGGGCATTTGCCGGTGTTGCGTTATGTGCCGCCGGAAACTTTCAAGTATTTTGAAACGGCAGCGCTTGAAATGGGATTTAAAAATGCGGCGTGTGCCCCGATGGTGCGTTCAAGTTATTGGGCGGATCAGCAAGCACACCAAGCCGGGGTGGAGTCTAATATCTAAGGGCATTTAAAAATGCGGATTTTGTTGGCAGAGGATGATGCTTTAATTGCAGATGGGCTAGTCAGGGCGCTTAAGCAGGCCGGTTATGCGGTGGATCATGTTGAGAATGGCTTGTTGGCCGACACGGCACTTATCTCTCAACCTTATGATTTGCTTATTTTGGACTTGGGGTTGCCCAAGTTGCCGGGCATTGAGGTGCTTAAGCGTTTGCGGGCCAAAAAAAATGCGACCCCGGTTTTAATTTTAACCGCGCAAGATGGTATAGAAGACCGGGTGAGAGGGTTGGATGCGGGGGCAGATGATTATCTTGTCAAACCATTTGCTTTGCCCGAGTTACAAGCTCGCGTGCGTGCGCTGACTCGTCGGGGCACGGGGCAAACCAATGTGGTTTCGCTTGGCCGACTGTCTTATAGCCAGAGTGAACATGCTGTACGCATTGATGGTGTTTTGGTTGAATTATCTGCCCGGGAATTAGGTTTGTTAGAGGTGTTACTCCTGCGAGCCGGGCGTTTGGTGAGCAAAGATCAATTGGTTGATCATTTGTGTGGTTGGGGCGAAGAGGTTTCAGGCAATGCGATTGAAGTTTACGTGCATCGCTTGCGTAAAAAAATAGAAACCAGCGGTTTGCGCGTAACCACTGTGCGTGGTTTGGGATATAGCCTTGAATACGTTGAGTAAATTTAAGGCGTGGCTTGTTGATTGGCATAAGCGCTGGGGCCGGGCGGGTGAGGTTTCTTCTCATCGACATTATTCACTTTTTGGCAAAATCTTAGATTGGATGTTGGCGCCTTTGCTGGTCATTTGGCTCATTTCAATTTTGTTTTTGTACTATGTGGCAACTCATATTGCCAATCAGCCTTATGACCAAGCTTTGTCTGAAAAAGCACAAATTTTGGCGCAGCTGGTGCGTACAGAGTCCAATGCTTTGGGGACCTCTTTTTTGGCGTCTTCCCCCGATTTTTTTGAGGCTCCCGGGCAGGGGCAATTTTATTGGCAAGTACGCACAGTTGATGGACAGAATGTACGTCGTAATGCAGAAATTCCTTTTATTGCGGAGCTGACTCATCTTGAAAAAGATGGTGCGGCTGTTTTTTATGATGCTGAAATTTCCGGGCAATCTGTTCGGGTTGCAGCTTTGCGCATTCAGTTGGCTCATGGTGAACACCTCCTTGTGCAGTTTGCCCAAACCCTTCAGCAAAGAAGTGCCCTGACCTCGCGTATCGTCAAGGGGCTATTGCTGCCGCAATTTGCCATGATTCCTTTGGTTATTTTATTGGTGTGGTTAGGTCTAACGCACGGTATTGCGCCTTTAAAAAAGCTCAAAGCGCTTATCCAGAACCGGCGTCCGATGGATTTATCACCTATTGATTATGCGCATGCGCCGGAAGAGGTGCAGCCCTTGATTTTGGCTTTTAACGGTGTAATGGCGCGGTTAGATGAAAATTTAAGCGCACAACGCCGCTTTATTAATGATGCAGCACATCAAATGCGCACCCCGCTTACCGGCTTAAAGATGCAAACAGAGCTGGCGTTGATGGAGACGGATCCCCAAGTGCAGCGCGAGGCATTGGAACGCATTGCCAGCAGTGCAGATCGTGCGAATCACCTTATCAATCAGCTTTTAGTCTTGGCCCGGGCGGAGTCTGGTAGCGAGCGCATTTATTCGGTGAGGTTAGTGGATTTGCCCAAATTGGCAGGAGAAGAAATACAGGCGCAATATCCCTTAGCGCATGCAAAAAAAATTGAACTGGCCGTTGAGGAGCCGGAGTGGGGTTTGCGTGTGGAAGGCAATCCCATTTTGCTTCGAGAATTGGTGAAAAACTTGCTGAATAACGCCATTAAATATACGCCAATAGGCGGCGCCATTACTTTGCGCACACTTTGGGACGCGCAGCCGGTTTTGGAGATTGAAGATACCGGCGTGGGTATTCCAGAAGAGGAGCGGGAAAAGGTGTTTGAGCGCTTTTATCGTGTCTTAGGCGGTGAGGAAGACGGCTCGGGCTTAGGGTTACCCATTGTGCGGGAAATTGCACAAATTCACGGCGCAACAGTTTCGTTGTTGCCGGGGCCCCAAGGCAAGGGTACCCTTGCGAGGGTGGTTTTCCCGCGTGGTATTCAGACTTTTGCGGATGCGGAACCGCATAGCCCCGGGTTTTTTCCTTTAGGTTAGTTTTGGGACAGGTGTCGCGTCAGGCGAACTTGCTTAAATTGAAGGCGTAAAATGCCTTTTTTATGGATGAGATTTTAGAATAATGCCATTGATTTCATTAGAGAATGCTTCTTTAGCTTTTGGTCATGTCGCCTTATTGGATAAAGCTAACTTTTTACTGGATATGGGCGAGCGTGTTGCACTGATTGGCCGCAATGGTAGTGGCAAGTCTAGTTTGTTACGCGCCTTGGCCGGGCAGGGGGCGCTTGATGATGGCATTGTTTGGCGCCAGCCCGGCCTTAAAACAGCTTATGTGCCGCAAGAGGCCGATTTTGATTTAATGCGCACCGTGTTTGATACCGTGGCCGATGGCCTGGGCGAGGCTGCCGGCCTACTCAAAAGCTACCATGCGGCTTCTTTGGCCGTGGCATCGGGCGATGAGGCGGCCTTATTGACACTGGAAAAACTGCAGCACGCGGTTGAAGATGCTAACGCCTGGCTTTTAAACCAGCGGGTTGAAATGGTGTTGGGTCAATTGGGTTTGGAGGGCGATGTTTTTGTCAATGCGCTCTCTGGCGGCGGTATTAAGCGGGTGGCCTTGGCGCGTGCCTTGGTCAGCGAGCCGGATTTACTCTTGCTCGATGAGCCGACCAACCACTTAGATGTGAGAGGCATTGTTTGGCTTGAGGGGCTGATTCAAGATTTTCGAGGGGCCGTGATTGTCATTACCCATGACAGAATGTTCTTAGACCATATTGCCACGCGCATCATCGAATTAGACCGGGGCATGCTCAACAGCTACCCCGGCAGCTTCGAGGATTACCAGCGTAAAAAAGCGGAGCAGCTTGAGGTAGAAGCCAAGGCCAGCGCCAAATTTGACAAATTTTTAGCGCAAGAAGAAGTTTGGATTCGTAAGGGCGTCGAAGCCCGGCGTACACGTAACGAGGGCCGGGTACGCCGTTTGGAGGCACTGCGTCTGGCGCGCAATGCCCGGCGAGACCGACTGGGGCAGGTGCGTTTCGCGCTCGATGCAGGGGATAAAGCCGGGCAGATGATTGTTGAGATGGAAAATGTCTCTAAAGCCTATGGTGATAAAACTGTTGTGCGAGATTTTTCCACGCGTATTTTAAGAGGGGACCGCATCGGCTTACTTGGCCCCAATGGTGCGGGGAAAACCACCTTGCTGAAAATGATTTTGGGCGAATTGACCCCTGACGCCGGGCGTGTGCGCCAAGGCACCAAGCAGCAAGTGGCTTATTTCGACCAGCTTAGAGCGCAACTCGACCCGGAAGCCCCTTTGGTAGAGGTCATCAGCCCGGGCTCCGATTACGTGGAAATCAACGGACAGCGTAAGCACGTAATTGGCTATTTAGAAGATTTTTTGTTTGCGCCGCAACGGGCTCGCTCACCGGTTAAATCCCTTTCAGGCGGGGAGCGCAACCGTCTGCTCTTAGCTCGCTTGTTTGCCAAACCGGCCAATGTGTTGGTGATGGACGAGCCGACCAATGATCTAGATATTGAAACGCTCGATTTGCTTGAAACGTTGCTGGCTGACTTTTCCGGCACTTTATTTATCGTAAGCCACGACCGGGCATTTTTAGACAATGTGGTCACACAAGTGATTGCTGCGGAAGGGGAGGGGGCTTGGGGGGAATATGCTGGTGGCTATGCGGATTGGAAGCGGGTTCAAGATGAACTTGTCTTGCGCACGCGAGAAAGTAATAAGCTTAAAGAAGAGGCCGAGAGCGAACGTAAAAACAGTGCGCAAGCGCCGGCCCAACCAGCCAAGCCCAAAGAACGCGTTAAACTGAGCTATAAAGAGCGTCTAGAGTTAGAAGCCTTACCGGGCAAAATTGAGGCGCTGGAAACCGAACAAACACAAATCCAGCAGCGCTTGTCCGATGTCAGCTTGTACCAAAGTACCCCTGAAATTGTCCCGCAATTAAACGCCCGGCTACTTGAAATTGAGCAGGAGATTGATGTTGCCATGACGCGTTGGGGGGTACTGGAGGCTAAGGTCTAAATTTGCTTTTAGCTTAGCTAATATATTTTGCTTCCTCAAAAAGAGAGCGAATTTCGACTCGTTTAATTTCGCGATGATCGGGTAAGTGGTACATCACCGGGGTGAGGAGTTCCTCAAAAATACCGCGTAAACTCCGGGCTCCGGTTTTGTATTCAAAAGCGATTTCGGCAATTTCTTCAAAGACTCGGGGCGCAATGGCTAAGGTAACGCCTTCGCTGGCAAAAATTGCACGGAATTGTCGATATAGAGAATTTTGAGGTTCAATCATGACGCGCACGAGCATTGATTTGCTCAGCGAGTTTAAGCGCGCCACAATCGGTAAGCGCCCGGTAAATTCGGGAATAAGCCCAAATTCAAGTAAATCGGTAGGTTTAATGCGTGCGTTGAGCCGGTCTAAAACGCTTTGACTGGTGCCCTCTTCTGTCACAACAAAACCAAAGCTATGCGTGCGCGACATAATATTTTCAATGCCCACAAAAGCGCCGCCGCAAATAAAGAGAATGCCGGACGTGTCTAACAGATGTTCGCCTACGCGAACGGTTGAGCCCTCTGTAATTTTCAGTAAAGCTTGTTGAACTCGCTCGCCGTTACTCGTGGAGCCAGGTTGTGTTTTAAGCTTATCAACCTCATCAATAAAAATAATGCCCCGTTCGGCAGAAGCTAGATTGCCTTGTGCTTTTTCGATGAGACTTTCTAAAATGGTTGTGATTTCTTCCCCGGGGTAGGGGGATTGAGCCAGTACCGTTGCATCACTTGTCACAAAAGGGACATCTAGAAAATTTGCCAACGTATTGCAAATGAGCGTTTTGCCGGAGCCAGAAGGGCCAACGAGTAGAATGTTACTTTTATCAAGCCGCATTTCTGCTTGAATACCCAAACGCCGGTAATGCGTATAAACAGCAACGGCTAAGGTGCGTTTTGCTTCCTCTTGGCCGATGACAAATTGGTCCAAGTGCGTCACGATGGCGCTGGGGGTGAGTGCGGGGTCAATCATAGAAGGCTGTCTCTCAAATATATGGGCTTACGTTTGTACGGTACGGATAATACCTGCTAGTTAAGGGCGGGGGTAATATGATTTATGAGTTAAACGACAAATAAGAGGTTTCTATATCTGTAAAAAATGTGGAGCAATTTTACAGTTAAAATATATGAGTATTGTTTTGCTGTAAAAAATTTTGTGAATATTGGTGAAGTTGTTATGTGGGATGTCGGTATTTTAAATGATCTGCCTGTTACAGCTTGTGGGAGTAAGGATTGTATAGAAATTTTTGCTTTTGAAAAATACTGATATGGTATTTTCAAATGAAAATATACAGAAGTTATTTAAACGTTTTATTTTGGGAACAACAAAATATCATACAATTAATTTTTATTTAATTTATTGTTTATGCCTGAATTTTATTTCAATGATTTTGTTTTTTGACATTATATAAATGAGTGACAGTATGGTATGAAATATTTTCTTCATATAAATAAAAAAGTGGGTTTGTTGTGGTTCAGAAGATTGGGCTGGGGCATGATGGCGATGGTTACATTGCTTGTTGTGTGGCATAGCCTGGGGATTGACACGCCAAGGTCTGCTGTCACCAAGGCTGCATTAGATGCTTTGCCGCTTAATTATGCATTAGCAAAATACTGCACGGCGCCCGGGGCCACCATTTCTGAGGCACAGCTTAGGGCCGCAGAAAGTGCCTTACCTTTTAAACTTCGGTATGTAAGGTCTTCTCGTGTTGCTTTGGAAGGGGAGGGTATTGTTAATCTAACGCTTCGTTTAGAGCCTATTTATGATTTTGAGCCGTTCCGGAGCTTGGGTTACACGATTAAGGCAGATAGCCTTTTAGTATTGGAAGGGCATTGTGAGGAAAATGGGCGTTTTCGTTGGCGAACAGACCCTGCTCGTACAACGGTGCCATCTCAACGCTTGCCTTTATTGCTGCGTTCTCCTGATGGGGAGAATGCCGGGGCTTGGTTTTAAAAAAATCTAGATGATTTTCAAAAATGTTGGTTAGGAATAAATGCGCAGAAGTAGGTCAGAAAACAGTCATTACAAGATCGATCTGCCGCGTGTAGAATGCTTCCCTTTTGTGTGTTGATCAACTTTTATTTTGTTCAGATAGAAAATGGCAGAAAAAAAATTTATTCAAACTCTAGGTTGGGTTGCAACAGTCACCGCTGTGGCAATGTATTTTTCTTATATTGATCAAATACGTTTGAATCTTTCTGACCATAAAGGATCTATCCTTTTACCTACCGTGACTATTTGCAATTGTCTGCTCT
>RRZT010889386.1_pt1 | contig 15865 bp, 15 predicted proteins | sample 2165551 | NCBI WGS metagenome assembly RRZT01 (sample SAMN10456910, study PRJNA506462) | wastewater metagenome | biome: wastewater; feature: sludge; material: wastewater sludge; isolation source: wastewater sludge with Escherichia coli K12::gfp cells carrying plasmid... | place: USA: Moscow, Idaho... | reverse complement strand
TTTGCCCGGTTCCACAGAAGGCAAGGATACTACCCAAAGTCGATACCGCAACAACCCTTGAGCACGTTTTGCAATAAAGGGGTAATGACATTTTTTTCATGGGAAAATCCTTGAGGTTTGACGAAGAGAAGGAGTTATTTCATTATTGTATTTAGATTTTGTGTCTAAGTGCGCTTGCACAATGAGATTGTCCTGCAAGACTCTGCTAACAGTTTTATTGACCACTGGAATCTCTCTGCACCTGAGTCGTGCCCAACACGCACAGCTAAAGTTTGGTGAATAGCTATCACCCAATACCATTTCAAATAAGATCCCTTTTGAACCATTTAAATACAAATAAGTCAATTCGCACATGTAATTAAAATGTAAATGTTGCAGCTGGCAGCATGGTGACTGGTGCAGGAATATGGGTTAACCTACCACTATTCCATCAAAAATCTTGCACAGAACCTGCTAGTTCGTTACATCTAGATGGATTTTTCATCCTGCACTCTCTACCCATATTCTTATGCAAGCAGACCATGCCCTGGAAACAAACTGAACCAGCCAGCTCTATAACCGACGGTCTAAAAACAGTTGGCTATGCAAAAAATCACGAAGGCAAGATTGAGCAAGTGCAAAGTGATGGTTATCAGCCTGTAAATGAGGCTAACTCCCTGGCCTGGCAAGAGATTGAGCGACAGATTGACCGTGCCCGGACGATGGTCATAAGCGGCCAGCGCAGCCGTCTTTATTACTATATGGTTATGCACCAGATGGACGTCTTCCTGCTGGCTCGCTACAGCCAGATAGCATTGTGGCGGGTCTTTATTCACCTCCATCCGTACTTTTTCAGGAGGGCCTCCACCGTCGCGCTGCACCGCTATGCAGAACTCTTCCAAATTGCCCCGGTGGCGCTGCTTCAGGGGGAGTTAATGGAACCTGTCTTTGAGATTTCTCCAAGACCATGAGCGAAAATATCGTCCTTCCCTTCCAACATCGCCAATCCGCCCATTGCGAGAGTGGTGTTGCGGCCAATATGCTGACCAATCAGGGCATAGCCACATCCGAAGCCATGGCCTTCGGCATTGGTGCGGGACTTTTCTTTACCTATCTCCCCTTTATTCGTTTAAACAAGCTGCCGCTTGTGAGCTATAGGGCTGCTGCCGGACACTTATTAAAAACCTTTGCCAGGATTCCCGGCTTTACCCTGCAGCAACAGACCTATTCCTCAAGGGAAGAGGCAATGGCCGAGCTTGACCGCATGCTTGGGCTGGGCATTCCCGCAGGGCTGCAAACCGGCGTCTACTGGTTGCCTTATTTTCCCAAGGCGCTTCGTTTTCATTTTAATGCCCATAATCTGGTGGTCTATGGCAGAGAGGGCAACGAATACCTGATAAGCGATCCTGTTTTTCCTGAACCGGTACGCTGTACTGCAGTTGATCTGACCAGGGCACGTTTTGCCTCTGGGGCCTTGGCACCAAGGGGTAAAATGTATTATTTCTCAAAGGTCAGTCAAGAGTACGATCGCAAAAAGGCCATATTAGACGGCATTGACAATGTCAGCCGTATGATGGTGAAGGTTCGGTTTCCTCTTATTGGCGTTCGCGGCATTCGTTTCCTTGCTGGCAGATTGCGGCAATGGCCAAAGAAAATGGATGACCAAAAAGCCGACCTGCACCTTGGTCAGGTTATCCGTATGCAGGAAGAAATTGGCACCGGCGGCGGTGGCTTTCGTTTTATGTATGCGGCTTTCCTGCAAGAATGCGCTCAACTCATGGGCGAGGACTCTTTATCTGAACAGGCAGAAAGGCTGATCCTGGCCGGTGACAGCTGGCGTGAATTTGCCGCCATGGCAGCCCGTATCTGTAAAAAACGAGAAAAAGCAGGGGAAAATTATGAGGCAGCAGCGAACCTGTTGCTGCACTGTGCCGACCTGGAAGAGCAGATCTTCACAGGGCTTAACACCTGGCTAAAGGCGCAACCGTGAATGTTGTCGCAAGCCAAAGCATTCCAGCTATTGAGGCAAGCGGTCTTTACAAACGCTACCATAAATTAAGCCCGGCGGTGCTTGCAGACTTTCACCTGGCTGTACAGCAAGGCGAGTTCTTTGGCCTGCTCGGGCCAAATGGAGCAGGCAAAACCACGCTGCTCTCCATCTTAAGTGGTCTTCTAAAACCAGACAAGGGGAGCATTCGCTTCTTTGGTACTGTTTACAGTAAACAGCATGCCCTCAAAAAGCAGATGAGCCTTGTCCCTCAGGAACTGGCACTTTATGAACGCCTCAGTGCCAGAGAAAACCTGCGTTTTTTCGGCAAACTGTACGGTCTTTACGGCAAAGAGCTGCACATGAACGTGGATTATTGCCTGGAAACAGCCCAACTGGCAGAAAGGCAGAATGAGCTTGTCTCCTCTTTTTCAGGGGGAATGAAACGCCGACTGAACTTTGCCATCGGTTTTATCAACCAGCCTCGCATCCTCTTTCTCGACGAGCCCACGGTTGGCATTGATACCCAATCACGACATCTCATCCATCAACAGCTGCTGGCCCTGCACCGCAAAGGCACCACTATGCTGTACACCACACACTATATGGAAGAGGCAGAAGAGCTCTGCTCGCGTGTCGCAATTTTTGATTGTGGGAAAATTTTGCTGCAAGGCAAGCCTGCAGAGCTGCTGGCAGCAAGTGGACAAGGGCGCCTTGAAGACCTCTTTCTTGCGCTCACCGGCAAAGGCGCTCGGGATTCATTTCCATGAGAAAGTATCTTGCCGCCACAAAGAAAGATCTCCTTTTGCTCTTACGCGATAAAACCGGTCTCCTACTCCTTTTTCTCATGCCCTCGGTCCTGGTAATTGTGATTACCCTGGTGCAGGAAAATGTGTTGGAACTCTCCGGCCAACACCAGACAGAGCTTCTTTTAAATGACGAAGATCATGGTCCCTTTGCTGAGGCACTGCGCAAGGCACTCCTCGCTGAGCAGATACAGCTTATCGACTATCCTGCAGATGCAAAAAATGATAAAAAAATGGAGATGAAAGACCTGGTTTCAGCTGGGCATTACCAGGCAAGTCTGACCATTACCGCTGGCACTTCTCTAAGGGTGCAGCAAGAGATGACTAAGCGCTTTGCCACAACCAATGCCGACGCTGCTAGCGGAAAAAAACCAGCTGCTGTGGCCTCCCTGGAACTCATACTCGACCCCGCTGCATTGGCAGGTTACCGAGTGGCCATGACCGGGCGGCTACAGCTCGCGGCTCGAACAGCTGAAATAGAACTCATGGCACGCCTTTTAGAAAAAAGACTGAAAGACTTCGGCGAAACAAACCCCCTACTCGATCAGATCCAGCCCTTACATCGGGTTGCAGCGGTGCAGCAGAACGAAGTGCCATACAGAGGTATGGCACTAATTGTGGAAAAAGATGCAGCTGGCAAGGGCAATGCCATGCAAGAACTCTTTAACCCTGTTAATCGTAATGTCCCTGCCTGGGCCCTTTTTGGCATGTTTTTTACTGCCATTCCCATTGCCGGCGGGATTCTTGCTGAAAGACGCTCAGGTCTTGGCATCCGCATAAACACTATGCCCGTCTCGCCATTTATTCTTATGCTTGGCCGGGTGACTGCCTATTTACTGGTCTGCAGTTGCCAGTTTTTCTTTATTATGCTCATCGGGATATATCTCTTCCCCCATTTAGGACTACAAGCCTTCTCTCTCCCAGCCAATCCTCTTGTCCTCGCACCAGCTATACTGGCCAGTAGTCTAGCGGCCTGCGGCCTGGGGGTTTTTCTTGGGAGTGTCGGTCGTTCCTACGAGCAGGCTTCCGCTCTGGGAGCGACCCTTGTGGTCTCTGCCGCAGCCATGGGCGGTGTAATGGTGCCCATCTATGCCATGCCGCACGTCATGCAAAAACTCAGTGTTCTCTCCCCATTTAGCTGGGGGTTGGATGCCTATCTCGGCCTGCTACTTCGCGGGCAAAGTCTTACGGACATTTACCCCGATCTGGCCAGATTACTCATCTTTGCCGCGCTGGCCATGGTGTTGGCCCGCACGATGCGGCATACATAAAGTGACGTGATGAAAGAAAAAAATAACAGTAGAAAAGGGCGAAAATGACCGGCGATTTTGAACAGCAGCTTCTTCAGAATATCTGCGATATCTGTAATCTTAAGGACATAGACTGTAACCTGATTGACGCCAAGGCCCCTTTAATCGGCCCTGAATCTCCTCTAGGCATAGACTCTATTGATGCGCTGGAGATCGTAGTGATGGTGCAAAAAACCTACGGTGTGCGCATTCAGTCTCAGGAGAGCAGCCGGGATGTGCTGCGCAGTCTGGCAAGCCTAGCCGCATACATTAAAAAGTATGCCTAAGACGCAGTTAAACAACTGTCAACAGGATGTACCCCACTGAAAACCGGCCGCTCTCGGGAATAAAACCAAGTATTCTCTCACCCCGACTAAGCCGACCGGATTTATAGAGTTCCGCTAGCATGATATAAAAAGAGGCAGAGCCGGTGTTGCCGCATTCTTTTAGATTTGTGAACCAACGCTCAATAGGGATGGGAAAACCACTTTTTGCCAGCTGCTCATGAAGAAGCGGCCTGAAATACTCCGACGAGTAATGGGGCAAGAACCAGTCAACCCTATCTGCTGTCAGCCCATATTTCTGCACGAGCAGAGGCAAAGCATCCGCCACCAGCGCCGGCAATACCTCACGGTTCAGCAGCCTGGCATCCTGTTTCACCGTAAAGACACCACTTTTATAATCCTGACCGTGACGTACATGCTCTCGCCAACCGATCAGGGAACCGTCCACATTTTTGGTACAACCGGTGTACATACAAGGCTCAAGTCTATGGGCCTGGGAGAGCATCTCAATCCACTCAATTTGCAACGACAGACGAGAACCAGGTTTTTGTTCCAAGAGCATGGCACCAGCGCCATCCGAAAGCATCCAGCGTAAGAAGTTCTCTGCAAAAGAGAATGCCGGATGTTTCTCGCTCGAATCTTCTCCCTTTTCTTCACTTGCAGCAGCCTGAAAAAAATCTGCCCGCATAAAAGATGATGCGAGCTCTGAACCCGTGGCAACTGCCCGCTGTGACTGGCCCAAGGCAATGGCCATGGCCGCGTATTTCAGCGCGCTTATGCCAGTCAGACAAATGCCTGCAGTGCTCACCAGCTCGCAGGGTCCAATCCCCAGCTCCCCATGTACCATGGAGGCATGGCCGGGCATGATCTGATCCGGGGAAGAGGTGCCGCAACAGAGACAATCAAAAAAAGGCGAAGGGGTTTCCTGCCATAACCTTAGCCCCCGGACCGCTTCCGCCGCCAACTGTGCATTGGTGTGGGTGGCCGCTCCGGTCTCCGGGTGGATGGCATAATGCCTCTTTTCTATACCATTACTGGCCAGGATCATCTTCCTTGTTCGGGCTGAAATTCGGTCCACACGGCCTAGATATTTATCGATGCTGTTATTATCAACAGCCTGGCCGGGTAAAAAAGTGGAAAGGTCGTTTATAAAGGCGTTCATATTACAAGCGTGCCTGTCTGTGCCCTTCGCTGATCAACTCCGCATAGGCTGCATAGAAGCGCTCTTCCGCAAGCCGAGTCGGCAGCACCGCGTTGGTTAGGGTGTAGTAATCGAGGTTGTGATTGATAATTTTATGATACTGCTGCTTATAAAGCGGCGTTCCCGGCAAGGGTGTCATTACCGTAAGCATGGGTAAGTCAATGGCATGCGTATGGAGATAGCTCTGCAGGATATCAAAATGCCTCTCTTCTGCCTCTGGGCTGATGATGAAATCACCGACAATGGCAATACCTAGCCCATGCAAAATATCTATGGCCTCGTCATTCATAACCGCCTTATTGGCCTTATTCATCGACTGCAACTCGGTATCGTCCACTGCCTCAAAGCCAATAACTACGGCCCTCAATCCGGCCTTGGCCCACTTTGCCATCATCTGTGGCTGGCGCACCACCGTATCTGAGCGGACATCGGCAAGGTAATGTTTACGCATACCGCTCTCCAGAAGAGCCTCTGCCAGCAAAATGGCTCTATCGGTGTCGCCAAAGGTATTGGCATCAACCAGCCGCACAACGGGAATATTTTCGGGAAGGAGTTCTATATCGCGCACCACACCTGCCACGGGCCGCCCGAGATAGCTGCCACCTGTCTGCCCGTGCATGGCACAAAAGGTGCAGGCGTGGGTACAACCGTAGGCCGATGCCACTAAACCCATGCGTAACCCCAGGCGCTCCAACACATAAAAATCCCGGTAGCGTTCAACTAAGTGGTAGGCGGCTGGCCATGTTTCAACGAGATCTGTAGCATCACACCGCCTTGCTTGCCGAGCAAGGGGCTTACCAGGAGTAACCCGCAGCACGCCAGCAGGCAGGGCTGAGCTTAGGTCTTGCAGTTCAAGCTTGGTAACGAGCTCGGCAAAGCTGCGTTTACCAAGACCGCTAACAATAAAATCGATACCTTCCTGGTTAAAAAAATTGGGGTCATTACTGGCATGAATACCGCCGACCACCACGGTTGCAGGCCCATAATCCCGCAGCTGTCGGGCCAGGGCCACTACCGTGTTTGCTTCGCAGGTGAGAGAGGTAAGACCTATGACATCGGGTGAGAACGTGCTCATTTCCTTATTAAGGCCATTGGGATCTGCCTTAAGATCAAGCAGCCGCACCTCATGTCCTGTCAGGTTGCCAGCCAGCTCCATAAGTCCGAGGGGCTCGCCACGAAAGATCTGTTTGATGGAGGTGATGCCGTAACGCTCCTCGGGGATGGAGCGACCACAGTTTGGCGGGTTAACAAGCAGAATATTCATAATTTAAGAAGCTTGTTTCTCCCGGGAAATAGATTTAACAGCTGGTTATTTTGCCAGTTTGCCAATTACACCATCGACGCAGAAAGAAGCTGTGGTTTTTTAAAAGGCCAGAACCTCACTCGTATTGCCCACAACATTTTTTATACTTTTTACCAGAACCGCAAGGACAAGGGGCATTGCGCCCAATTTTATCTCCTTCGCGCTGTGCTGGTACATTGGCCGACTTTTCTTCTTCCTGCGCACGGCTGAGACGTTTTGCCTCTTCCAGTTGCTGCTCCCTGGCCTGTCGCCGCTCTTCCTCTAAACGGGCCAGCTCATCTTCCTGCACCACCTGAATGCGCATAAGATTGGCAACAGTGTGCAGGCGAACGGCCTCCACCATGGACATAAACAGATTGTAGCCTTCCCGCTTATATTCCTGCAGCGGGTTCTTTTGCCCATAGCCACGCAGACCAATACCCTCTTTTAGATGATCCATCTGCAAGAGGTGCTCCTTCCACAGCGCATCAACCATCTGCAATAAAACCATGCGCTCAAGGTGGCGCATCTGATCTACGCCATTAGCCTCTTCTCGCTGAGCGTAGGCGGCATCCACCGATTCTTGGAGTTTTGCAGTCAAGCGGCGAGGATCTAACTCCTTTTTCTCTTCTTCTGTCCAGCCGAGTTCGAGGTTAAAACCCTGGCCTACACGCTCTTCCAGACCCGGCCAATCCCACTCATCTGAAATAGTTTTTCCACCGGAAAATTCAGCGGCGATATTTTCCACCAGCTCGCTCATCATGTCACGCACGGTTTCTTCCACATTTTCGCCCTCTAAAACAGTGCGGCGCTGCGAATAGATAACTTCACGCTGCTTGTTCATGACATCGTCATACTCAAGCAGGTGTTTGCGGATATCAAAGTTGTGTCCTTCCACCTTCCGCTGGGCGTTTTCAATAGCCTTGGAGACCATGGAATGTTCTATGGGGTCGTCCTCTTCCATGCCCAGTTTATCCATGACATAACTCATGCGGTCTGAGCCAAAGATGCGCAGCAAATCATCTTCCAGAGAAAGATAAAAGCGAGAAGAGCCCGGATCACCCTGGCGGCCCGATCGGCCACGCAACTGATTATCAATGCGGCGGCTCTCATGACGGCTCGTGCCAATAATATGTAGGCCCCCGAGCTCCCGCACCCCTTCTCCCAATTTAATGTCCGTACCGCGTCCTGCCATATTGGTTGCAATGGTAACCCGACCACGCTGCCCTGCCCCGGCAACAATTTCAGCCTCGCGCTCATGCTGTTTGGCATTCAAGACATCATGTTCAATGCCTTCTTTTTCAAGCATTTTAGAGAGTTTCTCCGAGATATCAATGGAGATAGTGCCCACCAGTAAGGGCTGGCCGGCTTCATGCCGCTCTTTGATCTCACGCACTATATTTCTGTATTTGGCAGCCTGATTCTTGTAGATGGCATCGGCAAAGTCTAGGCGGATCATCTTTTGATGGGTTGGGATCGTCACCACATCAAGATTGTATATTTTCTTGAATTCCGCGGCCTCGGTTTCAGCTGTACCGGTCATGCCGGCAAGCTTTTTATACATGCGAAAGTAGTTCTGAAAGGTGATTGAGGCCAGGGTCTGGTTTTCCTGCTCAATCTTCACACCTTCCTTGGCCTCCAGGGCCTGGTGGAGCCCATCGGAATAGCGTCTCCCTTCCATGGTGCGGCCAGTGAACTCGTCCACGATGACAACCTGGCCATTCTTCACAATATAATCGACATCGCGCTTAAAGAGCACGTGGGCCTTCAGCGCCTGATTTGTATGATGGAGCTGGTTGATATTGGCAGGATCGTACAGATTATCCACTTCAAGGAGTTCTTCACCCAGTTCCACGCCCTCGTCGGTCAGCATGACCTGTCTCGCCTTTTCATCGACTGTGTAGTGTGTGTCCCGCACGAAATGGCGCATTATCTTGTTCACCTTCATGTACATGTCGGTGGACATTTCCGCTGGACCGGAAATAATGAGAGGCGTCCTGGCCTCGTCAATTAAAATGGAGTCCACCTCGTCGACAATGGCGTAATTAAAGCCGCGCTGGCAATAGTCAGCTAACGAGAACTTCATGTTATCACGCAGGTAGTCAAAACCTAGTTCGTTGTTGGTTCCGTAGGTAACGTCGGCTAAGTAGGCCTCACGTCGCTGACTGTCATTCATCTCATGCATGATACAGCCGGTAGTAAGCCCCAAAAAGCGGTAAACTTCGCCCATCCACTGCACATCGCGGCTGGCCAGGTAATCGTTGACCGTCACTACGTGCACCCCCTTGCCGCCCAAGGCGTTGAGGTAGACGGGTGCAGTTGAGGTCAGTGTCTTCCCCTCACCGGTCTTCATCTCGGCTATTTTCCCCAGATGCAAAACCATGCCGCCAACGAGCTGCACGTCATAATGGCGCTCACCAAGGACCCTTAAGGCAGCCTCACGCACCACTGCAAAGGACTCTGGCAACAGGTCATCAAGCCCCTCTCCTTGCGCAATGCGTTCCCGGAATTCAACCGTCTTTGCCGCCAGGGCTGCATCGTCTAAAGGAGAGATTGTCTCTTCAAGGGCATTTATCCTGTTTACAACGTGACGGTATTTTTTGACCATCCGATCGTTCTTACTGCCAAACACCTTGGCTAGCCCAGCTCCCAACATGGTACCACTCCGAATATAGAATTAGTCCTTCACTAAAAGACAATCTTTCGTCTTGCCCTTTCGCCCTTTCTATCTGACTTCGCCCGCCCGGCGGATCAGGGCATCTTCATCACAATCTGGGAATTTTGCACAGTGTAAACAATCGCTCCAAATCTTGTGGGGCAGATTTTGCTTGTCGGTATCCATAAAACCAAACTTACGGAAAAAAGCGGCCTGGTAAGTTAGGACAAAGACCTGGTTAATCTCCAGACTGGCGGCTTCATCCAGACACGAATTGACCAAAAGGCGGCCAATGCCGACCTTCTGTCGCGATTCATCAACAGCCAACGAACGAATCTCCGCCAGGTCATCCCAGCAGATGTGCAAGGCACAGATGCCAAGAATGGCATCACCCTCTTCATAGACCACAAAATCACGGAGGTGATCAAAAAGAGAGCTGATAGAACGCGGCAGCATCAGGTTTTTATTGGAAAAGTAGGTGAGGAGGCTATGAATTGCGCGTACATCACTCATCCGGGCTGGGCGTATCCTGCCATGCCCTGATAAAGAGGCGGATCCGCGACCGCTACCCCCCTCTTCTCGTTTCTCTTTTTGCGGCTCATTCATTTGTCTTCAGATACTCTATAGAGGTTCTGTAGTGGCCCTTTATCTCTGTTCAGCCATCTTTATCAATGGCCAATCACAGCCAGGGTGAAAAAAATGCTTCGGGCGTCACATTAACTACTTGCCGGGCGGAATCAAGGGAAGCCTGCCCTATTTCCTGAAAAAAACTGTAAAGATCCCCTTGCGAAAAGAGTGTCAGCTCAAGGGGCAATCCACCGCACCGTAGATTATTGCAGCTACTTTTCTCATCAGGTGCGCACGACAGCGAATGACCGTAGGCGCTTAAGGTTTACTCTCCGGTCCTTTTCCCTCCACTGTCGCTTGATTTAATTCTCCCTCTTCCTCAGCGTTGTGAGACAGGGTATGCACCGGCTCTTTCTTAGCATCACCAGCCACAGCTTCCTTATTGACCACTTTCGCAGAGGGAAGTGCCGTTTCAGTTGTAGGAAAAACAATCACCTGCCCAGCCCACATGCCAAACAAGAATATCCAGATAAAAAGGACAAAAAACAGACAGAAAAGCCCGGCTAGACCCTTCCAGCTTAACTCAACGTGCAGCGCTTTCGCTGGTTTTGCTAATCCTTCGGGCTGGTCCTGAGAGGCTTGCGGGTTGGCTTCGGGCATCGACTCTGAAAACATGGCACCACTCTCGTCGCCCTTTGTTTTCTTTCTGCGAAAAAGCCCGAACATAAAAACTCCTTTACTAAGTTTCTCACATTTTCTCTGGAGCTGAGACACCTACCAGATGAAGGCCATTACAAAAGACCTTGCGCATAGCCCCCGCGAGCAGTAACCGCGCCTTGGTCAGATTCTGATCTTCGCCCAAGACTTTGTGTTTATTATAATAGCTGTGGAACTGGGACGCCAAGTCCATGAGATAAAAGATGACCCGGTGAGGGGCAAGATCTGTTGCTGCCCCTTCCACCAGATCCGGGAAGGCGGCCATCATCTTAAGAAGCACCTGTTCTTCAGGTGCAACCAATAGTCTTGCCAAGGTCCCATCGGCATCACTTGCGGCAGCCAACCCCTGTTCTTCAGCCTGCTTTTGTATGCTGCACAGGCGGGCATGGGCGTACTGCACGTAGTACACCGGGTTTTCCTGGCTCTGTTTCTTAGCCAGGTCCATATCAAACTCTATCTGGCTTTCAGGTTTGCGCATAAGAAAGAAAAAGCGCATGGCATCAGTCCCAACCTCATCGACGAGTTCATCTACGGTGACAAAGGTAGCCTTACGTGTGGACATTTTCACCTGCTTACCGCCACGGAGCAGGGTAACAAACTGGTACATGACAACGGTAATATGGTCAGCAGTAAGTCCAAGGGCCTGTACCCCGGCAAGGACATCGGGCACAGTGGCAATGTGATCAGCGCCAAAAACGTTAATCATCCAGTCAAAACCACGGGCAAATTTTTCCCGATGGTAGGCAATATCTGGCAAACGATAGGTTGGTTCGCCGCTTTGTTTAATGATAACTCTGTCTTGCTCCTGACCAAATTCCGTGCTTCTAAACCAAGTTGCCCCCTCTTGCTCATAAACTAGCCCCTTGTCACGAAGATCGTCCACAACTCGATCAATTAAGCCGTTTTCATACAGGGAACGTTCATTAAAGTAGTTATCGAACTGAATACCAATACGCGTCAGGGTCTGTTCAATGTCGGCAAAAATAGACTCTCGGGCAAAGGTGGTAAAAACTTCGAGGTTTGCATCTTTAAGCGCCTTTCCCTGCTCTTTGACCAGGGCCCGGGCAATATCATAGATATAGTCACCTTGGTAACCATCCTCTGGAAAATGGGCAGGCAGACCGAGGAGCTCAAAACATCTGGCCCGAGTAGATTCCCCTAAGACCCGCATCTGCCGGCCAGCATCGTTAAAATAATACTCTCGATGCACATCATAGCCGCTGGCCTCAAGCACCCTTGCTATGGCATCTCCCAAAACAGCATTGCGGCCATGGCCAACACTCAGCGGACCAGTGGGGTTGGCGCTGACAAATTCCACCATCACCCGGCAGTCGCGCTTTTCCTTGGCATGGCCATAGGTCTCATCTTCCGTGTAGATTACGGGGAGCACCGAACTCCAAACCTCTTTCTTCACAAAAAGGTTTACAAAACCAGGACCTGCGACCTCTACCTTACTAAACATCGGATTTTCGCTCAGGAGCGCTGCCAGCCGGGTGGCCAACTCCCGTGGCTTCACCTTGTCAATACCAGCGGCAACCAGGGCAAAGTTGGTAGAAAAGTCACCCTGATCATCTTTTTTAGGGACCTCGACAGCATAGCGCTCTGCTGATGCGCTGCTCCACAACCCTTCTTTTTGTCCCCTTGATACGCAATGGGCGATGGCGTTTCTTACTTGTGACTTAATCATTTTCTCAAAAAAAAAATTATTTTACAGCCTATCCCTTAGACCTCAGCTCAAAAAAGCCCAAAGTATAAAGACACAATACCTAAGAACTATTATCGTTCCCGCCAAAGACTAAGCCAACCAATGCGGCTTGAAAAGAGCAGGCCCCAGCCAATCGCAAAATATAAAAGGCCAAGGAGCGGATTTGGAGAAAAAAGGTGTCGCACGGCAACACCTATAACGATCATGGCCAGCACCAAGAGCCAGCTTTTCCAGGAATAGACCGCACCAAGACAGGTTTTTTCGCCAAAATGCTGAATACGATACAAGGAGCGCCTGGCCACCTTATCGAGCATGAAAAAAGACTTCAGGGTGCCAAGGGCTATTGCCCCGGCTGCCAAGAGCAGCCGCGAGTTTGTCCCCAGCCAATACCACCCCCTCAACATGAGCATAATACCAACAAAACTCCAAAAAAATGGAGCCGCAAACAGATGGACTTGTCTGGAAACACCGGGCTTGAAGCGATTATAATTGTACATAGATCAGAGCGGCCACAATGCCGCCTGGGTCATAACCCAGAAACACAATAAGCCCATCCCGCATTGGGATGGGCTTATTCGTCCGTCAAACAGCTTCCAGAAATTTACACTTCAGTTACAGTAATGGCACTTTCAGGGCAAACTTCAACACAGGTTTCGCAACCCAGGCACTCATCTGAATGAACAGGTTCTGCCTTCCCACCTTCCATTTCGAAAACCTGGGCAGGGCATGCATTTACGCACTCTTCATCACCAGTGCACTTATCTTTATCTACAATAATTTCCCACATACCTAAATCCTCCGGCAAACAGATTGAATAGACAATGCCCGCTGAAACACCTTATTTCAACGGCCATCAATTTTTTAAATAAATCAATAGTCAAGAAGCTTTATCTTAAGAAAGCACCTAGTGCTTTGTCAAGATAAAATATAGCCAAAAAACATCTGAATAAAAGGGCTATGCCTACTCCCCATCTCTCCTGATGCCTAAATATATTGACAACACGCCACGTGGCGAGTAAGCAAAAAAGATTTATTCAAGCAAATTTATATATCGCTTTTTCCTGCTTCACCAATCAAACACAGTTTACCATGTCTCATTATTCTTCACGTTTTTTTGCATTTTTTTGCATGCTCTTTTTGCTCTGTTTACATCCCTTAACAGCGCTCTCTACTGAAACCACCATGAAGGAAACCACCATGAAAGACGGATTATACGCCAAGATATCAACCAGTAAAGGAGATATTCTGCTGGAGCTTTTCTATGACAAGACACCCCTCACCGTTATTAACTTTGCCGGCCTGGCCACGGGAGAACTTGACCCCGGTAAAAAGGGCAAACCCTTTTATGATGGACTCAACTTCCACAGAGTCATCAAAGGCTTCATGATCCAAGGCGGTTGCCCGCTTGGGACTGGTTCCGGTGGACCCGGTTATACTTTTCCGGATGAAATTGTCCCGTCACTGAAACACAAAGGCCCTGGGGTGCTTTCCATGGCCAATGCCGGGCCCAAAACCAATGGCAGCCAATTTTTCATTACCCATGTGGCCACGCCCCATCTGGATGGCAAGCATACGGTATTTGGGCAGGTCATCGAGGGACAGAATGTGGTCGATACCATTGAGCAAGGAGATAAAATCAACCACATTGAAATTATCCGTGTCGGCATGGCGGCAGAACAGTTCAAAACTAATCAGCAGGCCTTTGACAATACGCTCATGGCTGCCAAGGCCGCTGGAGCCAAGACCCAGAAGGCAGAGCATCAGGAAATTGAAAAGGCTATAAGAAGCCGCTGGTCCAAGGCTAAGGAAACTCCATCTGGCCTGTACTATCAGGTTGAAAAAGAGGGCAGCGGCGCCACGCCTGCGCCGGGGACCATTATCAAGGCCCATTATACTGGCAAGCTGCTGGCCAATGACCGGGTCTTTGATAGCTCAAAGCAACGAGGCGAACCCATTGCCTTTGCCGTGGGCACAGGCCAAGTAATAAAAGGTTGGGACGAGGCCCTGCTTTCCATGAAAAAAGGAGAAGAACGAATCCTGATCTTGCCGCCGGAACTTGCCTATGGGGCCCGTGGAGCTGGTGGAGTTATTCCACCCAACGCCTGGCTTGTTTTTGAAGTAGAGCTCGTCGATTTCTAAGTTCCGCCCAGCAACCAATAGTAGCTTGGCTGGAGGACGTTGAAAGCACAGCCCTCTGAGCATGTTTGGCTGCAGATAAAAAAAGTGCCACCTCAGGCTTTTGGTTTGAGGTGGCACTCGCGTTTTGTGCGCATATCTGGCCAACACAGACAAAAAAAGAGAGCAAAAAAGTCTACAGCTGCAGCATTTTACAGACTAAAGGAAGAAGACCATGAACACGAAAAACTGTCTAATCTTAATTGATATGCAAAATGGCTATTTCCCTAAAGGCAAGATGGAGCTTTGTCGCATGAATGAGGCTGCAGCCAAGGCAAAACTCCTGCTCGCACAGTTCCGGGAACTGACTCTTCCCATCGTACATATCCAGCACATAGCCACTCGGCCGGGATCAACCTTTTTTCTGCCAGACAGCTATGGCGCTGAGATACATGAACTTGTCGCTCCGCTGGCAACGGAACCTATTATTAAAAAGCACTATCCCAACAGCTTTCGAGAGACGCCTTTGCTGAAAACTCTCAGAGAAAAAAACATTGAGGAAGTAACACTCTGCGGTGCCATGAGCCATATGTGTGTTGATGCCACGACTCGGGCAGCCTTTGACTTTGGCTTTGCCTGTACTGTAGCAGATGATGCCTGCGCTACCCGCGACTTACTTTTTCAAGGCAGGGAAGTGAAGGCTGCTGATGCCCATGCCGCCTTTATGGCTGCACTTTCTTTTCCCTATGCGGAGGTTCGCCCTACTCTAGAGATTATAGGTAGTTTTGCCTAAAAAACGGTTTACTGGCAAAAGAATGACTCCTTTGCCGGTAAACCATCCGTAAGTTCACAAAAATTTCTATTTAATATTTAATTCCCACCCTGTCCCGTACCAGATCAAGCGTTTGGCTGGCCTTTGCCCTGGCCTTGTCTGCACCTTTAGCCAGAATCTGCCGCAGATAATCGGGGTTATCAAGGAGCTCTTTTTTCCGGGCTCTGGCCGGAGCAAAGCGCTCATTGATGAGTGCCAGAAGATCCTGCTTCAAATAGCCATAGGCAGCTCCGCCATTGACATACAGGCCATGTACCTCCTGCATCTTTTCGTGGGAAGCAAAGAGTTTCAGCAGACCATAAAGGTTGCATGTATCCGGGTTTTTCGGGGCCTCAACAGGCGTGGCATCGGTTTGAATGGCCATCACCTTTTTACGCAGCTCTTTTTCCTCGGCAAAGATTGGAATGGTATTGTCGTATGATTTCGACATCTTCTGCCCATCCAG
>RRZT010091109.1_pt1 | contig 15871 bp, 19 predicted proteins | sample 2165551 | NCBI WGS metagenome assembly RRZT01 (sample SAMN10456910, study PRJNA506462) | wastewater metagenome | biome: wastewater; feature: sludge; material: wastewater sludge; isolation source: wastewater sludge with Escherichia coli K12::gfp cells carrying plasmid... | place: USA: Moscow, Idaho... | reverse complement strand
TTCTACGAGGCGCTGCAGCGCGGCGATCTCGACCGGGTGATGGCGGTCTGGGCCGATGACGACGACATCGCCTGCATCCACCCGTCGGGCCCGCGTCTGCTCGGGCTGCATGCGATCCGCGCCGGCTACGAGTCGCTGCTGCAGGGCGGCGGGCTGAATCTGCGCATCGCGCAGGTGCGCCGGCTGGTGGTCGGCAACAGCGCCGTCCACCATGTGCTGGAGGAGCTGCGGGTCGAGACGCCCGAGGGCACGCAGAGCGCCTGGGTGCTGGCCACGCATGTGTTCGTCAAGACGCCGCAGGGCTGGCGTCTGCTGGTGCACCATGCCAGCCCGGGCAGCGCAGGCGCGGCGCAGGAAGTCGGCGACGAGCCCTCGATGCTGCATTGAGCGCGGCCACTGCTTCCACCGCTTCTCCGGGGCCGCTGCCGCTGGCGCCGGCCTGGCTGCCCGGCGGGCAGTTGCAGACGATCTGGCCGGCGCTGTTCTCGCGCCGCCATGCGCCGGGCGGTGCACCCGTCTGGGCGCGTGAGCGCTGGGCCACGCCGGACGGCGACTTCATCGACGTCGACCGGCTGCAGCCGCGCCAGAACCCGGCGCCGGGCCCGCAGGCGCCGCTGCTGGTGATCTTCCACGGCCTGGAGGGCTCCTCGTCGAGCCACTACGCGCAGGCCTTTGCCGAGCGCGCCGAGCAGCTGGGCTGGGCCTGCGCGCTGCCGCATTTCCGCGGCTGCTCCGGCGAGCTCAACCGGGCGCCGCGCGCCTACCACTCCGGCGACTTCGAGGAGATCGGCTGGATGCTGGCGCGGCTGACGCAGGGGCGCGAGGGGCCGGTGCATGCGGTCGGCGTCTCGCTGGGCGGCAACGCGCTGCTGCGCTGGGCGCAGGAAGGCGGAGAGCAGGCGGCGCGCCAGGTGCGCTCGATCGCCGCGATCTGCGCTCCGCTGGATCTTGCGGCCGCCGGCGACGCGATCGGCCGGGGCCTGAACCGGCGCCTCTACACGCCGATGTTCCTGCGCACGATGAAGCCCAAGGCGCTGGCCAAGCTGGCCCAGCATCCGGGCCTGTTCGATGCCGCGCGGCTGCGCGCGGCACGCGACCTGCGCGAGTTCGATGATGTCTTCACCGGACCGCTGCACGGCTTTGCCGGCGTCGACGACTACTGGCGGCGCGGCTCGAGCCGCCACCGGCTGGCCGAGATCCGCGTGCCGGCGCTGGTGATCAATCCGCTCAACGACCCGTTCGTGCCGGCCGGCAGCCTGCCGGCGCCGCACGAGGCCGGCCGCGCGGTCGAGCTGTGGCAGCCGGCGCACGGCGGCCATGTCGGCTTCGCCAGCGGCGCCTGGCCGGGCGAGGTGCGCACGCTGCCGCAGCGGGTCTGCGACTGGCTGCAGGGGCGCGACGTGGGCCTGCGCGCGGATCTGAGGCAAGATCCGCGGCATGGATGAGATCGTCAAGGCGGCCCTGCGCAAGTGGCCGAACGTTCCCGCCTGCCGGGGCTGGCTGGCGCTCGATGCGCGTGGCGACTGGTACATGCGCGACGACCGCACGCAGGCGGCCGGGCCCTTTCCGCAGTCCAGGGGCAGCCGGGTGGTGCACGACAAGCTGCGCGAGTTCATCGGCCGCAACTACGAGGTCGATGCGTCCGGGTGCTGGTATTTCCAGAACGGTCCGCAGCAGGTCTTCGTCGAGCTGGAGATCGCGCCCTGGGTGCTGCGGCTGCGGCGCGATGCGGCCGGGGCGCTGCATGTCGAGACCCACACCGGCCGGCCGCTCGAGGCCGATGCCGTGCGCGCGGCACTGGTCGACGAGCAGGGGCGGCTTTTCCTCGACACCGCGATCGGCCTGGGCCTGGTCGCCTCCGCCGACATGGATCTGGCGGCCGACGAGGTGCTGGCCGGGCGCTGGCAGCCCGAGGAGGTGGACTCCGCCACGCTGCCGGCGCGCTGCGGCCATGTGCTGAGTCCGGCACGGGCATGAAAAAAGCCGGCGGCGCCGGCTTCTCTCGTGATTCGATCCTGATCAGTTCGCGGCCGAAGCGGCGCCTTCCGGGGCCTTCGGCTCCTCGAACTTGCCGCCGCCGGCATTGGCCATGTGGGCCACTGCGCGGGCGATCTCCAGATCGCTGTGATCGCCGCCGCCCTGGGCGCCCATGTTGCCCTTGCCCTTCAGCGCGGAGTTCACCAGCGCCTCGAAGCCCTGGCCCAGGCGCGGGCCCCAGGCACCGGCATCGCCGAACTTCGGCGCACCGACCAGGCCGGCCTCGTGGCAGGCGGCGCATTGCGCCTTGAAGACCTGCTCGCCGGTCTTCAGCGGGCCGCCTTCGAGCTTGATCGCCACCTTGGCGACCGGACGGATGCGCTCGGCCACCGCCTGCTCGCTCATCGCTTCGCTGCCGGCGCCATCGCGCCGGTCGCTGCCGACATCGCGCACCAGCAGCGCGATCACGAAGATCGGGACCAGGAAAGCGAAGATCACCGCCAGGATCAGCTGCTTCGGGGTCTTGATCGGGCTATGGTGCTCGTCGTGGTGTTGGCTCATGGGTTCCTCGGGCTGCACGGGAATGTTGGAAAGCGGTGAGGGCGCGGCTCTCTGGCGGTGGGATGGCCGGGGGGCGCAAAACCTGCGAATTATAGTCCGCTGCCTGACGGGGATTTGTTGCATGCACGCAGCGCTGCAAACAATGCTAGAATCGCAATCTCCGCGCCCGTAGCTCAGTGGATAGAGTATTGGCCTCCGAAGCCAAGGGTCGCTGGTTCGATCCCAGCCGGGCGCGCCACCGAATGATTTCGACATCGACGCCAACCGCCAAAAACGGTTGGCGTTGCTGTTTCCGGATCCGGACAAGGAGTCTCGTGCGATGAGCGAAGCCAGCATGACCTGCCGGATTCTCGGCGTCCATGTCGCGACAGTGCGGCCGCTGCGGGTGGCGGGCGGGCGCACCGTCATGTCGGGCATCGGCAAGCAGGCGGTGGCGAGCGGCTTCTGCCGGGTCGGTCCGCTCGGGCTCGATGGCGACGAGCAGGCCGATCCCACGGTCCACGGCGGTCTGGCCAAGGCGGTCTATGCCTATCCTTCGGAGCATGCGGCCCTGTGGCGCCAGGCGCGCCTGGAGGCTGGCGTGGCCTCGCTGTGGGAGCAGGACGATGAGACCGCCGGCGCGTCGGCCAGCCTGGTCGGCGAGAACCTGGCGCTGGCCGGCCTGCTCGAGAGCCAGGTCTGGATCGGCGACCGGCTGCGGTTGCCCGACTGCGAGCTGGTGGTGACCGAGCCGCGTTTTCCCTGCTTCAAGTTCAATGCCGCGATGGGCTGGAACGGTGCGGCCCGGCAGATGGCGCGCACCGGCGCCTGCGGCTGGTACCTGTCGGTGGCGCGTGCCGGCAGTCTGGCCGCCGGCCAGATGGCCGAGCTGGTGCCGGGGCCGCGCCGTGTACGGCTGTCCGAGGTCTTTGCGGCGCAGGTGCGCCGCCGGGTCGAGCTCTGACCAGGGCTTCCTGAACGGTCCCTGAAGCGCAGGGTTCCGTGCCCCATACCGAGGTCCAGTGCGGTTCCCAGTGAACTTCGTCACGATTGCAATGTCACCGGCCACCGACTAACCTGCCTGGGCATCCCCCCCTCCGGCCCGGGCAGCCTGGTGCCGGTGACACTTCGACCTGAAGGAAAAGAGACCATGGGACTGATGAGTTTCATCAAGGAAGCCGGCGAGAAGCTGTTCGGCAAGGACGATCCCGAGAAGGCCGCCGCCGAGGTCGCCACCGCTCCGGATCCGGCCGCAGCGCAGGCCCGCCTGGCCGCCGCGAACGAGAACGCCGCCCGCGCGATCGAGAAGTACATCGACACCCAGGGCCTGAAGGTCGACGGGCTGCAGGTCGCCTTCGACGGCACGACCTGCCAGGCCACCGTCAGCGGCTGCGCGCCCGACCAGGCCACCAAGGAAAAAGTGCTGCTGTGCTGCGGCAATGTCGCCGGCGTGACCGGCGTCAACGACATGCTGACCGTGACCGAGCCGGCCGACGAGTCGCGCTGGCACACCGTCGTGCGCGGCGACACGCTGTCGGGCATCGCCAAGGCGATGTACGGCAACGCCAATGCCTACATGAAGATCTTCGAGGCCAACAAGCCGATGCTGGGCCACCCGGACAAGATCTATCCGGGCCAGGTGCTGCGCATTCCCGCCTGAGCGCGGTCGGTGCCGGGCGTGTTCAGCCGCGCGGCACCACCCAGCGCGGCCAGTCGCCCGGGACGGCGTGGCGCTGGACTTGATGCACATGACTCACGCTAGCCATCCCGACTGCCCGGCCGCAGCTGCAGCCGGCGCTCCGCGCTCAGGTAGGGCCACAGCAGCGCCATCGCCTGCCGGGTGCCGCGCCGCACCGCGGCGTCGGCGTTGTCGGGCTCGAGCGCGCGGCGCGGGTCGCGCACATATTCGTAGCTCAGCCAGTAGGTCAGCAGCACGATGATCGAGGTGGCCAGCGCATCGGCATCTTCCGGACCGATCGGCGCGCCATCGAGAATGCACAGCCGCGCGACCCGCTCGCGCACCGCCGCCTGCTGCAGCGCCAGCGCCGCCTGGCAGCGCGTCTCGAGCTGGCGGTTGCGGGTCAGCAGGTCGTTGAGATCGCGGAAGATGAAGCGGTAGTCCCAGGCCAGGCGCAGCAGCGCCGGCACCAGCAGCCAGGCGCCCTCGGCATCGTCGGCCGGGCCGGCGGCGTCCAGCGCCCCGGCCAGTGCCTGCTCGTAGCGGCCGACCAGCGCATTGACCAGCGCCTCCTTGGCCGGGTAGTGGTAGTACAGGTTGCCGGGGCTGATGCCCAGCTCGGCCGCGAGCGCGTTGGTCGAGACATTGGGCTCGCCGTAGCGGTTGAACAGCGCCAGCGTGTGGTCGAGGATGCGCTCGGCGGTGCGCCGGGGGGCCTTCTTGGCGCGGTCGGTCATGGTGTCGTGCAGAGTCTCCGGGCGCCAATCTAGCACCGCGCTGGTGCCTGATCGCCCCGGGTTTGCCTCTGCATGGCGCGTGCCCGAGCGGCCGCGTGGCCGCGCCGCTCGGGGATCACGGGCCCGGGCGGTCCAGGTCGGAGGCGTCGTGGCGTTCCGGGCACTGGTCGGCCGGATCGCCGAAGGTGCGGTTGACCCGCCGGCCGCGCTGCACCGCGGGCCGTGCGCCCACCTCGTCGGCCCAGCGGCGCAGATGCGTGTACTGCTCGACCTGCAGGAACTCGCCCGCGCCGTAGAGCAGGCCCTGCGCCATCTGCCCGTACCAGGGCCAGATCGCGATGTCGGCCACCGTGTAGTCGTCGCCGGCGACGTGGCGCCGGGTGGCCAGCAGCCGGTCGAGCACGTCGAGCTGGCGCTTGGTCTCCATCGCGTAGCGGTTGATCGGGTACTCGAGCTTTTCCGGCGCGTAGGCATAGAAATGCCCGAAGCCGCCGCCGACGAAGGGCGCGCTGCCCATCTGCCAGAACAGCCACGACAGGCATTCGGCGCGCGCGGCCGGCGCGGTGGGCAGCAAGGCGCCGAACTTCTCGGCCAGATGCACCAGGATCGCGCCGGACTCGAAGACCCGGATCGGCTCGGGGCCGCTGCGGTCGACCAGCGCCGGGATCTTCGAGTTCGGATTGACCTCGACGAAGCCGCTGCCGAACTGCTCGCCGTCGCCGATCTTCACCAGCCAGGCGTCGTATTCCGCGCCGGCATGGCCCAGCGCGAGCAGCTCCTCCAGCATCACCGTGACCTTCACGCCATTGGGCGTGCCCAGCGAGTAGAGCTGCAGCGGATGGCGACCGACCGGCAGCACCCGCTCGTGCGTGGCACCGGCCACCGGCCGGTTGATGCTGGCAAACTTGCCGCCGCTGGCGGTGTTCCAGGTCCAGATGGCGGGCGGGGTCCAGGGCGTGTCGGAGGAGGTGGAGGTCATGGCAGATGTCGACAGGATCGGTCGGGGGTGGGGCAGGGGGTCCGGCCACTCTACGGGAAGCGCGCCGCGCCTGCAGGACCAGGGGCGGCTGCCTACAATCCCTGCCCGATGACCCCCGCAATCTCCTTCCAGCAGGTCGGCAAGACCTTCCAGACCCCACGCGGCCCGCTGCAGGCGCTCGACGGCGTCAGCCTCGACATCGCGCAGGGCGAGTTCTTCGGGCTGCTCGGGCCCAACGGCGCGGGCAAGACCACGCTGATCAGCATCCTGGCGGGGCTGGCGCGCGCCACCTCCGGCCGGGTCGAGGTGATGGGCCATGAGGTGGTGGCCGCCTACGCCGCGGCGCGCCGGTCGCTGGGCATCGTGCCGCAGGAGCTGGTGTTCGATCCCTTCTTCTCGGTGCGCGAGGCGCTGAGGATCCAGAGCGGCTATTTCGGCGTGAAGGGCAACGACGCCTGGATCGACGAGCTGCTCGAGGGCCTGGGCCTGGCCGACAAGGCCGGCGCCAACATGCGCCAGCTGTCGGGCGGCATGAAGCGCCGGGTGCTGGTGGCGCAGGCGCTGGTGCACCGCCCGCCGGTGATCGTGCTCGACGAGCCGACCGCCGGCGTCGACGTCGAGCTGCGCCAGACGCTGTGGCAGTTCGTCGCCCGGCTCAACCGCGAGGGCCACACCGTGCTGCTGACGACGCACTACCTGGAGGAGGCCGAGGCGCTGTGCGGGCGCATCGCGATGCTCAAGCAGGGTCGCATCGTCGCGCTCGACCGCACCAGCGCGCTGCTGGGCGCGGCCTCCAGCACGATGCTGCGCTTCAAGACCGACGACGCGCTGCCGGCCGATCTGGCCGCGCAGGCGCGCATCACCGGCCGCATCGCCCAGGTCAAGGCGCGCGACGCCGCCGACGTCGAGCAGCTGCTGGCGCGGCTGCGCGCCGCCGGCGTGCGGGTGGAGGACCTCGAGATCGGCCGCGCCGACCTCGAGGATGTGTTCCTGGAGATCATGCAGGGAGGCCGGGCATGAGCGCCGTCGCCAGTTCGCGTTTCGCCGGGGCCGGCACGCTGTTCCGCAAGGAGGTGCTGCGCTTCTGGAAGGTCAGCTTCCAGACGGTGGCCGCGCCGGTGCTCACCGCGCTGCTCTACCTGCTGATCTTCGGCCATGTGCTCGAGGACCATGTGAAGGTCTACGAGGCGGTCAGCTACACCAGCTTCCTGGTGCCGGGCCTGGTGATGATGAGCGTGCTGCAGAACGCCTTCGCCAACAGCTCGTCCAGCCTGATCCAGAGCAAGATCACCGGCAACCTGGTCTTCCTGCTGGTGGCGCCGCTGAGCCACTGGGCCTGGTTCGTGGCCTATGCGGGCGCCTCGGTGGTGCGCGGGCTGGTGGTGGGCGCGGGCGTGCTGGCGGTGACCGCCGGCTTCGCGCATCTGCGCCTGGCCGAGCCGCTGTGGGTGCTGGTCTTCGCGCTGCTGGGCGCGGGCATGCTGGGCACGCTCGGCCTGATCGCCGGGCTGTGGGCGGAGAAGTTCGATCAGCTCGCCGCCTTCCAGAACTTCATCATCATGCCGATGACCTTTCTCTCGGGCGTCTTCTACTCGGTGCACTCGCTGCCCGGCATCTGGCAGCAGGTGAGCCACCTCAACCCGTTCTTCTACATGATCGACGGCTTCCGGCACGGCTTCTTCGGGGTGAGCGACGTGTCGCCCTGGACCAGCCTGGCGGTGGTGGGAACCAGCTTCGCGGTGGTCTCGGCGATCGCGCTGAGGCTGCTGGCCAGCGGCTACAAGCTGCGGCACTGAGGCCGAACGGCTGCCGCATCCAGGCCGAAGCGCTCCTTTTTCACGCTGCCGCTACAATCCGACCCATCATGGCTGATCCCACCCCCGCCCAGGTCCGCGACTACATCGCTGCGGGCCTCCCCTGCGAGCACCTCGATGTCGAGGGCGACGGCCGGCATTTCTTCGCGACGATCGTCTCGGCGAGCTTCGAGGGCAAGCTGCGCGTCGCACGCCACCAGCTGGTCTACAAGGCCCTGGGCGAGCGCATGCGCGAGGAGATCCACGCGCTGTCGATGAAGACGCTCACGCCGGCCGAATGGGCCGCGCAGTCCGGCACCGCCGCCGCTCCCCATCCGCATCACTGACGACCCGCGCGCGGCGGCAGGCCGCGGCGCGGGCGCCCGGCCGGCCGGTCCTTCCGGCGTCTGATCGATCGTCCGCACCGCCCCAGGCCCTGCCGGACGCATCCTCCGCTCCCCCTCACACCACGCCTGCCCATGGACAAGCTCCTGATCCGCGGCGGCCGCACCCTCCAGGGTGAGGTCACGATTTCCGGCGCGAAGAACGCCGCCCTGCCGGAGCTGTGCGCCGCGCTGCTCACGCCCGAGCCGGTGACGCTGGCCAACGTGCCGCTGCTCAAGGACGTCTCGACGACGCTGAAGGTGCTGGCGCAGCTCGGCGCCAGCTCGGTGCGCGATCCGGCCGACGCGTCGGTGGTCACCGTCGACGCCTCCAGCATCACCTCGACCGAGGCGACCTACGACCTGGTCAAGACGATGCGCGCCTCCATCCTGGTGCTGGGGCCGCTCTTGGCGCGCTTCGGCATCGCGCGGGTGTCGCTGCCCGGCGGCTGCGCGATCGGCTCGCGCCCGGTGGACCAGCACATCAAGGGCCTGCGCGCGATGGGCGCGGAGATCCGCGTCGAGCACGGCTACATCCACGCCACCGCCCGCCGCCTGAAGGGCGCGCGCATCACCACCGACATGGTGACGGTCACCGGCACCGAGAACCTGCTGATGGCCGCGACGCTGGCCGAGGGCGAGACGATCCTCGAGAACGCCGCGCAGGAGCCCGAGATCACCGACCTGGTCGACCTGCTGGTGTCGATGGGCGCGCAGATCGAGGGCCGCGGCACCAGCCGGCTGCGCATCACCGGCGTCGAGCGCCTGCATGCGCCGGCCGCACCGCACCGCATCATCCCGGACCGCATCGAGACCGGCACCTTCCTGTGCGCGGTGGCGGCCACCGGCGGCGACGTGACGCTGCGCCGCGCCGACGCCAGCCACCTCGACGCGGTGATCGACAAGCTGCGCGAGGCCGGCGTGACGGTCGAGCCCGGCGAGGACTCGATCCGCGTTGTGGCCACCCAGCGCCCGAAGGCGGTGAGCTTCCGCACCAGCGAGCACCCGCTGTTCCCGACCGACATGCAGGCGCAGTTCATGGCGGTGAACTGCATCGCCGAGGGCGTGGCACGCGTCACCGAGACGATCTTCGAGAACCGCTTCATGCACGTCAACGAGCTGGTGCGCCTCGGCGCGCACATCGCCGTCGACGGCCACACCGCCATCGTCGAGGGCATCCCGAAGCTGTCGGGCGCCACCGTGATGGCCACCGATCTGCGTGCCTCGGCCAGCCTGGTCATCGCCGGCCTGGTCGCAGAAGGCGCGACGACCGTCGACCGCATCTACCACCTCGACCGCGGCTACGACGCGATGGAAGTGAAACTGCGCGCCATCGGCGCCGACATCGAAAGGATTCCGGGATGAGCGACATGATCACGCTCGCGCTGTCGAAGGGCCGCATCTTCGAGGAGACGCTGCCGCTGCTGGCCGCCGCCGGCATCGAGGTGCTCGAAGACCCGGAGAAGTCCCGCAAGCTCATCCTGCCGACCAACCGCGCCGACGTGCAGGTGGTGCTGGTGCGCGCCACGGACGTGCCGACCTATGTCGAGCATGGCGGCGCCGACCTCGGCGTGGCGGGCAAGGACGTGCTGATCGAGCACGGCGGCGAGGGCCTGTACCAGCCGCTGGACCTGAAGATCGCGCGCTGCCGCATGAGCGTGGCGGTGCGCGAGGGCTTCGACTACGAGGCCGCGGTGCGCCAGGGCTCGCGCATCCGCGTGGCCACCAAGTACACCACCATCGCGCGCCAGCACTTCGCCGACAAGGGCGTGCATGTCGACCTGATCAAGCTCTACGGCTCGATGGAGCTGGCGCCGCTGACCGGTCTGGCCGACGCGATCGTCGATCTGGTCTCGACCGGCAAGACGCTCAAGGCCAACCAGCTGGTCGAGGTCGAGCCCTTCATGGAGATCTCCTCGCGCCTGGTGGTCAACCAGGCCGCGCTGAAGCTCAAGCGCGACCGGCTGCGTCCGCTGATCGACGCCTTCGCCGCCGCGATACCGAAAGACTGATTCCCTTCGCTCCACCCTCACGGAAACCGCCATGCCTCCCGTCGCCGTCCGTCACCTGAACACCACCAGCGCCGATTTCGAGACCGAGTTCAAGCGCGTGCTGCACTGGTCGGCGGAGACGGACCATGCGATCGAGGAGCGCGTCGCCGCGATCCTCGAGGACGTGCGCACCCGCGGCGACGCCGCGGTGCTCGAGTACACCGCGCGCTTCGACGCGCTGGAGGCGCCCTCGGTCGCCGCGCTCGAGCTGACCCGCGAGGAGCTGCAGCGCGCCTTCGACGCCATCACGCCGGCCCAGCGCAGCGCGCTGGAGTCGGCCGCCAGGCGCGTGCGTGCCTACCATGAGCGCCAGCTGCAGGCCTGCGGCCTGAGCTGGTCCTACCGCGACGAGGACGGCACGCTGCTGGGCCAGAAGGTCACGCCGCTGGACCGCGTCGGCATCTATGTGCCCGGCGGCAAGGCGGCCTATCCGTCGTCGGTGCTGATGAACGCGATTCCGGCGCATGTGGCTGGCGTGTCCGACATCGTCATGGTCGTGCCGACGCCGCGCGGCGAGAAGAACGCGCTGGTGCTGGCCGCGGCCTATGTCGCGGGCGTCAGCCGCGCCTTCACGATCGGTGGCGCGCAGGCGGTGGGCGCGCTGGCGCACGGCACCGCCACCGTGCCGCGCGTCGACAAGATCACCGGCCCGGGCAACGCCTATGTGGCCAGCGCCAAGCGCCGCGTCTTCGGCCAGGTCGGCATCGACATGATCGCCGGCCCCAGCGAGATCCTGGTGCTGGCCGACGGCACGACGCCGCCGGACTGGGTGGCGATGGACCTCTTCAGCCAGGCCGAGCACGACGAGCTGGCGCAGAGCATCCTGCTGTGCCCGGACGCCGGCTACATCGCCCAGGTGCAGGCGTCGATCGACCGCCTGATCGACGGCATGCCGCGCCGCGACGTCATCCGCGCTTCGCTGGAGGGCCGCGGCGCGCTGATCCTGACCCGCGACATGGAAGAGGCCTGCGCGATCAGCAACCGCATCGCGCCAGAGCACCTGGAGGTCAGCTCGGCCGAGCCGCACCGCTGGGAGCCGCTGCTGCGCCACGCCGGCGCGATCTTCCTCGGCGCCTACACCAGCGAGTCCCTGGGCGACTACTGCGCCGGCCCGAACCATGTGCTGCCGACCTCCGGCACCGCGCGCTTCAGCTCGCCGCTGGGCGTCTACGACTTCCAGAAGCGCTCCAGCCTGATCGAGGTGAGCGCGGCCGGCGCGCAGCAGCTCGGCCCCATCGCCGCCGAGCTGGCCTATGGCGAAGGCCTGCAGGCGCATGCGCAGGCCGCCGAGTTCCGCCTGAAGCGCGCCGAATGAACCGGAGTTCCGAGATGACTGCTTCCTCTTTCGCCGCGCTGCTCCCCGAGCGCCTGCAGACCATCCTGCGCAACGATGTGCAGGGCATGCACGCCTACGCGGTGCAGCCCAGCGCCGGCTTCATCAAGCTCGACGCGATGGAAAATCCCTTCCCGCTGCCGCCCGGGCTGCAGGCCGAGCTGGGCCGGCGCCTGGGTGCCGTGGCGATCAACCGCTATCCCGGCGAGCGCATCGACACGCTGAAGGCCGCGCTGGCCGCGCATGTCGGGCTGCCCGAGGGCTGCGCGCTGATGCTGGGCAACGGCTCGGACGAGCTGATCTCGCTGCTGGCGATGGCCTGCGACCGCCCCGGCGCGACCATCCTGGCGCCGGTGCCCGGCTTCGTGATGTACGCGATGTCGGCGCAGCTGCAGGGGCTGGAGTTCGTCGGCGTGCCGCTGACGCCCGATTTCGAGCTGGACGAGACCGCGATGCTCGAGGCCATCGAGCTGCACCGCCCGGCCATCACCTACATCGCCTACCCGAACAACCCGACCGCCAACCTGTTCGACGACGCGGTGATCGAGCGCATCGTCGCCGCGGTCGGCCGCCAGAACGGCCTGGTCGTGTTCGACGAGGCCTACCAGCCCTTCGCGTCGCGCTCGTGGATGGCACGCGCCGGCGAGTTCGACCATGTGCTGGTGATGCGCACGCTGAGCAAGTTCGGTCTGGCCGGCGTGCGCCTGGGCTACATGGTGGGACCTGCCGCGCTGATCGGCGAGATCGACAAGGTGCGCCCGCCCTACAACGTCAGCGTGCTCAACGCCGAGGCGGCGCTGTTCGCGCTCGAGCATGCCGACGAGTACGCCGCCCAGGCCGCCCTGCTGCGCCAGGAGCGCGAGCGGCTGCAGGCGGCGCTGCGCGAGATGCCGGGCGTCAAGGCCTGGCCGAGCGAGGCCAACATGATCCTGGTGCGGGTCGCCGATTCGAAGGCCGCCTTCGAGGGCATGAAGCGCCAGGGCGTGCTGATCAAGCATGTCGCCGCGCTGCATCCGCTCCTGGCCAACTGCCTGCGCCTGACCGTCGGCACGCCCGACGAGAACGACCGCATGATCGCCGCGCTGCGCGCGTCGCTCTGAGACCCGAGCCCCTCCATGAGCACTGACACCCTGACCCCGGCCGCCGGCGCGGACCGCATCGCCGAGATCCGCCGCGACACCAACGAGACCAAGATCCGCGTGCGCGTCAACCTCGACGGCAGCGGCAAGTCGGTCCTGAAGACCGGCATCGGCTTCTTCGACCACATGCTCGACCAGATCGCCCGTCACGGCCTGATCGACCTGGAGATCGAGGCCGACGGCGACCTGCACATCGACGGCCACCACACGGTCGAAGACGTCGGCATCACGCTGGGCATGGCGGTGGCCAAGGCCGTGGGCGACAAGAAGGGCCTGACCCGCTACGGCCACGCCTACGTGCCGCTGGACGAGGCGCTCTCGCGGGTGGTGGTCGACTTCTCGGGCCGTCCGGGCCTGGCGATGGACGTGAAGTTCACTTCGGGCATGATCGGCGCGCTCGACACGCAGCTGGTGTTCGAGTTCTTCCAGGGCTTCGTCAACCATGCGCTGGTCAGCCTGCATGTCGACAACCTGAAGGGCCACAACGCGCACCACCAGTGCGAGACGATCTTCAAGGCCTTCGGCCGCGCGATCCGCATGGCGATCACGCCCGATCCGCGCTCGGCCGGCGTGATTCCGTCGACCAAGGGATGCCTCTGACATGAGCCAACGAACTGTCGCCGTCGTCGATTACGGCATGGGCAACCTGCGCTCGGTGTCGCAGGCGGTGATGCACGTCGCGCAGGGCTCCGGGCTGGAGGTGGTCGTCACCTCGCGCCCCGAGGAGGTGCGGGCCGCCGAGCGGGTGGTGCTGCCCGGCCAGGGCGCGATGCGCGACTGCATGCGCGAGCTGCACGACTCGGGCCTGAAGGACGCCGTGCTCGAAGCCGCCGCGACCAAGCCGCTGATGGGCGTGTGCGTCGGGATGCAGATGCTGCTCGACCACTCGGAGGAGCAGGACACGCCGGGCCTGGGGCTGATTCCCGGACGCGTCATCCGCTTCCGCCTGGACGGCCGCCTGCAGCCCGACGGCAGCCGCTTCAAGGTGCCGCAGATGGGCTGGAACCGGGTGCGCCAGCTGGCGCATGACGGCGCGGTCCATCCGGTCTGGGCCGGCGTGCCCGACGGCGCCTGGTTCTACTTCGTGCACAGCTACCACGCCTGCCCGGCCGATGCACGGCACGCCGCCGGCGAGACCGACTACGGCGACGCCTTTACCTGCGCGGTGGCCCGGGATAACATTTTCGCGACCCAGTTCCACCCGGAGAAGAGCGCTGACCACGGCCTGGCGCTCTACCGCAACTTCCTGTCCTGGAAGCCCTGAGCGGCGCCGACCGGCAACTCCCGCGCCTCCCTTCCTCATTCAACCGCAACCTCTGCGTTTCCAGCCATGCTGCTGATTCCGGCGATCGATCTCAAAGACGGCAAGTGTGTCCGCCTCAAACAGGGCGACATGAACGACTCCACCACCTTCGGGGACGATCCGTCCGTCATCGCGCGGCGCTGGCTCGACGCCGGCGGCCGCCGTCTGCACCTGGTCGACCTGAACGGCGCCTTCGCCGGCAAGCCGGTCAACGCCGGTGCGATCAAGTCCATCCTGGCCGAGGTGGGCGGGCGCATCCCGGTGCAGCTCGGCGGCGGCATCCGCGACCTCGACACCATCGAGCGCTACCTGGACGCCGGCATCAGCTACGTCATCATCGGCACCGCCGCGGTCAAGAACCCCGGCCTGCTGCGCGACGCCTGCGCCGCCTTTCCCGGCCACATCATCGTCGGCCTGGACGCCAAGGACGGCAAGGTCGCCACCGACGGCTGGAGCAAGCTGACCGGCCACGAGGTGGTCGATCTGGCGAAGAAGTTCGAGGACTACGGCGTCGAGAGCATCATCTACACCGACATCGGCCGCGACGGCATGCTCTCGGGCATCAACATCGAGGCGACCGTGCGCCTGGCGCAGGCGCTGAAGATCCCGGTGATCGCCTCCGGCGGCCTGTCCAACATCGCCGACATCGAGGCGCTGTGCGCGGTCGAGAAGGAAGGCGTCGAGGGCGTGATCTGCGGCCGCTCGATCTACACCGGCGACCTCGACTTCGCGGCGGGCCAGGCCCGCGCCGACGCGCTGGGCGGCGTGGCGGGCTGATTCCGGGCGCCATGAGCACCGAGGCGACGCCGCCGCGCTGGCAGCTGCGACTGGACAACTATGTCCGGGCGCTGCGGCAGCTGCAGTCGGCGGTGGCGCTGAGCCGGGAGCGTGCGCTCAGCGAGCTGGAGCAGCAGGGGCTGATCCAGGCCTTCGAGTTCACGCACGAGCTGTCCTGGAAGGTCATGAAGGACTACTTCGCCTACCAGGGGCAGACCGAGATCATGGGCTCGCGCGACGCCACCCGGGCCGCCTTCGCGGTGCAGCTGATCGAGGACGGCGAAGGCTGGATGGAGATGATCGTCAGCCGCAACCAGTCCTCGCATACCTACAACCGGGTGACGGCCGAGCTGCTGGTCGGGCGCATCACCTCGTGCTATGCCGACCTGTTCGCCGCATTCGCCCGGCGCATGGAAGGGCTACGCAGTGCCGGCACCTGAGGGCTCGGCCGACGAGTTCGGCCTGTCCGCACGCACGCTGGAGCGGCTGCGCACGGCGCTGTCGCGCTATCCGCAGGTCCGGCGTGCGCTGATCTACGGCTCGCGCGCGCTCGGCACCCACCGGCCCGGCTCCGACATCGACCTGACGCTCGACGCGCCGACCCTGTCGTTCTCCGACTTCCTGCGCCTCGAGCAGGAGATCGACGACCTGCTGCTTCCCTACCAGATGGACCTGTCCCGTCTGGCCGACATCGAGGACGGACCGCTGCGCGATCACATCGATCGCGCGGGCCGTCTGCTGTGGGCGCCGTCCGAGGCGCCTTCCTGCTGAGAGACTTTGCGCATGCTCGCCAAACGCATCATTCCCTGTCTGGACGTGACCGGCGGTCGTGTCGTCAAGGGCGTCAACTTCGTCGGCCTGCGCGACGCGGGCGATCCCGTAGACATCGCCGCGCGCTACAACGACCAGGGCGCCGACGAGCTGACCTTCCTCGACATCACCGCCACCAGCGACGGCCGCGACCTGATCCTGCACATCATCGAGGCGGTGGCCTCGCAGGTCTTCATCCCGCTGACGGTGGGCGGGGGCGTGCGCACGGTGGCCGATGTGCGCCGGCTGCTCAACGCCGGCGCCGACAAGGTCAGCTTCAACTCGGCGGCGGTGGCCAATCCGCAGGTGATCCGCGAGGCCAGCGACAAGTACGGCTCGCAGTGCATCGTCGTGGCGATCGACGCCAAGCG
>RRZT011748220.1_pt1 | contig 15874 bp, 17 predicted proteins | sample 2165551 | NCBI WGS metagenome assembly RRZT01 (sample SAMN10456910, study PRJNA506462) | wastewater metagenome | biome: wastewater; feature: sludge; material: wastewater sludge; isolation source: wastewater sludge with Escherichia coli K12::gfp cells carrying plasmid... | place: USA: Moscow, Idaho... | reverse complement strand
TGCGCGCGCGCTGGATATCGCGCGCACCGATGCGTTTCAAAATACCGCGCGCTATGTGGTAAGCCCGTATTTTGGCGGCGACACCAGCGGCGGCATCACGCGCGCGCTTGCGGCGTTTCTTAGCGGCAAAGCGCACAATTTACCCAAATGCTTTTATGATGGGAACAGCTAAACCGCAAAAGCTGCCCAGAAAGGATGCACCATGCCAATCACGGAAAGTTTGCAGGCTATACAGGGGTATGTGAAAGACATGCCCAAAGGCTTTGACGCGTTTTATGCTTCGCTGCCGCTTGTTGCAAAGGAAATGCTGCTAAAAATTGCACGCTTTGCGCTTTTGGCGCTGATTTTGCTTTTTATTATTTTGGCGCTGGATATCGCCAAAAACTTAGTGTTGCGCGGGGGTAAGCATCTTGCAAAACAGGGTGCCACCTTGCTGTGTTTAATGCTGCTGTTTTCGTTTGTGTTTACGCCATCGGCGCTGGTTTTGCCGCAAAGCGAGGAGCTGCCGCGTGTGTGCGTTAGCGTGCATGACGAAAAAGGCGCTTCGCGCAGCTATTATCTCACCATTTCGCAAAAACAGGCGCTGCTGGCTCTTTTGCAAGACAGCCAAACGGTGCTGCGCCTTGCCAATCAGCCGCCAAAACCCGCCACAGGCACGCCGTATTATACCGTGCAGCTTGCCTTTGCCGACAGCGAGGCCACTTTGTATGCCGACGATAAAGCAAGCTATTATTATACCGATATGGCAACGTCTTTTTTACGCGCATTTGCAGGGCGGGAAAACGCGTTGCTTGCATTTTTAAAAAGCAACCCCGATTGGGGCACTGTGCAACAATAACGCGCTTATAGCAAGCGTTTTGCAAGCATTTTGCCCGAAAGGCAAAGCCGCCGTGCACCAAAGTGTACACCCGCTGTGCGGCAAAACGCACGCCCACCGTGCGGCAAAACCAAAGCCGCTGTGCGCTTTGGCGGTTTATTGAAAGGAATGGGTAGTAGAATGAAGGTTTTAATTGTAGGTTTTGGCAGCATGGGCAAGCGCCGCGCGCGCTTGATGCAAACCGTGGACAGCACCATCCAGCGCTGCGCAGTAGACGCAAGCCCCGCGCGCGGCGAGGAGGCAAGGGCGCTTGGCATTACGCCGTACAGCTCTATCGCACAGGCTGTTGCCGCAGAGCATCCCGACGCGGCATTTGTGTGCACCTCTCCTTTAAGCCACGCGGCTGTTATCAACGAATTGCTAGACGCAAACCTGCCTGTTTTTACAGAGCTAAATTTGGTGGCAGACGGTTACGATGCGCTTTTGGCAAAAGCAAAGGCCAAAAACCTTACGCTGTTTTTATCCAACACCATGCTGTATCGCGCCGAGCCGCAATATATCATCAACACGGTGCAGGCTTTTGCAAAGCCCGTCAATTACATTTATCATATCGGCCAATACCTGCCCGATTGGCACCCGTGGGAAAATTATAAAAACTTTTTTGTGGGCGATAAACGCACAGGCGGTGTGCGCGAAATTTTTGGCATTGATTTGCCGTGGATATTGCGCGCGTTTGGCGAGGTGGAAAGCATCCGCGTGCAAAGCGACACGCTGTCCGATTTGGGGCTGCCATATCCCGATTCCGTGTTTGTTACGTTGCGCCATAAAAACGGCAATAAAGGTTTTATCGCGGCCGACGTGGTAAGCCCCAAAGCCGTGCGCCTGTTTGAGGCATATGGCGACGGGCTGCATCTCTTTTGGGAGGGCAACCCCAAAACCCTGTTTCGCTATAATGGCAGCACAAAAGAGAAGGAATTTATCAATACCTACGAATCGTTTGAGCACGACCCGCGCTTTAGCGACAACGTGGTAGAAACCGCGTTTGCCGATGAAATTATGTGCTTTTTTGCCGTGCTGCGTGGCGAGGCCGCGCCCAAATACTCTTTTGAAGAAGACGCAAAAGCCATTGCCATTATGGATGAGATTGACGCACAGTAGCAAAGCGCCCCATTTTGCAAAAAGGAATGTGATAAACAATGTGCAAAATTTTATTTACAGGGCTTGGCAGCATCGGCACAAGGCATCTCAAAAACCTGCACCAAATTGCACAAGAGCGCGGGCTTTCCATCGAGGTGGATGCGCTGCGCAGCAGCACAAGGCCGCTTGCCGCCGATGTGCGCGCGCTTTTGCATGCCGAATATACAGATGCGGCGCAGCTGCCGCGATATGATATCGCCTTTATTACAAACCCTACGCATCTGCATTTTGCCACGCTGCAAAGCCTGCGCGGAAAAGTGGACGCACTGTTTATTGAAAAACCCATTTTTGATACGCCCGCGTGCGCACTGGCCGATTGCCTTTTGCCGCAGCAAAAGGCTTATGTGGCGGCACCGATGCGCTTTTGTGGCGCGTTTTTGGCGCTAAAACAGCATTTGCCTGCGCTGCGCCCTTATTCGGCGCGGGTGATTTGCTCGTCGTATCTGCCCGATTGGCGCAAAGGGGTGGATTATCGCACGGTGTATTCCGCACATAAAAGCATGGGTGGCGGCGTAACGATTGACCTTATCCACGAATGGGATTATCTGACCGATTTGTTCGGCGTGCCGCAGCAGCTGTATAATTTTAAGGGCACGTATAGCGAACTGGAAATCGATTCCGACGATTTGTCTATCTATATTGCGCGCTATCCGTCTTTGCTTTGCGAGGTGCATTTAGATTATTTTGGCAGAGAATATCGGCGCAGCATCGAGCTATTTTGTAAGGACGGCACAGCCGTGGCCGATTTTGGCGCGGGCACCTTTACGATGCCAAACGGCGAGGTGCAAGATTGCACCGAGGAAGTAAACATGCGCTATCTGCGCGAAATGGCCTATTTTTTGGACTATGCCGCGGGCAAAGCGCCCGCCATCAACACGCCACAAAATGCGCTGGACGTGTTAAAATTAACAGAGGGAAGCCTTTGAGGCAAAGCCTTTAGAGAGAAAGGGAATCACATGAAAACAATGATTATCAGCCTTGCGGGGCGCGCGGGCAGCAAGGGCTTTCGCAATAAAAACCTAAAAACCTTTTGCGATAGGCCACTTGTATATTATTCACTCAGCGCGGCGCTGCTGTTTAAAGAAGCCAACCCCACACTGGCCGTTGATATCGTGCTGAACACCGATTCCGCCCAGCTGATTGCCCTTGTGGCCGAAAAATATCCGGAAATTACAGTAATCGAGCGCCCCGAGGCACTCGGCGGCGACACGGCGTCCAAAATGTCTGTGCATCAATATACGCTGGCGGAAATGCAGCGCCGACGCGGCATTTGTTACGACTATTTTATGGATTTAGACATCACAAGCCCGCTGCGCACCGTGCAGGACGTGCAAAACTCGTATGCGCTGATGTGTGCGCGCGACGATTTGGACATTATTTTCAGCACCACAACCTGCCGCCGCAATCCGTATTTTAATATGGTAAAAACTGTGGGCGACCACGTGGAAGCCGTTATCGCTTCCAATTTTACCGCGCGCCAGCAAGCGCCCGATATGTTCGATGTAAACGCCTCGGTATATATGTTTCGCCCGTCGTTTTTATTAACCAATCAATCGGGCCTGATTTGGGATGGCAAAATCGGCGTTACCGTAATGATGGATACCGGCATATTGGACATTGATTCGGAAGAGGATTTCCTGCTTATGGAGGTTATCGCAAAGCATTTGTACGAAAAATATCCTGCTTTTGCCGCCGTGCGCAACAATATTCGGGCGTAAATTGTGCACGGAAAACAAAGCTGTAAAACGGAGTGTGCGGCATGGACGATTTACAAAGCGCAATTTTAATGCATGAAACACAGGTGCCGCGCCGCTATTTAGAATGCATGGAAACGGCAGAATATCGCGTTTTTCGCGATAAGTCAAACCCCGACAGCGCGTGTTCTAATTATGCGGTGCTAAAAAGCCGTCACGATGTGCAGGCCAGCTTTGCCGCCGTGGAGGCGTTTTTAGAAAAGGCAGGCGCGGTGCCAAAATTTGCATCGCGCCCCGATTCGCTGCCTATTTCGGAGCTTGCCTATCTTTTTGCGGCGCATGGCTATGCCGTTAAGTCCGACACAGCTGTGCAGATGCATCTGTGTTTGCAAAACGCGGCCATTGCAGCGCCCGTGCATCAAACCGCCGTTTCACAGGTTTTGCAAGGCGCGCAGCGCGAGCTGGCGCTGTTTCAAGACGAAGGGGCCGAATATGGCGTGCGGCTTTTGGATAAGCAGCTTGGCGCGGGCGCGGTGCTGCTGCATGCATATGACGGCAAACGGCCTGTGGCGATGTGCCTTGCACAGGGGCACGGGGATATCTTGTATCTATCCGATGTGTACACACATCCCGATTATCGCCGCCGCGGCTATGCGCGCGCAGCTATGCAGGCGGCGCTCACTTATGCAAACGCGCAGGGGTATCGCTGGGCATACCTATATGCAGCGGGCGCACATGCCCGTGCGCTTTATGCAAATTTGGGTTTTGCCGCGCGCGAAATATCGCATTTTTGGGCTTATGCGGGCGCTTTGCCCGCATGGATGGCGTAATCTATGCAGCAGCGGGCAATGCACGTACATAAACAGCCATCGCCCGCAAGGGCATAGCAAACGGCGGCGCAAAAGCGCCGTGCACGCCAAGATGCGTGAATACAGGAAAGAAGGGCTGCATTGGACACGTTGTACTTAGCATTTACCGTGGTGTTTCCGCTGTTTTCCATGATGGCGCTGGGCTATTTTTTGCGCCAAATTCATATTTTTAACGCGCGGCTTTGCGCAGAAATGAACGGCCTTGTGTTTAAGGTGTTTTTGCCTTTGGTGCTGTTTTTAAATGTGTATCAAAGCGATTTTGCAAATGCGTTTTCTTTGCGCCTTGTGCTTTTTAGCATCATTTGTGTTAGCGCTTGCTTTCTGCTGCTGTTTTTTTTGATACCGCGCATCGAAAAGGACGACAAGCGCCGCGGCGTGATGATTCAAGGCATTGGCCGCAGCAATTTTGTGCTGTTTGGCTTGCCCGTCACAGCCTCGCTTGTGGGCGACGAAAACGTGGGCACGGCGGCCATTTTAATTTCGTTTGCGGTGCCGCTGTTTAATGTGTTTTCGGTGATTGCGCTGGAAACGTATTCCGGCCGAAAGCCAAAGCCGTTAGCCCTTTTAAAAAGCGTGCTGCAAAACCCGCTGATTATCGGCGCGCTTTTGGGTTTTGTGTGCATGCTTACAGGCATGCGGATACCGCCGCTTATCGAGGACGCAGCCGGTGATATCGCAAAAATTGCAACGCCGCTTGCGCTGATTGTATTGGGCGGCTCGTTTGAGTTTGCAAAGGTAAAGGCCAGCGCAAAGCAGCTTGTTATCACGGTGTTAGGGCGCTTGGTGCTTGTGCCGCTGGTGTTTTTGCCCATTGCGTACTGCATGGGCTTTGGGGATATCGAGATGGTGGCGCTGCTTTCCATGTTTGCCAGCCCCACGGCGGTATCCAGCTTTACAATGGCGCAAAGCATGGGCGCGGACGATGAATTGGCGGGCAATGTGGTGGTGTTTGGCGCTGTTTTTGCCATCATTACCATCTTTTTATGGGTTACGGTGTACAGGCTTTTGGGCATTGTGTAAGCACATTTGCCTATCAAAACGACCGCACAGCCAATTTTGTTTAAAAATATTGTCCAAACAAAACGCAATTGATTTGTGTGAATTGCCAAGTATGTTGAAAACTTTGTGGTGAAAACGAACAAAGAACAGGCAATGCTTTGCCCTGTTTGTGACATACTGATAGAATTTGCGACACAATGGGAATAAGCTGTTGACGAAACCACATTATATAGTATAGAATAGAAGCATAGGAACAGGTATCTAGGGATAGAATATTTGATTGATTTAATAGGAGCGTTATAATATGTACGTTAAAGAAGTAACCGTGGAAAACCAGGTTGGACTACATGCCCGTCCCGCCACATTCTTCATTCAGAAGGCCAATGAGTTCAAATCCTCCATTTGGGTGGAAAAAGAAGAGCGTCGCGTAAATGCCAAAAGCCTTTTGGGCGTTTTGTCGCTGGGCATCGTGGGTGGCACATCCATTCGCGTGATTGCCGACGGCGCGGATGAGCAAGCGGCTGTGGATGGCCTGATCAAGCTTGTCAATTCCGGCTTTAGCGAATAACAGTTTATGGGCTTTTATGATATGCGCCGCCTTGTTTGGCGGCGCATATTTTATTTCGGCAGATAGGGGGTGGCGCGTATCACCAAAAAAGAGCTTTATGAAAAGGCGCGGCTTTTGCCGCTTTTGCCCGGCGTGTATATCATCCGCGATAAAACGGGCACGATTATTTATATCGGCAAGGCCAAGCGGCTGCGCACGCGTGTGTCGCAATATTTTCGCGAGGGCGTGCCGCACGATGCCAAAGTGTCGAAAATGATTGCAAATGCGTTTGAGCTGGATGTAATTGTTACACAAAGCGAGTTTGAAGCGCTGGTGCTGGAATGCAGCCAAATCAAACAGCATTTGCCCAAATACAATATTTTATTAAAGGACGATAAGGGCTACAGCTATGTGCGCGTGAGCAAAAGCGCGTGGCCGCGCATCACGGCAGAGCTGCAAAAAGGCGACGACGAGGCCGACTATTACGGCCCCTACACGTCCTCTTTTGCCGTGCGCGAAATGGTAGAAACCGCAAATCTGGCGTTTCGCTTGCCCACGTGCGCGCGCCGCTTCCCTGAGGATATCGGCAAGGGGCGCCCGTGCCTTAATGCGCATATCGGGCGCTGCATGGCGGTGTGCAGCGGCAAAATTTCGCATGCGCAGTATAAAGAAGCCGTGGATAGCGCCTTGCACATGATACGCTATGGGCAAAGCGACATTTTAAAGCATTTGCATACGCGCATGGCCGATGCTGCCGAGCGCCTCGATTTTGAGCGCGCGGCCACGATGCGCGATCAAATTGCCGCCATCGAAAAGGCGCGGCAGGGGCAAAAGGTAGTGTATTCTGCCGAAAATAAAGAGCAGGACATTATCGCCTTTTCCGCTTCGGCTGCGGCGGTGTGTGCGGCGGTGCTGCGCTTTCGGGATGGCCGCCTGACCGATAAACGCGAATTTGTTTTTCACGATACCGGCAGCATCGATTCGGTGCGCGAGGAGTTTTTGCCGCAATATTATCAAGACGGCATGGATATCCCCAAGGTTATCGGCCTAGACGAAGGCTTTGAAACAATGCAGGATATTGCGCGCCTTTTAAGTGAGCAGCGCGCGGGCAATGTGCAGCTGTATGTGCCACAGCGTGGCGACGCCGCAAAGCTGGTGCAAATGGCAAAGCTGAATGCGGCCGAGCGCCTTGCCCGTGAAAGCGGGCGCTACGCAAAGCAGGAAAAGATATTGGACGAGCTGGCGGGGCTTTTGGGGCTTGCGGCGGCGCCTTGCGTAATTGAAAGCTACGACATTTCCAACTGGGGCGAGGGCACCAGCGTGGCGGGCATGATAGTGTTTGAAAACGGCAAGCCCAAAAAATCCGGCTATCGCCGCTTTAAAATGCGCACGGTGGCCGGCACCGATGATTACGCCTCTATGGCAGAAACGCTGCGCCGCCGCGTGGGCGAATACGAAAGCGGCGCAAAAGGCCAGTTTGGCATAATGCCCGATTTAATTTTGCTAGACGGCGGCAAAGGGCAGGTAAGCGCTGTGCGCGCTGCGCTTGCCGATACGGCATTTGCGGCGGTGCCGCTGTTTGGCATGGTAAAGGACGATAGGCACCGCACGCGCGCCATCGTGGGCGAGGGCGGCGAGGTGGCGCTGTCGCCCAATCGCAATGTGTTTGCATTTGTTACCTCGATACAAGACGAGGTGCACCGATTTGCCATTGCATATCAGCGCATGGGGCAAAAAACAAAGAGCTATTCTTCCACACTAACGCAAATTGACGGTGTGGGCGAGGTGCGCGCGAAGGCGCTTTTAAAGCATTTTAAAACCGTGGCCGCTGTGAAAGCCGCCGACATCGAAACGCTTGCTGCTGCGCCCGGCGTGGGGAAGCATGCCGCAGCGGTAATCTATCGGTATTTTCATGCCGAAACAAAGCCCGAGGATTGACAAAAGCCTTATAAATGGGGATAATAGAACTGTTAAAACGATAAATCAACAGATAAGCTTGCAAGCTGCGTCTTTCAAGCTTGGGATGCTGTAACACTGCGTACAAAGCGCCGGATACCCCATTGGCGCAGCGCATGCCGTTGCAGTTTCCAAAGAGAGGAATGGACAAAAGCATGAGAGTAATCGCTGGCGATGCGCGCGGCGTGCGCCTTGAGCCCCTTGCAGGTGAGGAAACACGCCCCACTGTGGACAGGGTGAAAGAGGGCGTGTTCAGCGCCATACAATTTTTGATACCCGGCGCTATGGTGCTGGATTTATTTGCGGGCTCTGGCCAAATGGGCATAGAGGCGCTTTCGCGCGGGGCAAAGGGCTGCGTGTTTATTGACCAAAATCGCGCCGCGTCTGACATAGTGCAAAAAAATTTGCGCGCGGCGCATTTGTTTGAAAAGGCACGCGTGGCAAACACCGAGGCTGTAAGCTATCTCAGCACGTGCAAAGAGCAATTTGATATTTTGTTTTTGGACCCGCCTTATTATCAAGACACCATCGCGCAGATTTTGCCCCGTGTGGCGTGCATTACCGCGCCGGGCGGCATTGTGCTGTGCGAAACCGAGCTTGCCGCGGTGCTGCCGCAGGATGTGCCATGCGATGCGGGCGGCCTGCACATGGCCAAACAATACCGCTATGGCAAAGTGCTGGTAACAAAATATATTGCCGATTAAACGCACGCGCTTATGCGCGACACGCCTATAAAACGGGCGTTATCGGCTATTGCCGATGGCTAAGGCCACGCTAAGGCCACGCTGCGGCGATGCCATTTCCCTTTGAAAGGATGTTGATTGTACCATATGCGTATTGCAATTTGCCCCGGCAGCTTTGACCCTGTAACCAAAGGGCATTTAGATATTATTCGGCGTTCGTCTGCCCTGTTTGACAGGGTAATCGTGCTGGTAATGGTAAACCCCGCAAAGCACCCCGCGTTTACAACCGAGGAACGTGTGGATTATCTAAACCGTGCCATTGCCGATATCCCGCACGTGCAAGTGGATGTGTATAAGGGCCTTTTGGCCGATTATGCGCGCAATGTGGGCGCATGCACCATCATTAAAGGCCTGCGCGCTGTAACAGATTTTGAATTTGAGTTTCAGCAAGCGCTTACCAATAAAAAGCTGAATCCCAATTTGGAAACGATGTTTATGATTACCAATTCCGAATATATGTACCTGTCGTCCAGTATGGTAAAGCAGGTGGCGGGTTTTGGCGGCGACGTGACGGACTTTTTGCCCGAGAGCATTTGTGCCGATATCGTAAAGCGCCTTTGCCCCGATAAAATTTGATAAAACACAGCTGCAAGGTATAAAAAGCGTACAGCCTTGTGCAGAAGATATGGCAAAGAGAATGCACTCTTTGCCCCGTGGAAAGGAAGTATAAACCATATGAGTATTGACGATTTGCTGGATTTGATGGATGAAACGCTGGAGGAGGCGTTTAATCTGCCGTTTACAGGCGGTAAGCGCATGGTGGACGTGGACAAGGTGCGCGATATTATAGACGATATCCGTTTAAATTTGCCCACCGAAATCCGCCAAGCGAAAGCCATCGTGCAAGATAGAGCCGACATCGTGGCCACTGCGCGCAAAGAAGCAGAAATGCTGGTGAAGCGCGCCGAGGACCGCGCACGCGTTTTGGTAAGCGACGAGGAGATTGTAAAGGCGGCGCAGCAGCGCGCCACCGAAATTGTGTCCAGCGCACAAAGCCACGCGCGTGAAACACGCACAAAAGTGACGGATTATTGCGAAAACATGCTTAAAAACACCGAGGAACAGCTGACTAAAAGCACGCTTGAGGTGAAAAGCCTGCGCACCAATTTGCGCAAATCTGCCGCTGGAAATTAGTATAAAAAATAAAATACTTACAAAATTGGCTTGACAATTAATCTCTATTGATATAAAATATCAATAGAGATTAATTGATATTGTAATGTCTTATCGTATAGCAATAGAGTAAACAGGCAATATTGTAGGCATGCTTGTAAAGGAAGTGCATATCATCGAACGGAATACTATTCAGCGCACGCTTGTGTATCAAACCGTGCAAAAGCTGGCCAATCACCCAACAGCCGACGAGGTTTACAATGCGGTGGGGAAAAAACATCCAAACATCAGTAAGGCAACGGTGTACCGTAATTTAAACGGCCTTGTTGCACAGGGGCTGATGGGGCGCGTGCATGTGCCCGATGCCGCCGATAAGTTTGACCATCGCATCGAGCCACATTATCATATTTTTTGCCGTAAATGCGGCGCATTTGCAGATGCGGGCGAGGGATATGACCAAAGCTTAGACGAGCGCATTGCGCTTGCCACCGGCTTTAAAAGCCCACACCATGACCTGTTTTTTACAGGCCTTTGCGCGTCCTGCGCTGCGCAGGAGCAAGACGAAAAGCGCGCTTAGTATGCGGCGCAAACTTTTGTTATAAGCCGCATTTGCGGTTTATGCCGATAGAGATAATCGGTGATAAAAATTTATTGGAGGTAAATATTATGGAATTAAAAGGGTCGAAAACAGAACAAAATTTGATGGCTGCGTTTGCAGGGGAAAGCCAAGCGCGCAACAAATACACCTATTATGCTTCAAAAGCAAAAAAAGAGGGCTACAATAAAATTGCCTCGGTATTTGAAGTAACCGCCGGCAACGAAAAAGAGCACGCCGAAATTTGGTTTAAGCTCTTGCATGGCGATGCCATCCCCGACACCATGACCAATCTTGCCGATGCGGCAAGCGGCGAAAACTATGAGTGGACAGATATGTACGCCGGCTTTGAAAAAGACGCCAAGGAAGAGGGCTTTACCAAAATTGCCTCTTTGTTTGCAATGGTAGGCAAGATTGAAAAGCGCCACGAAGAGCGCTATCGCGCCATGAAAGAAGAGCTGGAAACAGGCACGCTGTTTGCCCGCGAAACCGAGCAAGCTTGGTACTGCTCGAACTGCGGCCACGTGCATATCGGCAAGCACGCACCTGAAAAATGCCCGGTGTGTGACCACCCGAAAGCCTACTTCGTGTTAGACGAGGAAGTTGTTTAAGCAGTAGTGGGCAACATAGCCGAGTGCCACAAGGGCATTTTGCAGCACACACTAATAATGCACCTTTTAGGCGGACAGTTTTGGCTGTCCGCCTTTTGCTGCCTTTTAACGGCAATTTGTAAGCCGTTATCCATACATTTACTGCGTTAATGCCCAGCTTTTTTGCACAGGCAATGCGCAGTATTTTCTGTGCGCGCTTGCGGCGCAAAAAAGAGGCTGCCAAACGGCAGCCTCTTTTGATATACGGCGCATTACAGATGCGTATCCCATTTATCACACCATACGGTGTCGTTATAGTGCCCATGAAATTCCGATTTACCCATCAACTTTTCAATCACCTTACGGATAACCTCGCGGGAATTTCCGTAGGCATTGATATAGGTGCGGCACATTGGCACATCGTAAAGATGCGTTGTAAAATTGAGCGAAACAAACACCGTGGGCACTTCACAGCCGTACCACGGCACGCTGCTGGACTGGGCGGTTTCCCACGAGATGCGCCGCACATTTTCTCTGGCATATCCGGCCACATCTGCAAACACCAATGCGGCGTCGCACGTTGCATGCAGCTGCTGCATGGTGCCTTTCTCGCGCGTGCTGCCATCATGCAATATCACTTCAAAACCGGCTCGTTCCAGTTCTTCTATCACTATTTTCCGCGAGGCATCGGTGGAATTTAACAGCCCGCCCATATCGCCTGCAATATAAACCAGCTTGATGCGCTTATATCGGTCGGGGGTGATGGGCAGCTGGTGCTTTGTATCCTTAACAAGGGTGATGCTGTCGTCTGCTGCTTGCTCTGCGATACGCAGATGCTCCTCGCAGGAGATGCAGGCCAGTGCTTCGCGCGGCGGCATCAGCTTTTGCTGTGCTTGCAGCCGATGCAGGCCAAGAGAGGCCTTTAGGCCAAGAATGCGGCTCAGTGCATCGTGCATACGCTCTTCGGTAATCATGCCGCTGCGATAACCCTCCAGCATAAAGCCAAAATCCTCATCGCAATCGTTAAAGAATAAAAACATATCACAGCCAGCTGCAATCGAACGCGGAACCTGTTCGCTGCGGGGGAAATGCTCCCACATGCCAATCATATGGCTTGCATCGGTTAGCACAAGGCCGTTAAAGTGCAGCTGATTGCGCAAAAGGCCGGTCAATAGTTCGGGCGAGAGCGATGCTGGCAAAATATCTTTGTCCTCAATGCCGGGGCAAAGCTTTCTGGAATAAGCAGGCTGGCAGATATGCCCGATCATCATGCTTTTCAATCCGTCGTCAATCAGCGTTTGATAAATTTTGCCAAAGGTTTCATCCCATTGTTCACAGGAAAGGCCGTTGACACCCATTAACAGATGATGATCACGCTCCTCGGTGCCGTCGCCGGGAAAGTGCTTGGCGCATTCCGCAACGCCGTTTTCGTTCAGGCCTTTGATAAATTCACGCGAAAGTGCAATCACGGTGTCTGTATCGTTTGAAAACGCACGCGTATTCACAATTGTATTTCGCCAATCCATCAGCACGTCAACCACCGGCGCAAAGTTCCAGTTGCAGCCGATTGCCTTGCCCTCTGCGCCGCTAACACGTCCGCAGTCGTATGCTGTTTTAGAAGTGCGCGATGCGCCGCTTTGTGCGCTGGAGGCCACATAGGTGCCACCGGTTACGCCGCCAACGCCGCCCTGTTCGCAGTTCGATGCAATCAAAAGCGGGATTTTGCTGTGCTCTTGCAAAAAGCGGTTTTGCTTGTAAATTTCTGCGGGGGATGCGTTTGGATAACGCACGCCGCCGTAATGATATTTGGAAAGAGAGTTTTTCATATGTTCCGGTTCGCGCGAAAGATTCATGTTGATAAAAAGTTGACCAACCTTTTCTTCCGGCGTCATCGCGGCAATCGTTTCGTTTACCCATGCAATGTCTTCCGCTGAGAGGAAGAACGGTTTATCCATTAAATTGACCATGCATTCTGCCTGCCTTTCACCGCTTTACTATTGAAGCGTCTGTTGTAGTTCGTTATTATATCCATCCTGAAGCGCTTGGTCAAATGTTTCGCTGACAAGGCGGGGAAGCGCTTCACTAACAAGCCTTTCCCAGCTTGCCTGTTCTTTCCCTGTCAAAATGGGATAAAACCAAATGCCATTTGCCTGTGCTGCATCTCTGTCTCCAAATGCGTCCCCAACCATCAAAACGTTTTTGGGCGCATATCCAAACGTTAAGAGGCGCTTGATGATTTCTGCTTTGGAGCCGGCTTCTTGGCAGCAAAGCAAACGTGTATACTGCCGCAGGTTGTGCTTTTGCCATTCCTCTTGTACAGCAGCGCCATTTGCGGAGGAAACGCCCACAACATCCGCAAATGCGCTGATTTGTTGCAGCCCTTCGGCTACCATGGGATAGGGCTGCGCCTCATCGGGCAAAGCCGCAATCGCCCGATTGACCTGCTGGCTCCATAAAAGTGCTTTTGCCAAACAAGGGGAAGGATGCAGCGCAAGGTATGCTTCCAAAGCGGGATTCGACAGTTCTTTCGCTGTTTGCACCCATTCGGTAAGCGCGTTCAAGTCTTCAATTTCAATGCCGCGCTGCGCCATTATGTTGCAAGCAGCCGACAGCCCACTGAAGCGGTTAATACCTCTTGTGGCAGTGTAAAGATTGATATCCAGCCAAAGCTTGATGGCTTCGTCTGCGCGCTCTTGCAGGCCAAAAACAGCGATCCACTGCGGTGCAAAACATTTGATATGCTTTACATCCATCGTATCCATTGCACAGCCGTCTGAATCGACGCAAACAAGATATTTGCTGCTTTGCTGATAACCCTCAAAAATATTCACCACAGTGTATTCTCCCCCGTCTTTCTATTTATTTTGCAGTAGCTTCTTCTTCGTTGCGTTTGGCAATTTCGGATTGCACATGCACCATTTCTTTAGCATCCAAATGGTACCACTTCATAGAGATTACCGAAGCCACATGCCCTAAAATTGGCACAATGCAGAAGCAGAACAGCATCCACATGTTAAATTCGGCGTTGACAGGCTGATTCGGCGTGATGACTACCTTGCCAACACCGGCAGCTGCAAGCGCAAAGCCGATGATCAGCGACGAGCACGAGGAAATAATTTTGTCTACAAAAGAGAAAATGGTGCTGATCATCGAAGAAACAAATCGCCCCGAACGATAATTTTCATAGTCGCAGCAGTCGGCAATCATGGGGATAACCGCTGCGTTTGCCATGCTGGCAACAAGCTTTTGCACCAGATACAGTCCGAGGAAAATCCACGGGTAGGTCGGGTTGGGACGCACGATGAACATAATAGCCAGCAGTACCATTGAGCCCCATGTTCCAATTAGGAAGGTTTTCTTCAGGCCTACTTTGCGGGCAATCATCATGCCGAGGAAGGACACCACAATCAAGGGAATCATCAAAAGTGACGAGAACACACCGGCCAGCTTTGAATTCAACAGCATGTTTGCAAAAATATACGTGGTGGTGCCGGTTACAAGCAGCGCACCAAGCTTGTCTGTAGCGGCGGCAATAATCAGCATCTGTAAAGGACGGTTGTGCACCAAAATTTCAAAATAATCGCGCACTTTTACATTTTGCCCCTTTTGCAAGCTGTAAAATTCGGGGCGGTCTTTTTCCGCAATGCCAATCAGCGCCAAAATGGTGAACGTAAACGAGATCGCCGCAATAATCCATCCAGCGGTTTTCCATGTTGCGGGGTTAAGCAAACCGAGGTTTGGCGCAAATTCGCCAACCGAGTATTTGTCGGCCAACAGTGTGGTGACAAGCAGCGGCACAAACGCCGCACAAAGCTGTGTCATAAAGCCATCTACGCCAGAAAAAATTGGGCGCTGCTTGGGATTGTTGGTCAGCACCGATTGCGCCGCCTTGGTGGCGATTGTCTGCATGGTGTAGCCAATGATGTAAACGGCGTAAAAAATCGTGGTCCACAGATAGCGGCCAGAGGTGGAAAGCGTAAGCGGGCAGTTAAAAATTGCAATCATACAGCCCAGCAAAATAATGTTACCAAGCAAAATGTAAGGGCGGAATCGGCCAAATTTTCCGTTGGTTTTATCGACAAAAAATGCAAGCAGAGGATCGGTGATACCGTCGAAAATGCGCATGGATGTTGCAATCATACCAATGACAATTGCCGAAAGTCCTAACACGTTTTGTGTAAAATAGGCGTATTGCATCATCAGCATCAAAGCGAGATTGGTCGCGCTATTGTTCAGTGCAAAAAACAAATTTGCCAAGTTTTTGCGTTGCGGTAAACCGGGGTTACACTTGATTCGTTATTCATACTCGTTTCTCCTCAACTTTTATTTGCGGGGTGTTTCCTCGCACCTAAATTGTAACACCACAATTTTTTTTAAGTTAGCAATTTATTACGATTTATAAGTTTATTTTATTTATAAATTTGCAAATTATCTATTTTTGTTTTATAATATTATCAATTAATGGTGTTAATGTATAATATTTGTCGGTAAATGGAGGAAAGGACATGCCAGACGCATTCGCTGCCGCAAACGATTATGTTCCAATTCTTCTTGGCATACGTGTAACGCAATTAGATGCCAGCCTAAACGAGTGGAACAATTTTATCGAACAATGTTTTTTCAAGTTCTCTTTTTTCTTTTTGCTTTTTTGACTCCTCTTGATCATTTTTATACATCCAATATGCCAACACCACGGCAAAAGCGCTTACAATCCATTGTCCCCATGATGCTTCAACCATCAGTTTTCCTCCTTT
>RRZT012083812.1_pt1 | contig 15875 bp, 12 predicted proteins | sample 2165551 | NCBI WGS metagenome assembly RRZT01 (sample SAMN10456910, study PRJNA506462) | wastewater metagenome | biome: wastewater; feature: sludge; material: wastewater sludge; isolation source: wastewater sludge with Escherichia coli K12::gfp cells carrying plasmid... | place: USA: Moscow, Idaho... | reverse complement strand
TGAAGTTCGCACCGCGCCCCGGATGCGGGGTCTGGCCGCCGGTATCCTCGATCTTGACCAGCTTGCCCTCTTTCGTGTCGATCACGACCAGCTTGTTGCGGGCGTTCGCGGCGGTGATGAAATAGCGCTTGGTGCTGTCCAGACCGCCATCGTGCAGGAAACGCTCGGCCTCGATCTCGGTGGTTTTCAGGTTTTTCAGGTCGGTATAGTCGACCAGCAGGATTTTCCCGGTTTCCTTGACGTTGACGATGAATTCCGGCCGGTAATGGCTGGCCAGGATCGCGGCCACGCGCGGTTCGGGGTGATATTCCTGTTCGTCATACAGCATGCCACGGGTCGACTGGATCTTCAGCGGCTCCAGCGTTTCGCCGTCCATGATGACGTATTGGGGCGGCCAATAGGCGCCGGCGATGGCGTATTTGTCCTGCCAGCCCTCCATCTTCGAGGTCTCGATTGAGCGCGCCTCGGCCCCGATCTTGATCTCGGCGACGGTGGCCGGTTCCTTCATCCACAGGTCGATCATGTTGACCTTGGCATCACGGCCAATGACGAACAGATAGCGCCCCGAGGCCGAAAGCCGGCTGATATGGACCGCATAGCCGGTGTCGATGACCGACTTGATCTCATAGCTTGCGCCATCGATCAGGGCGATCTGGCCGGCGTCGCGCAAAGTCACGCTGAACAGGTTTTCCAGATCCCAGTCGTTTTCCTGTTTGGTCGGGCGCTGATCCGGCGGCACCAGCACTTTCCAGCTTTCGCGCATTTCCTTCATGCCGAATTCCGGCGGCGCGGCCGGATCCAGCAACAGGTATTTCGCCATCAGATCGACCTGGGCTTCGGACAGATCGCCCGAGGTGCCCCAGTTCGGCATCCCGGCCGGCGAACCATAGGTGATGAAGCTTTGCAGATATTCAAAGCCCAGCTCGCGGGTCAGGTCGGGCGTCAGCGGCTTTCCGGTCGCACCCTTGCGCAGAACGCCGTGGCAGCCGGCGCAGCGTTCGAAATAGATCTTGTTGGCCTCGTTGAACTCGGCCTCGGTCAGGGCCTGCACACCCTCGGGGGCACCGGGCGCCGCCACTTCTGCCTGCGCCAGATTGTCAAGCGAGGGCTCGTATTTATTGCCGGTCTTGGACTGGTGATCCTCAAGTGCGGCCTTGGGGACGGCGGGATCGGCGGGCGCCTGGTCCTGCGCCATTGCCGCAAGCGGCCCAAGGGCAAGCGCCAGCGCCGCAGTCGTCAGCAAGCCTCGCCGTACGAATGGGGTCGTCTGTTTCATCTGGCTTTCCTAATCTGCTGGAGCGCGTTCGCGACCCTCCATGCGCAAGATTCGCCGCCGTAGCTTTGATGTTAATCAAGGCCCCCTGCGGGATTTCGCGCGATCAGCGTCCTGCAACCCTGAATGCGGATAGCGATGCGCGGCAATTCACGACCTGCAAGGCGACACCCGCTGCGGCTGGTTGCCGCAGCCGTTCTGGCGGCCCTGATGCTGGCTGGCGCGGGGCCTTTGGCGGCGCGCGCAGCGCCCCCCGCGCCTGCCGCCGCCCCCGATATCCCGACGGCGCAGGCCCTCTTTGCCGAGACCCGCCCGCTGGTGCTGGAACGGCGCGACGAGCCGGTGCCGGGCTGGCGCGTCACCGCCAGCGGCAAAAAGGGCGCCGAGGTTCTGGGCATGATCGGATCCACCTGGGAGGTGGCGCGGACCACGGGCTATTCGGGCAAGCCGCTGGACACGCTGGTCGCGGTGACGCCCCAGGGGCGGATCGCCGGCGCCCTGTTGGTGCGCCAGACCGAGCCGGTGCTGAGCCTTGGCATTTCGGATGCCCGCATCGCCGCCTATGTCGACGGCTTTCGCGGTGTCGATCTGATGCGCGATCACGCGGCATTGGGGCCCGATCCGGCGCTGCCGGACGTGATTTCGCGGGCCACCGTCTCGACCGGGGTGATCCGCGACGGCATCCTGCGCACCGGCCGGGTGCTGGCACAAGCACAGGGGCTGGGCGGGGGCGGCATCGACCGGGTCAGCTATCGGCCGGCGGGCTGGGCCGATCTTCTGGCCGAGCGCGCCTTTGGCCACAGCCTGACCTCGATGGCGGATGCCGCGCGCGCATTCGCCGGCGCCCGGGTGCCGGTCCAGCCCTCGGACGCGCCGTTTCTGGAAATCTATGCCGGGCTGATCGACACCCCGACCGTCGGGCGCAACCTTCTGGGCGATCTGGCATTCACCCAGGTCACCGGGGCCTTGCAGCCGGATCAGGCCCTGATCGCGGTGATGTCGCGCGGCCTTTACAGCCCCCGGGGCACGGAATGGCGCCGCTCGGGCCGGTTCGAGCGGATCGCGATCCAACAGGGCGAAACCCGCATCACGCCCCAGAGCGGCGACTTTACCCTTGTCGAGGAACTGGCCCTTTCGGACGCGCCCGCCTTCAAGGAAATCAGCCTGTTCCGGCTGAGCATCGACCCCGAGGCCGGCGGCATCGACCCCCGCAAGCCGTTCCAGATGATCGTCACCGCGACCCGCCCCATGGCCGATGGCGGTCAGGCGGCGCTGGAGATCCCCACCACCGTCACCCTGCCCGCCGCCTATGCGGTGGCCGATCCCGTGCCGGTGCCGCTGTGGCAGGAATTCTGGCTTGAGAAAAAGGCCGGCATCGCCGTGGTCGGCGCCATGCTCTTTGTGCTCGCGCTGATCCTTTTTGGACAAGAGGCGCTGGTGCGGCGCAAGGGGCTGTGGCTGCGGGTGCGGCTTGGCTTTCTGGCGGTCACGCTGGTGGTTCTGGGCTGGGGGCTGAACGGCCAGCTTTCGGTGGTGCAGGTGGTGGCGTTCCTGAATTCGCTCTTGTCGGGGTTCCGCTGGGAAACCTTTCTGATCGAGCCGATCATCTTTCTGATCTGGTCGACCGTGGCGCTGGGGCTTTTGTTCTGGGGCCGGGGGGTGTTCTGCGGCTGGCTGTGCCCGTTTGGCGCCTTGCAGGAACTGACCAACCTTGCCGCGCGGCGGCTGGGCGTGCGTCAGATCGAGGTGCCGCAGGCGCTGCATGAACGCTTGTGGGTGATCAAGTACACGCTGTTCGTGGCCATCGTCGCGCTAAGCTTTTACAGCATGGAACAGGCCCTGCTTCTGGCCGAGGCCGAGCCGTTCAAGACGGTGATTTCCATGCGCTTCCTGCGCGCATGGCCATTCGTTCTGTTCGCGCTGGCGGTGCTGGGGGCGGGGCTGTTCATTGAGCGGTTCTATTGTCGTTATCTGTGTCCGCTGGGCGCCGGGCTGGCGATTCCGGCCAAACTGAAAATCTTTGACTGGCTCAAGCGGCGCCCGCAATGCGGCCGCGAATGCCGGCTGTGCGAAACCAAATGCACCGTCGGCGCCATCGATCCGCTGGGCCGGATCAATCCCAATGAATGCGTGCTGTGCCTGCGCTGTCAGGTGGTGATGAACGATGCCGGGACCTGTCCGGTCCTCAAGCGCCGCGCCAGGGGTGCCGCCCCGCCCGCGCCGGCATCCGAACCCGCAGCCGGCGCCGCGCCCAAGGAGATGACATGAAACCCGAATATCTGTTCAAGGCCGGCTGGCGCGTGTTCTTTCTTGCGGCGGGGGTCTGGGCCGTGATCTCGGTCGCGATCTGGACCGTCTGGCTGACCGGGCTGGCGCAGGGGGACAGCATCACGGGCGTCGCGCCCCAGCTTTGGCACGCGCATGAGATGATCTTTGGCTATGCCGCCGCGACCCTTGGGGGGTTTTTCCTGACCGCCGTGCCCAACTGGACCGGCGCAAAGGCCGCGCCCGAGCGGTTCGTCATGCTTGTCGCGGGGCTGTGGCTGGCGGGGCGGCTGGCGGTCTGTCTGGCGGGCATGCTGCCGGCGGCGGTGGTGGCGGCGGTCGATCTGGCCTTTCTGCCGGTGCTGGCGGCCAAGGTGCTGACCCAGCTGATGGCGCGGCCCAAGGCGCAGAACATGATGTTCCTGCTGTTGATCACCATGACCTGGATCGGCAATCTGCTCGTGCATCTGGAATGGATGGGGCTCGCGGACACCGAATGGCAGGGGTTGCGCGGCGGGCTTTTGGCCATCTGCGCGATGATCGCCGTGCTGGGCGGGCGCATCACCCCGGCCTTCACCCGCAACGCGATGCTGCGCGCGGGCATCGACGAAACACGGATGCCGGTCAGCCATCGCTGGCTGGATCTGCCCGGTTCGGTGCTGCCGGTCCTGTTGGCGCTGGTCGTTCTGGTCGGGGCGCCCGATGCGCTGTCGGGCACGCTTGCGGTGCTGGCGGGGCTTTTTGCGGCGGCGCGGCTGACGGGATGGCGGGCGCTGGCGCTGCCGGGCGAACCCATCGTCTGGGCGCTGCATCTGGGCTATGGCCTTCTGGCGCTGGGGCTGGCGGTCTGGGGGCTGGCGCTGCTGGGGCTGGGCAGCGAATTGGGGGCGCTGCATATCCTTGGCATCGGGGCCATCGGCGGCATGACCCTTGCGGTCATGAGCCGCGCCTCGCTGGGCCATAGCGGCCGGGCACTGATCGCGCCCCTGCCGGTCGCCATCGCCTATGGGCTGATCCCGGTGGCGGTGGCGCTGCGTTGGGCGGGTTCGGCCTTTCCGGCCAGCTTTTATTTGCCGGGGATGATTGGCGCGGGGCTGGTCTGGTGCCTGGCATTCGCGCTTTATCTGGGGGCGCTGGGGCCGATCTTTTTCGCCCCCCGCCCGGACGGAGGCGCCGCATGAAACGCCGCCGCTTCCTGTCGCTGAGCGCCTGCGCGATGTTGCCCGCGATCGGGCTGCGCGCCGCCCCGGCCCTGCCGCAGGAATGGCGCGGCGCGGCGATGGGCGCCGATGTCACCCTGCGCCTGCATGGCGCCGGCACCGCCCAGGCCAATGGCTTTTTCACCGAGGCCCGGCGGCTTCTGGCCCATGTCGAGAACCAGTTTTCGCTTTATCGCGAATCCGATCTGATGCGGTTGAACCGGTTGGGCCGGTTGCGGTTTCCGGGGGCCGACATGCTGGCGCTGATGGCGCTGTCGGTGCGGCTGCACCGCGTCACGGGCGGCGCCTTTGACCCCAGCGTGCAACCCCTGTGGCGCGCACGCGCGGGCGGGGGCGACGAAACCGCCGCCCGCGCCCTGACCGGCTGGGCCGAGGTCGCATGGTCCGAGCACGAGATCCGCCTGCCCCGTCCGGGGATGGCGCTGACCTTCAACGGCATCGCACAGGGACTGGCCGCCGATCTTTTGGCCGATGCGGCGCGGCGCCACGATCTGAGCGACCTTCTGATCGACAGCGGCGAGATCCGCGCCCTTGGTCCCCGGGACTGGCAGGCGGGGCTGGCCGATGCCGGAAACCGGGTGCGGCGGCGGATCGCGCTGCGCGACCGGGCGCTTGCGACCTCATCGCCAAGGGGCACGCTGATCGGGCCTGCCGGCGCGCCGCATATCATCGCAAGCGATGGCCGGCGCGCGGTCTGGGACACCGTTTCGGTAAGCGCGCCAAGCGCCGCGCTGGCCGATGGGCTGTCCACGGCGCTGTGTCTGATGTCGCCGGCCGAGACCGAAATCGCGCTGGCCGAGCTGCCGGATTGCCGCATCGAGATGGCAATTCCCGCATGAAGGGCGGCCGATCGCCCCTGTTTCCCGGCCCCCTTGACTTCCATCAATGACCGACTCGTGAGCTGCGACCAGTCAGGGGATACCCGCAATAACAGATAGGTAACCGCGTCATGAGCGACATCATGACCAAGAGCATGGCCCGGAACGTCTTTTACGGCGGATCGATCTTCTTCTTCGTGGTCTTCGGCCTGCTCACGATTCACAGCCATATCTACGCCCGCACCAAGGCCGTGGATGAAACGCAACTGACGCCCTCGGTCGCCGAGGGCAAACACATCTGGGAACGCAACGCCTGCATCGATTGCCACACCATCCTGGGCGAGGGCGCGTATTTCGCCCCCGAACTGGGCAATGTGATGAAGCGGTGGGGCGTGCAGGAAGACCCCGAGGCCGCATTCGAGACGCTGAAGAACTGGATGCAATCCATGCCCACGGGCATCGAGGGCCGCCGGCAGATGCCCTTCTTCGACCTGACGGACGAGGAATACCGCGCATTGGCCGATTTCCTGTTGTTCACCGGCACGATCAATACCCAGAACTGGCCGCCAAACGATGCGGGCTGAGGGGGGAAACCGATGAAATATCAAACACAACGCATCGCCTATGCCTATTTCCTGGTGGCCATGGCGCTGTTTGCCGTGCAGGTGACGCTGGGGCTTGTGCTGGGCTGGATCTATGTCAGCCCGAACTTCCTGTCGGAACTGCTGCCCTTCAACATCGCGCGGATGCTGCACACCAACAGCCTTGTGGTCTGGCTGCTGCTGGGCTTTTTCGGCGCGACCTATTACATCCTGCCCGAGGAATCTGAACGCGAGATCCATTCCCCCCTGCTGGCCTATATCCAGCTGGGGATACTGGTCATCGGCACGGCTGGCGTCGTCGTCACCTACCTGTTCGACCTCTTTCACGGCAACTGGCTTCTGGGCAAAGAGGGGCGCGAGTTCCTTGAACAGCCCAAATGGGTCAAGATCGGCATCGCCGTCGCCGCCGTGATCTTTATGTACAATGTCAGCATGACCGTGCTGAAGGGTCGCAAGACCGCCGTGACCAACGTGCTCTTGATGGGGCTCTGGGGGCTGGTGCTTCTTTGGCTCTTTGCCTTCTACAACCCCGCGAACCTGGTTCTGGACAAGCAATACTGGTGGTGGGTGATCCATCTCTGGGTGGAGGGCGTCTGGGAACTGATCATGGCGTCGATCCTGGCGTTCCTGATGCTGAAACTGACCGGGGTAGACCGTGAAGTGGTCGAGAAATGGCTTTACGTCATCGTCGCCACGGCGCTGTTCTCGGGCATTCTGGGCACCGGGCACCATTACTATTGGATCGGGCTGCCGGGCTATTGGCAGTGGATCGGTTCGATCTTTTCAAGCTTCGAGATCGTGCCCTTCTTTGCGATGATGTCATTCGCCTTTGTCATGGTCTGGAAGGGCCGCCGCGACCACCCGAACAAGGCCGCGCTGGTCTGGTCCCTGGGTTGTACGGTTCTGGCCTTTTTCGGCGCCGGTGTCTGGGGCTTCCTGCACACGCTGCACGGGGTGAACTATTACACCCACGGCACCCAGATCACGGCGGCGCATGGGCATCTGTCCTTCTATGGGGCCTATGTCTGTCTGGTGCTGGCCATGGTCACCTTCGTGATGCCGATCATGAAGAACCGCGACCCCTATAACCAGGTCCTGAACATGGCCGCCTTCTGGCTCATGTCCTCGGGGATGGTGTTCATGACCGTCACGCTGACCTTTGCCGGCGCGATCCAGACCCAGATGCAGCGCGTCGTGGGCGACTATTTCATGGACGTTCAGGACGGTCTGGCGCTGTTCTTCTGGATGCGCTTCGGTTCGGGCGTGTTCGTGGTCGTGGGGGCCCTGCTCTTCATCTATTCGGTGCTGTTCCCGCGCCGCGAGGTGGTCGATGCAGGTCCCGTCCAAAGCCACAGGGACGGCCATCTTGAGCCTTCGGAGTAAGCCATGAACGCACATGCAAATCCGAAACAGAAGGGGGCGGCGGACGCCCCCTTCTACCTGCCCGGCGCCGATGAAATCGAGGTGTTTCAGGCCGCCGCCGCCAATGACCTGCCCGTTCTGCTGAAAGGCCCCACGGGCTGTGGCAAGACCCGCTTTGTCGCCCATATGGCGGCGCGGCTGGGCCGGCCGCTTTATACCGTCGCCTGCCATGACGACCTGTCGGCGGCCGATCTGATCGGGCGCTATCTGCTGAAAGGCGGCGAAACCGTCTGGACCGACGGTCCCCTGACCCGCGCCGTGCGCGAAGGCGCGATCTGCTATCTCGACGAGGTGGTCGAGGCGCGCAAGGACGTGACCGTGGTCCTGCATCCCTTGACCGACGATCGCCGCATCCTGCCCATCGACCGCACCGGCGAGGAACTTGAGGCCGCGCCCGGCTTCATGCTGGTGGCAAGCTATAACCCCGGCTATCAGAACATCCTGAAAACGCTGAAACCTTCGACCCGGCAGCGGTTCCTTGCGCTGGAATTCGACTTTCCCGAACCCGCCCGCGAGATCGAGATCGTGACCCGCGAAAGCGGCCTTGACCGCGACCGGGTGACCGCGCTGGTGCGGCTGGCGGGCAAGATCCGCGGCCTCAAGGGGCAGGATCTGGAAGAGGGCGTCTCGACCCGGCTCGTGGTCTATGCCGCCGCCCTGATCCAACAGGGCATGGGCGTCGACCGCGCCATCGAGGCGGCAATGATCGAACCGCTCAGCGATGATGCGGAAACCAAGCGCGGCCTGCGCGACCTCTCTGCCGCGATCTTTGGCTAGGAGGGGGGCGCGATGGGGCTTGATCTGGAACCATGGGAACCCGAGGAAACCGTTGGCAAGCTTTGGCATGTCTGGGCCAGCGGCTTTGACGCGCCCGAGGATTTCACCGATCAGGCGGTCGCCCTGACCGAGGTTGCGGGCCGCATCGCGGTGCTGTTTCGCGGCCTTGGCGGCGCGCCCACCATCGAGATCAGGCCCGCCGCCGTCCAGACATCGCATCATCGCATCAGCTGGCGGCGCAAGCTCGGCACCGCCGCCGAAACCGTGCCCTCGGCCAGTTTCGACGGCGAGGTGCTGCGCCTGCCCGAGCGGCTGTCGGTCCTGCCGACCCGACAGGCGAACGGGGCGCTTTATCTGTGGCTTGCGGCCTGCGCGGCCCATGAATACCGCCCCGCGCCCCATGACGACCCGCTGGCCCGCGATCTGGCCCGGATCGGCGCCGCGCGCCGCGCGGTTCAGGCCACGCTTGAGGATGCGCCGGGGCTTTCGGGGCTTTATCGCGGCCTTGCCGGGCTGATCCTGAACCTGCGCCCCACGACCGGCCTGCCCCCGGCCGAGGCCAATGTCGAGGCAGTGATCCGTCATATCCTTGGCGATCCCGCGCCGCTTTCGCCCCTGTCGCAGCAATGGCTGGCGATGCTGGACGCGCCCGATGATACGCTCGATGTCCGGGCGCCGCGCGGCTATCAGCCGATGCGGCCGGTCGCGCTTTGGCCCGATTTCGCCGCCGCCCGCACCACCGATGCCGAAAGCTCGGCCGAACAGGCCGACGGCATTGCCGCCGAATATGACAACCAGCGCATGTTCCGCGCCCAGCGGCGCAAATCGGATCAGCCCAACCGCCGCGACAGCCTGATCCTGCACAAATTCGAGGCCCTGCTCAGCTGGGCCAATCTGATGAACCTCAACCGGCATGTCGATGATGACGATCAGGACGACGCGAAGAAGGCGGCAGAGGATCAGGAAGAACTGGGCCTTGGCCAGATTTCAAAGGCGCCCGCAACGCGTCTGCGGCTGCATCTCGATCTTGCGCCCGAGGATGCGGATCTTGAGGCGGTCGCCGGCATCCATACCTATCCCGAATGGGATGCGCGGCGCGGTCGCTACCTGCCCGACCATGTGCGCGTGCTGGAAAACCGTGCCCCCGAGGATGCGGATGCCGAACTGATCCGCGATCCGGCCGCACAGCGCCGCATCCGCGCCGTCCGCCGCCAGTTCGAGGCCCTGCGCCCCGGCCGCATCACCACCACCGGCCACCGCGACGGCGATGAGCTGGACAGCGATCTGACCGTGCGCGCCGCCGCCGACCTGATCGCCACCGGTCAGGGCAGCGACCGCATCTGGCGTCAGTCGCGGCCTCTGGCGCGCAATCTGGCGGTGTCGATCCTGCTGGATGTGTCGCGCTCGACGGAAAGCGCGGTGACGGGCCGCGCGGTGATCGACACCGAACGCGAGGCGTTGACCGCGCTGGCATGGGGGCTGGACGCCTGTGGCGACAGCTTTGCCATCAACACGTTTTCGTCGCTCAAACGCGACCGCGTGTTCATCAGCACCTGCAAAGGCTTTGACGAACCCATGAGCGGCGCGGTCGAATGCCGGATCGCGGCCCTGCGCCCGCGCTTCTATACCCGGCTGGGCGCGGGCATCCGCCACGCCTCAGCGGGGCTTGCCGCGCAGGCCAGCCACCGGCGGCTTTTGCTGGTCATCACCGATGGCAAGCCCAACGATCTGGACCATTACGAGGGCCGCCACGGCATCGAGGACAGCGCCCGCGCCGTGCGCGAGGCCCGCATGATGGGCCAGGCCGTGCATGGCATCACCGTGGACCGGGACGCGAAAAGCTGGTTTCCCCGGATTTTCGGACAGGGCGGGTTTTCCCTGATCCCGCAGCCGGACCACCTGTTGACGGCCCTGCCCGCGATCTATCGCCAGCTGGTCGGCGGTTAATCCTGTGCCAGCAGCCGCAGCTGGGCGATATCGTCGATCAGCGCCTTGCTGGAATCGACCTTGACGCCATGTTCGCGCAGCCGCGCAAAGGCCCGCGACAGGCTTTCGGGCTGCATGCCCAGATTGCCCGCGATCAGCCGCTTGTTATAGGGCAGGCGCACCTCGCAGGGGCCGGTTTCCTGCGCCGTCAGATCGGCCAGAAACTGTGCCACGCGCTGCACGCCGGTATGAGCCTTGAGCTTTTCGATCTGATCGACCAGCCCTTGCAGGTGAATAAAGGTCGACGCCAGCAGCCCGATGGCGAATTCCGGGTTTTCCAGCAAAAGCTGACGCAGCCGGGTGCCGTCGATCTGAAGGGTGGTGCAATCCGAAATCGCCTCGGCCGAAACCGGATAGGGCGTGCCACGCAGCACCATCGCCTCGGCAAAGCTGCGGTTGCGGCCCATGATCGCGACCACGGCCTCGGTCCCGCTGGGCGTCATCCGCGACAGCTTGATGAACCCGCTCAGCACGATGAACACGGCCTTGGCGGGATCGCCCTGCAAAAAGATCGTCTCACCCTCGGCATAGCTGCGCCGGATGGCGTCCCTGAGCAGGCGGTCGCGCATGTCGTCGTTCAAGCTGTTGAGCAAGACGGATTTCTTGACCGCCTCGGGCAGGGACGACTTCATGGGATCCTCGGGCTCCGGGCTAAAGATATCCGATGGCCACTGTCGCACGACACGCGGCCAAGGGAAAGGGCGCTTCGCCCGCGCCGGTCGCGGCGCAGCGACGCGGACCGTCCGCACCGGACAGGTGCGCGGGATGCCGGCGCGCGGGGCATGCGCGCGCGGCCGTGTTCAGACCTCGATCGGGACCACGGCCTCGGCGGTCTGCATCTGAAAGGTCAGCGTCTCTTGCAGGTAAAGCGTGACCGTCTGCGCATCATGGCCCAGATAACCGATCGAGATGTCCTGACCCAGCCACAGATCGAAATCCCCGCCCCGTGTCGAAACCACGGCACCGCCATCCAGCGCCTGGCTCCAGACCACGCCACCATCGGCCAGCCGTTCCAGATGTTTCAGCACCGGATAGCCGTCATCGGCGCCGCCGCTGGCCTTGGTATAGGCGGCGGTGCCCAGGATCAGCGCATAGGGACCGTTGACGCCCGCCAGCCGCAATTCGCTGATGGCGCGGGCGACGGCCTGCGGGTAATCGGCCACCGCCGCCGGCAGCTTGACGGCCTGATTGCTGGATTCGGGCAGGATGCCCCGGATCCCGGCATCGCCATAACCCATGAATACCAGCCGATCCTCGGCCAGCGCGATCTTGCGCGCCGCATCCTTCAGCGGCTGCCAGTCGGAATCGTTCGAACCGCGCGCCACATCGTCGATGGCGTTGCGCGACAGCTGAAAGGGCACGCGCAATTCGACCAGCTGACTGACCTCGCGACGGGCGAATTCGACGCCCTCGGCCAGGGCCGGCGCGGATGTCACATGACCGGTGCCCACGGCCGACAGTGCATAGCCTTCGGGGCCATGCAGATCGACCACCCGGCGCGCGCCCAGATACCGCTTGAGCGTGCGGCGCGCCTCGTCCTCGATCTGGTCCCAGGCATCCGCGCTGATCGGGGCCAGGCTGCGGTAAAGATTGTCCATGTCAGTTCCCCTGTTTCAAGGTTCCAAGGCCAAGCGAGCCATCGGTGCGGCCCGCGGGGGCGCCGTCCGCATGGCCCCCCGCATCCGTTTCGGCGTCAAGCGCGGGCTGACCGGCGCCGATCCGGTCCAGCATATCGGCGTCGGGGATAAAGAACAGACAGCCCGTGACCGCGCGGCTGACATCCAGAAGCCGGTCGTAATTGCCCGGCGGATCGCCCAGAAACATGTTGTCCAGCATGGTTTCGATGCGGCCCGGTTCGCGGGCATAGCCGATGAAATAGGTGCCGAATTCCCCGCGCGCGGCGCTGCCGAAGGGCATGTTGTCGCGCAGGATTTCCAGCGCCTGCCCGCTGGCATCCTCGATATTGGTCAGCACGTTATGGGCATAGCTGGCTTTGTCCTTGTCGGGAAATTCGACATCCGACAGCTTGTGGCGGCCGATGATGCGTTCCTGTTGTTCGGTCGGGATCGCCTCCCATGCCGCGAGGTCGTGCAGGTATTTCTGGACGATCACATAGCTGCCGCCGGCAAAGCCCGGATCCTCGTCACCGATGAACACGGCCGCGTCCAGATCCAGCCCGACCGGATTTTCCGTGCCGTCGACAAAGCCCAAGAGGTCGCGGTTGTCAAAGAACTTGAAGCCGTGGGTTTCGTCCTGAACCGACACCGCGCCGCCCAGCCGCTGCATCAGCCGCGTCGCCAGCTCAAAGCAGAAATCGAGGCTTGAGGCGCGGATATGGAAAAGCACGTCCCCCGGCGTCGAGGGCGCCGCATGCACGCCCTGAATGGCGCGGAAGGGATGCAGCCCGGCGGGCGTGGCGCCCATGTCCAGCCGCTGCCACAGATCGGCGCCCAATCCCATGATGCAGGACAGGCCGGCCGGCGGGCTGCGGAACGAGACCGCCTTGACCAGCGACGGCAGGTCGGCGCAAAGCCCGCGCAGGGCGTCCAGCGCATCCCCCCCACGGTTCACCGTCAGGGTGATGAAAATCGCGCTGCGGCTGAGCGGGGCGTCGACGGGCTGGCTGGCATCCGGGGGCATGGCGAGCTTTCCTGGCTGGCGTTTTCCGGCTCAGGTAAACCGATTTTTTCCGGCACCGGAAGCCGCAACTTTGCCACGCCACGGTTTCGGCGGGATTCGCCCCGAGGAAGGGCGGGCACGGGCCGGTGCGCGGTCGCGGGCGCGCCTAATCCCCCAGCGGCTGCGGATCGGTATGGCCGTGATAGGCCGTCAACGAGGCGCGGATGCGGCGCAGGTTCTCGCGCGTCTGGTCCGGGCGTTCGCGCGCCACCGTCAGCGCCAGCGCATCCAGCGCCGCCAGATAGGCATAGCGCGAGGCGGTCGGTTTGAAGATGTCGGGATCTTCGGGAAGGATCACGCCAAAAGGCAGCGAACAGGCCCGCGCCAGCCGCGATCCCGCACGGGTGAAACAGATCGTTTCGGCGCCATAGCCGCGCGCCACGCGGGCGGCGGCGACGGTGGCATCCGCCTCGCCGCTGGATGAAAACAGCAATAGCACATCCTGCGGCCCCAGCGTGGCGGCGCGCATCTGCAAAAGATAGCTGTCGCTGGCGCTGGCGGCGGCGATGCCCAGCCGAAAAAAGCGGTTCGCCGCCTCATCCGCCAGCATCGAGGCCCCGCCCCCGATCCCCGCCGCGACCAGCCGCTGACAGCCGGCGATCCGCTGTCCCGCCTGTATCAGCATCTGCGGATCCAGCTGTTGGCGCAGGGCGGCGGTGGTCGCGTACATGGCATCCAGCACCCGTTCCAGCGGCGCCTCGGCCGGGGTCGCGGCATCGGCGTGATCGGGATGCAGATATTGCCGGCTGACCGCCAGATTCTGCGCCAGCCGCAGCTTGAATTCGCGAAACCCCTCGCAGCCCAGCGTGCGACAGAAACGGATCACCGTCGGCGTGCTGACATCCGCGCCTTGGGCGACGCGGGCGATGGTCATGGCGGGCACGGCCTCAAGGTTGTCCTTGACGAAATTCGCCACCTTCTGTTCGCGGGCGGCAAATTTGCCGTCGTGATCGCGCAGCACCGGAATCAGATCCGCCACCCCCGACCGCCCCCGGACCGGCAATGCGCCACGCGTCCCGGCCATTTCGGCCTTTCTTGCCATGAGCCACCCCTTTTCCGCGCCGGACATGTACCAGAATTACATGAACCCGGATTTATGCATGAAATCCATGCCCGCAAACCCCGGTTTCCGGATATTTTTGTACCTTAGTAACAAATTTATGTTGATCGACCGCCAAGTCGCAACATAAATGTACCTCCGTTACATTTCGCGATTCGAGGGAGGAAGCCGTGAAATCCTGGGCGGAAAAGGCCAGCGCGCGCATCAATGCCGCGGTCGAGGCCATGGTCGCATTCCTGATGCTGGCGCTGGTTCTGGATGTCTGGCTGGGCGTCGCGGACCGCTATTTTCTGGGCTGGCAATTGCCCTGGCCCGAGGAAATGGCCCGCTATCTGATGATCTGGGCGGCCATGCTGGCGGTGTCCAGCGGCATCGCGCGGCGCGAACATATCGGCCTGACCGCGCTGATCGACATGTTGCCCACGGCCCTGCGCCGGGCGGTGCTGATCGTGGTCGATCTGCTGGCGCTGGCGCTGTTTTTGTATGTGTTCTGGTATGGCATCGGCTTTGCCAATGGCGGCGCCAGCCGGCAGGCGATGATCCTTGGCGCCAGCCTGCGGCCCTTTTATGCCGCGATCCCGGTCGCGGCCGCCATCGCCTCGGTGCAGATCGCTCTGGTGCTGATGCGCGACATGGGCCAGCACAGCGAACCCCGCCATGAGGAGGGGACGGCATGATCCTTGTGCTTTGTGCATTCGTGCTTTTGATCGCCTTTGGCATGCCCATCGGCTTTGCCATCGGACTGGCCGGGGTGATCGGGCTGATCGACATGGGCGGCGCGCAGTTTCTGGCCGTGGGTCCGTCCAAGATCTTTAACGGGCTGAACATCTTTCCGTTTCTGGCCATGCCGTTCTTTATCCTCGCGGGCGAGGTGATGAACGATACCGGCATCACCGCCCGGCTGGTCAAGCTGGCGCAGGTGCTGGTGGGGCGGTTTCGCGGCGGGCTGGCGCATACGAACATGCTGGCCTCGGTGTTCTTTGCCGGGCTGACCGGATCGGCCACCGCCGATGCCGCCGCCTTTGGCCGCACGCTGGTCCCCGCCATGGTCGCCGAAGGTTACCGCCGCGATTATGCCTGTGCGGTCACCGCCGCCGGCTCGATCATCGGGCCGACGAGCCCGCCCTCGGGGTTGATGGTGGTCTATGGCTCGTTGATGGGGGTGTCGATCGCGGGGCTTTTCGCGGCCGGCGTGCTGCCGGGGCTGGTGATCTGTGTCGTCTGCATGGGCGTGATCGCCATCGGCGGCAATCGCGAGAACCTGCCCAAGGCCCGGCGCGGCGCCACCCTGGGCGAGGTCTGGCGGACCTTCCTGTCGTCGCTGACGGCGCTGGCCATGCCGGTGATCATTCTGGGCGGCATTCTGGGCGGCATCGTCACCCCGACCGAGGCCGCGTCGCTCGCCGTGGCCTATGCGCTTTTCATCGGCACCTTCGTCTATCGCACGCTGACGCTGAGGGGGTTTTACGGCATGCTGGTGCGCACCGCGCGCATCACCGGGGTGATCTTTGTCATCATCGCCTTTGCCGGCATCCTTGGCTGGTGGATGAGCTTTGAGCGTATCCCCCAGATGATCGCCGAGGGCGTGCTGGGCCTGTCGGACAACCGCTATATGGTGATCGCGATCATCATCGGCCTGCTGCTGGCGGTGGGCATGGTCATGGACATCACCGCGATCCTGATCATTCTGGCGCCGGTGCTGGTTCCCCTGACCGAACAGGTCGGGCTGGCGCCGATCCATGCCGGCATCATCTTCGTGCTGGCGCTGAACAT
>RRZT010687281.1_pt1 | contig 15876 bp, 11 predicted proteins | sample 2165551 | NCBI WGS metagenome assembly RRZT01 (sample SAMN10456910, study PRJNA506462) | wastewater metagenome | biome: wastewater; feature: sludge; material: wastewater sludge; isolation source: wastewater sludge with Escherichia coli K12::gfp cells carrying plasmid... | place: USA: Moscow, Idaho... | reverse complement strand
CGTTGCCTGTGATCAGCCACCCTCGAAAGTACGTTGTAGTGAGACCAACCCAATTCAGGAGACAGCGTCTCCTGAATTGGGAATGACCCAAAGAACCTGCGCATGTTGCGCAAGTTGGACTCATCGAAGCCGGAGCCAAACTCAGCCGTCAACCGCTGCGCGAGGTAACGCAACAGACTCTTGCCGTACTCCGCGCGCTCGCCCACGGCCTCGACGAGCCGCCGCCCGATCTCCCAATAGGCCAGGACCATCTCCGTGTTGACCGCAGCGGCCGTGCGCAGCCTCGCGGACTCAAGCGTTTCCCGGATGCCCGCATAGGTGGCCTCCGCGGCACCGTCAGGGGCTGGTGCGCCGCCCGACGCGATCGGCGCCAGCCCCGGGACGCTGATGTCGTCACTCATCGCAGCTCCTTCCAAGCAACGCCAGCATGGACGAGCTTCGGATTGCGGTTCAGGTTCATGCGGTCAACCCTAGAAGGGACCTCTGACACTTTTCGTCACACAGGCCCATAACCCAACCAGCGCGTTACCCCTGGGGGATCGTGCCGTCGAGGACCCAGTCGAGAAACTCCTTGAGATCGCCGGTCTCGCCGTCGCGGCCGCCCTTCCCGATGGTCATCGGTGCGAGCGACGGCACCAGCTTCACGCCGCGCAGCCGCTCCATGAATCCGCCGGGGACGGTCAGCACGTAGTAGTTGCCCTCCGCGTCGAGTCCGAGCGACTTGTTGGTGCGCAGGTACCAGCCCACCTTGTCGGTCTTGACCACGTGGCCGTCCAGCGTCGTCGCCTTCAGCGGCTGCGGCGCGAGGCCCGCGGCCTTGACCGAGACGAGGAACTCGTCGATCAGCACCTTCGCACGCTCGGCCTCCAGCTGCAGCGCCTGCTCGTTCAGCTCGTGCCGGATCTTGGCGGCGCGTTGCCGCTCGCTCAGCCCGTCGTCGCTCATGACTCCGCCTCCCAGAGGTTCCGTGCGTTGGCCCTCGCCATGGCCAGAGCCTATTCCACGCCCCGCCCCCCGGCGCCGAAATCCGGTCTGAGAGACTTTGCCGCAGATGCGACCCTCGAGGAGGACCAATGCCGGAGTTCCGTTATGTTGACATACTGCCCATCGGCGAGGACACCACGCCGTACCGGCTGCTGACCACCGAGGGCGTGGAGGTCGTCGAGGGGCCCGACGGGGCGTCGTTCCTGAAGGTCGCGCCGTCGGCCTTGGAACTCCTGGCCGAGACGGCGATGCACGACATCGCGCACTACCTCCGCCCCGCGCACCTGCAGCAACTCCGCAACATCCTCGACGACGAGGAGGCATCGGCCAACGACAAGTTCGTCGCGCTCGACCTCCTGAAGAACGCGAACATCGCCGCCGGAGGCATCCTGCCGATGTGCCAGGACACCGGCACCGCGATCGTCATGGGCAAGCGCGGCCAGCGCGTGCTCAGCGACGGCGTCGACGAGCGGCCGCTCAGCAAGGGCATCTTCAATGCCTACACGAAGCTGAACCTGCGCTACTCGCAGAACGCGCCGATCACGATGTGGGACGAGCGCAACACCGGGTCCAACCTGCCCGCGCAGATCGAGCTGTACGCCGACACCGCGGAGGGCCACGAGAACACCTACAAGTTCCTGTTCATGGCCAAGGGCGGCGGCTCGGCGAACAAGTCGTACCTATACCAGGAGACGAAGGCCGTCCTGAACCCCGACTCGATGATGAGGTTCCTCGACGAGAAGATCCGCTCGCTGGGCACCGCGGCCTGCCCGCCGTACCACCTGGCGATCGTCGTCGGCGGGACGTCGGCGGAGTTCGCGTTGAAGACGGCGAAGTACGCGTCCGCGAAGTACCTCGACAACCTGCCCGCCGAGGGTTCGATGGCCGCCAACGGGTTCCGCGACGTCGAGCTCGAGGAGAAGGTGCTGGAGCTGACCCGCAACTTCGGGATCGGCGCGCAGTTCGGCGGGAAGTACTTCTGCCACGACGTGCGCGTCATCCGCCTCCCGCGCCACGGCGCGTCGCTGCCGATCGCGATCGCCGTCAGCTGCTCTGCCGACCGGCAGTGCCTCGGCAAGATCACCCCCGACGGCGTATTCATCGAGGCGCTGGAGACGGAGCCGGCCCGGTTCATGCCGGAGGTCGTCGACGAGGAGCTCGACGGCGACTCGCACGGCGTGAGCGGCACGGGCAAGGGCGCCGCGGTGCGGATCGACCTGAACAAGCCCATGCCCGACGTGCTCGCCGAGCTCAGCAAGCACCCCGTGAAGACCCGAGTGCAGCTGAACGGGCCGGTGATCGTCGCCCGCGACATCGCGCACGCCAAGATCAAGGAGCGCCTCGACGCCGGCGAGGAGATGCCGCAGTACCTGAAGGACCACCCCGTCTACTACGCCGGCCCGGCGAAGACGCCTGAGGGCATGGCGTCGGGCTCGTTCGGCCCGACGACCGCTGGCCGGATGGACAGTTACGTCGACCAGTTCCAGGCCGCGGGCGGCTCGATGGTGATGCTCGCGAAGGGCAACCGCTCGCAGGCCGTGACGGATGCCTGCAACGCGCACGGCGGGTTCTACCTCGGCTCGATCGGCGGCCCCGCCGCGCGCCTCGCGCAGGACTGCATCAAGCACGTCGAGGTCGTCGAGTACGAGGAGCTGGGCATGGAGGCGATCTGGAAGATCGAGGTGGAGGACTTCCCCGCGTTCATCGTCGTCGACGACAAGGGCAACGACTTCTTCGCCGAGGTGAGCAAGCCGCTGGTCATGTCGATCCCCAAGAGAGAGGGCCTCTAGGGAACCAACAAGTGGACCCCCGATCAGGTACTTTCGTCGATCCAACATAGACTCAGGTCGGATGCGGAACCAGGGCGACGCTGAAAGGGTCCAACGTATGAGTGCAACGACGCCGGGAGCGGCGCCCGCGAAGGGGCTCGCCCTGCCGGCGATGGGCGCGCCCATGCTGGAGGTCCGCGACCTGAGCAAGGTGTATCGCGTCGGCGAGTCCCGGCTGGCCGCGCTCAACCGCGTGACGCTGTCGATCCCCCGGGGGAGCTTCACCGCCGTCGTCGGCACCTCCGGCTCGGGCAAGTCGACGCTGCTGAACATGGTCGCGGGGCTGGAGAAGCCGACGGCGGGCGAGATCTACGTCGGCGGGCGCGCGTTGCACACGATGAACGAGTCGCAGCTGGTGACATTCCGGCGCGACCACGTGGGCTTCATCTTCCAGTCGTTCAACCTCATGCCGCACCTGACCGCGCTGCAGAACGTGGCGCTGCCGCTCAGCTTCCGGGGCGTGCCGAAGGCGGCCCGGCTGCGGCGCGCACACGTCGTGCTCAACCAGATGGGGTTGGCCAAGCACGTCAACCACAAGCCCAATCAGCTGTCGGGCGGCCAGCAGCAGCGCGTGGGCATCGCGCGGGCGCTGGTGTCGCAGCCGCCGCTGGTGTTCGCCGACGAGCCCACCGGCAACCTCGACTCGCGCACCGCCGTCGCCACCCTCAGCCTGATCCGCACCGTGATCTCGCGCTACCAGCAGACCTGGGTGATGGTCACCCACGACGCCCACCTCGCGTCCTTCGCCGACACCATCGTGTCGATCAGCGACGGCCGCATCTCCGACATCAGCCACACCGAACACCACACGAAGGCCGCCTCATGAAGCTCCTCCTCCGCCTCGCGCTGACCGTGCTCGCGGTTCTGGCCCTGGCCATCGCGCCGGCCACCCTCGCCCATGCCGACGCCGGCGACGGGGGCTCCGACGTGGCCGGCAACGGCAGCGGCGGCGGCACCGGTTCCGGCGACGGCGGGGGCTCCGGCGGCGGAGGCCTCGACGGCGGCGGCACCGAGGGGCCCGCGGGGATCTCCGTGCCGCGCGTGATGGTCGAGGAGTTCGACACCTCGCCGGGCAGCGTGCAGGCGGGCCAGACCTTCGAGGTGAGCTTCGTGCTGCGCAACACCTCGACGAAGACGCGCGTGTCCAACATGAAGGTCACCGTCGCCTCCCCTGACGCCGCGTTCCTCCCGACGGCAGGCACGTCGTCGCTGTTCATCCCCGGCATCCGCCCGGGCAACTACGCCAGCCGGACCATGACGTTCCGCGCGCTCCCCTCGCTGGAGGCCAAGCCCTACGCGATGACCATCAGCATCGAGTACGAGGACAGCAAGGCCAACGCCTACACCAGCACCGAGAACGTGGCCATCGAGGTCACGCAGGAGCTGCGCGCCTCGGCGTCGAGCCCGCAGCTGCTGCCCGAGATGCTCATGGTCGGCCAGCAGGGGTCCCTGACGTTCAACATCCAGAACCAGGGCCGCTCGAAGCTGTTCAACGCGAAGGCCACCATCCCCGAGGGCCAGCCGATCACCGCGCCCGAGGTGTTCGTCGGCACCATCGAGCCGGGCGCCAGCGGCGCCGTCGACATGATGGTGACCGCGGAAGCGGAGGCCGCAGGCCCCGTCGAGATCCTGGTCACCTACGAGGACGACGAGGGAACCGAGAAGTCGTTCACCCAGGACGTCCAGGTGATGGCCGCGCCGATGCCGGACCCGGGAGAGATGATCCCGGAGGATCCCTTCCCCGGCGAGGAGGGCATGGCGATTCCGTGGGTGCCGATCCTCGCCGTCGCGGGCGCCGCGATCCTGGCGCTGGCGGTCATCATCGTCGTCGTCCGGCGCGCGCGTCACCGCAAGGCCGCGCAGGCCGACGCCGACATGCTCGCCTCGATGGACGCCGAGCCGCTGATCAGCGAAGACTGATGCGCTTCTCCGACCTGGTCGCCTCCAGCCTCTCGTCGCTACGGCAGCGCGCCTTCCGCACGACGCTGACGGTGCTCGGCGTGATGATCGGCACCACCGCGGTGATCGTGATGGTGTCGCTGGGAGTCGGCATGTCGCAGGCGTTCCTGGGGAACCTGGAGTCGAACTGGAGTCTGCGCACCGTCACCGTCTACAGCCCGCCGCTGGACGGCGCGCAGGAGGGCATCCCCGACAAGCTGTCCGACCGCCTGGTCACGCACCTGCAGACCACCTACCCCGAGATCGAGACGGTGGCGCCGATCTACTTCGTTGACGTCGAGCTGCAGATCGGACGCTCGGGCGGCTGGAGCCAGATCACCGCCATGCCGCACGAGGCGCTGGAGAAGCTCGGGCTGGAGCTGGCCTGGGGCGAGCTGCCGCCGGGGAACGGCGCCTTCTCCGTCGTCGCGGGCGACATGCTGAACACCCAGTTCTGGGACGAGTCCACGCAGGCGCCGCTCGAGGTCGACTTCCAGCGCGACTCCGTCTTCGCCACCGTCCAGTCTGGCTTCGTCGAGATGCCCGGCGGCGGCGGCGACGGGGGCGACTCGCCGGCGCCCAAGCGCTTCCTCCTGCCGTTCTCCGGGCAGGTGGCCGGCGACGGTCAGACGTGGACGCAGTTCTCGCAGTCGCTGTTCGCCGACCTGGACTCGACCGTCAAGTTCCTGCAGAAGCAGTCGCCCGGCAAGCCGCTGCCGAACCAGCCGACGACGTCGGACGGGCGGCCGATTCGCGGCGAGTTCGTCTACAGCGAGCTGCGGCTGTTCACGGCCACGCCCGACGCCGCCGAGGCGCTGGTGACTACCCTGAACGAGGCCGGGTATGGCGCGTCGGCCGAGGTCCAGTGGATTCGCGAGATGCAGCAGCAGGCGTTGATGATCCAGGCGGTGTTCGGCGGGATCGGCTTCATCTCCCTGCTCGTGGCGGCCATCGGCATCGCGAACACCATGATGATGAGCGTGTTCGAGCGGACCCGCGAGATCGGCGTGATGAAGGTGCTGGGCGCGTCGCTGCGCGACATCCGCGGCATGTTCATCTTCGAGTCCGCGCTGATCGGGATGTTCGGCGGCCTCGTCGGCCTCGGCTTCAGCGTGCTGGTCTCCGCGGTGATGAACGCCCTGATCGCCCCGATGCTCGGCTTCGGCATGAATGGCGACGACACCTCCATCTCGGTCATCCCGCCCTGGCTTGCGCTCGGCGCCATCGCGTTCTCGACCGCGATCGGCACGCTGGCGGGCCTGGCCCCCGCCCAGCGCGCCGTCCGCCTGAGCCCCCTCGACGCCATCCGGTCGCAGTAATCCTGCCGAGGGTTTGTCGGACCCCCACAAACAATTTTCCGCGACATTGGGCGCGGACCTGCGCCTCCGTCGACTGCCGATGCGCCATTGTTGGCAGGTGGCTCCAATCCGGAGCTGTTTGTCGTGCTCTCAGGAGGCCTGATGTTCCAGCGCATCGCCATCGTCAACAGAGGCGAGGCCGCCATGCGGCTCATCCACGCGGTGCGGGACCTGAACGCGGAGAACCCGGGCGGGCCACAGACCACGACGATCGCGCTGTTCACCGACGGCGAGCGCTCGGCCATGTTCGCCCGGGAGGCCGACGAGGCCTACCCGATCGGCCCCGCCTCCGAGCGCCCCTACCTGAACCACCAGCTCCTGGCCCGCGTGCTGCAGGAGGCCAAGGCCGACGCCGTGTGGGTCGGGTGGGGCTTCGTCGCCGAGGACGCGGCCTTCGCCGACCTCGTCGAATCCCTCGGCATCACCTTCATCGGCCCCTCCGGCGACGCCATGCGCAAGCTGGGCGACAAGATCGGCTCCAAGCTGATCGCCGAGGAGGTCGGCGTGCCCGTCGCGCCGTGGTCGGGCGGCGGCGTCGACACCCTGGAGGAGGCCCTCGCGGCGGCAGACCGGGTCGGCTACCCCCTGATGCTCAAGGCGACGGCCGGCGGCGGTGGGCGCGGCATCCGTCGCGTCGACTCCGCCGACGACCTGACCGACGCCTACCAGCGCACCCGCGACGAGGCCGAGCGCGCGTTCGGCAGCGGCGTCGTCTTCCTCGAGAAGCTCGTCACCGGCGCCCGCCACGTCGAGGTGCAGCTCATCTCCGACGGCGAGACCGCCTGGGCGCTCGGCGTCCGCGACTGCACGGTGCAGCGCCGCAACCAGAAGATCATCGAGGAGTCGGCCTCCCCGCTGCTGTCCCCCGAGCAGGTGGCCGACGTCAAGGCCTCCGCCGAGCGCCTCGCGCTCGCGGTCGGCTACAAGGGCGCCGGCACCGTCGAGTTCCTCTACCACCCCGGCGACCGGATGTTCGCGTTCCTCGAGGTCAACACGCGGCTCCAGGTCGAGCACCCGATCACCGAGGTCACCAACGAGTTCGACCTCGTCAAGGCGCAGATCCACGTCGCCGCGGGGGGCAGGCTCGATGAACGCCCGGTCGAGTTCGGCCACGCCGTCGAGGCCCGGCTGAACGCCGAGGACCCGGATCGCGACTTCGCCCCGGCCCCCGGCCGCATCACCCGCCTCGACCTCCCGGCGGGCCCGGGCATCCGCGTCGACACCGGCGTCGCCGAGGGCGACACCATCCCCGCCGACTTCGACTCGATGATCGCCAAGATCATCGCCTACGGCCGCACCCGCGACGAGGCCCTCGGCCGCCTGCGCCGCGCCATGCGCGAGACCACCGTCGTGATCGACGGCGGCGCCACGAACAAGAGCTTCGTGCTGGAGCTGCTGCAGCAACCCGAGGTGGTCGGGCCGGGCCTCGAGACCGCGCGCCGCGCGGCGGCGGTGGAGTGGGCCGACACGGGCTGGATCGACCGCGTGCGCGCCGAGGGCGGCCTCGTCGCCGACGAGCACGCCGGCGTCGCGCTGGTCGTCGCGGCCGTCGAGGCCTACGAGGAGAACGCCGCGATCGAGACCGAGCGGCTGCTCACCACCGCCCACGGCGGGCGTCCGCAGACGCAACACAAGTCCGGCGCCGCACTGGAGCTGAAGCTGCGCGGCGTCGTCCACACCGTCGTCCCGTTCGCGACGGCGCCCGGCCGGTACCGCGTCGTCGTCGACGGCCAGACCACCGACGCCGTCGTCACCCGCCTCGACGACGTGCACAGCCGCATCGTCGTGGGCGGCGAGCTGCACCGCGTCGTCAGCGCGACCCACGGGCCGGTGCACCTGATCGAGGTCGACGGCGTGATGCACCGCGTCTCGCGCGACGAGGGCGGCGTGTTGCGCTCCCCCGCGCCCGCGCTCGTGGTCGCCACCCCGGTCACCGTGGGCGACGAGGTCGAGGCCGGCGCGCCGGTGGTCGTGCTCGAGTCCATGAAGATGGAGACCGTCATCCCCGCCCCGTTCGCGGCGCGCGTGAGGGAGCTTCACGTGATGACGGGCTCGCAGGTCGAGACCATGGCGCCGCTCGTGCGCCTCGAGCCGCTGGGCGACGGCGAGGACGCGGGCGAGGCCATCGAGTCCACCGTCGAGGTGCCCGTGGCCCAGGCCGATCCCGACCCGGCGGCGCGCGCGGACCGGCTCCGCGACGACCTCTCCGCCATCCTCATGGGCTACGACGTCGACCCCGAGGCCAAGACGCTCGCGGCCTACCTCGCCGCGCGCGCCGAGGCGCAGGAGGCAGGGGCCGACGTGCTGACCGGCGAGGTGGCACTGATCGAGCTCTTCGCCGACCTCGCGGAGCTCAGCCGCAACCGCCCCGTCGGCGCGCAGGAACAGACCGAGCTGCGCATCCACTCCGACCGCGAACACTTCCATCGCTACCTGACGACGCTCGACGTCGACCGTGCCGGCCTGCAGGAGCAGTTCGTCGAGCGCCTGACGCGCGTGCTGCGGCACTACGGCGTCGACTCGCTCGACCGCACGCCCCAGCTCGAGGAGGCGGTGTTCCGCGTCTTCCTCGCGCAGAAGCGCGTGGCCTCGGACGTGCCGATCGTGCTCGGCATCCTCGACCGCTGGCTGGCCGAGCCCGCCCCGAACGACGGGCGCGCGTCGTCGGCCCGCGCCGACCTCGAGCGCATCCTGCGCGCCACCCAGCTCCGCTTCCCCGCCGTCGGCGACCTCACCCGCTCCGTGCGGTTCCGCTGGTTCGACCAGCCGCAGGTCGACGCCGAGCGCGAGTCGATCCTCAGCGGCCTCGGCGACGAGGTGGCCGCGCTCGCCGCCGATCCGACCGCGCCTGACTACGCCGACCGCATCCGGAACCTCGCAGGCATCCACGAGTGGACCGCCACGTACCTCGCCCGCCACCTCGAGGCCGGCGTTCCCGCCGTCGAGCCGATGCTCGAGGTGCTGCTGCACAAGTACTACTCCGAGTACCAGCTGCGAGATGTTCACCGTCTCGAGCTCGACGGCCGCGCCGCGGTCATCGCCGACTACGTGTTGGAGGGGCGGCCGCGCCGCTTCGTCACCACGGTCGGCACGCTCGACGAACTGGTCGCGGGCGGCCCGCTGGAGCGGCTCGTCGGCGAGCAGTTCGCCCTCCGCGAGCCCGGCGAGGACGCCGTCGCGGAGCTGTACGTCCGCGCCGACGACGACCTCGACGCCGATGCGATGGGCGGCCTCCTCGCCGAGCGCCTCCGCGCCTGGGCGTGGGGTCCGGAGGTGAAGCGCATCGCGGTCGGGGTGTGCACCGACGACGTCTCCTACTACACCTTCCGGTTCGACGCCGACGGCGTGCTGGCCGAGGACACCCGCGTCCGCGGCGCACACCCGATGGCGGGCCGCCGCCTCGACCTCTGGCGGCTCCGCGAGTTCGACACCACCCGGTTGCCCGCTCCCGAGGACGTCTGGCTGTTCGAGTGCGTCGCCAAGTCGAACCCCGGCGACCGGCGCCTGGTCGCCATGGCGCAGGTCCGCCAGCTGTCGCCCGTGCGCGACGCCGACGGCACCCTGCTCGCCCTCCCCCACGCCGAGCGGGCCATCGCGCACTGCCTCGAGGCCATCCGCCGCACCCGCACCGCCCGCGGCTCGGCCGGCAGCAAGCTGGACATGAACCACGTGTGGATCGACGTGTGGCCGGAGATCGACCTCAGCCTCGACGACGTCACCCCGCTGCAGTCGAAGATCACGCCGCTGTCCGACGGCGCGGGCATCGAGGAGGTCCTCTGCCAGGGCCGCTTCCGCACCGGCGGCTCGTTGACCCCCCTCGCCATCCGCTTCCACGCCCAGCCCGGAGCGGGGGTGACGGCGTCGGTCGGCGCCCCGCCCACCGATCCGCTGCAGCCGCTCGACGACTACGCGGGGAAGGTGCTGCGCGCCCGCCGTCGCGGCCTGGTCTACCCGTACGAGCTGTCGGAGGCCCTCGCGGGCCCGGGCGGCAGCCTCGTCGAGCTGGACCTGAACGAGGAGGGTCGCCTCGTCGAGGTCGACCGCGCCCCCGGCAGGAATACCGCGGGCATCATCGCGGCCAAGGTCACCACACCCACCGCGCTGCACCCCGAGGGCGTCACGCGGATCATCCTCTCCGGCGACCCGACGAAGGGCCTCGGCGCCGTCGCGGAGCCCGAGTGCAGCCGGATCATCGCGGCCATCGACCTGGCCGAGGAGATGGGCGTCCCCGTCGAGTGGTTCACGCTCAGCTCGGGCGCGCGGATCTCGATGGACTCCGGCGTGGAGAACATGGACTGGGTCGGCGCGGCGCTGCGGCGCATCGTCGAGTTCACGCAGGACGGCGGCGAGATCAACGTCGTCGTCGCGGGCATCAACGTCGGCGCGCAGCCGTACTGGAACGCCGAGGCGACCATGCTGATGCACACGAAGGGCATCCTCGTGATGACGCCGGACTCCGCCATGGTGCTGACCGGGAAGCAGTCGCTGGACTTCTCCGGCGGCGTGTCCGCGGAGGACAACTTCGGCATCGGCGGCTACGACCGCGTGATGGGCCCCAACGGCCAGGCGCAGTACTGGGCGCCGAATCTCGCCGCCGCGATGGGCATCCTGCTCTCGCACTACGACCACACCTACGTGGCCGACGGCGAGGCCGGACCCCGGCGCGCGGAGACGGCAGACCCGTCGGACCGCGACGTCTCGGACTTCCCGCACCACTGCGAGGGCTCCGACTTCTCGACGGTGGGCCAGATCTTCTCCGCCGAGCACAACCCGGACAGGAAGAAGGCCTTCGACATCCGCACGGTGATCGCGGCCGTCTGCGACCAGGACTACCCGCGGGTCGAGCGTTGGGCCGGCATGGCCGAGGCCGAGACCGCCGTCGTCATGGACGCCCGCATGGGCGGGCACTCGGTGTGCGTGCTGGGCATCGAGTCGAAGCCCGTCGTCAGGGCGGGTTTCCCGCCCACCGACGGCCCCGACACGTTCACCGCGGGAACGCTGTTCCCGCGCTCGTCGAAGAAGGCCGCGCGCGCCATCAACACGTCATCGGGCAACCGCCCCGTCGTCGTGCTCGCCAACCTGTCCGGTTTCGACGGCTCGCCCGAGTCGATGCGGAACCTTCAGCTGGAGTACGGCGCCGAGATCGGCCGCGCGATCGTCAACTTCCAGGGCCCGATCGTCTTCGTCGTCATCTCCCGCTACCACGGCGGCGCGTTCGTGGTGTTCTCCAAGCGCCTGAACGAGGACATGACCGTGCTCGCGGTCGAGGGCTCGTACGCCTCGGTCATCGGCGGCGCCCCCGCCGCCGCGGTGGTGTTCGCGGGCGACGTCGCGAAGCGCACCGCGGCGGATCCCCGCGTCGCGGAGTTGGACGCCCGCCTGCGCACGGCCTCGGTCGAGGAACGCGGCGAGCTGCAGCTGGCCCTGGCCGACGCCCAGGCCGCCGCGCGCGCGGAGAAGATCTCCGAGATCGCGGCCGAGTTCGACGGCGTGCACAGCATCCACCGCGCGGTCCGAGTCGGCTCTGTCGACAAGGTGATCACCCCGGCTCAGCTCCGCCCGGCGATCATCGAGACCATCGAGGCCTACCGCGCTCGCTGAGCCGTCCGCCGCTCCCGGCGCATCATTGTGGCTGCAGCAGCGCTAGCGACGCCCGCGAGGACAACCCCGAGCTGACGCTCGAAGCGGGCGTCGCCTTCGTCGCGCACGTGAGCCGTGGCGGCAACGAGCGGGACGCCCTCGCCGAGCGCGGCGTCACGCGCCTCGACGGCGTAGCGCGACGGGTCGGCGGCGGCCGACTGCGCTCGCTCCTGCTCCTCGATCACGAAGCCGACCACGAACGCGGTCACGATCTCCGCGGCGTCGACGGCGGCGGCCAGCGAGACCCCGGCGCTCGTCCAGCGCTCCAGCCAGGGCTCCTGCGCGCGCAGCACCTCGGGGTCTGTGAGGCGCGTTCCACTGAACGTCCGGGCGCCGTCGCGGTGGGCCAAGTACTCCGAACGGAGGGCGCGGCCGTAGCGCGCGAGCCCTTCGACCCAGCCGACTCCCTCGGGAAGCGCCCCGCTCATCGCCGCCTGCACGCGGCGCTGGACCTCGGTGCCCATCTCGTCGAGCAGCTCCTGCTTGCTGCGGACGTGCCAGTACAGCGCGGGCGCCTTCACGTCGAGCCTCGTCGCGACGGCCCGAACCGTCACCGCGTCGATGCCCCGCTCGTCGAGCAGGTCGAGGGCCGCCATCCTCACCGCCCCCGACTCCGTCCCTCTGTGCGCGGAGTTCCCCGACCCCGAGCCGCTACCCGGCCACGACCTCCTCGAACTGGTCGGCGCCGGGCTGCATCAGGTGGTCCGTTCGCTCGCGACCGGCCGCCACTACGGCAGCAGCCACGCGTACCCGCTGGTGCCCGGCGTCGACGCGGTCGCCCGCACCGCCGACGGCCGTCTGGTCTACACCGGCTGGCCCCGCGCCCCGTGGGGCACGGTGGCCGAGCGGCTCTCCACCCCCGTCGGCATCGAGCTGCCGGTCGGCGCCGACCCCCTCGACTGGCTCGCGACCACGGGGGCCGTGGCTGTCTCCCTCGCCGACGACGCCGCCCTCGCGAACGCGCTCGCCGACGCCCCCGATCTCGTGCTCGACTACGTCTGGGGCCCGGTCGCCGAGGCCGCCTTCGCCGCCCTCGGCCGCCGTGGCCTGGGTGACGACACCGCCGATATCTCATACGTTCAGATCGGCGCCGTCGCCGGGAGCGACGCCGCGGTTCCCGCCACCCTTCTGCGCAGCCGCCGAATCAGGATCAGCGGCAGCGGCGCGGGTTCGGTGTCGACCGAGCGGATGATCGCCGAGCTCCCGAAGGTCGCCGCCCTCATCGCGGACGGCACTCTGGACGCGCCCTACACCGCCTACCCCCTCGACCGCATCGGCGACGCCTGGGCACACGCGGGGCGCGACCGCGCGGTGGTCACCCCACGCTGACCCCAGTCCAGGAACCGGGTGCCAGAGCCTAACGAGCGCGACCGCGCCTCGGCTCAGGCGGGCGTCAGGAACTGGAGCGACGACCCGCCGTCGGTGAGATCCGCGAGGGCGTCGTTCAAGACGGCGTTGGCCGGGTCGGCCAGGTGCTCGGCGAAGGCCTTGTCGTCGGCGTAGCGCTCGACGACGACCACCGTCGTCGGGTTGTCCCGGTCGACGTAGACCTCGAAGCGCTCGGCCCCCGGCATGGCGAGCACGTGCGCGCCGTACTCGACGAGCAGCGCGCGGACCTCGTCGACGGTCTCCGCCCGCGCCGGGATCGACGCAATCAAGTTCACGGCGGTCACGATCAACTCCGATCTCTCGTTCGCCTCGTCCGCGCTGCCGATCCCGCTGCCCGCCGAGACCTTGGCGGCGCTAGCACGCGCCTTCTTCACATCCTCCCACCGAGTGTGGACGCACGCCGCTTCCTTCAACGCATCCACGACGGTTACGCCCACGGGTCGACGACGTCGATCCCGCAACCGTCGAAGTCGCGGACGTTTCGGGTGGCCAGCGGCAGGTCGTTCACCTTGCAGACCGCCGCGATCATGGCGTCGAGTGTGGGACGGGGGCGGCCGGGCTCACTCATCAGCTCGCCATACAGCTCTGCCTCTAGGCGCCCGAACGAGAGCACACCACCCATCCCGTCCACCATCGCCGTGAGCCTGATCGAGAGGTCTTGGCGCCGCCGCCCGTCGGGGAGCAGGTCGATCCCTCGGCGAATCTCCGCCCAGCACGGCGAGGGGAGGAGAAGCTCCGCCGACCGGAACTGCCTCGCCCAGGACAGCACGCGTTCGTGGCAGTCCGGCTTGGCCAACTCCGAGACGACGTTCGTGTCCAACGCGACCCTCATCAGAAGCTCACCCGCGGCTCGTCGTAGGTGCGTTCTGGAATCACGAACTCGATCGGATCCTCGCGCATCGCGGCGTGGAACTCGATGAGCACGTTCGGGAATACCAGGTCCATCCTGACCTGCTCGGCGAGAATCTCCCGGACCTCAGCCTCCATCGACCTGCCGTGTCGCTGCGCGCGCCGCCCCAGCGCCTCGCGCACATCATCGTTAAGTGCCCTGATAGTAATAGTCGCCATGCTAGCACCTCCAAAACATATGCTAGCAGATCGGGCAAACGCCACCGCTCTAGGATGAGCGGACAGCACCGCCGCCGTCGGGAGGACCTCATGCACGACCACGCGCCCATCCTCGACGGGCGAGTGACCCGTCACCTCGCGGAGAAGATCCTCCCCGCCGCGGGACCGTCCCGGAGAGCCTCCGGGGAGAGGTGCTCGAGGCGATCATCGACCTCGGCGGCGAGTACGACTCCCCCGGCTTCCAGTGCGAGGGCCTCGTCTTCCGGGCCGACGGCGGCATCGTCAAGGCGCACAACCCCAGGAACCAGTGGATCCCCGTCGAAGCGGGTGCCGACGGCCGGTTCGAGTTCTACCTCGAGGCTGCCGCGAACCCCGTCGTGCTCGGCGATCCCGCGTTCATCGAGACGGAGCTCGGCCAGAAGACGACGGCAGGCCCCGCGCCGCTGTACGCGCTGCGCCGGGCCGACCTCGTCGTCGTGAACCAGGAGGTGCGGGAGATTGCCGCCGACATCACCACGCTCCGGCAGCTCGCCGACGTCCTCGCCCGCCCCGCCGCGGCCTCGGCGCACACGCTGTCGGCGATCGGCCACGCGCACATCGACTCCGCCTGGCTGTGGCCGCTGCGCGAGACGCGGCGCAAGGCGGCCCGCACCATCGCCAACCAGCTGAACCTGCTCGACCTCCACCCGGAGCACCGCTTCGCCTTCCCCGCGGCGCAGCACGCGGCGTGGATCGAGGAGGACCACCCCGAGCTGCTCTACGGCCGCGCGTACTACCGCGACCGGTTCGGCGTCTCCTGCCCGGAGGTGTGGCTCCCGGACTCCTTCGGCTACTCCGGGGCGCTGCCGCAGCTCGCGAAGCTGGCGGGCGCGCAGTGGTTCCTGACGCAGAAGATCTCCTGGAACCAGGTCGACGACTTCCCGCACCACTCGTTCTGGTGGGAGGGGGTGGCGGCCCCACCCGCGAGATGCTCGCCCAGGCGACGCGGGCGGCCGACCTGGAGGGTTCGCCGCGGGTCCGGATCGAGGCGCCGGCCGAGTTCTTCGCCCGCGCGGAGGCCGAGCACGAGTCGCCCAGCGTCTGGGTCGGCGAGCTGTATCTCGAGGCGCACCGCGGCACGTTCACCTCGGTCGCGGCCGTCAAGGCGGGCAACCGCCGCAGCGAGCACCTGCTGCGCGAGGCCGAGCTGTGGTGCGCGACCGCCGCGGTCCGCGGCCTCATGGAGTACCCGCTCGCGCGCTTCGGCGAGCTCTGGCGCCAGGTCTGCCTGTACCAGTTCCACGACATCCTGCCCGGCACCTGCATCGCCTGGGTCTACGAGGAGGTGCGCGAGGGCTTCGCGCGCATCGCCGACGAGCTGAACGCCCTGATCGACGAGGCCCAGCGCCTCCTCGCCGGCGACGGCCCCGGCGTCGTCTCGTTCAACGCCTCGCCCCTGCCCCGCGGCGGCGTACCCGCCCTCGCCGCAGCTCACGCCGGCCCGGTCTCGGGCGGCGTCGGGGTACAGACCCCGCACCGGGCTCCAGGCGCTTCGACACGGTCGCGGTCGACTTCGTCGACGCGTCCGGCGGGGCGAGCGGTTGAGGCACGCAAAGAGACCGGCGGGTTCGTCGTCGATAACGGCCTCCTGCGGCTGGCCGTCGACGACCGCGGCCGGGTCACCTCGCTGG
>RRZT010601358.1_pt1 | contig 15876 bp, 14 predicted proteins | sample 2165551 | NCBI WGS metagenome assembly RRZT01 (sample SAMN10456910, study PRJNA506462) | wastewater metagenome | biome: wastewater; feature: sludge; material: wastewater sludge; isolation source: wastewater sludge with Escherichia coli K12::gfp cells carrying plasmid... | place: USA: Moscow, Idaho... | reverse complement strand
TGGCGAAGAAGTGCCGCGCCTTGCGGTCCTTGTGCCGGAGCACGACGATCTGCTGGCGCGCGATCATGTTCAGCTCGGCGGTGGTCCCCTCGAGGGGCCACGTCTCCTTCGGCGCGTCGAGGGACTGGGGGAAGTGCACCGACGTGTCGCTGATCGACAGCGGGTACTCGCCCTGCGGCGAGACCGTCGAACCGGAGGCGGCCAGCGCCAGGCTGCGTCGGTGGGTGTCGGCCTTGCGGAACATCAGCACTGCGGCCCCGCCGAGCACGACGACGCCCGCGATCAGCTGCAGTTGCAGCGGCTGCATCCGCAGGATGACCACGAGGCTGATCACGCACAGCAGCGCGAGCACCCCGGTCATCACGTAACCCATGATCATCAACCGACGCACTTCCTCGGCCGGCCGCACCGGCGTCTGCTTCACCCAGTCGCGGTACTCGAACACCCGTGTTCCCATGCCGCAAGGGTAGGCCGTCGTGGCGCCGGTGCGCACGCCAGCCCCGGGCATGAACGACGACGGCCCCAGGGGAGAGTTCCCCGGGGCCGCCGTCACGTGGCTCAGTTGTCGAGCAGGCCCTCGAACAGGACGGTCGACAGGTAGCGCTCGCCGAAGTCGGGGACGATGACCACGATGGTCTTGCCAGCGTTCTCGGGGCGGTTGGCGACCTCGACTGCTGCCGAGATGGCCGCGCCTGCGGAGAGGCCGACGAGGAGGCCCTCGTCGGTGGCGGCCTTGCGGGCGTACTCGACGGCCTGGTCGATGTTGCGGGGGAGGACCTCGTCGATGACGGAGCGGTCGAGGATCTCGGGCACGAAGTTGGCGCCGATGCCCTGGATCTTGTGCGGGCCGGGCTGGCCGCCGCTCAGGATGGGCGATTCGGCGGGCTCGACGGCGACGATCTTGACCTCGGGCTTGCGTTCCTTGAGGATCTGGCCGACACCGGAGACGGTGCCGCCGGTGCCGATGCCCGCCACGACGATGTCGACCTGGCCGTCGGTGTCGTTCCAGATCTCCTCGGCGGTGGTGCGGCGGTGGATCTCGACGTTGGCCGCGTTGGCGAACTGGCGGGCGAGGACGCCGCCGCGCTCGGCTGCGATCTCCTGGGCCTTCTCGACGGCGCCGCGCATGCCCGCCGGGCCGGGGGTGAGTACGAGCTCGGCACCGAAGGCGCGCAGCAGGGCGCGACGCTCGAGCGACATGGTCTCAGGCATGGTCAGCACAACCTTGTAGCCGCGTGCGGCGCCGACCATCGCCAGCGCGATGCCCGTGTTGCCGGAGGTGCCCTCCACGATGGTGCCGCCCGGCTTCAGCTCGCCGGAGGCCTCGGCGGCGTCGACGATGGCGACGCCCAGACGGTCCTTGACGGAGTTGGCCGGGTTGTAGAACTCCAGCTTCGCGGCGACGGTCGCGTTGTCTCCTGCGATGCGGTTCAGCTTGACGAGGGGGGTGCGGCCGATGAGTGCCGTCACGTCGGGGTAAATGCTCATGTCACCGGAAACCGTGTTCGCCCAGAGGATATTCCCGACCGGGCCAAGAATTTTCCGCGCCGATCCGGGTGGTGCGGGGGCCGCTGCGCGGACGGCACAGGCGGCGTTGTGGTCTTTGGAGGCTTCTTCAATAGAATCACCCGCATGACTGCCCATCAGACGGTTCTCGTCGTCGATTTCGGTGCCCAGTACGCGCAGCTGATCGCTCGCCGCGTCCGCGAGGCGTCGGTGTACTCGGAGATCGTCAGCTCCAAGATGCCCATCGAGGAGATGCTCGCGAAGAAGCCGGCCGCGATCATCCTCTCCGGCGGACCCTCGTCCGTCTACGCGGAAGGGGCCCCGCAGCTCAACCCGGCCCTCTTCGAGGCCGACATCCCCGTGCTCGGCATCTGCTACGGCTTCCAGGCCATGGCCCAGTCGCTCGGCGGCACCGTCGCCCGCACCGGCCAGCGCGAGTACGGCCGCACCTCGCTGTCCATCGGTGACGGCGGCACCCTGCTCGCCTCTATGCCGAACACGCTCAACGTGTGGATGAGCCACGGCGACGCCGTCTGCAAGGCGCCGAAGGGCTTCAGCGTGCTCGGTCGCACCGCGGGCGCCCCCGTCGCGGCCTTCGAGGACGTCAACCGCAGGCTCGCGGGCGTCCAGTGGCACCCCGAGGTGCTGCACACCCAGTGGGGCCAGCAGGTGCTCGAGCAGTTCCTCTACGAGATCGCCGACCTCACGCCCAGCTGGACCCCCGAGAACATGGTCACCGAGGCCATCGAGGAGATCCGCGCGAAGGTGGGCGACCGTCGCGTCCTCTGCGCCCTCTCCGGCGGCGTCGACTCGGCCGTCGCGGCCGCGCTGGTGCAGCAGGCGATCGGCTCCCAGCTCACCTGCGTTTTCGTCGACCACGGCCTGCTGCGCAAGGGCGAGGCCGAGCAGGTCAAGAACGACTTCGTGAAGGTCACCGGCGTCGACCTGGTCGTCGCAGACGAGGCCGAACGGTTCATCGGCGCCCTCGCAGGCGTCACCGATCCGGAGCAGAAGCGCAAGATCATCGGGCGCGAGTTCATCCGCACCTTCGAGGCCGCCGCCCGTGACCTCGACGGCGAGCGCGGCATCGACTTCCTCGTCCAGGGCACCCTCTACCCGGATGTCGTCGAATCGGGCGGCGGCGAGGGCGCGGCAAACATCACGAGCCACCACACCGTCGGCGGCCTCCCGGACGATCTGCAGTTCACCCTGATCGAGCCGCTTCGCCACATGTTCAAGGACGAGGTCCGCGCGGTGGGCCAGCAGCTCGGCCTTCCCGAGGAGATGGTCTGGCGCCATCCCTTCCCCGGCCCCGGGCTCGCGATCCGCATCGTCGGCGAGGTGACTCCCGAGCGCCTTGAGACCCTGCGCCAGGCCGACGCCATCGCCCGCGAGGAGCTGACGGCCGCCCGCCTCGACCGCGACATCTGGCAGTTCCCTGTCGTGCTGCTCGCCGACGTCCGCTCGGTGGGCGTCCAGGGTGACGGCCGCACCTACGGCCACCCGATCGTGCTTCGCCCGGTCACCTCGGACGACGCCATGACCGCCGACTGGGCGCGCCTGCCCTATGAGGTGCTCGAGAAGATCTCGAGCCGGATCACCAACGAGTGCGCCGACATCAACCGGGTCACCGTCGACATCACGAGCAAGCCTCCGGGCACCATCGAGTGGGAGTGACGTGAACCGGCCCCGTGTGGATCAGATCCACACGGGGCCGGTCAGTTCTCAGCGGGTCGCTCAGTACGAGCCGCCGCCGTTGTTGCCGTTCTTGCGGTTGTCGTACCAGTCCCGGGCCTTGTGCAGGCCGTCCTCGGCGAGCGTCTCGTTTGCGCCCTCCTTGGGGATGACCGCCCACAGGATCAGGTACAGGAGCACGCCACCGCCCGCGAACAGTGAGACGAGCACGAACGCGATCCGGATCAGCGTCGGGTCCACGTTGAGGGACTTGGCGATACCGGCGGCGACGCCGCCGATCATGCCGTTGCTGCTTCGGGTGAGCTTCATGACAGTTCCTTTCGATTCTTTCTCTGTCGACGGCCACGGCTTAGTAGTAGTCCGATCGTCCCTGCTGCGGCCAGGATCAGGGCCAGGATCGGCTGGATTGCGGGTTCCGAGATGAGGTTGGCGAGGAACACGACGACGGCGAAACCGATGGCGGCAAGGCCGAGCGAGATCGTCGCCACATCGAGGGGAGCTCTATTCACGTGTTGCCTCCACGATATTGACCTTGGAGGCCATCGCGTCGACATTGACCGATACGTCCGGCCAGTCGAGCGACGCGTCGCCGGTGATGACGACCTCGCTGAAGGCCTGGTCCACATCGATTCCGTCGACGGGGGTGCCGGGGAGGATGACGTCGACCTCGGAGCCGACGGCGATGATCTCGACGTGCTCGATCCCGGTCAGGTCCACCTCGCGGAGGTCGACGGAGCCGGACTCGGCGAAGTACTTCACGACGTGGGTTCCCGGTTCGCCGTCCACGGTCGTGGAGGCCGCGGTGGCCAGCCAGCCGCACGCGACGATCGGCACCAGCATGAGGCCGAGGAAGGAGCGCGGGAGCCGGCGGTCGCGGGCGACCAGTGCGAACAGGACGGCCGCGAGGCCAAGCACCCCCGAACCGATCGCTATGCCCGTCACGGGGCTGAGCCCGAGCAGCAGCACGGGGAGGAGACCGGCGGCCCATGCGGCGAGCGTAATGAAGAGGCCGGAGAGCCAGGCCGACTTCACCGGCGGGCGGACAGGCTCCGGCAGCGGGTCGGGGGAGTAGAGGTCGACCACGGGCAGGCGTGAGGGGAGCGGGGCGGACGTGTGCGTCGCGGCACCCATGACCCGTCGCCACTGCTCGATCAGCGCCTCGTCGTCCAGGTTCTCCGCGACCCCGACCTCGCCCTCCTGGGCGAGGGTGCCGCGGTTGCGCATCAACCACCAGCCGAGCAGGCCGACGGCGAGGATCGCCAGACCCCAAGGGAGCGAGGTGAGCGCCCCGACGGTCGCGACGAACACCGCGGTCGAGATGCCCACCACGGCCAGCTGCGTCCCGTTCGACCAGGACCGCATCGAGGGGAGGAGCGAGTCGACCGGGCGCTGTCCCTGGGGGCCGGGCGTGAGCACGGTGCCCCACGCGTAGAGGGCGACCCCGAGGCCGGAGCAGAAGGCCATGACCACGAAGGCGACGCGCACGATGACGACGTCGACGTCGAGCCGGGAGGCGATCGCTCGGCTCAGGCCGGAGCCGAAGCCGGAGGTGTCACGACGCCACAGCGAGTCGAGGCTCTGCGTGAGCCAGCTCTTCTCGAGGTCGTGTGCCATGCCATCCAGTGTGGCGCGCCGACCGGGCCCAGGGTATCGGGAGGGTCCCTGATGGTTCCCTGGTGTTGGCCCCCGCGGCTGGTCTCGGGGGTGTGCGCGTGTCAGGCTGGTAGCCATGAGCGACCTGCCCGTCCCCCAGGAGAGGCCTGCGCGCACGCCCCTGCGCAGGAGCCAGGACGGGCGGATGATCGCGGGCGTGGCCTCTGCGCTCGCGCGCCACTTGAATCTCAGCGTCGGGCTCATCCGGATGGCCTTCGTGATCGCCGCCCTCTTCTCGGGGGTCGGCGTGCTCGCCTACGGCGCGCTGTGGGTGCTGGTCCCGCGCGATCGCGGCGTGGTCGCGGAGGCGCCGGGGCTGGAGACGGCGAGCAGGCGTGGCATGAGGCCGACCCGCGTGGCCTTCCCCAAGCCTGACGACGGCATCCTCGTCTCCGGCGGCCTGATCGTGATCGGCCTGCTCTGGTTGTTCGTCTCGGGCGGCACCGTTCCCGCGGGCATCTTCTGGCCGGCCGTGATCGGCGGCGCCGGTGTCATCGTGATCTGGCTCCAGGTCGACGAGCGCTCCGAGACGGCCACCCCGCGCGGGAGCATCTGGCAGCGGCTGACCCGTGGCGGCGGAGCGATGAGCATCGTGCGTCTCGTCGGTGGGCTCGTCCTCGTCGTCGCAGGCATCAGCATGATCCTCGCCACCCAGGTCGGCATCGCCCAGCTGCCAGGTGTGCTCGGTGCCTCGGCCGTGCTGATCGCGGGTCTGCTCGTGGTCGCCGCGCCCTGGCTGTATCAGCAGCGCGCGAGGGTCAGGCGGGCAGAGGCCGACCGGCTGCGCGCCGAGGCGCGGGCCGACATGGCGGCCCACCTGCACGACTCGGTGCTGCAGACCCTCGCGCTGATCCAGCGCCAGGCAGACGATCCGGGAACCGTCGCGACGTTGGCACGCAGGCAGGAACGCGAACTGCGCACCTGGCTCTACGGGGAGACGACCCGCGCGGCCTCGCTGCGCTCCGCGCTCACTGAGCTCAGCCAGGACGTCGAGGGACGCTTCGAGATCGACGTCGAGGTCGTGTGCGTGGGCGACGCCCAGGTCGACGACCGGCTCCAGGCGCTCATCCAGGCGACGGGGGAGGCCATCACCAACGCCGCGAAACACTCCGGCGCGTCGCGCGTCGACGTCTACGCAGAGGTCGAGGGCGAGCGGGTCGAGGTGTTCGTGAGGGACCGCGGGAAGGGGTTCGACCCGGAGGAGGTTCCTGCGGGGCGCATGGGCGTGAGAGAATCGATTACGGCTCGCATGGAGCGGCACGGGGGCAAGGCCTCCATCCGCTCGGAGCCTGGCAGTGGCACAGAAGTGAGGTTGGAGATCGGGTAATGAGTGAGCAGAGCCTCGAACTGGCGCAGTTGCGCGTCGTCATCGTCGACGACCACGCGATGTTCAGGGCGGGGGTGCGTCACGAGATCGGCCAGCATTGCGAGGTCGTCGGTGAGGGCGAGGACGTCGCCACCGCCGTCGCGGTGATCGTCGAGACCGAACCCGACGTCGTCCTACTCGACGTGCACCTCCCCGGGGGCGGTGGCGCCGAGGTGATCAAGCAGGTGCTGCCCGTCAAGCCGGAGGTCAAGTTCCTCGCGCTGTCAGTCTCCGACGCCGCCCAGGACGTGATCGGCGTGATCCGGGCGGGCGCCCGTGGCTACGTGACCAAGTCGATCAGCTCTGAAGAACTCGTCGAGGGCATGGCCCGCGTCGCAGGCGGGGACGCCGTGTTCTCGCCGCGCCTGGCAGGCTTCGTGCTCGACGCGTTCTCCGGCTCGGTCGATGTGGCGTCGATCGATGAGGACCTCGACAAGCTCAGCGCCCGCGAGCGCGAGGTGCTGAAGCTGATCGCGCGTGGCTACTCCTACAAGGAGGTGGCCAAGGAGCTGTTCATCTCCATCAAGACCGTCGAGACCCACGTTTCCAGCGTGCTGCGCAAGCTGCAGCTGTCCAACCGTCACCAGCTCACCAAGTGGGCGACGGACCGCCACCTCGTGTGAGCCGGCCCCGCCCGGCGGGCTGAGGAGACAGCGAAGCGGCGCCGATCGGATGATCGGCGCCGCTCACTTGGTTGTTGTGGAAGGTCAGGCCTTGCGCTTGGTGACCAGTCCGTAGATGAACAGGACGAGGAGGGCGCCGACGACAGAGAAGATCAGTCCCTTGATGGAGAAGATCTCGGTGTAGTTGACCCCAAGGAGCAGGCCTCCGAGGAAGCCGCCCAGGAGAGCGCCGACGATGCCGAGGAGGATCGTGGCGACCCAGCCGCCACCCTGCTCACCGGGCATGATGGCCTTAGCGATGGCCCCGCCGAGTAGGCCGATGACGATGTATCCAATGATGGTTCCCATGTGTTCCACAATGCCGTGAAATAGATGAGTTGTAAACAACATCCGGCCCTGAACACCCCTGATTTCACTGGCGTGTCTGGTCAGGGCATACCCCTAATGGGTATCGTGGGGTCATGGATATCCTGTTCAACATCCTGCTCTTTCTGCATCTGGTAGGGTTCGCCGCCCTCTTCGGCGGAGCCTTCGTTCAGATGAAGGGCCCGAACCGTGTCATCAACCCGGCGATCTTTCACGGCGCCCTCACCCAGCTCGTCACCGGCATCCTGCTCGTCGGGGTCAAGGAGATGGGCGACATTGGTAATCCCGTCAACAACATCAAGATCGGCGTCAAGCTGCTGGTGCTGATCGCCATCTTCGTGATGGTGTTCATCAACCGGAAGAAGGACAACGTCCCCGCCGGTCAGTTCTGGGCGATCCTCGCGCTCACGCTGATCAACGCCGGGATCGCCGTCTTCTGGTGACCTGAAACGAGTAGAGGGGCGGCGCCACGTGGCGCCGCCCCTCTTTTCATGTGCTCAGCCGGTCAGAAGAAGGGCCGCCAGGGGGAGAGGAAGGTCTCGGTTGCCTTCGCGATCCAGGACCGGGCCCGCCAGCGCTCCTCGTTCAGCTCGATGCAGTTGGACAGGTCGGTGCGGTAGATCTGCTCCATCTGTGCGGCCATGTCCTCGTCCGTGACCTCCAGGTTGATCTCATAGTTGCCCCTCAGCGAGAGCCGGTCGAGGTTGGCCGTGCCGATCGTCGCCCAGTGGCCATCGATGGTGCCGGTCTTGGCGTGCACCATCGCGCCCTGGTAGAGGAACAGGCGGATCCCCGAACGCAGCAGCTGGTCGTAGAAGCCGCGCGACAGCCAGTCGGCCACGATGTGGTTCGAACGCTGCGGGATGATGATGCGCACGTCGACCCCGCGGTGTGCCGCCTCGCGCAGGGCCGCCGCGAAGTCGTCGTCGGGCAGCAGATAGGCGTGGGTCAGCCAGATCCGCTCCTGCGCCCGGTCGATCGCCTCCAGGTACATGTTGCGGATCGGATAGACCTGGATCCGCGGCGTGTTGCGGTGCAGGAGCAGGTGGTTGGCCCAGGTGCGGGCGGGATTGTCGGTGATGGCCTTGCGGTGCCGCCCGAGGTTCTGGTTCCAGAAGTCGATGAAGGCGTTGTCGAACTCCGCCGCCTCCGGACCGACGATGCGGGCGTGGGTGTCGCGCCAACCGGTCGCGTAGAGGTCACCGATGTTGTATCCGCCGATGAAGCCGATCTCGCCGTCCACGCAGAGCAGCTTGCGGTGGTTGCGTCCCCACGTCTTCGGGCGCCATGGCACCGGGAAGACGGGGTAAGAGAGGGTGTGCACCTTCTTCGAGATCCCGCGGTAGAACTTCGGCGAGACGACCAGATTGCCGAAGCCGTCCCACACCGCGTAGACGTCGACGCCCCTGTCCGCCGCGCGGTTGAGGGCGTCGACGAACTTCTGACCCATCTCGTCGGACTTCCAGATGTAAGACTCGAAGTAGACGTGGTGCTGAGCGCCCTCGATCGCCTCCAGCATCGCCTCGTAGAGGTACTCGCCGTAGGTGTAGACGGTCACCTCGTCACGCTGCACCGGCACCGCGTCGTTGCGGGTGACCGGGAACTTGCGCAGCTTGCGCTTCTTTCTGCGCAGCGACTCGACCAGCGTCATCGTGGCCATCGCCAGGAGCTGCAGGATCAGCACCGAGGCCATGATCCGATTGAGGACCCGGCCGACCTTCGCGAGAGAGGAGCGCATGCCCGCAGCTTACCGATGCGGCCCGCCGCATGTGGGGAGGGCGGGTGCGGGAAGGTAGTCTTGGGCCTCGACATGAGCGACTCCCTTTTCCCTGACCTCTTCTCAGCATTCCAGCCGGACGAGGCCGCCCCGCCGCGCCGCGATCCGGTCACGGCGGCGCCGAAGGCCTCCGCGAAGAAGGTCACCGAGGAGGAGCTGCTCGAAGGCCTCAACCCCCCGCAGCGGCAGGCTGTCCTGCACTCCGGCGGGCCCGTGCTGGTCGTCGCGGGTGCGGGGTCGGGCAAGACGCGCGTGCTCACCCGGCGCATCGCCTACCTGGTCGCCGAGCGCTCCGTGCATCCTGGCTCGATCCTCGCGATCACCTTCACCAACAAGGCCGCGGCCGAGATGCGTCAGCGCGTGATCGACCTGGTCGGCAACCGGGCGAAGCTGATGTGGGTCTCCACCTTCCACTCGGCCTGCGTGCGGATCCTGCGCAGCGACATCGACCGGTTCGGGATCAGCAAGAACTTCTCCATCTACGACGACGCCGACTCCAAGCGCCTGATGTCGCTCGTGCTGCGCGACCAGGAGGTCGATCCCAAGCGCTTCCCGGTGCGTGCGGTGATGAACGCGGTCAGCAACTACAAGAACGAGCTGATCGACCACGAGACCGCCTCCAGCGAGGCGACCTCGCCGCAGCAGGAGGTGCACGCGCAGGCCTACGCCGAGTACCAGCGACGCCTCGCCGCGGCCAACGCGCTCGACTTCGACGACCTCATCATGACGACGGTGTTCCTGTTCCGCGCCTTCGCCGACGTCCGGGAGAAGTACCGCCGCCGCTTCCGCCAAGTGCTTGTCGACGAGTACCAGGACACCAACCACGCCCAGTACGCGCTGATCCGCGAGCTGTGTGCGGAGGAGACCACCGGCGTCGTGGAGGGATCCCCGACGGTGGAACCCGCCGAGCTGATGGTGGTCGGCGACTCCGACCAGTCCATCTACGCCTTCCGCGGCGCCACCATCCGCAACATCCTCGACTTCGAGCAGGACTTCCCCGGCGCCGAGACCATCGTGCTCGACCAGAACTACCGCTCGACCCAGAACGTGCTGACCGCGGCGAACTCGGTCATCTCCCGAAACCAGGGACGCCGCGAGAAGCGGCTCTGGTCCGATCTGGGCGAGGGCGACCTGATCGTCGGCTGGGTGGCGGACACCGAGCACGACGAGGCCCAGTTCGTCGCCGAGACGATCGACAAGCTCTCCGACGAGGGGGTCAGCCAGTACGGCGACACCGCCGTCTTCTACCGCACCAACGCGCAGTCGCGCGCCTTCGAGGAGGTGTTCATCCGGGTCGGCATGCCCTACAAGGTCGTCGGCGGAGTGCGCTTCTACGAGCGCAGGGAGATCCGCGACGCCATCGCCTACCTGCGCGCGATCGTGAACCCGGCCGACGACGTGTCGGTGCGACGGATCCTCAACGTCCCCAAGCGCGGCATCGGCGACCGGGCCGAGGCGGCCATCTCTTCGCTGGCCGCCGCCGAACGGATCACCTTCTTCGACGCCCTGCAGCGCGCCGTCGAGGCCCCGGGGCTTGCCACGAGGTCGCTGAAAATGATCCAGGGCTTCGTCGACGTGATGAACCTGCACCGCGGCATGGTCGCCGTCGGGAAGCCGGCCGACGAGGTGCTGACGTCGATCCTGAAGGAGTCCGGATACCTGCCAGAGCTCGAGGCGTCGACCGACCCGCAGGACCTGACCAGGATCGAGAACCTCGTCGAGCTCGTCTCGGTCGCCGCCGAGTTCGTGGCCAGCGCCAACACCATCGACCTCGACGAGGAGCAGGCGAGCGGGCTGGCCGCCGGGATGCCCGAGCCGGACGACTCGCTCGCGGCCTTCCTTGAGCGGATCGCGCTCGTCGCGGACTCAGACCAGGTGCCGGAACACGAGGAGGGGAAGGGCGTCGTCACGCTGATGACCCTGCACACGGCGAAGGGCCTCGAGTTCGACACAGTCTTCCTGACCGGCATGGAGGAGGGCATGTTCCCGCACATGCGGGCGCTGACCGATCCGTCGGAGCTGGAGGAGGAGCGCCGCCTCGCCTACGTCGGGATCACCCGGGCGAGGAAGCGGCTGCACCTTTCTCGCTCGCAGGTGCGCGTCACGTTCGGCCAGCCGACCTACAACCCGGCCTCGCGCTTCCTCGACGAGATCCCGCACCACGTCCTCGACTGGCGCCGCACCGCGGCAGCCACCACCAACTGGGCGGCGTCGACTGCGACGAGGAACCGGCAGTCCAGCGCCTCGCTGCACTCGTTCGGCAAGGGCTCGGCCCCCGCGAAGACGGTCACCGCCGTCGAGATCGGAGACCGCGTGCTGCACGCCAGCTTCGGCATGGGAACGGTGCTCGCCGTCCACGGCGTCGGCGACGCGACGAAGGCCGATGTCGACTTCGGGTCGGCGGGGACGAAGCGGCTGAGCCTCAAGCACGCCCCCATGGAGAAGCTCTAGGCCCCTTGCCGGGAACACGAAGAGCGGCGACCAGACGGTCGCCGCTCTTCGCGTTGTCCAGGGGGCTCAGCCGACGCCGAGAGACCTCAGGAAGGCCATCGGATCGGAGGCCTTGTACACGTCGCCCGGGGTGACACCCGGCTTGTAGTACTCCATGTGCAGGTGCGCGCCGAAGCTGCGGCCCGAGACACCGACGTAGCCGATCAGCTGGCCCGCCTTGACGGTGGTGCCGGGCGAGACGACCTTGCGGCTCATGTGGGCGTACAGGGTGGCGCCGCCGTTGGCGTGCCGGATCACGACGTTGGTGCCCGCCCAGCCACCGGCGGTGGGGGAGGAGACGACGCCGGAGGCGACAGCGTAGATCGGGGTGCCGATGGGGGCGGGGAAGTCCTGGCCGGTGTGCCAGCGCGACCACGAGCCGCGCTTACCGAAGTAGGCGCCGATCCGGTAGTTGCTCTTCAGGGGCATCGAGCCGCCGGTGGAGGTGAGGTTCTGCAGGTCCTCTTCGCTGATCTGGACGTCGGTGGTCTCGCCTGCCTTGGCTGCTGCGGCGGCCTTCTTGGCCTCCTCCAGACGGCGGGCGGCCTCCTCGGCCTCCTTCTTCAGCTTGTCGCTCTGCGCCTTGACGAGCTTGAGATCCTCGTCCATGAGGCGATCGCGCTCTTCGGTGCTCATGTCGAGGTAGGCCTTGACCGCAGCGTCGTTGGAGGCGCCCATGGCCGCTGCGCGGTCCTTGGAGTTGGCCTCGGCTGCTGCCTCGCTCAGGTTCGAGCGGACCTTGTTGCGGCTGACCTCCTCGCTGCGGTCGGCGAAGCCCTCCTGCACGGCGGCTGCCGCTGCGGCGGGAACGGCGACGTTGGCGTCGGATGCCTCGTCAGAGTTCAGATCGGACCCGCGGCTGGTGAAGGCGAACGCGAACAGCGCTGCGGCCGACATGGCTCCTGCGACGCTGAGGGCGACCAGCTTCTTGCTGAATCCAAAGGCAAGGGCTCCACGGCGTGCGCGGCTCGGGGCGGTGGCTGCTCCGATCTCGGCAACGTCGTCAAAGTCGACCTCGGCTGCGCGCTTGGCGCTGCGCGATGGGGTGTCGTTCACCAGACTCCTGACGTAACGGTTGTATCCCTGTGGGATCTTCCGTTCGGAACCTTAACAGTTCTCAGGATTCTCTCAAAATCGGGTCCGGTCAACGGGAGAACCGCGTTCAGCAACCCGTTCCGGTGCCCCTGAACGGCGGGTAGTGTTGCAGCCGATCGTCACCAACTTACGCAAAGGAACACTGTGGATCTCCTGGAGTACCAAGCGCGTGACCTGTTCGAGCAGTACGGCGTGCCCGTGCTGCCCGGCAAGACCGCAACAACGCCCGACGAAGCCGTCGAGGCCTACAAGGAGCTCGGAACCGACCTGGCCGTCATCAAGGCCCAGGTGCGCACCGGCGGTCGCGGCAAGGCAGGCGGAGTGAAGCTCGCCCGGGGTGAGGAGGCGGTCGCCAAGACCGCGGCCGAGATCCTCGATCTTGACATCAAGGGGCACCCGGTCGACATCGTGATGCTGAGTCCCGGGGCCGACATCGCGGAGGAGTTCTACTTCTCCATCCTGCTCGACCGTGCGGCGGGTGGCTTCCTGGCCATGTGCAGCATCGAGGGCGGCGTCGACATCGAGACCCTCGCCGTCGAGCGGCCCGAGGCCCTCGTCAAGATCCCGCTCGACGCGGTGGAGGGGATCACCCCGGCCGTCGCCCAGAGGATCGTGGCCGAGGCAGGCTTCCTTCCCGAGGACCACGAGGCCGTCGGCGCCGTCCTGCAGAAGCTCTGGACGGTGTTCGACGACGGCGACGCGACGCTTGTCGAGGTCAACCCGCTCGTCAAGACCGGCGACGGGCAGATCATCGCCCTCGACGGGAAGGTGACCCTCGACGAGAACGCCGAGTTCCGTCACGAGGCCTGGAGCGCCTACGACGAGACCACCGGGGCCGTCGACCTGGAGAAGCAGGCCCGTGAGCTCGACCTCAACTACGTCAAGCTCGACGGCACCGTCGGAGTGATCGGCAACGGGGCCGGGCTCGTGATGAGCACCCTCGACGTCGTCGCCGCGGCAGGCGAGGACGTGGCAGGCTCCCCGAAGCCTGCGAACTTCCTCGACATCGGAGGCGGCGCGTCGGCCCAGGTCATGGCGAACGGTCTACGGATCATCATGAGCGACCCGCAGGTGAAGTCGGTCTTCGTCAACGTGTTCGGCGGCATCACCGCGTGCAGCGACGTGGCCAACGGCATCGTCAACGCCCTCGAGATGCTGGGCGACGAGGCCCGGCTCCCGATCGTCGTGCGGCTCGACGGCAACTCCGTCGACGTCGGAAAGGCGATCCTCGCGGAGGCCAACCATCCGCTGATCACCGTCAAGAACACCATGGACGAGGCGGCCCGTGCCGCCGCCCGTCTCGCGGCTGAAGGGAACTGAGCCACCGATGTCGATCTTCATCAACGCTTCCTCGCGGGTGCTCGTCCAGGGCATGACGGGCAAGGAGGGGCGCAAGCACACCCAGCGCATGATCATGTCCGGCACCCGTATCGTCGGCGGCGTCACGCCAGGTAAGTCGGGCGAGTCGGTGCTGTTCGAGGAGGACCCGGTACCCGTGTTCGGGTCGATGGTCGAGGCCGTCGCCGCGACCAACGCCGACGTCTCCGTAGTTTTCGTCCCGCCGAAGTTCGCCAAGGCCGCGGTCCTCGAGGCCGTCGAGGCCGAGATCGAACTGTGCGTCGTGATCACCGAGGGCATCCCCGTGCACGACTCGATCGAGTTCCTCGCCGCGGCGAAGGAGTCGGGGACGAGGGTGATCGGCCCGAACTGCCCGGGCCTCATCTCGCCCGGGAAGTCGAACGTGGGCATCATCCCCGCCCACATCTCCGGCCCGGGCAGGATCGGTCTCGTGTCGAAGTCAGGCACGCTGACCTACCAGATGATGTACGAGCTGCGCGACCACGGCTTCTCCACCGCCGTCGGCATCGGCGGCGACCCGGTGGTCGGTACCCGTCACATCGACGTGCTGCAGGCCTTCGAGGAGGATCCCGACACCGACATCATCGTGATGATCGGCGAGATCGGCGGCGACGCCGAGGAGCGGGCCGCCGAGTACATCCAGGCGAACATCACCAAGCCGGTGGTCGGCTACGTGGCAGGCTTCACGGCGCCTCCCGGCAAGACGATGGGCCACGCCGGCGCCATCATCACCGGCTCGGCCGGGACCGCCCAGGCCAAGAAGGAGGCCCTCGAGGCCGCCGGTGTGCTGGTGGGGGAGACCCCGTCGCTCACCGCCCAGCTGGCGCGCGACGCGATCGCCCGCCTGCGCGGCAGCCGCTGAGCCTCCGCGACGAGCGAGCGCCCCTGATTCTCCGGAATCAGGGGCGCTCGTTTCGTGTCGGGGTCGGCCTCAGGCCTGGCTCGCGCGCACCGCGATCCGGTTGGCGAGCGCGGTGAGCTGCTCGTCGGTGAAGCTGTAGTCGCCGTCCGTGGTGATCACGGTGTAGGAGACCTTCGTGTCGACGACGCTGAGCAGCACCTGGAAGCTCGACGACGCCTTGCCTCCCTGGGACTGGGTGACCAGGAAGCCGACGGAGGAGCCCTGCGCCTCGACCGCGGTGGGGGTGGTGACCGCGACGGTCTTTTCGACCTTCGCCGTGTTGACCCGCTTCGCGCAGTCGGTGAGGTTCTTGCCGAGCCGGCTGCTGAACTGCGCCGCCGCCTGAGGCGTCTCGAACGTGTACAGGACCTGGTCGATGCCGAAGATCCCGGGGGCCTGGTCGTCCTGGGTGAGCGAGAACTTCGTCTCCTCGCCCTTCGCGGGGCCCGTGGGGCTGGCCAGCGTCATGTCCTCGCAGCCCGTGCCGGTGATGCTCACGGCCTGGGCGGGGCGGGCCTGCCAGCGGCCCTGGCCCGGTCGGATCCGGGGAAGGTCCGAGGTGATCAGCCAGCCCTTCGGCTCAGCGGGGGGAACCACCGTCTCCGCAGCAGTGGGGGCGAGGGCGTCCTCGACGCCCTGGGTCTCGTTGAGTGCCGTCTGGGGGCGGACCAGCGCCGTTGCCACCGCGTCGGCGGCCACCGGCTCGTTGAGGCGCTTGGCGTCCACGAGCTGCAGCGCCGAACCTTCCTGGGTCAGCAGAACGGTGTGGTAGGTGTTGACGTCCTTGCCCTCGTGGAAGCCCTGCTCGAGCACGGTGAGCTGGAAGGTGCGCTCGGCGAGGCCGGAGATCTCGGCCGCGCGGACGATCAGGACCGGCACGTCGGCGCAGGCGGACAGCGCGGCGATCCGCGCGTCCATCACGGTCGTTGCCGACTCGGGGTTGGCGTACACGTCGATCCGGTGCAGGGCGGCGAGCTTGTCGTCGGTGGTGGTGCCGAGTGAGCGCTGGAGGCTGTGGGTCGGGTTGACCTGCTCGCCGACCTCC
>RRZT010875926.1_pt1 | contig 15888 bp, 12 predicted proteins | sample 2165551 | NCBI WGS metagenome assembly RRZT01 (sample SAMN10456910, study PRJNA506462) | wastewater metagenome | biome: wastewater; feature: sludge; material: wastewater sludge; isolation source: wastewater sludge with Escherichia coli K12::gfp cells carrying plasmid... | place: USA: Moscow, Idaho... | reverse complement strand
TGGGACGCGGAGCTCGCCCGCATCGAGCGCACGCGCGCGCAGGACTTCGTGTGCTCGCTGCTGCTGTCGCGCCGCCTGTTCCCGCTCGCCCCCAGCCACAGGCTCGGCGCGCTGGTCGAGTATGCCCGGCTGCCGGTCGCCGGCCGCTTCCACCGCGCGCTCGCCGACGCCGAGATGGCGGCCAGCCTGCTGCTTCGGCTCGAAGACGAGCTGCGCCTGCGCCACCAGGTGGCGCAGGTGTCGGTGGCGCTGCTGTGTCGCATCCAGCGCGCGTCGAAGGCACAGCTGCCGAAGTGCCTGGCGGCGGCGCGTGGTGTCTGAAGCTCGACCGGGAGGGATGGAGCGATGACGCCGCACTGGACGCTCTCCCCCGATGAGGTCGAGATCACCGCGATCCGCGCCCAGGGTGCCGGCGGCCAGAACGTCAACAAGGTGTCGAGCGCGGTGCATCTGCGCTTCGACATCGCCGCCTCCAGCCTGCCCGAGGAGATCCGGGCGCGGCTGCTGCAGCTGCGCGACCAGCGCATCAGCAAGGACGGCGTCGTGATCATCAAGGCACAGAAGTTCCGCAGCCTGGAGAAGAACCGCGCCGAGGCGCTGCGCCGGCTGGAGGAGCTGATCGAGCGCGTCGTGGCCCCGCCGAAGGACCGCCGCCCGACGCGACCGACGCGCGCCTCGGTCACCCGCAGGCTGGAGGGCAAGGCGCGGCGGTCGTCGGTGAAGGCCGCGCGCGGAAGGGTGAGCGAGTGAGCGCCAGACCTGCGACCCCCGATCAGTCCACCTCTGCCGGACGCGCCTGAAGGCCCCGAGCTCGCGCCGCGCTGCGAATGCGGTGCCGATGCAGTGACTGCGGGTGACCCGGTCGAGTGCGACTGGGCCGGACGCACCGACTCCACATCGGCGTCGGTGCCGGTGCGCCGGGCTTGCGACAGGCGATGAGGGGCATCGCATCCACGCCCATATCGCGATCACGGTGCCGTCGCCGCTGCTCGTACGCGTGATCGAGCGCGCCTGTCCGCTCCTCGGGTGAGGGCGCGCCGCGGACACGGTCCGGACATCGGGCGGTCAGGGGTAAACGGGGAGTGGACAACCGGTGAAGCTTCACTATACTGCGGTAACTGAATAACTGTTCATTCATCGCCAAGTCCGCTATCCGCTTCACTGGAAAAGCCTTGTACGAGCCATCGAGCGATTCCTCCATCTCCATGGCGCGATGTGCTGGAGATCGACGCGAGTCTGGTCCCGGGTGGTCGTGCTGTCCGAGGAATCGTGGGGCACCGAAGCAGAAGAATGCTGGCGGGACGTCAGGCTGACGATCCGCGCACGAACCAAAGGAGGAGACAAGCATGGATATCGAGGAAATCCTGAGCGGCCTGGAGGGCGACGAGCGCGATCTGGTCGCCTGGCTCGCCGACATGAACGAGGATGACGCGCTGGCGCTCGCCAACCGGATGCTGTTCGAAGACACGAAGGATCCGCTGCGCGTGCTCGAGCTGTGCCGCATGGCGATGGATATTGTCGGCAAGCGTTTCGAGGAGGGCGAATACTTTCTCCCCGAGTTGGTCCTCGCCGGCGAAATGCTCGACCAGGTCGGGGCGATCGCCAAGCCGCTGCTGGCGGACGGCGAGGGCGGCGGCGCGAAGAAGCTGGGCCGGGTGCTGGTGGGCACGGTGCATGGCGACCTCCACGACATCGGCAAGAACATCGTCAGCTTCATGCTCGACATCAACGGCTACGAGGTGCGCGACATCGGTATCGACGTGCCGGTGGCGACGTTCATCGACGAGGTGCGCAGCTTCAAGCCCGACGTCGTCGCCTTGTCGGGCTTTCTGACCCTGGCGTTCGACTCGATGAAGGAGACGGTCGAGGCGTTCGAGAGGGAGGGGCTGCGCAGCCAGTTCAAGATCATGGTCGGTGGTGGCCAGATCGACGAGGCCGTGCGTGCCTATACCGGTGCGGATGCCTTCGGCGTCAATGCGGTGGAAGCGGTCAACCTCTGCAACAGATGGCTGCGGGTGGCGGCATGAACGCGCCGATCCAGCCGAATGCCGTCGCCCAGGCGGCCCACGACGTGCGCTGGCAGCGCATCCTCGACTGCGTCGCACTGAAGCAGCCCGACCGCATGCCGACCGCGTTCTACGCCACCTTCTGGCTTGCCAAGAAGTACGGAGGCATCAGCTGCAAGGAGCTGATGTACGACTACGAAAAGACCAAGGAACTGGCCGAGCGCGCGGTGCTCGAGTTCGAACCCGACGCCTGCGCTCCGATTGTGGCGGCGGTGGCTTCCGGGCGCTCGTTGGAGGCGATCGGCTTCAAGCAGCTTCAGTGGCCTGGCCATGGCGTCGACGAGAACCAGCCCTTCCAGTACCTCGATCGGGAATACATGTTGGCCGACGAGTACGACGAGTTCCTGTTCGATCCGACCGGCTTCTATCTGCACAAGTACCTTCCGCGGGTGGCAAGTGCCTTCGAGGGCATCGACCAACTGCCGATCTTCCCCGGCCTGCATTACTTCCGCCTCATCAACGGCATCCGCCCGTTCGCCAAGCCGGAGGTGCGCGCCAGCTTCGAGCGCATCATCCGTGCCGCGGAAGAGGTGGAGACGTTTGCCGGTCACGCCGCCGACTTCAACGCGCGCATCAAGGCCCAGGGCTTCCCGCTGATCAACGGCGTCAACGCCGTCTCGCCGTACGACTTCATCGCCGACTACTTCCGTGGCGCCACCGGGATGATGAAGGATCTCTACCGCAAGAAGGACAAGCTGCTCGAATTGCTCGACAAGGCCTCGATCTTCCTGACCCGGCAGACCATCGCGACCGCGCGGGCCTCCGGCCATCCGATCGTGATGATCCCGATCCACTGGGCGCCCGACGCCTTCATGTCGGACAAGCAGTTCCAGACCTTCTGGTGGCCGCCGTTCCGCAGGATGCTGCTCGGCCTGATCGACGCCGACCTGATCCCGATGCCGCTGTGGGAGGCGGACTGCACGAAGCGCCTGGAGACGATCCGCGACATCCCCGCCGGCAAGTGCATCTACTGGTTCGAGCGCACCGACATGGTCAGGGCACACGAGGTGTTGGGCGACGTGGTCGCGCTGCGCGGCAACCTGTCGCCGTCGCTGCTGACGACCGGACGGCCGGAAGAGGTCGATGCCGCGGTCAAGCATCTGGTGGACAAGGTCTGGAACAAGGGCGGCAAGCTGATCCTGGACGCCGCATTCGGCATTCCCGACGAGACCCCGGTCGAGAACGTGCGCGCGATGTACGCCGCCGCGCGCCGGTACGCGGGCTGAAGCGCCCGCCCGCCCGGAGCCTGCGACCATGGCCGTACCGAGCTGCGCGAGCCTGCTGCGCCGCTTGCCCCCGCCGGCGCCCGACGAGCGCCCCGGGGCGCAGCGCCGGCGCGTGGCGGCGCTCCACGAAGTGCTCGCCGATACGCTCGTCGAGCCCGCCTACCGCACGCGCATCGTCGCCCTCGAGGGCGCTGCGGGCGCGACCCTGCGCGCCGGGGGACAGTGCCTGCATGCCCCACGCCTGCTGCCGGCCTCGGGCCGGCTGACCGCACTCGGTGCGGTCGCGTGCACGCTCGGGCCGCGCCTGGAGGCGCGCGTGCGGGCGCATTTCGCCGCCCGCCGCCCATCCGCCGCGCTCGCACTCGACGAACTGGGCACCGCGCTGCTGCTGGAGCTCGCCCGCCACGCCCAGGACCGGCTGGTGGCCGCGGCCGCTCGTCGCGGCCTCAGTGTTGCCGGCGAACTCGCCGCGGGCGACCCCGGACTCGCGCTCGACGCCCAGGCCGCGGTGCTGCGGCTCGCCGACGGCGCCGCGATCGGCATGAGCGCCAGCGCCGCGGGTGCGCTCCAGCCGCTCAAGTCGTGTACCAGTGTGCTCGGGGTGGGAGTCGATCTTCCGGCCACTCCGTGGTCTCGCTGCGACCACTGCCCCTCGGCGCCGCGGTGCGCGATCGCACGCCGGTCCAAGGAGAGCGCCGCATGAAGCGCGTCCGGGAGCGCATGCACGCCCGCGGCGGCGCAGCCGAGAGCGGCGCCGCACCTGCCCCGAGCGGCCCTTTCCGCCTGTACTTCCCCCAGCTCGAGCGCGAGATTCCCTGCGAGGCGGGCGAGAGCCTCTTTCACGCCGCCCGCCGCCACGGCGTGCGCATCGTCGGCGCCTGCGGCGGTCGCGGCACCTGCGCCAGTTGCATGGTGCGGGTCGGTGCGGGCGTGCTGCGCCCGCACGAAGGGCGCGGTCCGCAAGGATTCGAGATCGAGCTCGACGAGGCCGGACATCCGCTCAATCCCCGGCGCTGGATGCGCGCCTGCCGGATCGGAGCGCGCAGCGACTGTACGGTCGAGATCGGCGCGCGCTCGCTGGCGCCGGTGGTGCGTGCGGAGGTCCGCATCGAGGAAGAAGCCGGCTTCGCCCCCGCCCTCGATTGCAGCCCCGCCGTCCGTGTGCACGAGCTCGACGTGCCCGTGCCCACCCTGGCCGACGATCGTGCCGATGCCGACCGGGTGCTCGATGCCTGCCGCGACCGCGAAGATGCCCCGCGCACGGTCGCCGCCGCCTCCGCCAGCGAACTGGCCGCGGTGTTGCGCGCCGACGGCGGCACGCCCTGCCGCCTGCGCGCCTGGCAACGGGGCGAGGCGCTGATCGCGTTCGCCCCCAGTGGCCGGCGCAGCCTCGGCCTGGCGGTCGATCTGGGTACCACCAACCTGGCCGCCTTTCTCGTCGATCTCGACGCGGGCCGCACACTCGCCCGCCTCGGCGTGGAGAACCCGCAGACGGCCTGGGGCGCCGACCTGATGAGCCGCATCGACCATGCGATCGGCGATCCCGCTCTGGCCGATACCCTGCGCACGGCCGCGTGCGAGGCGATCGACGCGCTCGCCCACGACCTGTGCGCCAGCGTCGGCCAGCGTGCGCGGGACATCGTCGACGTCGCCGTGTGCGGCAACACGGCGATGCACCACCTGCTGCTCGGACTGCCGGTGCGCCAGCTCGGACGCGCACCCTTCGTCGCCGCGGTGCGCGACAGCCTCGACCTGACAGCGCGCGAGCTCGGACTGGCGGTGGCGCCCGGCGCATGGGTCCATGTCGCCCCCAACATCGGCGGCTTCATCGGCGGTGATCACGTCGCCGCGCTGCTCGCCACCGAGTCCTTGTGGCGTGCGGGCGCGTGCGCGCTGGTGATGGACATCGGCACCAACACCGAGATCAGCCTGATCCACCGCGGCCGCCTGTGGTCGGCCTCGTCGCCCTCGGGCCCGGCGCTCGAAGGCGGGCACATCGGCTGCGGCATGCGCGCGGCCGAAGGCGCGATCGAGCAGGTCGGCCTCGAAGGCGGGCGTCTGGTGGTGCGCACCATCGGCGGCGGCGAGGCGGTCGGGCTGTGCGGCTCGGGCGTGCTCGACACCGTGGCCGCGCTGCGCCGCGGCGGCCTGGTCGATGCGCGCGGCCGCCTGCGCGCCGATCACCCCGACATCGTCACCGACGAGGGCGGGCAGCGGGCCGCGCGGCTCGCACCCGAGGTGCTGTTCACCCAGGCCGACGTGCGCGCGGTGCAGCTGGCCAAGGCCGCCATCCGCAGCTGCACCGAGTTGCTGCTGGCCGAGGCCGGGCTTGCCGCGGACAGCATCGAGCGCTTCGTCCTTGCGGGTGCCTTCGGCGCCTATATCGACATCGCGAGCGGTATCGAGATCGGCCTGTTCCCGCCGCTGCCGCGCGAGCGCTTCGTCCAGGTCGGCAACGCCGCCGGCGAGGGCGTGCGCCGGCTGCTGCTGTCGTGCGTCGAGCGCGCCCGCGCGCGCGAACTGGCGCGCGCGAGTCGCGCGTGCGCGCTCAACGCGCGCGCCGACTTCCAGAAGGTCTTTCTCGGCCACATCGGCTTCGCCCCCGCTTCCGATTCCGCCTCCCCCCCCCGTCTGCGCCCTTTCTCCAAGAACCGTCACCGAAGAGAGTCCGTCATGAACGAAACCAACCGCTTTGGCATCCGCATCATCGGCGAGCGCATCAATCCGGGCTTCAAGAGCACGCGGGCGATGTTCGAGGACAAGGACCTCGGCGCCATCCAGGCGCTCGCGCTCAAGCAGGTCGAGGCCGGCGCCTTCGCCCTCAACGTCAACATCGGCCCGCAGGCGATGACCGACCGCGGCTTTCTGGTCGATGTGATCCGCGCCATCCAGGACGTGGTTACGGTGCCGCTGTCGTTCGACGTGCCCACCGCCGAGCTCTTCGCGCTGTGCCTCACCACCTACGACCGCGGCCGCGCCGGCGGCGAGCTGGCGATCGTCAATTCGATCACCGAGCACCGCTGGGAGGCGATGCAGCTCTACCGCGACCTGCCGTTCCGGGTCATGGTGATGGCCTCCGAGCGCGTCATCGACGGGGTGGCGATGAACAACAAGACTGCCGAGGACATCGCCGCGACCGCGCGGCGTGCCGCGCTGCGCCTGCGCGACGAGTACGGCATGCCGCTCGATCATGTCTTCGTGGACCTGTCGGTGAGCGCGATCATCGCCGATACGGAGGGCCTGAACCGCGCGACCCTCGACGCGGTGCGCCTGATCGGCGCCGACCCGGACTTGAAAGGCCTGCACATGATGGGCGGACTGTCCAACATCGGCCAGCAGCTCCCGGTCAGGGCCGCCGACGGCTCGGACCTCAAGCACGGGCTGGAGAACGCCTTCCTCACCCTGGCGGTGCCGTACGGCTTCGACACCGTGCTCGGTACCCCGTGGCGCGGCTACGCGCCGCTGCCCGAGGACGACTACGTGCTCACCGCCTACCGCAACTTCCTCGGCACCACCGGCAGCAACGCGCTGCGTGCGGTGCGCAAGCTCTACAAGGCCTGAACATGACGCCGACCGATCGCTTCGCCATCGTCGCCGACGGCTGGTTCGACGGCGAGCGCCTGCACGCGCACGGCCCCTTCACCTTCCGCATCGAGCACGGCCGGATCAGCGACATCGTCGCGGGCGACTTCGGTGCGACGCTCGCCACCCAGGGAATGGAGATCCTGCGCGGCGGCTTCGTGCTGCCCGGGCTGGTCGATGCCCACGTCCATCTGTTTCTGGACGGCGCTCCCACCGACGGCGCGCAGCGCGCAGCCCATCTCAAGAAGCCGGTGGAAGCGCTGTTCGACACGGCACGCGCGAGCGCCCGCCAGGCGCTCGCGTGCGGCGTGACCCTGGTGCGCGACGCGGGCGACCGCCACGGCATCAACCACCGTCTGCGCGACGAGGCCGCGGCCGATCCTGCGCTGGCGCGGGTGCGCTCGGCCGGGCTCGGGGTCAAGCGCCCCAAGCGTTACGGCGCCTTCATGGCGCGCGACGTCGCCGACGACGCCGCGATCCGCGACTCGGTGCGCGAACTGGCGCGCGACAGCGACGAGATCAAGTTGATCCTGACCGGGATCATCGACTTCGAGGCCGGCGCGGTCACCGACGAGCCGCAGTTCGACCTCGCCGCGACGCGCCTGGTGGTCGATAGCGCGCGCGCCTGCGGGCGCAAGACCATGGTCCATTGCAGCGGGGCCACCGGACTCGAGATCGCCGCCCGCGCCGGGGTCGGTTCGATCGAGCACGGCTTCTTCATGCGCCGCGACCTGCTCGCGCGGATGGCCGAGCACGACGTGGCCTGGACGCCGACCTTCTGCCCGGTGCATTTCCAGTGGGCGCACCCCGAGGCGGTGGGGTGGTCGGCGCAGACCGTGGGCAATCTGCGCCGTATTCTCGACGAACACGCCCGCCACCTGCTGATCGCGCGCGAGCTGGGGGTGCGACTGCTGTTCGGCACCGACGCCGGCAGCATGGGAGTCGAGCATGGGCACGCGGTGCATGAGGAGATCGCACGCTACCTCGAGGCCGGCCTGTCTACCCTGGAAGTGCTGCAGTCGGCCACCGCCGCCGCGCGCCGTCATTTCGGCCACGCCCGTCCGCGCCTGGAGCGTGGTGCGCCCTTCGATGCGATGTTGCTCGAACGCTCGCCGTTCGCCGACATCGGTGCGCTGCGCAAGCCCCTGCGCGCGTGGACCGCGCCGCCCGACCCGGCGTGCGCGCCGGCAGGCCGAGAGGACGCCGAGGCATGACGCGCCCTGTCGCGCGGCGTGCGCGAGCGTCCCGCGGACGCGCCGTACGCGGGACGGACGGAGTGCCGGCCTGATGTATCGCGTCCGTCTGTGGTCCGTGCGCCATGCGCGTCGGCTGAGGAGCCTCTACGAGCTCTTCTCCCGGCTCGCCCCCCTGATGCGGCCCGTAGCCCGGGTCCTCGGTGTCGACCGGACCGCCGCGGTGCTGCGTCCCCTGGAACGCCACGCCAAGGGCTTCCTGTTCGACTGCAGGATGTGCGGTCAGTGCGTGCTCTCGGCCACCGGCATGGCCTGCCCGATGAACTGCGCGAAGGAGATGCGCAACGGCCCTTGCGGTGGCGTGCGGCCCGACGGTCATTGCGAAGTCCGGCCCGAGATGCGCTGCGCCTGGGTCGAGGCCACCGCGGGCACCAAGCGGATCGCGCCCGACCACAAGGCCCACCCCACGCCATTGCTGCCCGCGGTGGACCAGCGCAGGCGCGGGCAGTCCACCTGGATCCAGGTCATCCATGGTCACAAGGAGCCTGCGTTCCAGCCGCCGGTCGCGCACGATTCCACCCGGGAGGCCGAGGAGAGCGCGCTGGAGGCGGCCTGCCGCTCGGGCCGCTTCGTCGTCACCGTCGAGATCGCGCCGCCGGATTCCGCCGATCCGTCCGTCTTGCTGGCCCGCGCCGAGCGCTTCCGCGGACTGGTGGATGCGATGAACGTCACCGATGGCGCCGGGGGCAACTGCCACATGTCGAGCGTGGCCGCCTCGGCCATCCTCGCCCATGCGGGCTTCAACCCGGTGTATCAGGTCGCCTGCCGCGACCGCAACCGCATCGCCATTCAGGGCGACATCCTCGGGGCGGCGGCGCTGGGGGTGAAGAACATCCTCTGCCTTACCGGCGATGACGTCAGCCAGGGCGATCACCCCCAGGCCAAGCCGGTGTTCGATCTGGATGCAGTGTCCCTGCTGCACGTGGCTCGGGGCATGGTCGACCGGGGCGAATTCGCCTCCGGGCGCAAGCTCGAAAGTGCGCCCCGGCTGTTCATCGGCGCGACCTGCAACCCCTTCGTGCCACCCTTCGTCGACCGCATCGCCAATCTGGAAAAGAAGGTCGTCGCCGGCGCGTGCTTCATCCAGACCCAGTTCTGTTTCGACCTGCCGCTGCTGGAGGCCTTCATGGACGGCGTCCGCGCCCGCGGCTTGCATCGCCGGGCGCACATCCTCGTCGGCGTCGGCACCTTGTCCTCGGCAAAGGCCTTGCGCTGGATGGGGGCACACGTGCCCGGCGTCCATGTTCCCGAGGCCGTACTCCAGCGCATCGGCAGCGCGACCGACCAGAAGGCCGAGGCCGCACGCGTGTGCCTGGAGACGATCGAGGCGATTCGAGGCATCGAGGGCGTGGCCGGCATCCACCTGATGGGGCACAGGAACGAGGAGGCCCTGGCGGACATCATCCGCCGGGCAGGATTGCCCGCACGGACTGGCGGCGGTGCGGCGGGAGGCGGTTTTCCAGGACTACCCGGGCCACGGGGTTAGTCGGCGTTCCATCCAGCGTGGCAAGAGCGAGGAGACACGAAAAATGCAGAGACGATACCTTGGGGCCGGTCTGGTCGCGATGACGGCCGCACTTTCTTCCACGGCTGCGCAAAGCCAAGAGGTGATTCTGAAGGTTTCGCACATGTGGCCCACGGCGGCGCTGGGACACCGACAGATCGTCCCGTGGTGCGAAAAGATCGCTGCCGAGTCCGACAACCGGATGAAGTGCCAGATCTATCCGGCGATGCAGATCGGCGGGACGCCGGCGCAGGTCTACCAGCAGGTCGTCGACGGGATCGCCGACATCGGCTGGACGCTGCCGGGTTACAACCCCGGGCGCTTCCCTTCCGTCGAGGTGTTCGAGCTGCCTTTCATGTCCAGGAAGGCGGAGACCACCTCCCGTGCGCTGTGGGAGTACTACGAAAGATACGGCGCGGGCGATTTCGCCCAGGTGAAACCGCTTGCGTTCCATGTGCATGACAACGGACAAGCCCACAACAATCGCCATCCGATTCGGACAATGGCGGATTTCAAGGGACTGAAGATGAGGGCGCCGACCCGGCTGACCAACAGGATGCTGTCCCAGCTCGGTGCCTCGGCGGTCGGCATGCCGATGCCGGCGGTCGTGGAGGCCGTGTCCAAGGGCGTGGTCGATGGCTACCTGCTGCCCTGGGAGATCGTGCCGGCGATGAAGCTGCACGAGCTCACTCGCTACCATTCGGAAACCGCCGCGGGCGAGCCTGCGCTCTATACCGCGGTATTCGTGCTCGCCATGAACAAGGCGAGATACGAAGGCCTGCCCCCCGAGCTGAAGCGTGTGATCGACGCCAACTCGGGGGTCGCGCTGTCGGCGGCGATCGGCAGGGCGTGGGACGAGTCCGCCGCCCCGGCGCGCCAGCTCGCGGTCGGCAACGGCAACCAGTTCAATTCCATTCCCGCGTCCGAAACGGCGAGCTGGCGAGCCGTCGGGGACAAGATCGCGGTTGAATGGGTGGGCGAGGTAACCGCGAAGGGCTATCCGGGACAGGAGATGCTGGACGAGGCGCGGCGCCTGCTCGCGAAGCATTCCGCCCCCTGAGCCTGTGCGACGCCGGCGCCCCGAGCGGGGCGCCGGCTGCCGGCCGCGTTTTCGTCGTTCGGTGGCCGGGAGCCGGTGCGAGGGCGCTCCGCGCGAGCCCGGCCTACGCCGGAGAGGGCGTGCGACAGGCGATGAGGTTCATCGCGAGCATGCTCATGACCACCTCGTCGCGCTGGTTGAGCACCTCGATCTTCGAGCGCACGATCCCACGGTCGGGCTTGGTCGTCGAGCGGCGTGCCTCGACGATCGTGACCCGCGTGCCGAGCACGTCGCCGGGACGCACCGGGGCGGGCCAGCGCAACTCGTCGATGCCGGGCGAGGCCAGGCTGGCGTTGTGGGTGAGGTAATGGTCCGCGTACATCCGCATCATCAGCGAGCCGGTCATCCAGCCGCTGGCGATGATCCCGCCGAAGATCGTCTGCGCCGCCTTTTCGGGGTCGGTGTGGAAGTCCTGCGGGTCGTAGCGACGGGCGAAATCGATGATGTCCTGCGCGGTGACGCGGATCTCGCCGAAGCGATGCACCGCGCCGGGGACGTAGTCCTCGAAATAGCGGTCGTCGATCGGGCTGGCAAAGTGGTCGTAGGGGCGAGGGGCGGCCGGTGTCTTCGTCATTGGGGGGTCTGGCGCAGTTTTTTTCGAAGGATGCCCGAGCCCGGGGTCTGGCTCAATGCCCGTGGAACACGGCAGGGCGCTTGTCCAGGAAGGCACGCATGCCTTCCTTCTGGTCCGAGCTCGCGAACAGCAGCTGGAAGGCCTTGCGCTCGAGCATCAGCGCGGTCTCCAGCGAGGCGTCCTGGCCGGCGAGCAGCACCTCCTTGATCTGCGCGATGGCCAGCGGGGGCAGGGCGGCGATGTGACGGGCGAGCTCGAGCGCGCGCGCCTGGACGGCGGCGTCCGCGACGACCTCGCTGGCCAGGCCCATGGCGAGGGCTTCGGCGGCGCTCACGGGGAGGCCGGTGAGGACCATCTTCATCGCCTGGAACTTGCCCACCGCCCGCGTCAGGCGCTGCGTCCCGCCCGCACCGGGCATGATGCCCACCTTCACCTCGGGCTGGCAGAACGAGGCGCCTTCTCCGGCGACGATGATGTCCGCGTGCATGGCGAGCTCGCAACCGCCGCCCCACGCGTAGCCGTTGACCGCGGCGATGATGGGCTTGGGGCAGCTGGCGATCGTCTGCCACAGGCGATGGGTTTGCCGCAGCAGGATCTCGATCGCGCCGGCCTCGGCCAGCGCGCGCAGGTCGGCGCCAGCCGCGAAGCAGCGCTCACCCCCGGTGAGGACGATGCAGCGCACTTCGCCGGAGCGGCCGAGGCGGTCGAAGTGCTCGGCCAGCTGGCCGCGGGTTTCCTGGTCCAGGGCGTTGCGCGCCTCGGGACGGTTCAGGCGGACAAGGGCGATCTCCGGCGTGGGCTGCTCGACCAGGACTGCGCTCATGGGGGACTTCCTTCGAGGGGGGTGGCGAAAGCGCGACGCACCCGACCGGGGCGCCGCGGGCCCGGACTCAGGCTTGCGCGCGCAGGAACTCGCGCAGGCGGTACTTCTGCACCTTGCCCGTCGCTGTGCGGGGCAGTTCCTCGAGGAAGCGGATCGTGCGCGGACACTTGTAGATCGACAGCGTGTTGCGCAGGGTCGTGGTCAGCTCCTCTTCCAGCTTGCGTGGGTTCACCCACTCGTCCTTGGGAACGACGAACAGCGCGAGGCGGGTGAGGCCGTCTTCGTTGGGTTCGGCCACCACGATCGCCTCGCCGACGCCGGGCACGGTGGCGGCGCAGCTCTCGATTTCGGAAGGGCTCACCCACTGGCCGGAAATCTTGAGCATGTCGTCCGCCCGCCCGCAGTGGTACCAGAAACCGTCGGCGTCGAAGCTGAACATGTCGCCGGGGTAGTACCAGCCGCTGCGCAAGGCCTTCGCCGTGGTGTCGGGCAGGTTCCAATAGCCGACGAGCTGCGAGTCGGTGCGGATGGCGATCACCCCCGGCGTGTCGGGAGTGGTGATCTCCTCGCCAGACTCGTCGATCAGGCGGACCTCCGCCCACGGGACGCGCTTGCCGCAGGAGCCTATCCGGTGGGCATCGGGATGCGAAGACAGGAAGAGGGAGATGGTCTCCGAAGCGCCGATCCCCTCGCAGATGGGGACGCCGAAGTTGTCCGCCCACTGCTGGGCGATGTTCTCGGGCAGCTTCTCGCCGGCCGACACGAAATGGCGGACGCCGCGCATGCCGGCCGAGTTCGCCGCACCCTCGCGCAACAGGTTGCGATACATCACGGGCGTGCTGAACAGGATGGTCGGGCGATGCCGGTCGACCGTGGCGAGTACGTTCTCCGGGTCGGGCCAGCCGGGGGCGACGATCACGGTCGCGCAGCAACGCAGGGCGCCGAGCAGGGAGTGGCCGAGGGACCACGCGAAGAAGAGCTTGGAGGTGTTGTACACGCGGTCGCCGGGCTGGACACCGAAGTACTCGAGCTCCATCTGGTCGCTGTTGAGCACGGAGCGGTGCCCGTGCACCACCGCCTTCGGGCGCCCGGTGGTGCCCGACGAATACACCCAGAACGCCATTTCTTCGGGATCGACCTGCACCGATTCGAGCGTCTCGGGCTGGTCGGTGAGGAAGCGCTCCAGTGTCAGGGCGGGGGCGCTTGCCTCGCCGCCGCGGACGACCACCTGCGGCGGCGCGGCGAGTTCGCCGACGATCTGTTCATAGAGGTGGAGGAACTCCGCATCCACGTAGAGCAGCTTGCAGGCGCTGTCCTGGATGACGTAGAGGAGATCGCGCGGGGCCAGGCGCACGTTGAGCGCGACCGCGACCGCGCCGATGCGCAGCGCGCCGAGATAGGCCGCGGCGAGCTCGGGCGAGTCGTCCATCAGGATGAGGATGCGGTCGCCACGACCGACCCCATTGGCGCGCTGGGCGTGGCCATTGCGGTTGGTCGCGGCGTCGAGTTCGCGATAGCTCGTCGAGCGTTCGCGGCACAGCATGGCGGTCTGCTCGCCCAGGCCTCGTCCGATGGCTCGGCCGATGATCTCGTCGGCGGCGTTCATGGTGTGTTGTGGCTGCAGTTCTTCAGGCATGGTGCGTGCTCCGAAACACGGTTTCGATCGGCGCCGAGGGCTTCGTCCGCGGACCGCGGCACGCCCTCGGCGTGCCGGGTGCCCGGGATCGAGGCACGGCTTGCGGCATTCGCTGCCCGGGGCGCGCTCAGCCCTCTTCGTAGGCCTTGAGCGTCTGCCGGGCGATGATCAGCTGCTGCACTTCGGTCGCGCCCTCATAGATGCGCAGCGCGCGGATCTCACGATACAGGCGTTCGACCGGATGGTTGCTGACGACGCCGCAGCCGCCCCAGATCTGCACCGCGGCGTCGATGACCTGCTGTGCGCTCTCGGTCGCGGTCATCTTGGCCATCGCGGCTTCGCGTGTCACCTTGTGACCCTGGTCGCGGCGCCAGGCGGCGCGGTAGGTCAGCAGGGCGGAGCTGTCCACGCTGGTCGCCATCTGCGCGAGCTTGACCTGGGTGATCTGGAAGTCCGCCAGCTTCTGCTGGAACATGTCCCGGGTGGTGGCGCGGCGCAGCGCCTCGTCGAGGGCATGGCGGGCGAAACCCAGCGACGCGGCCGCCACCGAGGTGCGGAAGATGTCGAGGGTCTGCATCGCCACCTTGAAGCCAAGTCCGGGAGTGCCGAGCATCGCCGACCGGGGAACCCGGCAGTCGGTGAAGCGCAGGCGGGCGAGCGGGTGGGGGGCGATCACCTCGATGCGCTCGGCGATCTCGAGTCCGGGGGTGTCCGCATCTACGATGAAGGCGGAGAGGCCGCGCGCGCCCGGCGCCTCGCCGGTGCGTGCGAAGACGACGTAGAAATCGGCGATGCCCCCATTGGAGATCCAGCTCTTCTCGCCTTCGAGCACGTAGTGGTCGCCGTCCAGGCGGGCACTGCAGGCCATCGCCGCGACATCCGAGCCGGAACCCGGTTCGGACAGGGCGAAGGCGGGCAAGGCATCGCCGCGGGCGACCCGGGTGAGATACCGGCGCTTTTGCTCGTCGTTGCCATACAGCGTCACCGCGCCGGAGCCCAGGCCCTGCATCGCGAAGGCGAAGTCGGCCAGGCTCGAGTGGCGCGCGAGGGTCTCGCGCAGCAGGCAGATCGAGCGCGTGTCGATGGTTTCGTGCGCGCCGCCGTAGGCCGTGCCCCCGACGCTGTAGCGCAGCCAGCCGGCGGCGCCCAGCTTGGCGACCAGTTCGCGGCAGGCGGAGTCGAGCTCACCATGTTCCGCGGTGACATTGTCCCGGGCCCATGCGTCGAGCTCGGCTTCCAGCTTGCGGTGACGCTCCTCGAAGAAGGGCCACTCGAGATAGGATTTGTCGCTCACTGCATGCCCCATTCGCTCATTGAATCGGCCGCTTTCGCGGCGGTGCCGGCACCGTTGCCCGCATCACATCACTTCGCCGCCGCACACCGAGATCGACTGGCCGGTAATCGCCTCCGAGCCCGGTAGGCACAGCCAGAGTGCGGCGTTGGCGACCTCGCCGGGATCGATCAGGCGGCCCTGGGGGTTGAATCGGGTCAGCTCGGCCAGCGCCTCGGCATGGCTGCGCCCGGTCTTGGCCTCGATGTTCGCGATCGAGTCGCGCACGAGGTCGGTGTCGGTGTAGCCCGGGCAGACGGCGTTGACCGTGACGTTCTTCCTCGCCGTCTCGAGCGCGAGCGCCCGGGTCAGGCCGATCACCCCGTGCTTCGCCGCGCAATACGCGCTGACGTAGGGATAGCCCTTCTGTCCCGCGGTGCTGGTGACGTTGATGACCCGCCCCCAGCCCGCCTCCAGCATTCCGGGAAGGACCGCGCGCGTGCCGAGGAAGACGCCGGTGAGGTTGACATCCAGCATCTGCTGCCAGAGCGAGAATTCGGTCTTGACGAAGGGGGCGCTGAGCGCCTGGCCGGCGTTGTTGACCAGGATGTCCACCCGGCCGAGTCGTGCGACGGCGCCGGCAAATGCAGCGTCGACCGAGTCGGGGCGGGCGACGTCCGCACGCTCGCAATGGACTTCGGTGATCTCGCGCAGCGCGCCGGCCTGTTCTTCCAGGGGGGCCAGCGTCCTTCCCATCAAGGTCACCCTGGCACCCTGCTCGGCCAGGGCACGTGCGATCGCAGCGCCGATGCCGCGTCCACCGCCCGTGATCACCGCGTGTCTTCCGCTCAATGC
>RRZT010759436.1_pt1 | contig 15891 bp, 9 predicted proteins | sample 2165551 | NCBI WGS metagenome assembly RRZT01 (sample SAMN10456910, study PRJNA506462) | wastewater metagenome | biome: wastewater; feature: sludge; material: wastewater sludge; isolation source: wastewater sludge with Escherichia coli K12::gfp cells carrying plasmid... | place: USA: Moscow, Idaho ... | reverse complement strand
TTAGCGTAGGCGAAATCCAGCGCTTACGGAGACTTATGCGTGAGGGCTCTCCCGAACGCATTAGTCGCAGTTAGCGATTAGTTCGCTGGAGCGTTGCGCCGGCGAGTGAGTAATACACATTGTCCAAATGCGTCCGCCTTGAAGAACTTTTAATCCACTAAATAGCAAAAAAAGTGGATTGACAAAGCCAAAAAAATGATATATTATATAGCATATTTTTGAATAAGAATTTGTTTTGACAAAGGCGTCAAAGAGAAATGGATAGGTTAAGTGCCCCCTAATCCTCCTCTTTGACGCCTTTTTTACATATTAGAACACATTAAAAGCAATTGGAGGAGGAAATCAAAAGATGGCAGTAAAATACGTTTTTGTCACTGGCGGTGTTGTGTCAGGACTGGGAAAGGGAATCACAGCAGCTTCACTTGGGCGACTTTTAAAGGCAAGAGGTTTTCAGGTCACAATGCAGAAATTTGACCCTTACATCAATATTGATCCCGGAACCATGAACCCTATTCAGCATGGAGAAGTCTTCGTAACAGACGATGGAACTGAGACCGACCTGGATCTTGGCCATTATGAACGATTCATTGATGAAAGCCTGGATAAAAATTCCAATGTAACTACCGGAAAAATTTATTGGTCCGTTTTACAAAAAGAACGTCATGGAGACTTTGGAGGAGGAACCGTACAGGTAATCCCTCATATTACAAATGAAATCAAAAGCCGCTTCTATCGCGCAAAATCCCCGGATGAAAACAGGATTGCCATTATCGAAGTCGGCGGAACGGTAGGAGATATTGAAAGCCAGCCATTTCTGGAATCCATCAGACAGTTTCAGCATGATGTGGGGCATGAAAATGCAATCCTTATCCATGTAACCCTGATTCCATACCTGAAAGCTTCAGGAGAAATGAAAACAAAACCAACCCAGGCCAGTGTAAAGGAGCTTCAGGCAATGGGAATCCAGCCGGATGTTCTGGTATGCAGAAGTGAATATCCGCTGACCGACGACCTGAGAGCAAAAATTGCCCTGTTCTGTAACGTGCCGGTAAGCCATGTACTTCAGAATCTGGATGTAGAGTATCTGTATGAAGCCCCACTTGCGATGGAACGTGAAAAACTGGCAGATGTGGTCATGCAGTCATTGGGACTTGAAAAAAGAAAACCAGACCTTACGGACTGGGAAGCTATGGTAGAAAATCTCCGCCATCCGGATAAAACTGTAAACATTGCCATGGTAGGAAAATATACCCAGCTTCATGATGCATACCTTAGTGTGGTGGAAGCTCTGAAGCATGGCGGAATCGCATGCAAGGCGAAAGTAGAGATTACCTGGATTGATTCCGAAGAGTTAAACGAGAAGAACCTGGATCAGAGGCTTTACCAGGTAGATGGAATCCTGGTTCCAGGTGGTTTCGGCGGAAGAGGAACAGAAGGAATGATCCTGGCTGCCCAGTATGCCCGCGTGCATAAGATCCCATACCTTGGAATCTGTCTTGGAATGCAGATGGCAATCGTAGAATTTGCCCGTCATGTACTTGGTTATGAAGATGCAAACAGCATTGAACTTGCACCAGAAACTACCAATCCGGTAATTGCCCTTATGCCAGACCAGGAAGATGTGGAAGATCTTGGAGGAACCCTGCGCCTTGGAAGTTATCCATGTGTGCTTGCGGATGGTTCTTTATCCCTGGAACTTTTCGGACAGAAAGAAATTCAGGAACGTCACAGACATCGTTATGAAGTTAACAATGCATATCGCAAAGAACTGGCAGAAAAAGGCATGACCATAGCAGGAACTTCTCCTGATGGTCACATTGTGGAAATGATCGAGATTCCGGCAAACCCATTCTTTGTAGGAACCCAGGGACATCCGGAGTTCAAATCAAGACCGAACCATGCTCACCCGCTGTTCCGTGGATTTATCCAGGCAGCTGTAGATAAAGTAAACAAAGAGGAAACTCTTAATCAACAATAGAAAGGATGAGGAAAATGAAAGAAGTGATAAAGGAAAGGCAGGGACTTTACCGCCAGGAATTTGAACATGATAACTGCGGTATCGGTGCAGTTGTCAATATCAAAGGCAAAAAATCCCATGATACAGTTGCCAACGCATTGCGGATTGTAGAGAATCTGGATCATCGTGCCGGAAAAGATGCAGAAGGCAAAACAGGTGATGGCGTTGGTATCCTCCTTCAGATTTCCCATAAATTTTTTAAGAAAGCATGTAAAAAAGAGGGAATCGAAATCGGCCAGGAAAGAGAATATGGTATTGGCCAGTTCTTTTTCCCACAGCATGAGATCAAACGTGCCCAGGCAAAAAAAATGTTTGAGATCATTGTGGAAAAAGAGGGACTGGAGTTCCTTGGCTGGAGAGAAGTTCCGGTAGTTCCGGAGGTTCTCGGACATAAGGCAAGAGAGTGCATGCCATACATTATGCAGGCATTTATCAAAAAGCCGGATGATCTGGAAAAAGGCATCGCATTTGACAGCAAACTATCTATTGCCCGCCGTGAGTTTGAACAGAGTAAAAATAACACTTACGTATGTTCTATGAGTAGCCGTACGATTGTCTATAAAGGTATGTTCCTGGTTGGACAGCTTCGTACATTTTTCTCTGACCTTCAGAGCCTGGATTATGAATCTGCGATTGCCCTGGTACATTCCCGTTTCAGTACCAACACAAATCCAAGCTGGGAGAGAGCACATCCAAACCGTCTGATCGTGCACAATGGTGAGATCAACACCATCCGGGGAAACGCAGATAAGATGCTGGCAAGAGAGGAAAATATGGAGTCCCCATACTTAGAAGGGGAAATGCAGAAAATCCTTCCGGTAGTCAACCGAAATGGTTCCGATTCTGCAATGCTCGATAATACGCTGGAATTCCTTACCATGAGCGGCATGGATCTTCCGCTTGCAGTGATGATCACCATTCCGGAGCCATGGGCAAATAACGATACCATTTCCCAGGAAAAACGTGACTTCTATCAGTATTATGCCACTATGATGGAGCCATGGGATGGACCTGCGTCTATTCTTTTCTCGGATGGAGATGTGATGGGCGCAGTGCTTGACCGTAACGGTCTTCGTCCGTCAAGATATTACGTGACATCCGATGGCTGCATGATCCTTTCTTCTGAGGTTGGAGTATTGCCGGTACCGGAAGAGAAAATCATATTAAAAGAGCGTCTTCATCCTGGAAAAATGCTTCTGGTAGATACGGTTCAGGGCAAGATCATCGATGATAACGAATTAAAAGAGATGTATGCAAAGAAACAGCCATACGGCGAATGGCTGGACAGCAATCTGGTACATTTAAAAGATATTAAGATTCCAAACGAAAGAATGGAAGAATATACAGAGGAACAGCGTTCCCGTCTTCAGAAGGCTTTCGGATACACTTATGAGCAGTATCGTACTTCTATCCGAAACATGGCGTTAAACGGTGCTGAGAGCATTGGCGCAATGGGTGTGGATACACCGTTGGCAGTATTTTCCAAACAGAACAGACCGCTTTTTGACTACTTCAAACAGCTTTTTGCGCAGGTAACCAATCCGCCGATCGATGCGATCCGTGAGGAGATTGTCACCAGCACAAGCGTTTATGTTGGAAAAGACGGAAACCTTCTGGAGCAGATTCCGGAGAACTGCAAGGTATTAAAGATTAACAATCCGATCCTTACCAATACAGATATGCTGAAAATTAAGGAAATGCATCACGAAGGCTTTAAGGTGGCTGTTGTCTCCACTCTTTATTACAAGAGCACAAAGCTGGAGCGTGCTATTGACCGTCTGTTTGTAGAAGTTGATAAAGCATACAGGGATGGTGCCAATATTCTGGTGCTTTCCGACAGAGGCGTGGATGAAAACCATATGCCGATTCCGTCTCTGCTGGCTGTTTCTGCAGTACATCAGCACCTTGTAAAGACGAAAAAGAGTACTTCTCTTGCTATTATCCTGGAATCCGGCGAGCCGAGAGAGGTTCATCATTTTGCTACTCTTCTGGGCTATGGCGCAAGTGCAGTCAACCCATATCTGGCATTGGAGACAATCCATGAGCTGATCGATACCCATATGCTGGACAAGGACTATTATGCAGCTGTAGACGATTATAATCATGCAGTTATCAGCGGTATTGTTAAGATCGCTTCCAAGATGGGTATTTCTACAATCCAGTCTTATCAGGGATCTCAGATTTTCGAGGCAATTGGTGTATCTCAGGATGTTATCGATAAATATTTCACAGGTACTGTAAGCCGTGTTGGAGGCATTACACTGGAAGATATTGAGGAGAATGTAGAAAAGCTTCATTCAGAAGCATTTGACCCGTTAGGACTTACCACAGACCTTACTCTGGATAGCGTGGGTGCTCACAAAATGAGAAGCCAGGGAGAAGAGCACCGTTACAATCCGGCAACCATTCATCTCCTTCAGCAGTCTACAAGAACAGGCAGCTATGAGATGTTCAAACAGTATACAGATCTTGTGGATAAGGAAAATCACGGCAATCTTCGTGCGCTTATGGACTTTAAGTATGCAGAAAATCCTATCCCTCTTGAAGAGGTGGAGAGTGTTGATGAAATCGTAAAGCATTTTAAGACTGGTGCCATGTCCTATGGTTCCATTTCTCAGGAAGCACATGAGACACTTGCTATTGCAATGAACCATCTTCATGGAAAATCAAATACCGGTGAGGGCGGTGAAAGCAATGAAAGACTGGATTCAGCAGGAACAAAAGATGACAGATGTTCTGCGATCAAACAGGTAGCCAGTGGTCGTTTCGGTGTTACCAGCCGTTATCTGGTATCTGCAAGAGAAATCCAGATCAAAATGGCACAGGGCGCAAAACCTGGTGAAGGTGGACATCTTCCGGCGAAGAAGGTTTATCCATGGGTTGCGAAAACCCGTCACTCCACACCTGGTGTTTCTCTGATCTCCCCGCCGCCGCATCACGATATCTATTCCATCGAGGACCTGGCAGAGCTGATCTATGACCTGAAAAATGCAAATAAATATGCAGATATTTCTGTAAAGCTGGTTTCTGAGGCTGGCGTTGGTACGGTTGCAGCCGGAGTTGCAAAGGCTGGTGCACAGGTAATCCTGATTTCCGGATATGATGGAGGTACTGGTGCAGCACCCAGAAGCTCCATTCACAATGCAGGACTTCCATGGGAGCTTGGACTTGCAGAAACCCATCAGACGTTGCTTATGAACGGACTTCGTAACCGTGTCCGCATTGAGACAGACGGTAAACTGATGAGCGGTCGTGATGTTGCAATTGCAGCACTTCTTGGTGCAGAGGAATTCGGTTTTGCTACAGCACCTCTTGTAACTATGGGCTGTGTAATGATGAGAGTCTGCAATCTGGACACCTGCCCGGTTGGTGTAGCTACCCAGAATCCGGAGCTGAGAAAGAGATTCAAAGGCAAACCGGAATATGTTGAGAACTTTATGAAATTTATTGCCCAGGAGCTTCGCGAATATATGGCAAAACTGGGTGTGAGAAGCCTGAAAGAGATGGTAGGACGTACGGATCTCCTGGTTGCTACAGATGCAGTTGATGAGCCGCACAAAGGTAAAGTAGACCTTAGTGCAATCTTGAACAATCCATATGCAAAAGCTGGCAGCGAGGTAACCTTTGATCCGAAAGCAGAGTACAATTTCCAGCTGGAGAAGACTCTGGATGAGAAAGTTCTTGTGAAGAAATGCAGTCGCGCAATTCATGGCGGTGAGAAGACCAGATTTTCGGTAGAAGTAAAGAACACAGACCGTGCATTTGGAACAATCCTTGGTGCGGAGATTACCAGAAATAATAAAAACGGACTGCCGGAAGACACGGTAGAGATTGATTGTACAGGAGCCGGAGGACAGAGCTTTGGTGCCTTTATCCCGAAGGGTCTTACTCTGAAGCTTACCGGTGACTGCAACGACTACTTTGGAAAGGGTCTTTCCGGTGGCAAGCTGATCCTGAAGACTCCGGAAAATGCCGGTTACAAAGCAGAAGATAACATTATTGTCGGCAACGTTGCTCTTTATGGTGCAACTAGTGGAACTGCCTTTATTAACGGTATGGCAGGTGAGCGTTTTGCAGTTCGTAACTCTGGTGCCAATGCAGTTGTGGAAGGTGTGGGAGAGCACGGCTGTGAGTACATGACCGGTGGTCGTGTAGTAGTTCTTGGAAGAACCGGCAAAAACTTTGCAGCAGGTATGAGCGGCGGTATCGCTTATGTTCTGGATGTGGAAAATGTTCTTTATAAGAACTTAAATAAAGCGATGATTTCTATTGAAAAAGTAGATAATAAATATGACAAAAAAGAACTGAAAAATCTGATCGAAGCACATGTAGCTGCAACGGGATCGGAGCTTGGACAGAAGGTTCTGGATCAGTTTGACATGTATCTGCCTCACTTCAAAAAACTCATTCCAAATGAGTACAAGAAGATGATCACATTAAGTGCAAAGCTTGAGGAAAAAGGTCTGAACAGTGAGCAGGCGCAGATGGAAGCATTCTACGAAAGCATAGGAGTTAAGCATTAAGGAGGCAGAAGATCGTGGGAAAACCGACTGGATTTTTAGAATATAACAGAGAGACGGCAAAGGTTCTGCCGCCAAAAGTAAGAATTGCCAATTTCAAGGAGTTCCGTACTCCTCTTAATAAAGAGAAACAAAAACTTCAGGGAGCACGCTGCATGGCTTGCGGCGTTCCCTTCTGCCAGGCAGGCATGATGATCGGCGGCATGGCTTCCGGATGTCCGCTTCACAACCTGGTGCCGGAGACAAATGATCTGGTATTTACCGGAAACTGGAAACAGGCGTTTCTTCGTCTGAACAAGACACACAGCTTCCCGGAATTTACCTCCCGTGTGTGCCCTGCACTTTGCGAGGCAGCCTGTACCTGCAACTTAAATGGAGAGCCTGTTTCCACTAAGGAAAATGAACGTGCCATCATTGAGACTGCATATGCAGAAGGCTGGGTTGTTCCGCAGCCTCCGAAGGTTCGTACAGGAAAGACCATAGCAGTTATCGGAAGCGGTCCTTCCGGACTTGCAGCAGCACAGCAGTTAAACAGAAGAGGTCACAATGTAACTGTATTCGAAAGAAGTGACCGGATCGGCGGACTTCTTCGTTACGGCATTCCAAATATGAAGCTGGAGAAATCTGTGATCGACAGAAGACTGAAGCTGATGGAAGCTGAGGGTGTGAAATTTGTGACAAATACAAATGTTGGAGTGGATATTACAGCAGAGGAACTTTTGAAGAAATATGACCGTGTAATCCTTTGTTGCGGAGCTTCCAATCCCCGTGATATTAAAGTGCCGGGAAGAGATGCAAGGGGAATTTATTTTGCAGTAGACTTCCTGAAAAAAGTCACCAAAACTCTTCTGGACAGCGATTTCACCAAAGCTCCCTATGAAGAGGCAAGAGGCAAACATGTGCTGGTAATTGGCGGTGGTGATACCGGAAATGACTGTGTGGGTACTTCCGTACGTCTCGGCGCCAAATCTGTAACACAGCTGGAAATGATGCCAATGCCGCCGACAGAGCGTGCTGCTTCCAATCCATGGCCGGAATGGCCGAAGGTCTTAAAAACAGACTATGGCCAGGAAGAAGCAATTGCAGTGTTTGGACATGACCCCCGGGTTTACCAGACAACCGTTACTGAATTTATCAAAGATAAAAACGGAAATGTCTGCCAGGCCCGGATCGTAAAGCTGAAAAGCGAGAAGGATGCCAAAACAGGCCGTATGATGATGGTTCCAGTAGAGGGGACGGAAGAAGTGATCCCTGCAGACCTGGTACTGATCGCAGCTGGTTTCCTTGGAAGCCAGAAATATGTGACTGATGCATTTAAGGTTGCAACAACTGCAAGAACTAACGTAGAGACAAAACCGGAAGCTTATGAGACCAGCGTACCGCGGGTTTTCACAGCAGGAGATATGCACAGAGGCCAGTCTCTGGTAGTATGGGCAATCCGTGAAGGAAGAGAAGCCGCAAAGGCAGTGGATGAATCCCTGATGGGATATTCTTATCTGTAAGTTGGCAAAAAAATGCTTTGTGGAATAATACCTGCTGAATCGCTGTCGGGAAAATAAAAAAGAGAGTATATAAAAAGTATGGTCGGGGGCAAACTAAATTTGCTCCCGATTTTCCGTTCTGATACAAAAGATTTATTTTGTACATCATTTTATACAACGCTGATATGGTAAAGTGGTAAAAAATAAGTTGACAAAGCATGACCTCATTGCTATAATTACCTCCATGAACAAGGGCGTTCTTCAGAAGGGTATCTTTTTGAAGTGCGCCTTTTTTGTTTAAATAAGTCATGCGTAATGGATGGATGAGGGCATGAGAGTGAAAGAAGGAGAGAACACCATGGGGAATTACACCAGAGAAGAAGTGTTACAGATGGCAGAAGACGAGGATGTAGAATTCATTCGTCTTCAGTTTACCGATATGTTCGGTACTTTGAAAAATATTGCGATTACAGCTCGGGAGCTCCCCCGGGCACTGGATAATGAATATGTAGTAGACAGCTCCTACATTGCCGGAATAGCAGGGGAGAAAGAGCCGGATATGTATTTACATCCGGACTATAATACTTTCACCATTCTTCCGTGGCGTCCGCAGCAGGGAAAGGTAGCCAGACTGCTCTGTGATATCTACCGCTCAGATGGAACGCCGCTTGAGAAAAGCCCGAGATATATTCTGAAACAGGTGGTAGAGATGGCTGCTAAGGAAGGCTATGTTTGTGAAGTGGATCCGGAATGTGAGTTTTTCTTATTTCACACAGATGATAACGGAGTTCCCACTACACTGACTCATGAAAAAGCTGGATATCTGGATATCAGCCCGCTGGATCTGGGAGAAAATGCAAGACGTGATATGGTTCTGAATCTGGAAGATATGGGATATGAAATTGAATCTTCCCATCATGAAACCGCTCCGGCACAGCATGAGATTGATTTTAAATTTTCCGGTGCAAATGAAATGGCTGACTGTGTGATGACTTTCAAAATGGCAGTCCGCACCATTGCAAAACGGCATGGACTTCATGCAACCTTTATGCCAAAGCCGAGAGCTGAGGTGAATGGTTCCGGTATGCACATTCATTTTGCATTGTATAAAGATGGAAAAAATATATTTGCTGATCCTGATGATGTAAATGGTCTCAGCGAGGATGCTTATCATTTTATCGGTGGTCTTCTTGCACATAGTGAAGAGATGGCCGCCATTACCAATCCGCTTGTGAATTCCTACAAGAGACTTGTACCTGGCTATGATGCTCCTACAGAACTGACCTGGACAAAGAATAACCAGAACTCTCTGATCCGTATTTCCAATTTAAGATCAGACAGCCTGGCAATCGAGCTTCGAAGCCCGGATGCATCTGCAAATCCTTACCTTGTGTTTGCTGTTTGTATTGCAGCCGGTCTGGATGGAATTCAGCAGAAATTATATCCTACCAAGGCATCGGATCGTTCTTTTTCCGAATCTGACCAGAAAGCTATGAATATTGGAAATCTTCCTCTGAACCTGGATGATGCCCTTACACATTTCGAGAATAGCACCTGGATCCAGAGTGTACTTGGTAAAAAGTTCTGTGAGGAATATGCAGCTGCCAAGAAGGAAGAATGGCTGAATTATATGAGACAGGTAAGCGAGTGGGAAATCAGCCAGTATTTATACAAGATTTAAGATAAGAGAGTAGCATGGTATGAACAGCAGCATTGTAATTGCATTACCGAAAATCGATGACGCAAAGAAAATACGTACCATATTGAACCGGCACGGTTTTTCTGTAGCTGCGGTATGTTCAACTGCTTCAACAGCACTTGCCAGCATGAGTGAGTTGGACGGAGGTATTCTGATCTGTGGTTATAAGCTGACGGACCGGTATTACCGGGATGTGCTGGAAGATATTCCTTCATATTTTGAAATGCTGTTGCTGGCATCTGGAAGAGTGATTGCGGAAGCGCCTACATCCGTCCTTACTGTGGAAATGCCAATGAAAGTCAGCGACCTGGTAAACACGGTGGATATGATGTTGTCCCAGATCGAGCGGCGGCTAAAAAAAGAGAAGAAGAAACCGAAAACGCGTTCCTGGAAAGAGCAGAATTACATTTCCAACGCAAAGTTTCTTCTTATGGAGCGAAACCATTTAAGCGAAGAAGATGCATACCGGTACATTCAGAAATGCAGTATGGATTCCGGGACAAATATGGTAGAGACAGCTCAGATGGTTCTGATGCTGTTATATGATGAGGTATAGTGTAAGGCGGAATTTTAATCCTGTTGTATAGGATTTTTCAGAAATTCTGGCTGGGGTTTTTATAAGATATATTTTTATGATTTTAGGAAATGGAGGATGAGGAAATGGAGTTTTTGGATGGAAGCTGGAAAAAAGAAGTGAGCAGCTGGGATGCACTGATGGGAGAAGAACTTCTGAATCAGGAAGCCATCCTGGAGGGCGCCATTCACAGTATCCGCAACATGGGAGATGTTGCATTTGTAATTATCAGAAGAAGAGAGGGTCTGTTTCAGACCGTTTTTGTAAATGAGGATGTTGATTTTTCCATTCATGATCTGAAAGAAGGCATGACAGTAAGAGTAAAAGGTGTTGTAAATAAAGAAGAGAGAGCGCCTCATGGCAGAGAGCTTCACATTCGTGAAATTCAGGTGCTGTCTTCTCCGGCTGAACCTCTTCCTCTTGCAATCGATAAATGGAAGCTGAATACTTCTCTGGAAGCCAAATTAAATTACCGTTCCCTTTCCCTCCGCAATATTCAGGAGCGCGCAAGATTTAAGATCCAGGAAGCTTTGACAAGGGCTTTTCGTGATTATCTCTATGAAAATGGATTTACGGAAATCCATACGCCGAAGATCGGAGCCAGAGGTGCTGAGGGAGGCGCGAACCTGTTTAAACTCAGCTATTTCCATAAACCGGCTGTTCTGGCTCAGAGCCCACAGTTTTACAAACAGATGATGGTGGGAGTTTTTGACAGAGTATTTGAGACCGGACCTGTTTTCCGTGCTGAGAAACATAACACCAAGAGACATTTAAATGAATATACAAGTCTTGATTTTGAGATGGGCTATATTGATAGCTTTGAAGAGATCATGGCTATGGAGACTGGCTTTTTGCAGTATGCAATGAAGCTTTTAAAAGAGGATTATGCAAAAGAACTGGAGATCCTGAAGGTTGAGCTTCCAGATGCTTCCAGGATTCCGGCAGTTCGTTTTGATGTGGCAAAAGAGCTGGTTGCAAAGAAATACAACCGTCAGATCCGTAATCCATTTGATCTGGAGCCGGAGGAGGAAGCCCTGATTGGTCAGTATTTTAAAGAAGAATATAATGCGGATTTTGTTTTTGTTACCCATTATCCATCTAAGAAGCGTCCGTTCTACGCAATGGATGATCCAGAGGATACCAGATTTACGTTAAGCTTTGATCTGCTTTTCCACGGCCTTGAGATCACAACAGGAGGACAGAGAATTCACGATTACAATGCCCTTCTGAAAAAGATAGAGGACAGAGGTATGGAGACAGAAGGAATGGAACAGTATCTGGATACATTTAAATACGGTATGCCTCCTCATGGTGGTCTTGGAATCGGTCTGGAGCGTCTTACCATGCAGCTTCTCGGGGAGGAAAATGTCCGTGAGGCATGCCTGTTCCCAAGAGACCTGAACAGACTGGAGCCATAAAAAAGCTGGATATCCAGAAAAGATTTTGGTATGGATCCAGAGTGGAGCGTAATAATTTCTGTGCAGGAGGATGAGAAAATGGCAAAACAGATTGACGATGAAACCATGGAAAATGTCTGCATTCTTGCAAAACTTTCCCTTACAGAAGAAGAGAAGGAAAAGGCAAAAAAAGATATGCAGGAAATGCTTGATTATGTAGATAAGCTGGATGAACTGGATACATCCAGTGTTGAACCAATGTCCCATATTTTTGGCGACCAGAATGTATTTCGTGAGGATGAAGTTACAAATGGGGACAACCGCGAGGCAATGCTTGCAAATGCGCCAAAAGCCAAAGAAGGACAGTATCAGGTTCCAAAGACCATAGGATAGGAGACATTCACATGGAATTAGAAAAATTAACAGCCTTACAGCTGGCTGATAAGATTAAAAAACATGAGGTCAGTGTCCTGGATGGCGTCAAGGAAGTCTTTTCCAAAATAGAGGAGAAAGATGGCAGAATCCACGCATATCTGGACACTTATAAAAAAGAAGCGTATGCAAGAGCAAAAGAGGTGGAAAAAGGCATTGAGGACGGAACTTATACCGGTCCTCTTGCCGGTGTTCCCATTGCCATCAAAGATAACATTTGTGTACAGGGAAAACCTACTACCTGTGCGTCAAAAATTCTGGAAGGATTTGTTCCCCAGTATCAGGCAGAGGTGATCAGCCGGCTTGAAAAAGCAGGAATGATCATTATCGGAAAAACAAATATGGATGAGTTTGCCATGGGAAGTACGACGGAAACTTCTGCCTATGGCATTACCAGAAATCCATGGAATACAGAGCATGTTCCAGGCGGCTCCTCAGGCGGCTCCTGTGCAGCTGTAGCAGCAGGAGAGGCTTATCTGGCACTGGGCTCTGATACAGGAGGTTCCATCCGTCAGCCAAGCTCTTATTGCGGTGTGACAGGAATGAAGCCTACTTATGGTACGGTTTCCCGTTACGGGCTGGTTGCATATGCCTCTTCTCTGGATCAGATCGGACCGATTGGAAAAGATGTGGCAGATTGCGCAGCACTTCTGGAAGTGATCGCTGGCCATGATCCGAAAGACAGTACTTCCATTGACCGAAAAGACCTGGATTTTTCCAGTGAGATGACAGATAAGATTACAGGAATGAAATTTGGTGTTCCGAAGGAATATCTGTCAGAGGGAATTTCGCCAGAGGTAAAAGATGCCTTTATGGAAACCCTGAAAGTGCTGACCCAGATGGGAGCAATTGTAGAATTTTTCTCTGTCAAAACTATGGAATATATGATTCCGGCATACTATATTATTGCCAGCGCAGAAGCAAGCTCCAACCTGGAGCGCTTTGATGGCGTAAAATATGGCTATCGTGCAAAAGAATATGACGGTCTTCATGATATGTATAAACGTACTAGAACGGAGGGCTTTGGAGAAGAAGTAAAACGTCGTATCATGCTTGGTTCCTTTGTTTTAAGCTCTGGTTATTACGATGCTTATTATCTGAAAGCCCTGCGCACCAAAGCACTTATTAAAAAAGAGTTTGATCAGGCTTTTGGAAAATATGACGTGCTTCTTGCCCCGGCAGCTCCTTATACAGCGCCGAAGATCGGAGAAAGCTTAAAAGACCCTATGGCAATGTACCTTGGGGATATTTATACAGTTGCCGTAAATCTTTGCGGACTTCCAGGAATTACAGTTCCCTGCGGAAAAGACAGTGCCGGACTTCCAATCGGAATCCAGATGATCGGAGACTGTTTTATGGAAAGGAAGATCCTTCGTGCTGCCCATGCCTATGAAAGCGTAAGAGGAGATTTTGGAACACCAGAGGAAGGAGGTAAGAGAACATGAAACAGTATGAGACTATTATCGGACTTGAGGTTCATGTAGAACTTGCCACCAGAACAAAGATTTTCTGCGGCTGCTCCACAGCATTTGGAGGGGCACCCAATACCCACACTTGTCCGGTATGTACTGGTATGCCAGGTTCTCTTCCGGTATTAAACAAAAAGGTGGTAGAATTTGCCCTGCGCGCAGGACTTGCCACAAACTGCAGCATCAATCAGTATTGCAAATTTGACCGTAAGAACTATTTTTATCCGGATAATCCGCAGAACTACCAGATTTCCCAGCTGTATCTGCCAATCTGCCATGATGGATTTGTGGAGATCGAGACAGAAGCCGGTAAGAAAAAAGTCCGGATCCATGAGATGCATATGGAGGAGGACGCAGGTAAGCTGATCCATGATGAGTGGGAGGACTGCTCTTTGGTAGATTACAACCGAAGCGGTGTTCCTCTGATCGAGATCGTTTCTGAGCCGGATATGAGAAGTGCAGATGAGGTTATCGCTTATCTGGAGAAGCTTCGTTGTACCATGCAGTATCTGGGTGTTTCCGATTGTAAGCTTCAGGAGGGCTCCATGCGTGCTGATGTGAACCTTTCTGTGAGAGTGGCAGGAAGCGATACACTTGGAACCAGAACAGAGATGAAGAACCTGAACTCTTTTAAGGCCATTGCACATGCTATTGAGGGCGAAAGAGAGCGTCAGATCGAGCTTCTGGAGATGGGTAAAAGCGTTACCCAGGAGACCAGAAGATGGGATGACAATAAAGAGTCTTCTCATGCAATGCGTTCTAAGGAGGATGCAAAGGATTACCGCTATTTCCCGGATCCGGATCTTCCGCCGATCCATATTTCCGATGAGTGGATCGCAAAAATCAGAAGTGAGCTTCCGGAGTTCCGGGAGGAGAAGGCTGCCCGTTATCAGAGTGAGTTTGGTCTTCCGGAGTATGATTCCCAGATTCTTACAGAGTCCAGACATCTGGCTGCTTTGTTTGAAGATGTGGCTACGCTGAGCGGCAACCCGAAAAAGGCGGCAAACTGGTTTATGGTGGAAGTGCTTCGTCTTGTGAAGGAAAAAGGCATTGAGGCTGAGAAGTTAAGATTTACACCGCAGCATCTTGCAGATCTTCTTACAATGGTCGATAAGAAGGAGGTAAGCCCACAGAACGCCAAGAAGGTATTTGAAAAGGTATTTGATGAGGATGTTGATCCGGTAGCTTATGTGGAAGAGCATGGCTTAAAGATCGTGGAGGATACCGGGCTTCTTAGCAGCACCATCAGCAGGATTCTGGATGAGAACCCTGGACCGCTGTCTGAGCTTCTTGGAGGTAAAGAGAAGGTTATGGGCTTCTTTGTCGGTCAGATCATGAAGGAAATGAAGGGCAAGGCAAACCCGGCAAGCGTGAGAGAGGCGCTGCTGGCTGAGGTTGAGAAGAGAAAGTAGATTTACAGGAGGATAATCAGATGGTTACCGTTAATCATAATTATTTAAAACTGCCAGGAAGCTATCTTTTTTCTACAATTGGAAAAAAAGTGCGTGCCTACAAAGAAGAGAATCCGGATAAAGAGGTGATCAGCCTTGGTATTGGTGATGTGACACAGCCGCTGGTTCCGGCTATTATTGATGCTCTTCACGGGGCAGTCGAGGAGATGGCTCACGCAGAGACTTTTCACGGTTATGCGCCAGATCTTGGGTATGAATTTCTGAGAAGGGCAATCGCAAAGAACGATTACCAGGACAGAGGATGCAATATTGCAGCAGATGAGATTTTTGTTTCTGATGGTGCAAAAAGTGATTCCGGTAATATTCAGGAGATTTTCGGAACAGATAATAAGGTTGCTGTGTGTGACCCGGTTTATCCGGTTTATGTGGATACCAATGTTATGGCGGGCCGTACCGGAGAGTATAATACGGTTCGTGAAAATTTTGACGGTGTGATCTATATGCCATGCCGCAAGGAGAATGGATTTTTGCCGGAGCTTCCATCAGAAGTGCCGGATCTGATCTATCTTTGCTTTCCAAATAATCCGACCGGTTCTGCTATTACAAAGGATGAACTGCAGAAATGGGTGGATTATGCCAACAAAAATGGCTGTGTGATTATTTATGATGCAGCTTATGAGGCTTATATCTCTGAGGAAAATGTACCGCACAGTATTTATGAGTGCGAGGGTGCGAGAACATGCGCGATTGAACTTCGAAGCTTTTCTAAGAATGCCGGATTTACTGGTGTTCGTCTTGGATTTACGGTTATTCCGAAGGAACTGGTACGAGATGGGGTATCACTTCACAGTCTGTGGGCAAGACGTCACGGCACCAAGTTTAACGGTGCT